>ERZ826764.3842-NODE-3842-length-11180-cov-3.838292_pt1 | contig 11180 bp, 9 predicted proteins | sample MGYA00519870_ERZ826764 | MGnify/ENA primary metagenome ERZ826764 (study PRJEB31778, sample SAMEA3449239) | human gut metagenome | biome: human gut; feature: human-associated habitat; material: faeces | place: United Kingdom | collected 2010/2012 ...
CTCGCCGGGAAACCGCAGGACGGGGGCCAGCCGCCCCACATAGGCGGTGATATCGTCACAGAAAAACTGCTCATAGGCCATGCCACCGGTGTAGACGATGGCATCCACCTCGAAATGCAGCACTGCCGCCATGGCGCCGATGTCCTTGGCCAGCTGGTACACCAGCGCCCGGTAGGCCGCCGTGAACCGCTCGTCTCCGGACACCACCCTGGCGCAGATCTCCCGGAAGTCCGTGGTACCCACATAGGACAGCATCCCGGAGCGGCGGCCCAGCGTCCGCTTGACCTCCTCCCGGCTGCGCCCGGCATAACAGTAGTCGATGAGCTGATTCACCGGTAGGCCGCCGCCACGGTCCATGCCCATGGCCCCCTCATCCTTGACGTTGAACACGTCCACCACACGGCCATGGTCATGGGCCGCCACGGACACGCCACCGCCCAAATGGCAGACGATGAGCCGAGCCTCCTCGTAGGACTTGCCCAGCTGGCGGGCCGCCTTGCGGCCCACGGACTTCTGGTTCAGGGCGTGGAACTGGCTCAGCCGCCGGAACTCCGCAAAGCCGGAGACATGGGCCATCTCCGTCATCTCGTCCACGCACACCGGGTCCACGAAAAAGGCCGGGATACCGGCCAGATCACCAATGCGCCGGGCCAGATATGCCCCCAGATTGGAGGGATGCTCGCCGTAGGGGGCCTGCTCCACATCCTGCATCACCCGGTCGCTGACGGCGTAGGTGCCGGAGGGGATAGGGTGGTACAGGCCGCCACGGCCGCACACGGCATCGAAATCCTCCAAGCGGAAGCCCCCCTCCGCCACCGCCTCCAGCACAGCCCGCTGGCGGAGCTCCGCCTGATCGATGACCCGGTCGAAGCCCTCCAGCTCCTGAGCCGTGTGGATGATGCTCTTCTTCAGCAGCTCCTGCTCCTCCTCAAACACCGCCACCTTGGTGGAGGTGGCGCCGGGATTGATGACCAGTACCTTCATTCGTTCCCCCTCTCCCGGTGATGTCTTTCACCGAATTACTTAATGAATGATTTTACAGAATTATTAAAAAATCAGGTCTTTAACGAAGATGCTAACGGCTTCGAACCCAGAGCAATGGAAAAATTATCCATTAATGGTTCAGCTTCCCAGAAAATAAAGACAGGGGCTGTAGTCCAGACAAACGGAGACATCCTTTTTCGGCTATATGCCCCGGAAGCAGCTGATGTCCGAATCGATTTTTCGGGAACTCATATACGTACCCAAAAAGGACAGATAATTACAATGGAAAAAAAGGAAGATGGATTCTGGGAATACACCCTTCCTTACAGTTCCCGCGATGTAGGTCCGCGTGACTTTATTTTTCTTATTGACGGTGCTGCTGTACTGAGCCCTTATCTGCCTGTCTACCAGCGTTCCCACCGTCTGAATAATTACATTGAAATTCCGGATCCCGATTTTACCCTTCACCACATAAATAATGTTCCTCATGGTTCTGTCGTTTACCGCACCTACTGGTCTGAAGTTTATCAGGAATGGAAACGCTGCCTCATATATCTCCCCGCCGAATATAACCATGAACCGGCCAAAAAATATCCTCTTGTATTCCTGAATAATGGAGGAAGCGAGAACGAAACCACCTGGTTCAGCGCCAGTAAGATTCATTATATTCTGGATAATTTAATTGCCGAAAAAAAAGCGGTACCCATGATAGTTGCCATGACTAATACGATGGCTTTTCGCGAAGAAGACAAAGAACAGGAGCTTTTGTGGGGATGGCGCGATATGATTATTAACGATACCATCCCTTTCCTCGAAAATGAATATCGCCTGTACACAGATAAATGGAACAGAGCTATCTGCGGAAATTCTTTCGGCGGGGTAGCCGCAGGCCTGATGGGCTGGAGCCATCCTGAACTGTTTGGAAATATTGGTTTTTTCGCCGCACCTGTCCGCTATGAAAACATATGGAAAAAATATGAAGAAAATACACACATGCACTGGATGGTGGAAAACGGAGATAAAGTGGGAGAGCAATATAAGGTCCTTTTTTTCTCCCGCGGTGAGGCCGAATATCTAACCAACAAAAATCTTCAGATGGATGATGACTGGCTTTCCCGTAATGGAATCCTTCGGCAGGACTGTACACATATGCGTCTATACGCTGAAGATTTCACACATGATCATTCCACTTTTCGCCGTGGCTTCGCAGATTTCTGCAAACTCCTGTTTAAAGATGAAGAGCGCCATTTAGGGCAGCATGACCCCAGATCACATAAAACGGCCACTTAATATTTTGAATAATCAGGGTTACAATCCGGATTTAACAGGAGGTTCTTCATGGAAAAAACAAAAAGTCAAAAGATTGGAATTGATTTGACAGAAGGCTCTATTTTAAAAGCGCTTCTTCTTTTTGCATTTCCTATCGTATTGACCAACCTTGTTCAACAATTATACTCTACTGTAGATTTAATTATCATTGGTCAGTTTGCGGGAAATACCGGAACGGTTGGCGTTTCAACCGGCGGCGAACTTATTGACTTAATGACTCCCATAGCCTCTTCTTTTGCGATTGCAGGACAGATATACATAGCCCAACTGTTTGGGGCAAAGGATCATCAGAATCTGAAAAATGCGATAGGCACTCTTCTCACACTTCTTCTGTGTCTGTCTGCTTTTTTTACAGTTATCATTCTGGTATTTTACCGGCAGTTCCTCAGTTTGCTGAACTGCCCATCTGAAGCTTTTTCCGAAGCTTCGAAATATATGCTGATTACCGCTGCAGGAATACCATTTGTATTCGCTTATAATGGAATTTGTTCCATCCTTCGCGGATTCGGGGAATCAAAGCGGCCTCTTCTTTTTATTGTAGTGGCAGCAACCATAAATATTTTTCTTGATTTACTCCTGGTCGTCTGTTTTCATATGGGGGCTTCCGGAACTGCTGTCGCAACCGTTGCGTCGCAGATAGGTGCTTCTGCTGCTGCCTTTATTTACATGTACAGACATCGGCATCATTTTGAATTTAAGCTGGATATAAAAACTTTCCGAATAAAAAAACAGGCTCTAAAGGTAATTCTGTCCCTTGGCATTCCTCAATTAGTAAGAGTATTTTCCGTTCAGTTCTCCATGCTATGGGTAAAATCGAACATTAATGCATATGGCATGCTGGCCTCCACAACATACAGTGTCGGCAATAAAGTGGAAAAATTTATGAATGTTTTTGTACAGGGAATAGACGGTGCAGCCGGCGCTATGATCGGACAGAACCTTGGCGCCAGAAAACACCAGAGAGTCGTACGTATTGTAAAAACCACTCTTATATGTTCTTTAAGTATTGCATGTATTATTTCGTGTCTGTTTCTTTTTATACCAAAATCATTATATGGTATTTTTACAACGGATCCCGGTGTTATTGAATACGGAGTCGTATTTCTTCGGATTATGTCCATTGCCTGTATCATATCCGCAGTTTCCATCAGTTTTAAAGCGGTTGCAACAGGTTCCGGTGCCGCCGGATTATGTCTGGTTATCGGTGTCATGGATGGTATCTGCCGAATTCTGATATGTATGTTTTTCTCATTTTTCTTCCATTCAGGTGCAACGGATTTCTTCTGGGGAGCCGCCTTCTGTCAGCTGATACCGGGATTAATAGGATTATTCTATTTTGCAGGAGGAAAATGGAAAACAAAAAAACTGTTATCAGAAGGATAGTGTTTCCTCTCTCTAAGTTCAAGCAGGAGACAGATGATTACCTCATCTGTCTCCTGCTAAATTTTCCTTTTCCGTATGCGTAATTAACCTTTAACCGCCCCAATCATAACACCTTTCACAAAATATTTCTGTACAAACGGATAAATACACAAAACAGGAACCGTTGTCAGTATAATTGTGGAATACTTAATAGATTCCGCAAACTGATTTACCTGATCGTTTTCCGCCGCAGCCGAATTAAGCACATTGGAATTTGCGATCAGGATTGCCCTCATGATGTTCTGAATCGGCAGCTTACTGTTATCCTGCAAATAGATAGACGCATTGAACCAGGAATTCCAGTGTCCCACGCCGTAATACAGCAGAAGAACCGCCAGTGTCGGCTTAATCAGCGGTGCCACAATCCGGAACAGAATTACCAGATCATTCGCCCCGTCTATATATGCCGATTCCATCAGGGAATCCGGCATACCTTCTATTGCCGTTTTGCATATGATCGAATTATAAACACTCACAGCCCCGGGCAGAATCAGTGCAAACAGGGAATTGTACAATCCCAGGCTCCGTATATTCAGATACGAAGGAATCATACCTCCCGAAAAAAACATCGTAAACAAAATCAGGAACTGGATTGCTGGCTTGAACATCACCTTCTTCGCTGCCATAAAATATCCTGTAAACAGCGTAAGCAGAATATTGAGCGGAAGGGATACGAACAGCACTATCAGAATATTCTTATATCCCGAAATCAGAAGAGGATGCGTCAGCGCCAGCTTATATGCTCCCAAAGTAAATTCATGGGGCCACAGTATCATCCCCGGATGGGAAATCAGATATGTATTGGATGTAAACGACGCACACAGCACATACCAGATAGGATACAGTGTCACAACGCACAGCAGTAACAGGATAACTACATTCACTCCGGAAAATATCCTGTCTCCCCGGGATTCCCTGCTCTTCAGCCGTTTGGAATTGTTTTTATTCATGTCATTATTTCCTCCCTATCAGAACAGGCTGGATTCCGTAGATCTCTTGCTTATGGCATTTGTCACCAGCAAAAAGACTACATTGACCAGCGTATTAAATAGACCGATGGCGGTTGATTTGGAATACATAGGCGTACCGCTGGTGGGAAAAGACAAACGATAAGTATAGGTAGAAATAACATCTGCCACATCATAAGTCGACGCATTATAAAGCAGAAGGATTTTCTCATAGCCTACATTCAAAATATTACCCATACGCAGGATAAAAAGGATCATAATGGTCGGCAGCAGACCGGGCAGAGTGATATGCAGCATCTGCCGGAACCGGTTGGCCCCGTCCACACGTGCCGCCTCATACTGCTCCTGGTCAATGGCAGACAGCGCCGCCAAATAAATGATGGAATCCCATCCTATCTTCTGCCAGATATCAGATACCACATAAATGGTCCGGAAATATCCCGGATTTACAAGATAGTTCTCCGCCGTTCCGCCTAAGCTGACTGCGATCTGTCCGAAAAGTCCGTCCTGCATACAGAAAATCTTCACCATCGCACAAAGAACCACCATGGAGATAAAATACGGCATATATGTAATTGTCTGTACCGTCCTCTTGAAAGTCCTGTTTCGAACCTCATTGATAAGGAGTGCCAGAAGGATCGGAGCAGGAAAACTGAAAACAATTGTCAGTCCGCTCAGCAGGAATGTATTCTTAATCACACGCGGGAAATAAGGATCTGTCACGAAATTTACAAACCACTTATACCACGGATCCGCCCAGGAGGAGCCCTGGATCCCCCGTGTAATTTTGTAATCCTTGAAAGCGATGATCAGGCCGTACATCGGTTTATAGCAAAACAGGGCCAGATAAACAAGGACAGGGATAATTATTACATACTTCCATTTATTCATGTTCCAGTCCCTGATCAGCCTTTTTTTGAGCGTACCGGCACCGCCTTTTACAGCATCTGTATTCATATCTTTCTCCTTTCAAAGCGCATAAAGCCGAACAGCAGTGGAAGACATGCGCCTTTCACTGCTGCCACGGACTCATAAGCTTTAGTTAACGCTCTACATACCGGTCATAGCAGGCCTGACGAATCTCAAGCACGCGGGACAAATGATAGGTCTCCAAATCAGCAAGATACTTTTCCCAAACGGCATCATCATTGATATCCTTGGATCCCGTAAGGAATTCCGCATACTTTTCTTCCACAAAGGTGGGGATATTCTGTGCTATTTCATCCAGCTCGTCCGCCTCTTCCGTGGTAAATGTAACCCCTATAGGCCATTTCCAGCCACTGGTAACCGCCAGATTCTTTTCCTCATCATCCGGATATACATAATACCATGTGTTGTTGGCTTCAATCGCCGCCTCGCTGTTCTTCAGATACAGCAGGTTCGTAGCCTGAATTCCGGGAGCCCCCCAGGTAAGGCCGTTATATTTCGTCATCGGGTCGGTGTCCTTGTCATCCGTAACAAGACTGGTAAAGGCCGGAACGCCCTGATCGTCATATTCCCAGGATACACCCTCCGTCCCGTAATTCCAGTACAGAGAACCTTCCTTGGTATAGGAATAATTCAGCATCTGAAGGCACAGCTTCATCGTCTCCTCATCAGCCGCAGTAGTGATAACCGCCGTATGCGTTCCAATACCAGGGCCTCCGAATATGGACGACAGCTCCCCGCTGTCCGATTTGGGATAAGGGATTCCAATCCATACCGCTTCCTTGCCGTCTGCCTCACGTTCCGAATTCCAGATATTCATCTGCCCCATGGACGTAATTGATATTCCGCATTTGTCATTGTGGATCTTATCTTTGATTGTGGTATCATCCTCCGTCAGAATATCCTGATCAATCAGCCCGTCTTTCCACAGCTTATTCTGCCAGATCATATAATCCCGCCATTCCTTCTCCGACTGTCCAAGGCCAACAACGCCGTCCTTTACGTACCAGCCGTTTCCTGCATCCGCATTCCCATACGCACCAAACGCACCGGCAATCCCCTGCGCTTTATATCTTACCGAATAGGATGAATTAAAGGTTGCGCCATATTTCTCATGGAACACACGAATCACAGTTTCAAACTCGGAAACAGTTTCAGGTATCTCCAGGCCGCATTCCTTCAGCCAGTCCTCACGGACCACAGGCCCCTGGTAGCTGTCATTCCAGCCTCCGTCCTCCCTGAAAAATCCGAACGCATAATACCGTCCGTCATCCGTTTTCATCGCCCGATCATAGGCCGGATCTGTCTGAAGCCAAGCGTAATAATCCGGAGCATATTCCTGAATATAATCTGTCAGATCCCAGATAATGCCGTCCTCTATATACTGATTGGCATTGTTCATCCAATAAACGTTCATAATATCCGGCAGATTGGTCGGATCTGCCAGCAGAGTCGTCGTAAACGTAGTTCCGTCGGAACCGGTTGTCGGAAACATCCATTCTATGTCCACTCCCAGCTTTTCTGCCAGCCCGATATGGAACGGTGACTCGGATGCATCGGCAAATTTTTCATGAGGCACTATATTGTCCTGTGCATACCAGCGCACCTTTTTATCGCTGTTCAGTGGGTAGGCAATGCTTCCCGCTTCCGCTGATACGGCTTCTTTCCCACCTTCAGACTCCCCCGAAGTTTCTCCCTGCGGCGCGGACGCTGCTCCGCTTTCTTTTTCCCCTGTACTGCTCCCGCAGCCCGCCTGGGACAGCAGCAAAACTGCCGACAGCCCCAATGCCAGGATTGATGTAACTCTTTTTTTCATGTAACCCTCTCCTTTTCAACTTTGTTTTATTAATTCAACGGAGTATCAAAAACCTGAGTACCGGCAGGCTTCCTGATTCCTCTGCTAAATTTCTTCATACCGCCATCAATTAAACTGTTCCTGCAGTATAGTTTTATACGTATTACGCATATTTTAAGCAAAAAAAATTTCCTTCGCTTTCTCAGGAGACAGTTCCAGTGCAGATGCCAGCTCCACCATTATATCCATTGCAGGTAACTGTTTCCCATTAAGCACCAGCAGGAGTTCCCTTTTATTTATCCTGCTTCTTTCAGAAAGCTCTTCTACGGATCGAATCCCTCTCCGTTCCATTTCTGATTTCAATATATTCAAATCGACCATATACTTCATTCGCATCTTTCCTTGCTTAAAATTATACTTAATAGGCATATTTATAATAACACTATATTCCATAAAATGTCAATCAGTCCTATACGATTATATCCTTTATTTTATTTGTATTTTTGTTCACCATATTTCCCTGTTTTGGACGATACTCTGTTTTGAACATTCATTGATTGATATACCATTTTATGATATATTTACTATGTATCCAATATTACATGACATATATGACAAATACTATTAAACAGGTGATAATTCATGAATCCGAACCCCTACGAAATCTTCCGGTCACGTATGAAAGAACGCAGAACAATATTAAATATAACCCTGACCGAGATAGCTGAAGCTTTAGACATCACGCAGCCGACAGTCCAGAGATATGAAAGCGGTGAAATCAAAAATATTCCCTATGATAAGCTGGTTATGCTTGCAGATCTTCTTCAATGTACGCCTCCTTATCTGCTGGGATGGGAGTCTGAAACGAATTCTCCTCCGGAAATTCCGGGAGAAGAAGAACGCATGCTCCATTATTTCAGGAAATTAAATGCTAAAGGGAAAAAAGAGGCTGTACGGCAAATAGAAAATTTAACTCTTATTTCTAAATATAGCGGCTCTTCAGAGAACTAAGAAAAGGGACAAAAAGACAGGGGCATCAATACCCATTGACCAAGGTATTGATGCCTCCTTTTCAGGACCGTACTATTTTATTTTAAGCCAAGATATTTGTCAATAGCCGGCCCTTAACAACATTCCGCTTATTTATCCGGCGATGCCACATATAAATTAAACATCCAGTCATGAGTACTCTTGAGCTCCGGATGACGCGTCTCCTCCAAAATTTTTTTATGCACGTTGAAATATACATCACGCCGTCCATCCCCCAGCAGCTTGCGGACTTTCTTTTGAAGCGGAATATCCTCGTCCAGCAAATCTGTAACAGCGCCCGAATATCTTGTATCCCGTCCCGCCCGCAGTTCTTTCATAACCGTATCAAAATCCTTCGCCCGCGTATAATTCCGCCCCAGATGATCCGTGGCCGCATCCAGGCTGTCACAGATCGTAATGATATCAATAAAGATTTTGATAGGGGATACTGTATTATCAAAATCGGCAGGATATCCCGATTTACCGTCAAAACTCTTCTGATGCCCAAGGGCAATATCCCGGAACCTGGAAAGCTGCGGCAGATTTTGCAGCATCTCTCCTCCTGTCTGCGGATGGAACCTGAGCCCCTGAAATTCCAAATCACCGAGCCGATGACTCTGGGCATTAATAACACTGGAGCATAACAATTTTCCGATATCATGCAGCAACGCGCCCTGATACAGGAATAGCAGAAAATCCTCTTTCCTTTTCCGTACCTCTTCCACGCTGTGTGTTCCCAACTGCCCTATAAGAAGCTCCGGCTTATGCTCTATCATGCTCTCCAGTATATCCACAGCAAGATACCCTACCATATACGAATGGATTGCGGTCTGCACCTGACGGAACATCGTCAGCTTCAGAAGAGAATTCAGAAGCATTTCCTTATCCCTTGCATGAGGCAATGCCGTTTGGATATAACAATAGCTGCAGGTTCCGCAGACATAATCGACAAAGGTTGTATAAGCCCTGTCGAAAAAATATTCTGTAAATAGCCGCAGGGTCCTGTCAAAAAGCTCCTCGTCTGTTTTACCTCTGTGCGTAATATTCTCGACCGCCAGTTCTATTCCCTCCATCGCCTCAAGGGAATGCTGGCTGAAAGTACCGCCCTCTGTAAACAAAACAGAAATGAAGCTCTGGTCCATCAATTCATGCAGTCCATCCATAACTTCCTTATCTGAAATAAGCCCCGACAGTCTCATCGCCATATGATAAACAAGACCGGTTCTCACCCGATAGCACTCAGAGTGCCCCGTCTCCTTCTCACTAGTTTCCTGCCTTCTCCGTGCCGCCTCCAGAATCGCAGCGCATTGCTCCTGTGTACATTCTCCGGGAGACAGGCAAAGGGCACAAAAGCCCAGATAATAATCAAAGTCAGGCAAAATAAGATTAAATTCATATCCTTGATCAACAGCCACTACATAATCCAATGCCTTTTGACTGACTCTGTGGATTTCCACCATGTCCTCAATCAACGCAGGTGATATGTCTCCCAGCTTCAGACGATTTGACAGCCTGTCAAATTCCAAATCATAAATAGACAATCCCATACTCTGTTCTTCCGGTGTAAGTCTCAAAAATTCTCTCTCATATATTATACTTGCCCTGGCACAGTCCTCTTTCACCTGATCTTCCAAATGGATCCCATCCAGGAAATCGCAGCAGAAAGCCCTTGCAAGCAGGCATTTCATCACCGCCACATCATCTCCAAGTCCCTCATAGAATTCCAGCAGAGACTGCGCCAGCTCACAGGCCGTCCCCAAATCCTGAATACGGGTGATATAGCGGAACATAAAACTGATAAGAGGATCCGCCACCTGTCTTGTCCACCTTTCCTTACCCCTTGTAAAGCAGCGGACATGCCTGTCCAGCATCTCTTCATTCTTCCGATATGCTTCCCGTATCGCCGCAGAATTTTTCATATATTCTTCGATCCAATCCTCCGCGGACAAATCACTCTGGACCAGTTTATAGCTTGTATCGTTAAGCTTCCATATCTCCGTATTATAATCCGTAAAGAATTGTGTCCATTCTTCTCTGCTGTAAAAACCATGGGACTCTTCCTGCATGTAAAATGCCTCCCTCCAAAACCTCATACCTAACCTTATTCTATTATAGGCTCGTTAAAGATTTGGAACAAGCCCAACTTATCCTCACAAAACAAAAGGCTCTCAATCCCTTATCATCAGGATTGAAAGCCTTCTTACTCTTTGCAGCCAGGTAAAACAGTACAAAGAGTATTCAGTATAACACCAAATGCCGGCAACCGGACTTGAACCGGTACGAGATTGCTCCCGAGGGATTTTAAGTCCCTTGCGTCTGCCAATTCCGCCATGCCGGCGAAGCTTACGCCAGATAAAAAGATAAGCACCGTCATGCAGACAATGCCTCTTGTTTCTTCTTTTCACAATGGTAAAAAGAAAACGACCCAGATCGGACTCGAACCGACGACCTCCGCCGTGACAGGGCGGCGCTCTAACCAACTGAGCCACTGGGCCAAAAAACTATGTAACTAATGGACCTTCGGGGACTCGAACCCAGGACCGACCGGTTATGAGCCGGTTGCTCTAACCAACTGAGCTAAAGGTCCAAAAAGCCGATGATCGGACTCGAACCGATAACCTGCTGATTACAAATCAGCTGCTCTGCCAATTGAGCCACATCGGCATTTAAGTGGATGGAGAAGGATTCGAACCTTCGAAGGCGGTGCCAACAGATTTACAGTCTGC
>ERZ826764.3843-NODE-3843-length-11179-cov-2.707929_pt1 | contig 11179 bp, 8 predicted proteins | sample MGYA00519870_ERZ826764 | MGnify/ENA primary metagenome ERZ826764 (study PRJEB31778, sample SAMEA3449239) | human gut metagenome | biome: human gut; feature: human-associated habitat; material: faeces | place: United Kingdom | collected 2010/2012 ...
ATTACTACGGATCCTAAGTATGCGCGTTTCATACCCAATGATGAAATTGAAAAGAAGAATGGGTATAACCTGAACATCACCCGATATATTGACTCCACAGATCCGGAGGACATTCAGGATATCTATGCGCACATCCATGGAGGTATCCCTGCGGTTGACATCGATGGCCTCTCCAAGTACTGGGAAGTATTTCCTTCGTTGAAATCTGAGCTGCTGTCAACTATTAGCGAAAAATACTACAGCTTAAATGTTGAGCACGAAAGTATTCGACAAACGATATATAAAAATACTGAATTCTCGGAGTATGGTGAGAAACTCGACGAGGCATTTGCTGCATGGAAGGCAAAAGAATATCCGGTTCTTTCAACTCTTGATGAAGACGTGTCTGCAAGAGAGCTGATTGTAAGTCTTGCTGAAGATATCATTGCCGAATTCGAACACCTGACACTGATTGACAAATACGATGCGTATCAGGTGTTGCTAGCCTATTGGAATGAGGTCATGAACGATGATGTGTCACTTATCATAAGCGAATCGGATGGCTACACCAACGCCAGAGCGACAGACAATATCGAGGAAGAAATTACGCAGGGAAAGAATAAGGGTGAAATGAAGGTCACCGGATGGGAAGGCAGGTTGCTTCCGAAGTCCATCGTGATAAATGCATTTTTCCGTAAAGAGAGGAATGCCATAGAAGAAGCCGAGAGTATTGTCGCAGAGACGGAGTCTCAGCTTTCTGATCTGATTGAGAGTGCGGATGAAGAATCTGCTCTTGCTGATGTGGTTGAGAACGGGAAAGTTAAAGCGAGGGATATCGAAGCCAAAATAGTTGAGTTGACAAGCACGATTGAAACAGAAGAAACCATAGAGCTCGAAGTGATCCGCACGGATCTCCAGCTTGTCAATACGAAGAAACGGATGGAAGCGTATCTTGTGGGGCATCCGCTTTGCAAGAGTGCAGTCAACGAAAATGGAAAAATCACAAAGAGCTCTATTGAATATCGGCTACGTATTATTCGTACAGAAGAATGCGTACCTGAGAGCTTGCAGGATGACGTAAACCAGTTGAAGGAAGCTTTAAATCTTTGTGGCAAGATATCAGATTACAATAAGGTTGTCAAAGAGCTGAACAAGGCTCTGGATGAAAAGTGCCGGGCAAGATATGAAAAATTCACAGATAATGAAATTTTAGATCTGCTTGTGAACAAGAAGTGGTTTGATAGCATTTTCTCTGGTATCAGTGATTTGTATGCTGAGATTTCCCATCGCTTGACGAGTAGGATTATTGAACTTGCTGAGCGATACGAGGATACGCTTCCAGATCTTGACAAAGTCACTGCTGAATATGAGGCAAAGGTAAAGTCTCATCTTGAAAGGATGGGATTCAAATGGTAAATGAAATTTTAAAAACAGATATTCCGGATGACTGGGATATTAAGAAACTTGAGCCAAATGTTGGATTCGTTAGAAGTGGGAAACGCTTACCAAAAGGATATTACGTAACTCCTATACCTACACAACATCCATATATTAGAGTTGCAGATATGAGACCGGGATATGTGGATGTTGAAGGACTGATGTATGTCCCGGATGAAGCCTACTTTTGGATACAAAAATATAGAATATATAGAGATGATATTTATATTTCTGTTGCTGGAACACTTGGTATTGTGGGGCAGATACCGGGTTATCTTGATGGAGCTAATCTAACAGAAAATGCAAATAGAATTACAGACATTAAATGCAACATAAAGTTTTTAATGTATTGGTTAATGAGCTCAAAGATTCAAGGATTGATTAATCAGACGCAAACATTGGGAGCGCAACCCAAGTTGGCTTTAACACGAATTAGAAACTTTCCAATCATCCTTCCTCCAATAGAAGAACAAAGGCAAATTGCTGAGGTATTGTGTAATGTAGACACTCTTATCACTAATTTACGAAAACTCATACGTAAGAAAAAGGATATTCGCCAAGGAACAATGCAAATGCTTGTAACCGGTAAGAAACGGTTGGAGGGTTTTTCAGGTGATTGGATAAAAATTAATTTGGCAAAAAACTCAAGGCTTAAAGCACGTATAGGTTGGCAGGGATTAACTACAGCTGAATATTTGGATGAAGGGTATTCCTATTTGATTACAGGAACAGATTTTAAAGATGGTCGTATCAATTGGAATGGTTGTCACTACGTGAATTATGACAGATACGTGCAAGACCCAAACATTCAAGTATCAAATGGAGATCTTCTTCTTACAAAAGATGGCACCATAGGCAAAGTCGCGTACATATCAGATTTAAATAGACCAGCAACATTAAATAGTGGTGTATTTGTTGTGAAGCCAATAACTGATGCGTATACAGCTCATTTTATGTTTTATGTGCTGGAATCTTCAGTATTTAAAGAATTTCTTCAGCAGTTGTCGGCAGGATCAACGATTAATCACTTATATCAGAAGGATCTCGTAAAGTTCGATTTGTATGTTCCGCCTACCACAGAAGAACAAGAAGCTATTGCTGGTATCCTTTTCGATATGGATTTGGATATCTACAAACTCGAAGAAAAACTATCGAAATATCAGAAAATAAAGCTAGGTATGATGGACGAATTGCTGACCGGCAAGGTCAGGTTAGTGTAAGGAGGTGCCTGTCAGATGAGTATTGGCGATGCCGAAATTAAAACACAGGAAAGAGTGATCCGTTTTTTTAAAGATCCGGAGATCTTGGGCTACCAGTATATTGGTAACCTGTCAGATTATCAGAATAAGAACATTAAGGAAGATCGTCTGCGCCAGTACCTTCGACTGAAGGGCTATGCAGACAAGCTGATTGATGCTGCTATTATGCAGCTTCAGCAGGAAGCCGGGAATCTTTCGCGTGGAGTTTATGATGCTAATAAGACTGTGTACTCACGGTTGAAGTACGGCATTCCAGTCAGCGAGAGTCCTGAAAAGCCTCCGGTGACTGTGCAGCTTGTTGATGAGGAAAAACCTCTGAACAATGACTTTGCTATTGCCGAGGAAGTGACGGTCGTTGAACAGTCAGAGAAGCGACCGGATCTTGTAGTTTACTTGAATGGCATTGCAGTAGCGGTTATTGAGCTGAAGCGAAGCAGCATCTCCGTCTCTGAGGGTATCCGTCAGAATTTGACAAATCAGAAGAACTCATTCATACAGAGCTTCTTTACAACAATGCAATTTTGCATGGCCGGAAACGAATCAGAAGGACTGCGTTATGGCACGCTTCTGACTGGAGAGAAGTTTTATATGGAGTGGAAGGATGACGGATTCAAAGAACATGAGGAAGAGCGTGATCCGGTAGATGTCCGTATCAGTAAAACCTGCGAAGGCATAGAGAACAAACTCCTGAAGCAGATATATGCCATGTTCGATAAGGAACGTTTTATCGACCTTATCATGAATTTTGTTGTCTTTGATAAAGGCATCAAAAAAGTATGCCGGTACAATCAGTATTTTGGTATCAAGCGTACCCAGCAGAGGCTTACTAATCTGAGAACGGAGCTTCACAATCCGAACAGAGATCCAGATAAACCGATGGGTGGTATTCTTTGGCATACACAGGGTTCCGGCAAAACGCTGACAATGGTATGGCTTGCAAAATGGATTCTGACACATTGGGCGGAGCTTAATGCCCGTGTCCTTATCGTGACAGAACGAGATGAACTTGATGAGCAGATAGAAAAAACATTCACTGGTGTGGATGAGAATATTGCTCGTACCAAGAGCGGTAAAGATTTGCTGAATCGCCTGAATGTATATGATGATTCGCTGATTTGCTCGCTGGTACATAAGTTTGGACGTCGTGGTGGTGAAGCGACAGAGAATGACTATGACAAGTACATAGAAGAGCTGAAAGCGTCCCTCCCTGCTAATTTCGAGGCAAAAGGAAATCTTGTGGTGTTTGTTGACGAATGCCACAGAACACAGTCTGGTAAGCTTCATACGGCGATGAAGACCATCATGCCGAATGCTGTATTTATAGGATTTACGGGCACTCCACTGCTGAAAAGGGATAAGAAGATCAGTATTGAGGTTTTCGGTACATATATCCACGCTTACAAGTATAACGAAGGCGTGGCCGACGGTGTCGTTCTGGATCTTCGTTATGAATACCGCGATGTTCCACAGGATTTGTCTTCACAGGATCGTATTGACCAGTGGTTCGACGTAAAGACTAGAGGCCTTTCCTCTCGCGCAAAGGCAAAGCTCAAGGAGAAGTGGGGCACGATGCAGAAGGTGTATAGCTCCCGCTCGCGTCTTGAAAAGGTGGCATGGGATATCATTCAGGACTTTAATATGAAACCGCGTCTGATGGATGGAAACGGTAATGCGATTCTTGTAGCCGATGGTATTCCTACGGCTTGTAAGTATTACGAAATCTTCCAACAGATGGGCTTTAAGAAGTGTGCCATCATATCTTCCTATACACCGAACAAGGGAGAACTGCGTACCGACACCGTCAGCGATGAGGACGATACCGAAACCTTCCTCAAATACGAGACGTATCTGAAGATGCTGGGTCTTGATCCTTCCAATCTTCCGAACGCGGGATCGGTTCAGGCCAAGGTGGAGGAATTTGAAAAGGAAGCAAAGCGCAAATTCGTAGAGGAGCCTGCGAATATGAAGCTCCTCATCGTCGTGGACAAGCTTCTCACCGGGTTTGACGCACCTCCTTGCACGTATCTATACATTGACAAGAGAATGCAAGACCACGGCCTGTTTCAGGCAATTTGCCGTGTAAACCGTCTTGACGATGATACTAAGGACTTCGGCTATATCGTGGATTACAAGCAGTTGTTTGGACAGCTCCAGACCGCAATGAAGGACTATACTTCCGGCGCTTTTGAAGGATATGATCCGGAGGATGTAAAAGGACTTGTCAAAGATCGCCATGATGCTACGGTATCCTATTTTGAGGAAGTGTATGATGCTGTCGAGGAACTCTGTGAAGGCGTCGAGGAACCTCATGGAGAGATCCAGTACATCCATTATTTCTGTGGCGTTTCTGGACAGTCTGAGGAGAGCGACGAGATTTATGCACGCCTGAGAGAAAAACTTTATCGTCTTGTGAGCAGTCTTGTCAGAGCCTTCGCAGAAGCAAAACCATATCTGATTGATGACATCTCATCTGGCAAATTGAATGAATATGATAAGAAGGTCACTTTCTACATCGAGTTGAAGAAAACCATCGGTACGGCCAGTGGTGATTTCCTAGATTTGAAGGCCTATGAGCCTGATATGAGAAAGATGATCGATAACTATATCACGGCAGCGGATGCTGAGAAGATTGGCGATTTTGATGATCTTACCCTATTGGATTTCGTAGCAAAACAGGGCGAAACGCTTACCGGTGAAGGTGATAGCGGCCACAAGGAAGGTGCAGCAGAGGCCATCGAGAATAACATCCGTAAGAAGGTTATCGAAAAGGTCACCGTCAATCCGCGCTACTACGCAAAGATGTCAGAGATTCTTGATAAGCTCATCGAGGAGCGCAAACAAGGAGTTCTTGACTATGCCGAGATGCTTGAGAAATATATAGAGCTGGCCAAGGATGTCGATTGCCCGGAAGATAACGATAAATATCCGGAAAGCATCCGCAAGAGTAAGGCTCTTATGGCTATTTATGATAACACCGGTGAGGATGAGAAACTTGCCCTTAAAATCCACAAGGCAGTAAAGAAACAGGCACTGTCCGGGTTCAGAGAAAATCAGGTGGTTATCAGAAGAATAAAGAAGGCTCTCTTTGAGATTATAGGTGATGATTCTGAGGTGGAGCGCATCTATAAGATCATCGAGAAGCAGGAGGAGTATTAATGCGCATTGTCATTTCCGGGATTCCGATTGATGTGCAAAAAAAGAATATAAAGAATATGCACCTTCAGGTGAAGCCACCGGATGGACATGTGGTAATTTCTGCGCCTTTATCCGTGGACGATAAAGCTATAGAGGCTTATGCCAGAACTCAGCTGGGCTTTATCAAGAGGGCTATTGCGCAGTTTCAGGAACAGCCAAGGGCATCAAGGCGTCAGTATGTTTCCGGTGAGACGATGTATATCTGGGGAAAGCAGTACTTCCTTGTCTTTAAGTCGGACAATCAGAAGAACAGCTTCGAGATTCAGAACCAGAATATTGTCCTTTCCATGAGTGCAAAAAGCACGGTAAAGCAACGGGATGCCTATGTCAAAGAGGAATATCGAAAGATTCTAAAAGAAGAAATAGAAAAGCGCCTGCCCAAGTGGGAAGCACAGACAGGCCTTAAATGCGATTCTTGGCAAACAAAATATATGGTCACAAAATGGGGCGCCTGCAGCACGGATAAAAAGAAACTATGGTTTAATCTGCAGCTTGCTCAGAAGCCGTATGCTTGCCTCGATTATATTATTTTGCATGAACTGACGCATTTGCTTACAAGAAAACATGACGCCACATTCATCGCGCACATGGACAGGTATATGCCAAACTGGCGGGAGGTTCGTAAAGAACTCAACGACAGCAGACTGGACTACTATGAGGCGCAGGATGAAAGTCCACTGCAGAAACTGATCGACCAATCCCGTTATGATGACATCCGGGATGCGGCCATAGCTTATATTCAAGAGGAGCATTCTGGTGACGCGAAAAGGCTGTCGGTCATTGATATGGAAATTGAGAATGTTATCCATATTGAGCAGCTTGAGGATGGCGTGATTGCTTTCGATGTAATTGCATCATGCGATGTCGAAATGCCGTCCGCATCTCGCAAGGGTTATTTTAACGAGCGCTGGCTGAAGATTCATTGTCAGGTTACTCTTGGCATCGATATGAGTGGGTTCCGAATCATGTCTGTTGGTAATTGTGAGCCGCAAGAGGAATCTGATAATGACCGCCTGTCCGGAGAGCTAGTACCTATTATTTCCCGCGAACAGTTTGAAGACGAGGCGGAGAAGTTCCTAACAAGGTATTGTCCTGAAGCGTTGGAAAAACCTATGAGGGTTCCAATCGAGACAATAGCCAGCGATATGAAACTACAGGTTATCGAAGATGTCCCTCTGTCGGATGATCTTACTTACTTTGGGACTATCATATTTGACAACGGGAATGTTCTCGATAAGCACCGGAAGATTACAATTCGCAATGCCAAACGAGGAACCGTATATCTTGATCCGCGTGTTTCCTATGAGAGGTCTGTAGGAACAAAGCGCACTACACTGGCACATGAGTGTTTTCATTGGCATCGTCATCAGCCATACCACGTGCTGATGAAAATGATAGGTGCCGATGACAATTTGGGAAAAGCAATTCAATGTCAGATAGCCGCTAATTCCATGGATTCAGATAAATGGAAGGCTGTAGACTGGATGGAGTGGCAAGCCAAAGGCGTCGCTCCAAGAATCTTGATGCCTGCGAAACCGACGCGCTTGAAGGCAGATCAGCTCCTTGCAGTTTATGGCGGGGCTGATGATGCGAGCATTGCAGCCTACGAGAATGTCATTGATGAACTTGCGGAGCTGTTCGATGTGTCGAGACAGGCCGCAAAGGTTCGCCTGATGGATCTGGGATATTCCAAAGCCGAGGGCGCATATCCATTTGTGGATGGTCAGTATGCTCGCGGATATTCATTTGAAGCAGGTGCCTTGGATAAGAATCAGACGTTCACTATTCCCTATGCCGATTTGTTTAAGGCTTACTGTTTCGGCCGCGAGTTTAAGAAACTAATTGACAGCGGTCAGTTTGTTTTTACGGATCGTCACCTCGTTCTCAACAATGAGAAATATATAGCGAGGAATCAGGCCGGAAATGCGACACTGTCAGAATATGCACTCACACACATGGATGAGTGCTGCGTTGTTTTCTCGAAGGGGTATAGCTATCAATCGAAATATCAAGGGGCGAAGTATTACACGCAGTTCATGCGGAACGCCGCTCCTGTTGAAAATCAGGTTGAGTATTCCTTTGAACTAAACACGCATAACCGAACGCTACTCGACCAGATTCAGAACGCCAAGCGTCGGTCAGAAGCCCTGCGAAAATATCCCGGTTCCTTTGCCGAAACGCTGGTAGCCTTACAAAAAGAAAGAAAGCTCTCAAATAAACAGTTAGCAGACCGTTCGCTCGTAGGAGAAAAGACCATCCAGCGTTTGAGAAATGATGAAGAGTATCCAACATCTGTACAGACAGTTCTGGCGTTATGCGTAGGATTAAAGCTGCCACTGCCGGAGGCTGAAATGTTTCTTGGTAAAACTGACTTTAAATTAAATTCATTGAAGGGCGAAGGATACATTTATCAATGCGTAATGGGAGCCTGTGCAGAGAATTCAATTTATGAAATAAATGAAATGCTTAAAGAAAACGGAATTACTCCTCTGGGGAGCGATCCCGATCTTCAGTAATACGAGGAGGGGTGATATGGAATGAAAGGTTCAGAATGTAAATTCGTAAAATACTGACGGCCTATAACTCGAAGTACAGCAACAGCTCATTCACCGAAAAGAAAACCATGCAGAATGGCTTTGATGATAGTGGTATCCGCATGAATACCTGGATTGCCAAGAAGAACAAGTGGACGCTGGCAGAAATGGAGGAACGCAGCGAATATCTCATAGGTCGGGCTCTTTCAATCTGGGCAGCACCTGTCACAGAATACAAACCGGAAGAAAAGCAGCTTGACACTTATACGCTTGAGGATGAGGGCGAACTGACCGGACGACTGATTGCGAAATTCACCTTTAAAAACACCGAGCAGCCTGATAGAAGTAAAAAGGCTCCTCACCACTGGTTTAATTCCGGTGATGAGGATCTTTTCTTGTTTTATTCTGGCATCGAGCCAAAACAGATAGCTGGTATTTGAAAATTAAAACCTGCATATGACACAGTTTGAAACATAATTTCTGCATCTTCTGGTAAGATTTCTTCATATTCATGATTACGTATTATGTGGAATGCTCCGTGATGCTGCGGATGAGACAGAGGATATGAAGATTGTAGAACAGTTTGATATTTCTGCAATTGATACAGAGTCCTTGAAGGGATTCAGAAATCATCATAAGAGCTATCGTCCAGAGCACGTATTTAATAATTTATCAGATGATGAGTATTTAGAGAGAATAGGTGCAGTAGGATTTGGTGAGGATGGTAAATTACATCCTACTACAGCTGGGTTGCTTATGTTCGGTGAAGAATATCATATCGTAAGAGAATTTCCAGAGTATTTCCTAGATTATAGAGAGATGCTGGACCCAACAATACGTTGGACAGATCGCTTGCAGTCTAGCTCCGGTGATTGGAGCGGTAATGTATTTGATTTCTTCTTTAGAGTAAATAGCAAAATTGCAAAGGATATTAAGAAGCCTTTTAAGCTTGAAGGTATTACGAGGGTGGATGATACTCCAGTTCATAAGGCAGTTCGATAGGCTTTAGTTAATTGTTTGGTTAATACAGATTATTTCTTGCCTTGCGGTGTAGTGATTAAGAAGGAAGATGACAAGTTGGTTATCGAGAATCCTGGTAGCATTCGCACTGGTAAAAAGCAGATGCTTCGTGGTGGTATTTCAGATCCTAGAAATAAAACACTAATGAAGATGTTTAATATGATTGGTATTGGTGAAAGAGCCGGTAGTGGTATCCCAGATATTTATCAGGTTTGGGAGAATGAAGGCTGGCCAATGCCTGTTGTAGAGGAAAGTTATAATCCTGACAGGACTCGTTTATCGCTTGAATTTGCGAAAAAACAAACGATAAAAACAAGCGAAGAGGAAAAGGAGCCAAAAAGGAGCCAAAAAGGAGCCGAAAAGGAGCCAATAAAAGGAGCTGAAAGAAAAAAGGAAATTTTGAAGCTGATAAAGGTAAACTCAACTATTACACAAGTTGAAATTATGAAAGAATTAGATTTGACTAGAAAGCAAGTGCAAAAGGATATGAAAGAGTTACAAGAGATGCACATAATTGCAAGAGAAGGCACAAACAGAAGAGGACGTTGGATTATCGTCAAAGAGAATAAATAGAATTTAAGTTTATTAGGGGGATAGTTTATATGCTTAATCTTTCGGAAGAACAACAAAAAGCACTGATGGAAACAGTAAATAAGCATATTCAGGAAGAAACAAAAAAGAGCCTAGATGCATTTGATAAAACCCTTGATAGAGAAGTCAGTTTGGTGTAAACAGTATAAAAACATTGGATTCCGTACAAAAAAGTTCCGAAATCAGGAATTTTTGTACGGAATTTCTTTTATTTGCGTATTTGGCGAAAATAAAGCATTTTTATAAGACAAAATCACCTGCTTTTGTATTTTTTTCACCGATATTAGCGTTTTAAATACAAGAAAATTCGTAGGGATTGCAATGATGTATGTCCTATATTCTGAAAGTTAAATTATACATTTAGAATACAGGACAAAAATGCTACTTTTTCAATTGCCTGCTTGTGACTGATATGACCGCTGCTGTAGCAATCAATGTTTCTCTCTACAGTACGAGAGCCTTCCGTTTGAACTGTTGCATATTGTGCAAGAGGGATGAATTGCTACATATGATATGTAGGATTAATAACCACGGATTTTACGGAGCTCCGTGCGGATCTTCTTCATCTGATCAGCGAAGGTACGCTGCTTGCGGCCAAGCTTCTCGGCGATTGCACGATCTGAGATCTTGTAATCATCAAGCCAGCACTGAATGATGGTATCAGCATCCGGATCGAGCTCACGCAGTCTGGCAAAAAGCTGCTCCAACAGCATACGGTCAGAGATGATTTCTTCCATAGACTTGCTACGGTCGGGCATATAGTCGCCGAGGGTGCCATTGCCATCTGAGAGAGGTTGATCTAGAGAGGTGATGTCTCCAGCAACGTGATATTCACAGTCAAGGCAGTCGCCATCGCATCTCCATATGAAGCGATATGGGCACATGCACCTGCCGTGGTCCTGCTCCTTGTGGCGAATGCGGTCGGCTTCCATATAGAAGGAGTCGTGCTGTTCCTTGGTGACCGGTACCTTTTCGCCGGTGCTGCGAACGTAAATAAAGTGAGTCTTCTGATTGTCATTGTTTTGCATAATGAAAGCCCTCCTTCGGCTTTTGCGAAATGGAGAGCTCCAGACATGCAAAACCAGACCACAGGCGTGAGAGCATACCGAAGGATTACTCCATTTCGGCTGCACCTCACTTCCGGTGATCGGTACAGTATTTGAT
>ERZ826764.3844-NODE-3844-length-11177-cov-15.496673_pt1 | contig 11177 bp, 9 predicted proteins | sample MGYA00519870_ERZ826764 | MGnify/ENA primary metagenome ERZ826764 (study PRJEB31778, sample SAMEA3449239) | human gut metagenome | biome: human gut; feature: human-associated habitat; material: faeces | place: United Kingdom | collected 2010/2012 ...
GCGCATCCACATAGCTGTCATTTTCCAGGATAGACTGTTTCAGCTGTTCATAATAAAGCTGCAGCTGCTCTTTTGCCCCTGTCTGACCTTCTGAAGTCTTTCGGATGGTTTCAAATGCCAGGAGAAAATGATGCAGCTTTTTGTCCTCATCCCAGTCCACAGGAATCAGTGTCAGGCGGTTATATGCCCCCTGTTTCCCGATATTATACTCATATTCCAGCACATCTTTCTTCGTATGCATTTTCTTTTGAAGTTCCGAAATCTGCAGCCCTTCGCGAATATCTGCCTGACAGGACTTTTCAATCTGTTCCTCTATGATCTGTTCCACTGCACCGGAATATGCACCATCAGAGGCCAGGAAAAAATTTTCACTGGAACGAATCGCCCGATAGGTATCCATCCCGGCATCACAATACAGACAATCTGAGAAATTACTGCCGTGCTGATTAAGCAGCTTTAACAGCTGATATCCCTGATTCTTTTCTGCTGCAGCCTCTTCCCTTTTTACATGATTCTTATTGATATACATGTTTTTGTCTGCGCAGTTAAACAGCTCCCTCATTGTACTTCCGGGAAAATCACAGGCCAGTGCAAAACCTACCGCATAGCTTAGCTGAGTATCCGGATACACTCTGGATTCCTCTGCCATATCTCTGCGCACCTTTTCAAGGCACTGTGTCATCTGTTCCCTGTCCAGTCCATGGGTAACTACAAGAAACTCATCTCCACCTGCTCTTCCCACAAACTGCTCTGCTGGTATGGAAGCCCGCAGGCAGATAGCAAATCTACGGATATAGGCATCACCGGCTTCATGTCCTCTGCTGTCATTAATACGCCGGAGATTATTAAGGTCAAAACTGCAGACACCGGTATCTGCATCCGTTTCTTCCTCACTCAGTAATTCTTCACATTTATTTTTGTTCGGAAGTCCTGTCGCATCATCCAGATATACTTTTCGCTGCAACAGACGGTTCATCGCAGCATACTGTATTGCTTTTATAAACTCATATCCGATCAGCAGCATCAACACAACAATATCTGCTGTGATATATTTTTCAAGCAATGATAAGGATGTGGCTTTTTTCTGCGAATATTTTTCGGCCAGACCTGTTGCTTCATCACAGATTACAAAGAAATCCTCACTTCTGGATATAATATCTGTTTTTTCATATCCTTCAGACCGCCCCAAACAGATTTCTTTATACAGATCAGAAAATCCCTCGTCCAGTTCCTGCATTTTATTCTGAAAATCCGTATCATTCAGATATACCAGATTCAGTTTCGTATTTCCATTGCGCAGACCATCAATGAAAGACCTTACCTCCTGGATCATTGCATCGTCCTGTTCCCCGGCAACCTCCAGCTTGATGATCCTCTGTGTCTCTCCACGGACTAAACCAGTATAATTTACAATACGAGCCGTTCCCTGAATATCAGAAACAATTCCCATCATTATAATAATAAGAATAGCCAGAATAACTGCCAGAACACCAATACTGACCTGAATCATACTGGATTTCTTTTTCTTATTCTTTACTTCGGACATGGTCCTCCCCCTTCTTGTTTTATTCTGTAAAAAATGGCCTGGATGAACCGATATCCCAGATATCCTGATATAGCGCCTGCCAGGACTCCGCCAAGAACATCTGTGGGATAATGCACATACAAATACAATCTTGATATTCCTATCAGACAGGCAAGAACCAGAACCGGTTTCCACAGCTTCTTTTCTCCCATTCTTTCAGCATATACATTATTTTACCCTACTTTTTCCTGTATGCCTACTCAAATTTGAATGTATTTATTTATAAACAGGATTAGGGTGTCAAAAGGTCACTGACCTTTGATATATATTTCCTTTTGCATCAAATAAGTGAAACCGGCTCAGTTCCGGTTCTTCTTTTGGATCTCGCTCAAACCGAAGAATATACTGTTCCAGTAATTTCTCAACTTCCTTCTGATTATCCAGTTTGCCAAGATACTCTTTCTCTTTGAACAACTGCCAGCCTGCTTTTCCATCAAGACCAGCGTCTTTGAAAAATGTCAGTAACTTATCATTTATCCACTTCACTGAACAGGAAGCCACATAATGATAGGCACACTGGCAGCTTCCAGTAAACTGAATAGCTCTCATTTCTTCTATAAAGGAATCTGCACTGAAATAATATCCGTCATCTTCCTGAACCAGACAAAGTGCCTGATAACCTGACATTACAATATTCAACGCTATATCCTGATTGTCCACCAGAAAGATATAGGTCTGTGCTGTCCCTTCTGGATTGGTTTCCATATAATGCTTCAAAAACTTCTTGTTCAAACTTATCACTTCCTTTCAGGCAAAGAAAAAGACGCAAGTCATATCTTATGACTCACGCCTTACTTCGCTCACAATATTCAATTTTCATTAGTTATCTGCCAGATTGTTTACTGGTAACGTTTATACATAAATCAATTCTTTAAGAATAATCTCTTCTGCAATCGCTCTATGCTGATTGGCAGCTCTTACCCATGCCATCTGATCTTTCTCCTTATCCGGCAGTGGTTCTTTTTCTTCCAACTGCTTCAGGATCACTTCTTCCCACTCTCTGGCTAGCTTGTCCACTTCCAAAAGATGTTCGCCAATCGTATCCTGTAAAAGCATCACCTGATAAGTTGAATTTCGATGGTTCTTCAGATAATCTCTGCGTAAGAATCCATATTTGCCAAGTTGCTCCATCTGCTCACCGGATTTATAAGTGAGATTCGGAATTTTGACCACAAATTTACGACATTTACGACAAATCTGGCACTGCTTTACAATACCAGACAAAATGACCTATGCCCTGGAAAGCCTGTAAAGCAGGCACTTCTAGGATACACAAGACAGGACAAAAATCGACTTCCATTGTCAAGAGGTGAGCGCTAATTTCACATTTTCCGTACATGGTGGCAGTTACTTTTTCATTCAACCCCTTCACATTCTTCTCCACAGGTCTGACTGTTTTTTAACGCTATTATATAACTTCAGATTTTTCTTCCGAATCAGTACGGTGAATCTGTCGAATAATACATCTGATCGATACCGGGACGGTAATAAGGCAGGCTACCGCACCAGATAGCATGACTGCAACATCCTGGAATAGGAACTGGGAATTAAGAATGATCTCCAGGGTATATTGCTGTGTCTGAATGTATGAAAACAATAAAATAGTTCCTCCAAGATAAGCAAACAGCAGCGTATTTACCGTTGTACCGATAATTTCTTTCCCAACCTGATAGCCGGAAGCTGTAAGTTCTTTCGCTGTCAGACTGTTTTTATGGGTCCAGACTTCATATACAGAGGAGGTTACGGATAATGCCGTATCGATAACAGCTCCAAGAGTACTGAAAACAGTTACAAATATTCCTACATGAAGCATGTTGATATGAAGATCCGTACTGTAATAATACATAAAATCATCTTCTGAAATCTGGATCTCATTTAATCCGTAGCTTCCTGATCTCCATGTGATAATATAAATCGGAACAAACAAAAGTAACATTACCAGCAGTGTAGCCAGAAAAGCCGCCCGCGTCTTTGGATTATTTCCGTTCTGATAAAACAGAGAAATATAACAGACACCTGCACCTGCCACCAATATCAGGAGCAGTACAGGAAAACCGGCAGACATCAGCATAATTGAAAAAAACAAAATTACAATATTCCCTGCCAGTGTCATAATTGACATGGCTCCACGTTCACCACCGATCAGGACCATCAACATAATCAAGACCAATGTAAGAAAAATGATCATTTTCTGCCACTCCTTTTCCATGATGGTATTTTCATAATCGCTGAAGCAATAAAAACGGATACCGGTATTGCCAGTACAATTCCAATGCTTTCTATCAGAAAACGACAGATATCATATGGAATGTGGTATCTCACGATCGTTACAAAGCTTATATCATTATTCATCTTAAGTATGAACATGGGAATCATGCCGCTTGCCAGAACAAACAGCAGTACATTTATCATGGTTCCCATAATATCATATCCGATTTCACGACCGGAATGTATCAGTCTTCTCAGAGAAACCGATGGATTTTTCCGTACGATCTCTCCTACTGCTGCGCTGATCGTCACCGTCACATCCATAATTGCACCAAGTCCTGTCAGCATAATATCTGCCCAGAATATATCTGCTGAATTGCCTGTACTTCCAAGGTATTCCAGATTGGAATAATCCAGATCTCCGTACATATAAATAGAAAATTCAAACAATGCCATGATCAGAAACAGAACACACAGTGTCGAAAGAACTGAGGAAAATGTTTTTCTGTGAATTCCATTTAAGCAGATCAATGTAGTCAGTGAAAAAAGAACTGCGATGACATTACAGATATTTAAAATATTTTTCCCCTCTGTAAAAGCCTGAAATCCATACGCAAATATGACCGTATTCAGTATCAGTGATATTATCGTGTAAAATCCCTGCTTTCCTGTAATGCAGATCAGAAGAAAAAATAATCCTCCTGCCAATAAGGCCAGATACCCATCCCTTTTTACAGAGCGTATCGTTTTTCCGGGGCTTTCCTTTGAACCGCTTAAAAGAACGGTGTCTCCTTTATGATATTTCTTGGTCTGAACCTGAGAAGATGTATATTCATTAGAGGCCGTTATTTTTTCCCCTTTATGCGAACCGTTTAATATCCGTGCCGTAATATTCTGAGTATAGTAATATTCTTTTGAGCCCCTGGTTCCTTCTCTGCTCAGAGTCTGTTTTTCTGTTACGGAACATATTTTTGCCAGCGGTGTATGATAAAATCGGGAATTACAGCAGGTAAACAGAACAAAAATAATATATATACCGGCTAAAAGATATTTTTTGTGAAATACGCAGGATTTCATTAACTTCATTCCCCCTGTAGAAATATTGCAATCGTAAATGCACTGACCTATTGCTTTTTATCGAAGTAACATTGTACGCTTTTTGAAAGTATCGGTCAATATAAGGTATACAAAAAAACAGCAGCAGAACCGTTTTCACAATTCTGCTGCTGCCCCATAATTATTTTAGCAAATACCTGACTCCAAAAAAGCCATTATTTACAAAGCTCAGAAAATGCATCTGCAACAAACTGAACCTTGGTTCCGATGATAACCTGTACAGAAGTTTTTCCAGGTTTGATCACGCCTGCAACACCTGCAGATTTGATCACCTTATCATTTACAGCTGTAATATCCTTAACCTCAAGTCTCAGTCTTGTGATGCAGTTATCAATGCTTGTGATGTTCTCTTTTCCGCCACAGCCTTCAAGGATTTTTGCGGCAATAGCAGTATAATCATCATTTGCAAGTAATATGTTTTTCGCAGTCTCTTAACGCAAATAAAACTATCCTGTCAGGTACAAAGCTTCTCAACTTTGCAATTTGTTCAGGATAGTTTTATTTATTGAAAAAAATATTTAATTTTCGTCAGATATATTTTTATCTGATAATCCTGATCTGGCACGCCTCCATGGCTTTCAGTGCATTCTCATGACTCTCCGGTGTTACGCCAGCGCAGCATGTGGCATCAACACAGATCGGCACTTCCGGAAGGGATGCCTTGATCAGAAGAGCATTGGAGATCACACAGATGTCTGTGCAAAGTCCCACAAGAGTAATGCTTCCGATTCCCTGGTCTTCATTAAGTGTAACCAGTTCGCCCACCAGATCTGTTGAGCCGAAAGTCTCTTTGTCGATCGGCTCTGTTTTTCTCAGTGCATCCAACTCTTTTCGGATCTGCCAGCCTTCTGTATCACGGATACAATGCTTAACCGGAAGGTTTTTCCCCTCCTGTGTTTCCAGATAATATGTCTCATGAGTATCCCTTGTGAAAAATACCTCTCCGTCAAAATTGCGGATCTTCTCTTCTACCTTCGGTACGATCGCAACCGCTTCCTTTGTGCCGAGGGCACCGTCGATAAAATCATTCTGCATATCTACTACGATAAGAATTTTTTTCATTTCCTGTCACCTCCCAATAAATTTCCTGAAAAACTCACACTCATCATCATTGCATCTTTTTGCATCCTCAGATCTCATATTGAGATGGAAAACATGCATCAGCTTCTCCTTCGGACTGCTGTATTCATGAAGCTCACAGAATACATTTTTCTCTTTCAGTTTCCCATACATATATGGTGCCTGTTTGCGTAAGAAATCACCTTCTGCAGTCATAACATATGCAGGCGGGAATTGATCTGTTATGTACAGATCAGAAGATATCCTTTTTAATTCTTCCGGAGTTCCTTTTCCCGGAAGATATTCCTCCATAAGCTGCCTGGTCATATCACTTGTATCTTCCATGTTATACTGACCGCAGTTTAATGCCACAGCCTTTATCTTCAGTCCTTCCGGTACCTGAAAATCATATTCTTTTGCATACTCTGCATTCGTACAGATATCTGCATACAGTGAAAGAATCTGTCCACCGGCAGAATCGCCCACTGCAAAAAGATTCGCCACGTCCATGCCATATTTATCTTTATTATCAAGAATCCATGCAAAAACACTGTTCGTATCTTCCATAGGTGCCGGAAACTGATACTCCGGTGCCAGCCGGTAAGTGAAATTAACCACTGCAAAACCTCTCTGCGCAATACTCATACAATAATACTGATACAGCTCTTTATCACCATATACCCAGCCGCCACCATGTACGCTGACGATCACCGGCAGATTTCCCTCTGTATCCTTCGGACGATATACATCCAGCACCTGCATGGCTGAATCTTTTCCATAAGCAATATCTTTATATCGGATCACATCATCCGGAGCTGTCAGACCTGCATCGCGGATATCATCGCCTTTTTTGAATTCCCGCCTTATTATGCTGCTCATTTTTTCCATTTTCGACACCTCTTTCATTTTTTTCTTAAGTATACCACAAAAAAAAGCCCTGCTCTCAAGTCTGGCAGCTTCTGATTTTCTTTTGCGCACATTCTTGATTGCAGGACATTTTCATTTTTTATTTAATTGTAGCCGTAGGGATTATTTACCTTCAGCGATATCCTTTGTGATCTTCAGGAATTTATCGATATCGTCTGTTCCATGGCAGTGCAGCGGAGAAACACGAAGTGCACCTTCAAGACCAAGAGTCTCAACAATACGTTTGGAATACGGACTGCTCTTTACACGCTCGAACAGCGTAACACCATGCTCAAGATATCTTCTTGCACACTCTGCAAATTCAATACCCTCGATACCCATGGCAACGATCAGATCCTTATAAGTAAGATCCTCCATATCCACATAAACCTGAACACCCGGAATATGACGAAGACCCGGAACTTTATCGGTACCTTCCAGCATACGGTACAGAAGCGCTCTCTCCTGAAGATGAATGTGATTCATACCCTCAACGAAAAGCTCACGCTTATTATATTTATGTGCGGAATCGCCCAGGAAATGTTTACCGATACTGCAAACATAATCAATAACAGCCATCATAGCCGCAAAGTTCGCCGGAGCCGGAGTACCAAGGGCCCAGACATTATCATCCTTGCAGGTCAGTTTGATATGCGGCATTACAGCAACACGGTCAGAAACATAAGCATAACCACAGCCACGAACACCAAAGAACTTATACGGAGCAAAGTTGCAGACATCCACACCCCAGTCTTCAACATCGATCACTGCATGAGGAGCATGCTGAACCGCATCGCTGACAATATAGATATCCGGGTTGATCTCTTTTGCACGACGGGCGATCTCCTTGATATCCATGATATTACCGGAAATATTGGAAGCAGCCATAATGCTCAGAAGAACCGTATCCTTATCCACATACTTCATGATCTCATCCGGATCAAGACCACCGGTTACCTTATTAGCCGGAACCTCACGGAACTCCCTGCCAGTCTTCTTGCAGTAATACTCAACCGCATCATGCGCAGACGGATGCTCCAGAGCAGAAGTAACTGCGTTCTTACCCCAGTCAACACCTTCCATGATCGTACCAACCGCATGGAACATGGTCTGAGAAGCAGTCAGCTCAGTGATAAGTGCACCACTCTTTGCACCAAAAATAACCTCAAGGATCTCCTGCGTACCATTCTTCACATAATCCGCCAGATCAAAGCCCCTGCCACGAGCACGCTCCGGACAATCCGGAAATTCCTCGATAGCAGCCTTGGCCTCAACCGCCTTCTTAAGCCGCAGAGAACCACCGGAGTTCTCAAAGAAAAGTCTCGCGCCATACTGTGGATCCTTATCTGCATAATAAAACTGAGACTTCAGCTTCTTCTGATATGTATCTGAAAACAAAACGCCATGATTAAATTCCATAATAATATCCTCTCCTTCATCACATAAGCCCCGGATTTCCCGGATAATCAACTGTTCATGAACACTCTCATTTCATACGACCGTGTTCATTATATATCTCTCATCAGAAGATAGCATAACACATTTACAAATAGTTATAAAATGAATAATGTAACTGTATTATATTAACATTGTTTATATTTTAACACAGCATAGCGCTGATAGCTCATCCAACTCCCGAGCAGCCACACTACCCTACCGCCCTGAAAAGCCAGCCCGTGAGGCGTGTGCTGCCTGTCGCCGGACTCTGCAGGAGGGGAGCGCTTCTTAGGCGGTGGGAATCTGCGTTGTTTTTCAAAAGTTCGCTGTTTGAGCGAAGCGAGTTCGGACTTTTTGAAAACGGTTTTAGCAGATTTCCAGCGTCTTAGAAGCCAGCCCCCGACGAAGCCCCGGCGACAGGCAGCACACACCTCACGGGCGTCCCTTATCCGCCCTCACCCCCACACAAAAAAAGACTCCGCAGCCACCCAATCCCGGGTCAGCCACGAAGCCTCTCTTTATTTAATAAATATATCTATCTCACATGCATATCTATGTCTATCACAACAAGTACCAAAATCAATCATGCAACCCATTCTGCTCAAAATCTCTGAACAGACTGGCTTCTCCATCATCAGCAAATGCATCTGCATCTCCCTGATCAGAACCATCCTGTCCACCTTCGATACTTTCATCCTGAGAATCCTGGGAATCCTGACTATCCTGTGCCGCACTCTCCTCAGAGCTATCCTTACTAGCACTATCATCCTTACCAAGTTTCACAGTAAGCGTCTTCTTCTTATATTCATTACCATCCAGAACCGCAACCGTCACATCAATCTTTTCCTTCGGCTCATAATACTGAAGCAGCTCAACCAGCTGATCAATACTGGTAATGGTCTTACCATCAAACTCCGTAATAACCATATTCTTGGTAATACCCGCATCATCAGCCGGGCCACCCTCAGTCACCTCAGAAACAAACACACCCTGCGGAATACCATAAATCTGAACAGCCTCATCACTGACCGTGCTGCCTGTGATACCAAGAATACCATGATTATCCACTTTATCCCTTGCCTTGGCATTCATCATATTCTCAAGAGAATCCGCAACATCAGAGATTGCAATGGCATAACCCATACCCTCAACCTCCGTAGAAGCAAGTTTGGAAGAGTTGATACCAACAACCTCACCATCCATATTCAGAAGCGCACCACCACTGTTACCAGGGTTAATAGCCGCATCCGTCTGGACCAGATTCACACCCTTATTGATACTGCTGCTGTTATCTGTAGAATCACTGGACTCAATCTGACCTGAAGAATCTGTCTTACGGTTCTTTGCACTGACAATACCAGTAGTAACAGACTGGCCATAACCAAGTGCATTACCAATAGCAACAACCTGCTCACCAATCTTCAGATCATCAGAACTTCCGATCTTTGCAACAGAAATCGCATCCATCGTGTCATTAGAAACATCTTTGGTTGCAACAGACACAACCGCAAGATCCTCGTTCTCATCAAAGCCTTTTACAGTAGCCTCATAAGCACTTCCATCTGCAAAAGCAACGGATAAAGTATCCGCACCATCCACAACATGATAATTGGTTGCGATCAAAAGCTCCGATTTTGTCTTACCGATGATAATACCGGAACCACTGCCCTGAACTTCCTGCTCCTGGCTTGGCGCATACTGGGAACCAAACATGCTGTAATAATTCTGAACCTCCTGAACAGACTTGGTTGTGATCGCAACTACAGAAGGCATTGCCTCCTCAGCAACCTCGGATACATCAAGACTTCCCTTGGTATCGGAAGATTTTGTATCTGTTGTATCTTCGGTACTCTTATCTGACTTTTTATCAGATTTCATAAGTGTCAGCTTCTCGGAACTATCTGTAGCTGCCTGTACAGACTGTGCTCCTGTAAAATAATCCACACCTTCATATGCACCAACACCAATGCCACCTGCAAGTACTGCACACAGGCTGATGGTTGCACCTTTTTTCATCATTTTCTTTATTTTTAATTTTCTGTTGTTATTCATGATTAAGTCCCTCCCTGGAAAAAAATTTCTTCTCTGTTTCCTTTTGATGCTTCAAAGTATAGATTTTAATTGTGTTTACTTTGTGGGAAAAATGTGTTTTATTTGTTAAAACTTTTCACGGCCATCACAATTACAAACCATGCAACCTCAAGAAGAACGATCATTCCACCTGGTTTCAGTCCCGCATAATAAGAAAGAAACAGACCAATAACCGTAGTACATACCGCCACAGCAATGGCACACACCAACGTGCCTTTATAACTTTTCGCCATCTGCATCCCGCATGCCACCGGAACCACCAGCATGGAAGAAACGATCAGCGTTCCTACCGTACGGGACGCAATGGAAACGGTCAGCGCCGTCAAAATGGTAAAAAGAAAATTAATATTCCGCACGGAAACGCCGGAAATCCTTGCCGCATTTTCATCAAATCCAATATAAAACAGTTCTCTGTAAAAAAACAGCACCGCTGCCAGAACCAGCACGCTGATCACAACTACCAATGCCAGCTCTCCTTCACTGATGGACACAATACTTCCAAATAAAAAGCTGTTCAGGCTTGCGCCGTTTTCCACAAAACCGGACAGCACACCTGCCAGTCCGATCCCGGCGGACATGACGATGGAAATTGCAACTTCAGAATACCGTGGGATTTTTTTACGGATCGCTTCAATTCCAAGGGCTGCCACAATACACATCACTACCGCACCGGCTACCGGATTCACTCCCAGGATCAGTCCCAGCACAACACCGGCCAGAGAAGAATGGGAAAGCGCATCTCCGATCATGGACATCCGTTTCAGAACAATGGTGA
>ERZ826764.3852-NODE-3852-length-11165-cov-4.116922_pt1 | contig 11165 bp, 8 predicted proteins | sample MGYA00519870_ERZ826764 | MGnify/ENA primary metagenome ERZ826764 (study PRJEB31778, sample SAMEA3449239) | human gut metagenome | biome: human gut; feature: human-associated habitat; material: faeces | place: United Kingdom | collected 2010/2012 ...
GGTGCTTGATATTCAGCCTTTATTTGTTGTCAGCAGCCCCCGTTTCGTGGTCTGCCTTTTGTGTCCTTGTCCATAATGTTTCGTTACTCTTTCCTGCTGCGCCTCCGTCTCCTGCGTTTCACTCTCCCCGGCCTCACTCCCGCATCCTGCTGCCAGGAAAAGCCCCAAAACCAGCAATAATATACCTATTAATTTCCCCGCCCTGTTTTTCATCATTTCTCCCCATATTTCTTCCGTAAAATCACTTATAAAGCGATTATAACTTCACACCTCCCCCACGTCAACAGCAGATAGCTGCGGTTAAGCCTCCCAGACAAACCGCAGACACTTCTTTCCCTTCCAGCAGATTTTTTCCGCCGGGGTTCCTCCCAGCCTCCTGCACACTTCCTCCGAGGCCCTGTTCCCTTCCGCTACCAGAGCCTGGACGCCGTCAAACTCCAGTTCCCGGAAACCATACTCCAGCAAAGCTGAACAGGCTTCCAGACAATACCCCTTCCTCTGATCCTCCTGTGCCACAATAAATCCAAGCTCCGGATAGGCAAAGCCTTCCCTCATATGAAAACCCGCCCTTCCCACACACCTTCCCCCCGATTTCTCCTCCAGCATCCAGATCCCGAACCCATAAAAAGCATAAACCTTTTCTATATAGTCCTTGATATAAGCCCTTTCCTCATCCCGATCCTCAGAAAGCCCATCCAGGAAATCCGCCGCATCCCTCTGGTCATAAATCCGGTATAAAGCCTCCAAATCTCCTTCTTCCATTTCCCTGACCACCAGCCTTTCCGTTTCCAGTATCACCCAGGGCTCCCCTCTGTGCCTCTGATACACCTTCCCCAGAAAGTCCCCGTCCAGCCCCTCCAGCGATTCCACCGCATAAGGAATATTCCCCCACTCCAGCTTCCTGTTTTCCTCTGTCAGGAACAATAATATACAAGCCTCATCCCCCATTTTCTCCCGAACCGCGTCAGGCCTGTCCGTAATATAGACCACACCCTCCCCCTGTTCACCCTTTTCCCTCATACCGCTCTCCAGCTTCACCTGATACAAAGCCAGCCCTTCCCTCAGCTCCTCTATTTCCTCTGCCGCCGGTTCCCACCCCAGCTCCAGAACCACTTTCTCCAACATAATCGCCGTACTCCCTTTACGAATTTACTTATTTCGGCTACAATAAACCTGTCGGCTTATCCGTGACAATCCGCATCACCGTCCGTGAGCTGCTCGCTGCGTCCCGCCCCTTGCGTTTCGTACCGCCCGGCGGCCCTGTCCGTACAGCAGATTGCTGTAAAGGCCGTTTAAAAACGCCGGTCCTTACGCTGCGTCTTTTGCAGCGTTAGTACCGCTGCGTTTTTAACCGAGCGAGAGCGTGCCTGCACGGCAACTGCTGTACGGACAGGGCCGCCGGACGGTACGAAACGCAAGGGGCGGGACGCGGGGAGCAGCTCACGGACGGTGATGCGGATTGCCCGCGAAAGCCCACATGATTATTGTAACCAAGATAACTGCAGAAAGGAAGATTTATTTTATGGCACAGAATCCTGTTGTAACAATCACTATGGAAAACGGAGATATCATAAAGGCTGAGCTTTATCCTGAAATCGCCCCTGTTTCCGTAAACAATTTTATCAGCCTGATCAACAAAAAATTTTATGACGGACTGATTTTCCACAGAGTCATCAAGGGTTTCATGATCCAGGGCGGAGATCCTGACGGAAACGGAACCGGAGGCCCCGGTTATTCCATCAAGGGTGAATTTTCGCAGAATGGCGTAAAAAATGATTTGCAGCATACCGAAGGCGTTCTTTCCATGGCGCGCTCCATGGCACCCAACTCCGCGGGAAGCCAGTTCTTTATCATGCATAAAAATGCTCCTCACCTGGACGGCTCCTATGCCGCTTTCGGCAAGGTAACGGAAGGCATGGAAAATGTAAATAAAATTGCTGAAACAAAGACCGATTATTCCGATCGTCCCATGGAGGATCAGCGCATTAAGACTATGACCGTTGAAACCTTCGGTGTGGAATATCCCGAACCTGACAAAATGTGAGTGAATGCCCCGCAGCCTTGCGGGGTATTTTTCTTTTGCTTCGTACGAAATAATTTTTTCTGCTTCTTCTCTTTTGTTGCGGTTTTGATGTTATGCGCCTGATAATCTGATACTATACAACAGGCTTTCCGGGAGCGCTGATCTCAGGAAAAGCCGGATAACAATCATACACCCTCAGAAAGGAACCCGGAAACCGCTTAAAAGCGGTTCTTTTTTCCGTACAGTGGATTTATGGGAAACAGAAAAAAAGAACAGGACAATTATACCCTGTATCAAAAACGTATCTATAACGAAAACCGGATACTTATTCATTACGCTTCCTTCATTTCCGTCACGGTCAACACCCTGGCCTTTTTACTGAGCTTCTTCTCCGAAATCATGCGCAGTTCCCGTCTTATTTACGCCCTGGGCGCAATATTATCTGTGGTCTGCGTGCTGCTGTTCCGCTTTTTTGAGGAAAAACAGGCCGGGACTTCCGCCGGTTGGTTTTACGGCTTCTGGTCGGGCATCCTGTTGGAAACCGCTGTTCTGGGAACCCTGATGCATCCTCATGGAAATGCAGTCACCTTCTGTGTGACCCTGATTACCCTCGGCGCGCTTCTGCTTGACAGGCCCGGCAGGATTTTCATTCTTATGGCCTCCGCCTCCATACTCTGCTGTCTTTTTTCTTTTCTGTCCAAGGAGATTTCCCTGGCTCTGATGGATTTGATAAATATTACGATCAGCCTTATCATAGGCATCTTTGTAGCTTCGTACACAAGCGCTTCCCGAATCAACGATCTTCTGGCGAAGGGGCGGATCCTGAAGCAGCGGGATAAAGATCCTTTAACCAATCTCCGCAACCGAAAGGCCGCCCAGAAATACATTACCGATTATCTGGAAAGGAACAGCGATTTATGCGCCATGCTGATCATGGACATTGATCATTTTAAAACAGTGAACGATGTTTTCGGCCATATGTACGGCGATAAGATCATCCGTGAAACGGGGACAAAGCTGAATCAGATTTTCCGCAGCAGCGACTGTATCTGCCGCCTCGGCGGAGACGAATTCATGATTTTCATGACAAAGCTCCCCGATAAAGATATCGTTTTAAAAAAAGCGGCCCAACTGAACAAAAGCATTTTCACATGTCTGAACAAGGATCACCGCAAATATATGATATCGGCCAGTATTGGTATCTGCTTTACGGATTCCGGGAAAAGTACCTATTCACAGCTATATAAAAACGCTGACAGCGCCCTGTATTCCTCCAAGCAAAATGGCCGGAATCAGTACAGTGTTTACAGAAACGAGCTCAAAGATACCAGCATTTCATGAATTTTTGTTCCTTATTTAGGGTTCATATATTGTTCATATTAACTTTAAAAAAAATTAATCCGTCAAACATGGTTTAGACACTTCTATTCCCTATACTATAGTCATAAGATGAAGGAAACAAAAAGCACCATTGCTTCATCTTCTCCTCTCAAGCGTACAACAAAACTTTTTATAAATAGCTTTTTCATAATAAATGCCAGGTAATCAGTTACCTGGCATCCTCCCTTTTTACAGGGCTTTTTTTATGTATTTTTTTCTTTTTCCAGGGCAGTCTCAGGCAAGGAAGGAGTCTATAAGACGGTACAATTGCTGCACCTCTATGGGTTTGGCAATATGCGCGTTCATCCCCGCCTGCATGGCTACGGTAATATCCTCCGCAAACGCATCCGCCGTCATGGCGATGACAGGAATCCCGGACGCATCCCTTCTGGAAAGCCGGCGGATCTCCTTAGTGGCGCACAGACCGTCCATCACCGGCATCCGGATATCCATCAAAATCAGATCATAAAAACCTTCCATGGAATTTTCAAACGCTTCCAGCCCTGCTTTTCCGTCTCCGGCAATATCCACCGCCGCCCCGGTCTGCTGCAGAAGCTCTCTTGCGATTTCCCGGTTCAGTTCATTATCCTCCACCAGAAGGAAATGCCTGCCGGTAAAATCATAGGTCGGAAGCTCATTTTTCAACACATTCTCTCCCAATACGTACTTTTGTATGCCGTAGCACAGCGTTGAAAGAAAAATAGGTTTCTGAAGAAAGCCGGCCACTCCTACCGTCTGCGCCGCCTCTTCTATTTCACTCCAGTCATAGGCGGACATTATCAAAACAGGAATTTCGCTTCCCACCTCTTCCCGGATACACCGGGCTGTCTGTAAACCATCCATCACCGGCATTTTCCAGTCCAGGATAACGGCATCGTAATTTTCTCCCTTTTCATGGGCTTCCTTCACCCTGGCTACCGCATCCGCACCGCTCTCCGTGCATTCCGCGGTGACGCCGAATTCCTTCAGGGCCTGTTCCATATATTCCAGAATGTCTTCCCCGTCATCCACCACAAGTATCCTGAGATCCGGGAAATAAGGATATATGGGAGGCATATCATCAATCTGCATGGGAATCGTCACAGAAAAAGTAGAACCAGCGCCGTTTTTGCTCGTCACACGGATAGTCCCTCCAAGCAGCTCCACCAGCCTTTTGGTAATAGCCATTCCCAGCCCGCTTCCTTCCGTCTTATCCACACGGCTGTCCTGCTCCCGGGAAAAGGGCTCAAAAATATGCTCCATGAACTCCTCGCTCATGCCTATACCGGTATCTGTTATCACCATATCCAGAAAAACGGAAAGCTCGTCCTCCCCTTTTCTCTCTTCGATATCCATACTCACTTCTCCTCCGGCAGGAGTGAATTTGGATGCATTGGACAAAAGATTAATCAGTATCTGCCGCAGACGCAGCGCATCGGAGCAATATCTTTCATGCCTGAGATTATGAAGCTTCACCGAAAACTTCTGATTCCTGGCCTTGATATTAGGCTGTGTGATGGTAACCACATTAGTTATCAGCTCCGGAAGGGACAAGGGAATCCGGCTGATAGAAATATTTCCGTTTTCTATTTTGCTCATGTCCAGGACATCATTGATCAGCCCCAGCAGGTGCCGCCCCGACAGGGCTATTTTTTTAAGACAGTCCTGTATTTTATCCGGCTCATTCAAATGCAGACTTGCAATATCCGTCATCCCCACAATCGCATTCATAGGCGTCCGTATGTCATGGGACATATGGGAGAGGAAATCCGACTTGGCCTGGTTCGCCCGCTCCGCCAGATGAAGCGCCGTCTTCAGCTCCTGCGCCTGCTTTTCCAGCTTCTCCTGCATCAGGCGCAGCTCTGTCTCATTTGTAATATCAATAAACAGGAGCAGATAAACCGGGGCCTCTCCCAAGGTATCCACACAGGCGGCATTGACCTGAAGCCATGCTTCCTTTCCCGCCCGGCTTGTCACACGCACCACAAAATGCACCGGTTTTCCTTCGGCAAACTCCTCTTTATGCGCATACATCACTTCTTCGTTCTGTTTGAGGTTCTTCAAAAATAAAGGATTTTCTTCCCCGCTATTCCCGGTATTTTCGCCAAAAAAATCATAAAACCTGGTATTGGCGCTTAAAAGCGTCATTTCCATGTTCTGCCCGATCCGGCATTTAGCCACAAACCCCGGAAGGTTATCATAGGTTACCGACTGCTCCCTCTGCTGCATGACCAGATCCGTCACATCCGTCATTGCCGTGTAAGATACCTGATACCCGTCTATATAATCATCCACAAAAGTGGCGGACATCTGTACAAGAATATACTCCCCGTCCTTCCTCCGTATCCGCCCTATGATGCTATATCCTGATTTGCCTTCACTGAGAGCCTTTGTCACCGCCTCTCCCAGCACGTTCCAGTCATCTTCATCATGAATACCCAGTTCATCGTTGCTGTAATAGCTGTCACAATGATTATGATATATTGCCTCATATTCTTCCTTGGTATATCCGATTAATTCATAATAAAAATCATTCGCCCACACCAAAGAAAAATGTTCGTTCAGCAAATGCTTGCTCACGCTCACATGCAGCATATTCATGAGCGTTGTATATTCATAATCTCTTTCCCGGTTTTCTGTATCCATCTTATCTCCCCTGCACTTACTGAAGAACTCTCCGCGTAATCTTTCTCGTTTTAGCTATAGGTTTATTCTATTCCTTCTTCAATGAATTGGCAAGTCTTCTGCATCCTTTTCATTTATGTTATACTTAGTTTGATATAGTACACTGACGTAAGGAGATGCCGCCATGAAGGCCGAAACTCATTTATATGAAATGGTATATCAATCCATGCTCACCCAGTTATACAACGGGACACTGCGGTGCGGTCATTCTCTCCCCTCCCAGCAGGAGCTCTGCCGACAGTATAATATCGGCATCACGACGATTCGGAAAGTCATGCGCATGCTGGAGGAAAACGGATTTATCCGTACTGCTTCCGGCAAACGGGCTGTCGTCTGCTTTAATGATAAGGACCAGGCCTATATTTCCACGCTGCTCAGGAGACGTGAAAGCATATCGGACGTATGCCGGGGACTGGAAATTCTCATGCCCTCCATCTATGTGGCGGGCGCCCATCTTTACACGGCGTATGATAAGCTGGAGGATTCCCTTCCCGCTGTCAGCAGGGAAACGGATTCCTATAAACCCTATATACAGATCAATCAGTTTTTAACTGAATTTCTTATACCCCTGAATAATCCGGTTATTCTGGATCTCCGTTCGGATATGGAGCATTACGCCTGGATTCCCTATCTGTCGGTTTCCGACATGGCATATCCCTACACCCTTACCGAAGGCTATGCCTGTTCTTTTTTACTCCATGTCCTGTCCCTTGCCAGACAAAAGCAGGACAGGGCATTGAGCGATTGCCTGCAGCAGATATACCGGGGGATGGGGAAGCATGCCGCCAATTATCTTGATATGCTGAAGGAAAAATATCCCGAAGTCCCTGAAAAAGACTCCTATCATTGGTTTTCCGGGAAATCGCGCATTCCCTTATACACAGTAGTGGCCCGTGATTTATTCAAGCGGACGGAAATGGGCGAATTCGACAGCCGTATCTATCTGCCCTCCGTGCCACAGCTGATGCAGGAATACGGTATTTCCAAGTCCACGGCATCCAACGCCATCGCCCTGCTCAGCGATATCGGTTTTGTCAGAATTCTGGACAAAAAAGGAATCGTACGCCGGAAGGGGGAACCCCTGCCTCCTGTACGGCTGGATGAGAAAAAAATAATCGATCATATAATTATGTTTCTGGATATTCTTCAGATACTTGCCATCTGTTCCAACCGCCTTTCTTCTGCTGCCTTTTCTTCCCTGAGCCCTTCCGGGAAAAAAGAGACGGCCATGCTTTGGAGCGGATATCCGGAACCCGGCTCCACTGCATTAATCGTCCAGATTCTGCTCCATTTTCTGAAAAAACAGATTCCGTCACCATGCCTTCAGAATATTCTTGACCAGTTTGACGACATTCTGATCTGGGGCCACTATATGGACAGGGTAAAAACGCAGACTGCTGAATCAAAAGCATTCACGCGGGAAATACAGCGCCTTTTTTCCAAACTTCCGGATGCTCTCCTGCAGAACGACGAATCAGTCTTTACCCGCATATTTTCTTCCATATTTATCATGCTTTACCAGGATTCCCGTAAACAGCTCCTTCATGGAATGCCCTGTACGGAAAGGTTTCCTGCTGCTTTACTCTGAAGCCCTCTCATACAAGCAAAAACGGAGCCACAGGCTCCGTTTTTGCTTCCTACAGCAGTGCGAACGTCTTTCCGTCCGTTCCCGTACTGCCTTTCCGGTATATTTTCTTTTCTTTTCTTTTACTATAGACGTCTGAGATGGTGAATGTCAATTTATCTATGTAATTATCTTATTTCCTTTTCTACAGCCTGTATGATAAAATACAATTATGAAAAAATTAAGCTTATTTTCCCTGCATAAACCTCATAACAGTAAGAAAACCATAATCGGGAAATTTCTCAGGCAGTTTTTATTTACAATCATAATTCCTACAATATTGGTATGGTTTCTTTACCTCGTAGTTCTGAATATTTATTTCATTAAGAATACTCTTTCCATTCAACAGACTTATCTGGAAAATTCTCTTTCCCAGCTGACTCTGTCCTTTTCCAATGCTGATAATATCTTCTCCTCTCTGGAAAGTATTCCTGAGATAAGCTATTATTTAGATGTTTATTCAACCAAACGGGAAATGCTTTATTCCCTGAAAAAATCCATCAGAAAGCAATGTGATGATCTGAGAAACAGCAATACTGCAATAAATTCTATCCGTATATACAGCAATAAACCATTTTTACTCTATTCCGATCCCTTTTATCCCATGGACGATATTCCTCTCAGTGAAGAAGAGACTCTTCTTCTCACCGCTTCACAGCCAACGGAGATTCTCTGGTATGTAACCCCTTCCGAATCAGGAAACAGCATGGTAATCCCTGAACTGTATGCTTATAAAAAATTATATGCCTATAATTATGACCATGTCATCGGCTATATGGAGCTCAAACTGAATCCGCAGATCCTTTCCGAATATTTCAGCCAGTTTCGCGACAACACCTCTTTTCACGGAGGGCTGTCCGCTTTATATCATAACAGGGAAATTCTCTATACCACGGACAATATCGATGATTTTTCTTTTCTTGAAACAATACCGGAGCTGCCCTCCAATACATCTCTCTCCGATGTTCTGCATAACCGTTATGTAAACTCCGTAACAATCCCTGCCCTCGATCTCACTATCATAATAACCGGGACATTAACCTCTCTTGCCACGCAGCCTAATAACATGCTTATGATACTCATTACTCTGTTTATCTGTCTGCTGCTGGTATTGATGTTCCATTTCTTTTCAAATATCAATGATCTATCCAGACAGATACTGGATTTCTCCTCTTATATTCGGAAATCCAATCCTGATGATCTCACTCTGTACCCTGAAACCTACGAAAAATATAAGCAGCAGTACGAAGAACTGCACCATCTGATACACTCCTATAACAACCTGATTAAAGAAAACTCCACTCTCATGTCCAAGGTAAGAAAAATGGAGCTTCTGAGCCAGGACGCCAGGTATCAGGCTCTGCAGGCCCAGATACATCCTCATTTTATTTATGGTACTCTGGAAAACATAAGAATGCTTGCCCTGCAGAACCGTGACAAGGATGTCGCCGATATGATCTTCTCCCTTTCCGCTTTGATACGGCATTCGCTCTCCATTTCCTCCAAAGCCGTCACCCTGGAGGATGAAATAGAAATCTCCGCACATTATCTGAAGATACAGAAATACCGGTTTGGGGAACGCCTTACTTATTCTTTTCAAATGGATCCTGCATTATATAAAATACCTTTACCTTCCTTTATTCTCCAGCCCATTTTGGAGAATGCCATTATATATGGTGTTTCCAATACATTTGATTGCTGTGAATTAAAGGTTTCCATATCCTGTACGGAAGATTCCGTCCATATCTGCGTTGCCAATTCCGGCAAACGGATTGACGAAGGCCGGCTGCAGGAAGTCAACCGTTTTTTATCCAGCCAGGAAGAACCGGAAGCTTTTAAGGGGAACCATAACGGGCTGGCACTTTATAATATCAAGGAACGCCTTCGTATTTTTTTCCATGGAAAAGCATCTATCCGGATGGCCGTGGAAAATGAATTTACCCAAACCATTATAACGATTGAAAGGAGTGATATACATGTTCCGGATTCTGATTGTTGATGATGAACATATTATATTGAACGGCTGCAGTTTTATGATTAAAGAAACCCTGGAACTGCCTTTTCCTGTGGAGGTTCTGACCGCAAACAACGTTCCGCAGGCAATTTCCATCCTGGAAGAACAGGTGCCCGAACTGATTCTTACTGATATCCGTATGCCCGTTATGGATGGTTTTTCTCTGATTGAATATATCCGCCGGAATGAAATAGACAGCGACATTGTAATCCTCACAAGCCATGCCGACTTCGAATATGCGAGAAAAGCCCTGAGGTATGGTGTGAATGATTTTATTCTCAAACCCATCGATGAAGCTTCTCTGAAAAAGACAATCCTTGACTGCCATCAGAAGAAAGCAAAAGAAGCGGAAGAACAGAAGAACTCATACTATATGAAAATTCTGACGATGTTTCTCTATGATATATCCGCTGCCGACCTTCTGCTGACCGATGAAATCCTTAATGACCTGTTTCCCTTTACTTACTTCTCCATGATTGTTGCCGCCATGGAAGAGCCGCCTTCCAATCTGGATAATACGGAGGGTCTTCTTAAACAATACTATAACACCTGCCACTGTTATTACCTGTCCGAACAGAAGCAGCTGATTTGCTTATGCAACCACGATACCTTTTTTGTAAAGCCCGCCGATTTGAAAGAAAAACTCTTCCAGACACTGGGGATCCCTTTTATTCTGGGTACCAGCATCAGTTCCAGCTCCATACATAAGCTGCACCATCTTTATACCAACGCCTGCCAGAGGATTTTTTACCATAAAGCCTTTGGCAGCAATGAAAATCTGACCGGTGCTGCTTGTTTTTCCTATCAGGACTGTATACAGGTATTTAATGAAACCGATGAGTCTAAAATGCAGAAGGCGCTTCTTCACTATATAGAACGTATTAATCTGGTGAAAGATCCCTCCTCTTTTTATCTGGAGCAGATTTATATCAGTTTTTTCCAGAATATTGTTCTTTATCTGGAGCATGTAGGTATCCGTGAAAATACAGACGAAATTCTGATCCTTCCACAGGAATTGGACAGCACGGATAAATTAATTAAACAAATCATTTTCCGTATCTGCCAAATAAGACAAAAGATAAAAAGTGATTATTCTGATGAAAATAATGAAGTACTTATCAACCAGCTTCTTGATTTCATTAAAAGCCACTTTCAAAATGATATATCATTGGATGATCTGTCGGAAGCGGTGGGGATGCACCCTAATTACATATGTTCTTTCTTTAAAAAAGCAACCGGACAGTCCTATCTGACCTGTCTGCATAAAGAAAGAATCTTTGCAGCGAAAAAAATGCTGAAGGAAACAGACTTATCCATAGAAAGTATTGCACGCCAGGTCGGTTATAACAGTTCCACCCAATTTGCACGGATTTTCCGTAAGTATGAAGAAATATCCCCTTCCGAATTCCGCAGTCAGTAAACGCAGACAGGGCGCCCGGGAAACTATTCCCGAGGCGCCC
>ERZ826764.3856-NODE-3856-length-11152-cov-3.001892_pt1 | contig 11152 bp, 8 predicted proteins | sample MGYA00519870_ERZ826764 | MGnify/ENA primary metagenome ERZ826764 (study PRJEB31778, sample SAMEA3449239) | human gut metagenome | biome: human gut; feature: human-associated habitat; material: faeces | place: United Kingdom | collected 2010/2012 ...
TGCGATGGCGACCACACCGCCCAGCAGCGAAAGGAGTTTTCCGCCCAATTTGCCGCCCTTGCTTTTGCGAAGCTGCCGCGACAGATGTTCATCCGTCATGTTCCTGCTTTTTTCTTCCATATTCTTCTCCTTATTCTGTCGTGCCGGTCAGCGCGGGGCTTTCCGTTATCATATCCAGCAGATTGCCCATACCGGTCAGCGAGGCAGTAAACCACTTGCGGATACCGTCGATGTCCCGCAGATCCAGCTCCTCCGGAACGCCCGCAAACACATACCGGGTGTTCAGGGCCAGCGTCATTTCGCCGTCACGGAGGATAAGGCCGCACAGCTTTGCACTGCCGGAGGATGCCTCCAGCTTCTGTACCAGGTCACGAAGCTGCGGTGTGACCTGATCGTCCGCCTCCCGGCCATCCGCCGTGTGAGCGGCAAAGTCCTTCCGGAATGCGACAGGGTCGGTGATGTCGTCCTTCTTCCGCTCCTGGAACGTATCATTCAGGGCGATGTCCAGCGTCGGGTCGCAAATGTCCTTGCAGCGGACCACGATGCCGCGGAACAGCGTCTCAGTTCGGGTCATCCAGTTGTCGTTGTCGGGGCCGGATTTTTCCTCCACAGTGCGGCGCAGCTCCACGTTGGCCGCGGAGAACCGCAGCCCCTTGTGCTCGCCCTCGTGAAAGTCTGTCACGGTACACTCCGTAAAAGAGACCGTCGACAGCTTTGCCGCCTTCAGGTACGCCCAGTCTATGGGCAGCGTGACCGGCTCCGGCTCCGGGCCGAAGGCTTTTGTCAGCTCCGTGCGGAAGAAGCCGCCCAGCTGCTGCTGCATCAGGGCTTTTTTCTTCTTCTGGGCGGGCTGTGCCACCAACAGGAACAGTGCCACACCGGAAAAGACCAGAATGCAGATCACAATAATATTGCGATACTCGAACAGGCCTTTAAAAATGTTATGCGGAAAAGCAAGTTCTTCCAGGCCAACCGTAAGATACTGCGGAAATTCCTTGACGCAATCAAACAGGAGATTGAAAATTCTGCCTGCCATGAAGAAAGCGAAGAGGATTTGAAGAAAAGCTACGATGCATTCACAAGGATGGTGCGGGAAATGCGGGATATTTTGTCCCTTTTTCCGGACTGAGCACAACGGCACATAAGGCTTGGGCACAATCCGATTTCTGCCCATGTGATACTGTCGGTGATGCAACTGTTCAGCGTATCTGTAGGAGGATGCTGGGAACCTTGCGAAATCTGAGCTCCAGTTTCTCTTGTCCAGAAAAAACACTTTGGCATTTTTTTGCAGCAGCTGAAAAGTGTGTTGGAGGAGGATTGTACAATGTTGCCGATGTAACGCCCGAAAAGGTATCTGCCGCCGATGTAGTGTATGCCATGAGGCATCTCTCAAAATATCTTTTTGAAACGCCATGTTACTTATAAACAGCGGTGAATCGGAAGATTTTCTTTTTATACAATTGAGCTTTCTTCCTCCTTTTACCCCCCTGGAATCGCCACCATATGAATGTTCGTGTTTGAAGGAACCGATAGGGGATTTAAAATATATGGACGAACTCTCGTGATGTTTGTCTTTGCAAGAAATCATTGAAAAATCGCCAAAAGGCGCCGTTTCGGTCAAAAAACGGCGCCTTTTGCTGATTTTAATGAATATCCGGTTGTCCGGTCGCTTTGTTTACCAAAATACGCAGTTTTCCGTTTGGAGAAGAAAGCTGCCCCTTTAAAATGTCTTCCTCCGTAAAGCGGGCCATCAGAATTTCTCTTTGCGTGACTCGTTCCCAATCGTAAGTCACGTAAATATATCCGTCGGCGGCCTCTTTGGCATCCGGATAAGATACTTCGTTCCGCTCGTCCAAAAGAAGAGTATACGGCCAGGTTTTTCCATCGTCTTCGCTTAAGAGCGCGGTGAGATGGCTGCGTCCCTTCCAACTCTTTACATTTCCTTGGCGCATGATATCGTCCAAATCGATTCTCTGGTCAAATTGGTAATGGTTGATCATTAAAAGTCGGCCGGATTTCAGCCGCCGAATGTGGAACCGGGAACAGGGACCATCAATGTGGCTCTTCCGCCCCGGTGTCCAGGTGTAGCCGCCATCATTGGAAAAACTCTCTCCGATTCCGTCGAAGGTGCGCGTCAGCATCCAAAGCGTGCCGTCTTTCTTTTCAACGATCATATTTTCGTCGAAACTGCGATGGGGAATGTCGGCATGTCCTCTCAGACAAATAGTTTTTCCTTCGTCCGAAGAAGCATATACGTTGGAAAATTGTTCTGCCTCCAGGCCGTGGCGCTCTGTGGGAATGCTGCCGCTGGTATCGCACCAGATGGCGGTTGGAAACAGCCATTCCCCTTTGGATGTTACCAGCGGTTTGTTAATCATGATCCCGTTAGCGATGCGGCGCGGCGCCGTCCAAGTCAGGTGTTCGGCGTCGGGATTCTTGCACAGCGACACCCATACGCCGCTGCGGCCGTCGTTGAAACCCCGGGCCTGTGTCCAAGTCATCCAAAGAACCTTATGCGGGTCGATCCATAAGCAAGGATCATAAATACGACACGCTGGATCCGGATGCTCCACAACTGCTTCACAGGACCGGAACGAAGCGCCTCCGTCATCGCTGACACAAAGGACCATGATATTTCCGCCAACTTCGGCGTCCTGGCCAGAGTAGAAATTGACAAAAATGCGCCCTTTGTCGGTTACTTCAATCGAGGGGATTCCCTGCCAGCGTCGGTAGGAGTCTTGAAAACGTTCTTGTGAAGCCTCCGTGAAAATGCGTGCAGGATCGAGAGAAGAATTTGTCGGCATAAAACAAGACCTCCTAAAAATATTTCTGATTACAACTTATCATAGATGAGTGACTAAAGTGTATCACAATAATAATGATTCGTCAATGGTGATTAGAGCTTACATACAAAGAAAAATTTTAATTTTTAAAAATATAGATCGATAAATAGATATTTTCTCATCAAAAATCCAAAATTCACAAAAGTCGGATGAAAAATATTATAGAAATTAGAAAAATATTGGTTGACAAATATAGGATATTATGTTAGTCTGTTTTCACAGACAACTCATTTATGATGAGCAATAAATGGCGACGAGGTGTAAGATGGGAAACAACAAAGTGCTTTTTAAGAATGGATTTTTGGTTTTTCCGGACCAGATTTTAAAAGCATCTCTGGCCGTGAAGGACGGAAAAATTGAGGGAATTTTACTTCCCGGCCATTCTCTTGCCGGGTACGAGGAAATCGATGTTGCAGGAAACTTCCTGATGCCGGGAGTCATTGACCCGCATGTACACATGTGGGACCCATCTCCAATGAATTATCGCGAAGATTGGGCATCCGGGTCGCGTTGCGCGGCCTCCGGCGGAATTACCACTGTAATTGATATGCCTTTAAGTGTGCCACCCGTAGTGGATCGCGAAGGATTCTTTTTGAAAAAGAAGGTAGCGGAGAAGGCGTCCTGTGTAGATTTCGCTTTTTGGGGCGGGCTCACGCCTGGATGTGTGGACCGAATGGGCGAGTTGGATCAGTTGGGATGTGTGGCTTACAAAGGGTTTATGAGTTTTGCAAATCCAGATTATCCACAAGTTACAGACGGTTTTTTGATCAGAGGAATGCGCAATGCGAGCCGGTTCAACGGGGTAATTGGTGTTCATGCTGAAAATGCAGAAATTGCTGATTTCGGCAGTAAAGAGATGACACGCAACCAGTGCACAGATTTTTCCATGCATGATGACGCAAGACCCTGGTGGGTAGAGCTTGAAGCGATTCAGCGCGCGGTTTTATTTGCTCAGGCCAACTACAGTCAATTGTATATTTGCCACATGACGATTGCACAAGGCGCAGACTTCCTAAAAAGAGCAAAAGCAGCTGGAACAAAGGTTTTCGTAGAGACCTGCCCGCATTATCTTTTGTTTGACAAAACGATTTTGCGCGAAAAAGGGGCCTATGCAAAGTGCAATCCACCCTTCCGCAGCAGAGAGAACGTTGAACAGCTTTGGCAGTATGTATTTGACGGGACCATTGACACAATTGGATCGGATCATGGGCCGTATACAGATGAAGAAAAAACGCAGCAGGGAGATTTTTGGAAAGAATTATGCGGGTTCGGTGGATACGATGCCTTGCTAGCGGGCCTTTTGACGGAAGGAGTTCATCGCAGAGGTCTTTCGCTACCGACCCTTTCTAAAATTACGGCTTCAAACGTGGCTGAAATCATGCATCTTGCGCCGAAGAAGGGAAGCCTGATGCCGGGATGTGACGCAGATATTTTGGTGGTTGATTTAAATCGCGAATGGACGTTTGATGGTACACGTTCTTTCAGCAAGACCAAAAGTATACATAACATCTACCATGGGATGCAAATGAAAGGAAAGGTGTTGCAGACCTATGTGCGTGGACAGTTGGTCTACGATGAGGGCAAATTTTTTGTTCAAGAGGGATATGGAAAATACATACCGCGACAGCACGTATAAATTCGCTGCATGATGGAGGAAAGGCATTATGGAAAAGGATTCTGTTTTAATATCCATGCAGGCGATTCAAAAATCCTTTGGTGGAGTACAAGCGCTGAAAAATGGACAGCTGGAACTGAGAAAGGGTGAAGTTCTTGGGCTGATCGGAGAAAATGGCGCGGGAAAGTCAACATTGATGAAAATCCTATCTGGTGTATACACGGCAGATGCCGGCGAGATATATGTAGAAGGGAAAAAGGTGTCTTACAGACAACCCAATGAAGCTCTACATGCCGGTATATGTATGATTTACCAGGAACTGAATTTGATTCAGAAATTATCCGTGGCAGACAACATTTTTATTGGCAGAGAAGCACGGACAGGATTCGTTCTGAACCGCAAAAAGGATGCAGAACGTACCCAAGAAATTTTGCGGCAATTGGAGCTGGTTGTAAAACCTGATACCATTGTGGAACAGCTGACAGTGGCAAAGCAGCAGATGATCGAGATTGCGAAAGGAATTTCTCACGACAGCAAGGTGCTCATCATGGATGAACCGACGGCCGCGCTTTCGCTTAGTGAGATCGAAGAACTGTTTCAGGTCATCCGCCGGCTGAAGGAGCGCGGAATCTCGATTATATACATTTCGCATCGGCTAGAGGAGCTTTTTACAATTACAGACAGGATCACTATTATGCGCGACGGCGATTATGTTGATACCATGGAGACTGGTGCGTGCACGATGGAAAAACTGATCCAGTGCATGGTTGGCCGAAAGGTCAGTTGGGAAAAGAAACTGTACTCAAAGGTTACACCGGATGCACCGGTGGTTTTTGAAGCGGTGGATATGGAATCGAAGGATGTAAAAAAAGCGTCCTTAAATCTTAAAAAAGGAGAAATTTTGGGGCTTGCAGGGCTGATGGGAGCAGGACGGACCGAGGTGGCACGTCTTTTGTTTGGCGCGGACTGGCGAAAAAATGGGAAAATTTACAAAAATGGCTGCGAGATAAAGATTTCTTCTCCGCACGATGCAGTTGAAAATGGAATTGGGTACATTTCAGAAGATCGCAAAACATTGGGCTTGGCGCTGAATTTGTCGGTGGCGGACAACATTGCTCTTGCTAATTGGGAAAAATTTACCGCAAAAGGCATAATCAATTATAAAAAGCAGCGGGAAATCACAAAGCAAATAGCGGATATGGTGGCGGTGAAAATGCCGTCTGTACAGCAGGCTGTTTGCAACCTTTCCGGTGGAAATCAGCAGAAAGTTGCCATTGCAAAATGGCTTTTAAAAAATTGTGACATTTTGATTTTCGACGAGCCAACCAGAGGAATTGATGTTGGAGCCAAAAGTGAAATCTATCATCTTATCAATCAGCTTGTAGAACAAGGGAAATCGGTCATCATGATTTCCTCGGAAATGCAAGAATTGTTGTGCATGAGTGACCGAATCCTTGTGATGTGCGAAGGTTGCATCACCGGGGAGTTGAATATCGAGGAAGCAACGCAGGAAAAAATTATGGAATTGGCGGTAAAACGTACGGAAATCCAACAATGAACAGCAGGAGGATCCCAATGAAAAGTAAAGCGACGTTAAAAAATATTTTGCTATCACAACGGTTGATTGCGCTTTCCACATTGGCAGTCTTATTTGTATTTTTCTCGATTTTTGGTAAAAATTTTTTGACGCAGAATTCCATGGTAAGTCTGCTGGAAAGTACTTATTATATCATTTGCCTGGCCTTTGGAATGACCTTTGTCATTTCAACGGGAGGAATTGATCTTTCGATTGGCTGTGTGGCCATGTGTGGCGCACTGATTGGCGGAGTAGCATATGACGAGTGGGGGATGCCGATCGGAGTGGCTTTAATCGTCACAATCTTGGTGGCGACTTGTTTTGGCGTGATCAATGGTTTTCTGATTGCATATTGTCATATTCCGCCATTTGTAGCCACTATGGGGACGCAGTATTTGGCACAGGGCTTTGGATATATCGTTTCACAGGTACAAACCATGCGCTATCCGATCATTACCAGCGAGGACGGATGGTTCAAGCGCGTTTTTTACAAATCGTTGGAAGGTTTTCCAATGGGTGTACTTTACATGGTTTTGCTGTTTGTGATTGCCTTTTTTCTATTCCGCTATACTCAATTGGGAAAATATGCGTGTGCAATTGGTTCCAACTGTGAAGCAACACGCCTTTCCGGTGTAAACACAATGCATTGGATCCTTTTGGTATACATTATTGCGGGAATCTTTGCCGGCTTGGCGGGCGTTTTTTACAGCGCAACATATACCTCGGTGCTGCCTGGATCGGGAAGTGGTATGGAAATGAATGCAATTGCTGCAGTGGTGATCGGTGGCACCTCGCTTGCCGGCGGCACGGGAACGATGTTGGGAACAATCATTGGTGTTTTTATAATGGCGGTGCTAAAAAATGGATTGCTTACCATTGGGATTCAGCAACAATGGCAGGTGTTATTTACAGGTCTGGCGGTATTGCTGGCGGTTATGCTGGATATTTACCGCGGCATGAAAGTGAAGCGCAGTTAAAACCGAATTAAGCAGGATAACCTGCTGAAAAATTAAAAAGAAAAGAGGAAAAGGTATGAAAAAGAGATGGATTGCTTTAATGACAGTCTGGGCAATGCTTGCGTATGTACTTGCAGGATGTGGTGGTACCACAGCCTCATCTGACGAACTTGAGGCGTCTTCCGCGGCAATGTCTTCAAGTGGCGACGCAGAGAGCGAGTTTTATATCGAAATGGTCGGCAACTCTTTTTCCGTTGAATATTGTAATATCAATGTAGATGGTGCCGAAGCTGCCGTAGAAGATTTGAAAAACGACGGCGTCGAAGTGACATTGAACTACAATGCATCGGCAGATTCTTCTCAGGTCGATGAACAGATCAATATTCTCAATCAGGCGATTGCAAAACAACCAGACGCTATTTTGATTGCCGCGTGTGATTCGGGAGCACTGAATGAACAGATGATTGCTGCAAAGGACGCAGGAATTCCCGTGATCGCTTACGACATCACCTTCGACGATCCTCCCGAAGGGACGCTGACCGCTACCTCTGCCAGCGACAGCGTGCAGGCTGCCGCACAGGCTGCGGACGAGTTGGTAAAAAATGAGGATTTTGTGGAGAAAGTCAAGGCGGCCACGCCGGAAAATCCGGTTGTTATCAGTGTAATTGCGCCAGATGCAATTATGACAGCACACCGTGATCGTACGACCGGCTTTGCAAATGAAATGTATGAATTGTGCCAAGAATGGCATCCCGGTGCGGTGGAAATTTCGGGAAACGATGCCTTTGCCAAGGAATCTGAGACAGAACCAGCAGTGATTGTACGCACGGATATTGCTGCATCCAGAGCGGATGAGGATGTACGAAATCTGGCACAAAGCGTGGTAGCAGATGAAGATGTAATTGCTATTTTTTGTGTGAATGAAGCTTCTGCGACAGGTGTTTTAAGTGCGACAACAGACGGAACCGATTTGGATCGAACAAGTGGAAAATACAAAGATTTGATTGTGGTTGGATTTGATTCAGGTAGTACGCTGAACAATGCAGTACGCAATGAATATTTTTATGGAGCAGTGGCTCAGGATCCTTATACGATGGGATATGAGGCGTTGATGATGGCAATCAACGTTTTGCAGGGCGGCGAAGCGTCCGATATTGTCATACCGGCTGTGTGGTTTGATGCATCAAATATGGATGATCCGGATGTTGCGCGAATTCTGTACGATTGATTTTATAAAATCGATAGCAGTGCGGTGCTAAATCAGCGGCACCGCACTGTTGCATGGAAAGGAGTAAATATATGGCTACCCTTCTGATTGGTGGAAATGGATTGATCGGCACACGGCTGGTCGAGTACCTCTGTGAAAAAGGGGAACAGGTCATCTCGTTCAGCCTTCATTCCCCAGCGCGCAAAGTTTCGGGATGTGTTTATGTTCAGGGCGATGTGACGGAATACGGTACATTGAACATGACCTTAAAGCAGTATTCAATCGACCGGGTCATCCACAATGCGGGAATTTCACACCCAAAAATGTTTCGCGATAATCCGTATAAAATTTACCGGACCAATGTCGGCGGAGTATTGACAAGTTTGGAAGCGGCAAGAAATTATGGGGTCGAGCGCTACATTTACATCAGTTCCGGTGCGGTATATGGAAACGTGCATTATGAAAGAGTTAACGAAGATACACCCCTGCATTCAGAAAATCCATATGGAGCAACAAAAGTGGCCTGTGAGGAGCTTGTGCGCAATTACGGGTTGGACAGCGCTTCATTGCGAGTGGGATTTGTTTACGGACCGGGTCGGGTGAATGAGTGCCCGGTGAATATGATTCTGTCTGCGCTTGTCAAAGAAGGAAAAGTGGAATGGAAAAACGGTTCTGATCAGATGCTGGATTACATTTATATTGAAGACTGTGTAGAAGCTATTGCCCAAATTGCCTTTGCAAAAGAGCTGAAGCATCAGGAATACAACGTGGGCGGTGGCGAAGTAATCCCCTACAAGAGAATTATCGCAAAAGCGCAGCAACTTTTCCCACGTGCATCGATTAAGATCGGACCGGGCGATTTGGGTTATGACAACCTAGGTGCGTTGAGCGTGGAAAGAGCAAACGCTGACTTTGGCTGGCGCCCTCGCTTTTCCATTGAGCAGGGTATGGAACTGTATTTGGAATGGCTGCGTGCACATGAGTCAAACTGACTGTGCTTTCTTGAACAGAATGGTGGATTATGTTATACTGAACAAAACAGAAAACACCAATATTTGGTTGGAGATTTTTATGGAGAAATCAGCAGATATCAGCAAAGATTTAATGCGTACGGGCGTTTTTAAAACACAGGAGGAACTGATGGGCTTTCTCCTGCTGAAGAAAATTGCGCACAACCAGGGGCCAGTCGGCTCATGGACATTAAACGAGCTTTTGGAGAAACAGGGGATTTCCTGCAGCACAGCGACCGTTGGTCGCTATCTGAAACTGTTGGACAGCAAAGGATATGCGATTCGCAAAAGCAACCAGGGACGCATTTTGACCGAAGAAGGAAAAAGATGGCTACAAGAAATGTCTGAGCGGGTGGAACGGGCAGAAGTCCATGATGAAGCCACTGAAGCACTACGTGTTAATGAGTATGAAGAATTATTAGACCTCATGCGCGCTCGGAAAGCCATTGAAGTGGCAGCAGTGGAAATGGCCGCTCAAAAAGCAACGGATGAAGAGTTGTCAGCACTTCGGAAATCAATTAATTTATATTATCGTTATATAGCTGAAAATAAGGATCATATTGATCCGGCGCTTGATTTCCATTCAATTGTTGCAGAAATGAGCCATAATAAATTTTTAAAAAATCTTTTGGACATTTTGGTGTTCGAGGAGAAGCGTGTGGAAGCGCGAATGGAAATATTGGCAACACGAGAGCGCGGTGGGATTTATGTGGTGCAGCACGATGATATTGCAGCTGCCATAGAGGCGCATGATGGACCATTGGCGTCTCAGTTGATGTCACAGCACATGGATTTAATCTTAAGAACTGTAGAAGAGCAAATTACCCAAATAAAAGAAACAGAACTTCAAAATTCAATGACTGGAGTTGCTGAAATATCTGCTGTTTGATCTTTGAAACCTAAAAGAATAGCGCGCCGAAATTCTTCGGCGCGCTATTCTTTTGCTGCATTGCGGGAAGTAAACGGAAGATAAATCACCTGTTATTGCAGCAAGCATTCTCCGACAAACATCGACGGTTTTAACAGATAATGTACAATAAGGGACCTGTTGACAAAAAGAGATCCGGGCTGAAAGTTGTAGCTTTCAACCCGGATTTTCAGCAAAGATAGGAGCAAAAGGATTGCCTTGACCATCCTTTTTAGGTTTAATGCCATAACGGAAAGAAGGCATTCCTCTGTTACAGCCGGAATACCTCGTTTTCTGATTTTGGAAAGGCTATGTTCTCGTTTCAATACGGAGAAGGAGCCCTCCGCCCATATTTTTCGCAGGCGCATCATGCGCCAGTAGGCCTCACTGCCGATCCGTTTATGCCCTCTATAAAAAGCAGGATAGCAACTGCTTCCAAGAATTCTGCGCCGAATGCCCGTTTGCTGAAAGCAGGTAGCGTTTCGCTTGCAGTGTTTGCAGGTATCCCCCTGCACTTGATAACAACGCAAGTATTTTCCGGTCGTTTGACTGCAGTTCAACCGCTGGTAGACAAGCTTGGCACCTTCCGGACAACGAAATGCATCTTCTTGGGGCAGATAATAAAAACCATACTTTTCCGGAGAATTGGAAAACTGGATCGCGGGAATGTATCCGGTGATGCCCAGCAACTCCAGACCACGATGAACGGCACCGGTATCGTAGCCACGATCCAATGCAATGTTTTGCATCGGGATCCCGTTTTGAATCTGCCGCTCCAGATGCCGCAGAACCAGCAAGCTCTCTTTTTCATTCGCTGGATACACATCTACGCCAGTTATTATGCCATATTTACAGTCTACGGTCATTTCCATTAGGTAGCCAATGCCACTCTTTTTCCCGTGATTGATGCAACCGCTGTCTGGATCGGTTTTACTTGTAGTACGACACTTTTTGACCATCTTAGCTGGCGGTTTTTTGAAACCAGTGCCCCCATACCCGATTTGCCGGACAGAAAAACAATCTGTATAATGGAAAGGG
>ERZ826764.3860-NODE-3860-length-11145-cov-5.110911_pt1 | contig 11145 bp, 10 predicted proteins | sample MGYA00519870_ERZ826764 | MGnify/ENA primary metagenome ERZ826764 (study PRJEB31778, sample SAMEA3449239) | human gut metagenome | biome: human gut; feature: human-associated habitat; material: faeces | place: United Kingdom | collected 2010/2012 ...
AATAAAAAAGCTCGCCTTGAGGATCCTGATTTTTTATATACTCATATAGATGGCCGGAAATATAAGACCAACGAGCATTTTCCAGTCAACTCATGAGTGGACGAAACATAAATATGGCATTCGGCATATAAGACCAAAGACGCGTTGCCGGATGTTCCACAAAATGGAGGAAAGAAAATGGCTAAATATCGTAAATTAGGAAAAACATCCGATCAGAGAAAAGCCCTGATCAGAAACCAGGTTACAGCATTACTGTACAATGGCAGAATTATCACAACAGAAGCAAGAGCGAAAGAAGTACGCAAAGTTGCTGACGGACTTATCGCAGCTGCTGTAAAAGAAAAAGATAACTTTGAAGAAGTTACAGTAAAAGCAAAAGTTGCTCGTAAAGATAAAGACGGCAAGAGAGTAAAAGAAGTTGTAGACGGTAAGAAGAAAACTGTTTACGATGAAGTTGAGAAGCAGATCACAAAAGATGCTCCATCCAGACTCCACGCTCGTCGTCAGATGATGAAAGTGTTCTACCCGGTTAAAGAAGTTCCGGCTAAGGGCGCTGGCAAGAAGAAAAACACCAAAGATGTAGATATGGTTAAGAAGATGTTCGAGGAAATCGCACCAAAATACGCTAACCGTAACGGTGGATACACCAGAATCGTTAAGATTGGACAGCGTAAAGGTGATGGCGCTATGGAAGTGCTCATCGAGCTGGTTTAATCCGAAACAGAATTACTGATCATAAGAAAAGAGATATTTACGTTTCGTAGATATCTCTTTTTTCTTAATTTAGGGATACCAACGTGAGAAAGTTACTTTTATTAATAGAAATTTGTTTGTTAGCCTGGCTTTTGACAGGTTCCGCCCGGTACGAAGCGAAAAAAGAAATTCCAGTGAATACACCGGAATTTGACTGGGAAAATTACAATATTATAACGCATGCTCTGGGTGGGATTGACGGTCTCACATACTTAAATTCCAGAGAAAGCTTTATCAATTTTTATGATAAGGGGTGCCGCCTGTTTGAGGTGGATCTGACGCAGACCAGTGATGGAGTTTGGGTGTGCCGCCATAACTGGAAAGAATCTCTTGGACAATGGAAAGGAGAAGAACGAAAAGTTCTATCCTCAGAAGAATTTTTAAATACGCCTATATATGGGAAATACACCCCTATGACCTTTGAAGACCTTCTGAAACTGCTGGACGAATATCCGGATGCATTTGTAATGATAGATTCCAAACAATATTCTGTCCGCAATTACCAGCGTACTCTTGAGGATTATGCACAGTATAGGGAAATCTCTATAAAAGCTGGCATCGAGCATACGCTTAGACAGATCATCCCGGAAATATATAATTCAGCAATGTATCCTGGAACAGCACTTTTGTATAAATTTCCCGCATATATTTATTCTTTGTGGCAGGGATATACCACAGAAGAATTGAATGATATTGCAGAATTCTGTCAAACCAATAAAATTATGGCTGTAACCATTTATCGTGACTACTGGTCTGAAGAAGTGCAGAAAATTTTTGACGAACGGGACATTTTGGTATATATTTATACCATAAATGACAAAGAGGAAGCCAGAAGATATCTGGCGAATGGGGCGCAAGGTGTCTGTACAGATGTACTGATCACCGATAACCTGAATTAAGTTGCACTGTCTAATTATATAACATACGAAAATAATACTTGAAAAGGACTGCCATTCATTGGCTCATTCATAATTGCTTTTTGGGCTTTTCTCTGTGAATAGTAGTGAAAAAGGATTAAATACACATGAAAATCAGAACAATGGCTGCTGTTTTTGCAGCGAAATCTGCAGGCTTTATCTGCAGGAAAATGGGACGCCAGGGAGTGACCTGGGCGGGCAAGATCGCATTAAAGATCAATCCTGACATCCTGGAAGATCTTTCTTCTCAGGTGCGGAAGAAAATATTTGTAACCTGTGGAACCAACGGTAAGACCACCACCAACAATATGCTCTGCGCAGCCCTTGAAAATGAAGGGCAGAAAGTAGTCTGCAATCACACCGGTTCTAACATGTTAAACGGTGTTGTAGCAGCCTTTGTGCTGGCTGCAGGACCTACAGGCAGGCTGGATGCAGATTACGCCTGCATTGAAGTAGACGAGGCTTCTACCCGCCATGTATTTCCAGGTTTGAAGCCAGACTACATGCTTCTGACTAATTTGTTCCGTGACCAGTTGGACCGCTACGGTGAAATTGATATTACCATGAACATTCTGGAAGAAATGATCCGCACAGTACCGAAAATGCAGGTAATCGTAAATGCCGACGATGCGCTTTCTGCGTATCTTGCTATGGACAGCGGAAATCCGTATATCACATATGGAATCAGTAAACCTGTCCAGAAGAGCGCGGCAAACGAGATACGGGAAGGTCGTTTTTGTAAAAAGTGTGGTGCCAGGCTGGAATACAGTTTTTACCACTATAGTCAGCTGGGTGATTACAAGTGTCCATCCTGTGGCTTTGCAAGACCGGAAATCAAATATGATGCCCATGATGTAAAGGTTGGTGACCAGCTGTCTTTTCAGGTGGAGGATAAGCACCTTACAGCCAATTACAAAGGATTCTATAATGTATATAATATTCTGGCTGCCTATGCCGGACTCCGTACAGCTGGATTTTCCGGTGAGCATTTCCAGAATATGCTTCAGAAATTCAATCCGGAAAATGGACGTATGGAACAGTTCCGTATTAAAGGCACTGGTGTTATGCTGAACCTTGCAAAGAATCCTGCCGGTTTTAACCAGAATATTTCCGCAGTTATGCAGGATAAAACACAGAAAGATATTATTATCACCATCAACGACAATGCACAGGATGGAACAGATATTTCCTGGCTCTGGGATGTGGATTTTGACCTTCTGGGCGATGCGAGCATTCATTCCATTACAGTCAGCGGTATCCGCTGCCAGGATATGCGCCTTCGGATGAAATATGTGGACATTCCGGTTATGCTTGAGGAAAATGTGGAAACAGCGATCCGAAAAAGGATTGAAGACGGCGTAGGCAATCTCTACGTTCTGGTAAACTACACTGCATTATTCAGCACTCATAATATTCTTAAGAAAATGGAGGGAGAAAAGGAATGAAACTGACAATCGGACATTTATATCCTGATCTCCTGAACCTGTATGGAGACAGAGGAAATATCCAGTGCCTTATGAGACGCTGCCAGTGGCGTGGAATTGAGGCAGAGACCATTGCCTTTGAACTGGGGGACAAGATTGATTTTTCCAGACTGGATATTGTGCTACTGGGTGGTGGTTCCGACAGGGAGCAGATGCTGGTTTGTGAAAAGCTGAAGGAAATTCAGCCGGATTTTAAGAAATATGTGGAAGATGGCGGCGTAGTTATCGCTATCTGCGGTGGCTATCAGCTTCTTGGAAAATATTATAAGACAGATCAGGGAACCATTACAGGGCTTGACCTGGTAGATCTTTACACCGAACAGGGAGAGGGACGTCTGATCAGCAATATTGTGCTGAAAAGCGACCTTTTTGATATGCCTGTGGTTGGATTTGAGAACCATGGAGGAAGAACCTGCATTAATAACTGCAAGCCTCTGGGAAAAGTACTCTATGGATCTGGAAATGATGGAAAAACAGGCTATGAGGGTGTGGTTTACAAGAATGTGATCGGAACTTACCTTCACGGTCCGCTTCTTCCCAAGAACCCGCAGCTGGCAGACTGGCTGATCGCACATGCTCTTGAGCAGAAATATGGAAAAGAAGTCCGGCTTGCGCCACTGGATGATACAGAAGAGAAGGCAGCAAATGATTACGTATATCATCGTTTTGTAAAAGAGAACTGATACAAACAAGCTCCATAGCCTGTTTGAAAAATTATTCCTGCCTTGCAGAAAGCCTTTTTCAAACACGCTCTGGATATGTACAGATAAAAATAAGGGGAACGATATGGCAAAAGGAATCAATCAAAAAGGGAAAATCCTTTATCTTGAAAAAATACTGAGAGAGACCAGTGAAACACATCCGTGCACTATGCAGGAAATTATTGGAAAACTTCAGGAAAACGGAGTCAGTGCTGAGCGAAAAAGTATTTATGACGATATGGAAGTGCTGAGAAGCTTTGGCATGGACATTAAGTTTAAAAGAGGAAAGTATACCGGATATTATGTTGCCGGAGAAGCTGACTCAGAGAGCGTAAATACATCCACTACAGAAAAGGAGAGTGGAAATCCGGAAGACTCTGCAAAAAACAGTGCTGGAACAGAGAATGAAGGCAGTGCATTTTCCAATGAGGCTCAAAAAAAAGCGAAAAATTCCTGGCTGCTTCCACCGTCAGATTCTGAGGAGGATAAACCGGTGAAGCTTCTTTGCAGAAATAAGAAAAAGAAAGAAGTCATGGCAGCACTTGGAAATTATGCCCAGTACAAGGAGAAAGAAGAGGATACTTTCGTTGCTGCAGTGCAGGTGGATGAGACCTCTGAGTTTTACGGATGGCTTACAGGCATGGGGAAAGATGTAATCCTTATGAAGCCTAAGAAGTCAGTTCAGGCTTACCGTGATTACCTGAAGGGAATCCTGAAAGAATATAAGTAAGAATGCTTTTTGAAAAAGCTTGGAAATAGAGAATGATATGAAGTTACATAGAAAGGGATTTTTATGAAAAAGCAAATTGCAGGACTTCTTACCGGACTTTTGGTGTGCAGTGCTTTTCTCACAGGCTGCAGTAAAAATGAAGCCACCGAGGCTGTAAAAGAGAGCACTGAGGACGAAAATGAGGGCACTGGAGACACGAAGGACGCTGACAGCAAAAAGGATACGAATAGAAAGTCCGATAAACAGGACAGTGATAAAAGTGATGAAAATTCAGAAGAAAGTGAGACAACTGAAGCCCCGGAGGAAAATCTTGATAAGGTGGGGGTTCTGCTTCCGGAAGAGGGAGAGGATATCAACAGCAGTCTGGAGCGTACAGAACTGAAATCACGTCTGGAAGAGGCAGGTTATGAAGCTGCTATGTATTTTGCCGGGGACGATTCTGACACCCAGGCAGAACAGATCAGGGAGCTTCTTCAGGATGAGAAACTGAAAGCACTGGTAATTTCACCTGTTGATCCATATGGTCTTACAGATGTACTGGAAGAGGCTTCTGAGCTCTCAATTCCGGTGATTGACTATGACAATCTGATCATGGATACGCCAAACGTGAAATACTTTGTCACTTTTAATATGCGGGCGATTGGAAAAGAGATTGCCAAAAATATTGTAGAGAAAGAAGAACTGGATAAAGTCCGGGAAGACAGAGGTGCCCGTACCATAGAGTTTCTTATGGGCTCTCCGGATGATGACGCTTCGTTATTCCTGTTTAACGGGATAATGGAGGTGCTGCAGGAGTATATTGACGATGGTACCCTGATCTGTCGTTCCGGCCGTGTGACTTTTGATGAAACCAGCATTATGGATCAGAATACAGATACTGCGAAGAAGCAGCTGAAATCCGAGATAGACGAATTTTATTCTCTGGAGAAAACTCCGGATATTATCTGCACTGCTTCTGATGATTTTGCTCTGGCAGCTCTGGAGCTTCTGGAAAAAGAGCAGCTCCAGCCTGGTGATGAGAACTGGCCTCTGATCACAGGTGTAAATGCAGATGCAGATGCTGTTAAAAGTGTGGCAGAAGAAAAAATCGGTTTTACAGTCATGTTGGATCGCCGGGATCTGGCAGAAGCCCTGACGAAGCTGGTGGAAACCTACCTGAATGGGGATGACGTTGATATCAATAATTATTCCCAGTATGATAATGGTGTGAAGATCATTGGAACGGTTACCTGTGATGGAAAGCTGATCGATAAGGATAATTATCAGATTCTTGTGGATAATGGATTCTATCTGGCAGAAATGATCGCGCCGGAAGCCTCTCCTATGCCTGTTCCCGAGGAAGTAAGTCCGACACCGGAAGTGACAGTGACGCCGGAGGCGAGTCTTACACCGGAAGGTGGTGAGCCTGAGAAAAAGAGCCAGGTAATTCCAAAGGATGAGCCTGAAGTGAGCACAGAAGAAGTTCCGGCTGTAAAGGATGGAGAAAACCAGGAGAGCAATAGCAAGCTGCAGAGTAGTGGAAAAGCATAAAACGGAAGTAAAATGAAAATACGTAAGTAAAATGAAAATACCAGTAATCGTTTGGTGATTACTGGTATTTTTGCTCTTAAAAATTAATCGCGGAAGGTCAGGGAATCATCTGTCATGGAATCAATGATAGCCAGAGATTCCAGACGGACACCCATATCGCGGATCTGCTGTCCGCCGTGCTGGAAGCCCTTCTCAATTACGATTCCGGCACCTTCAAGAGTAGCTCCGGATTTCTTTACAATATCGATCAGTCCGAGAAGAGCACAGCCATTTGCAAGGAAATCATCAATAAGAAGTACGTGATCCTCTGGACTAAGGAACTTCTTGGAAATAATAACATCATAAACTTTCTTATGGGTAAATGATTCAATCTTGGTGCAGTACATCTCGCCGTCCAGGTTTACACTCTGGGATTTCTTGGCAAATACTACAGGAACATGAAAATACTGTGCTGCAATACAGGCAATGCCAATACCGGAAGCTTCAATAGTGAGGATCTTGGTGATGGGGCAGTCTGAGAAACGCGCCTTAAACTCCTTACCAATCTCATTGATCAGGTCAATGTCCATCTGGTGGTTCAGGAAACTGTCTACCTTTAATATATTGCCTGGTTTCACAACGCCATCTTTCAGAATACGTTCTTTTAAAAGCTGCATGGCTATATCTCCTTTTCGCTTCATGTCGTTTCGATTTTAGTATTTCTATGATACGACATTCTCTGAAGAAGTTCAATTATTTTTGACAAAAAAGTACAAAATATCTATAATGAAATTAATTTATGGAAAAAGGATTAGCTTTATTGTGAAAAACATCTGCAGTCAGCCGGGGAAACAGTAACGCAAATGCGGGAGATGACAAAGGAGCAGATAGTTTTACAAAAAAGAGCAGGTGAGAATATGAAAGAGTATGAAGTAATCTGGGAAATTTTCAATAAATGTCCAAGGAACCAGATGAGGGATGTATTTGTGGACGAGGTGGAAATTGAAGATCCTGAGGAATATGTGAAGAATAAATTTAAGGGAAAAGAAGTAACCTATGAGAAGACGGTTCTGGAAGATGGCACCATCATATTTGACATCCAGACCTCCCAGATCAAACAGAGATGTTCCTTTACGGAAATATAAGCTGCAGGTCACGAAGCGGATTTTAAGCTACTGCTTACAACAACGACCTTAGAGCATGTTTGAAAAAGGCTTTCCGCAAGATGTGCGTCACAATTTGTGGGAGATTTTGTCCGGATGAGGGTGCCGTAGCGGGCTACGGCAACCGAATTCAGACAAAATATACCGCAAAGTGGGGCGTGCAGATTGCGGGAATGATTTTTCAAACAGGCTCTAAGGCATATTTTTTAATACAATCATCAGAAATAGTGCATATTTAAGGGAAGTATGTTATAATAAACGGACGTGCTTCAAAAGAATTACACCAGTCAGAAACCATCCACAGAACACTGTTGGATATGCGAAATGGTTGGAAAAACAGGAGGATGACATGATAGAAGAACAGTTAGAGAACCACCTGCATGAAGGCGAGGAAGAGCATATGCATACCCATGTTCTGGAAGATGGCACCACTGTCATGCATTCCCATGGAGAACACGGACATCACCACAGTCATGCACAGACCAAGGCTGTACTGAACCGGCTTTCCCGTGCAATCGGGCACCTGGAATCCATCAAACGTATGGTGGAAGACGGCCGGGACTGCAGCGAAGTGCTGATCCAGCTTTCCGCAGTGAAATCTGCTATTAATAATACAGGCAAGATTATTTTACAGGATCACATTGAACACTGTATTGTGGATGCGGTAGAGCATGGAGACAAGGACGCCATCAAGGAACTGGAACGTGCAATTGACAGGTTTATGAAATAAATAAGGAAAAAGGAGATAGATAAAAATGGCAAAAGAATGTGACAGCAAGACTTGCGACAAATCAAGCTGTGAAGGCTGTGCCAGCAAGAAAAATCCGCAGAGCATGCAGGCAGCAATGAATGCAATGTCAAATGTAAAGCATGTAATCGGTATTGTAAGTGGTAAAGGCGGCGTTGGAAAATCCTTCGTGACAGCATCTCTTGCAAACAGAATGGCAAAGAAAGGCTATAAAGTAGGAATCCTTGACGCAGACATTACCGGACCATCCATTCCGAAAATGTACGGCCTGAAAGGTGCTGCCCAGGCAAACGACAGCGGTATTTTCCCTATGGAGACCAAAAACGGAATCAAGGTTATGTCCATTAACCTGCTTCTTCCAACTGAGGACACTCCGGTAATCTGGCGGGGACCGATTCTTGGCAACATGGTAAAACAGTTCTGGACAGATGTTATCTGGGGTGATGTAGATTACCTGTTCGTAGATATGCCACCAGGAACAGGCGACGTTCCGCTGACTGTATTCCAGTCCCTTCCGATCCAGGGAATCGTGATCGTAACCTCTCCACAGGATCTTGTAAGCATGATCGTGAAGAAGGCATACAATATGGCTGGAATGATGAAGATGCCGGTTCTGGGTCTTGTAGAGAACTACAGCTATGTGAAATGTCCAAACTGCGGCAAAGAGCTGAAAGTATTCGGCGAAAGTCACATTGACGAGATCGCCGCATCCCTGAATGTTCCGGTTCTTGGCAAAATGCCAATCGACCCGGCCTATGCAGCCAAGGTTGACGAGGGCGCCTTTGATGAGATCGATAATCCGTATATCGAAGCAGCAGATGGGGTTATGCCACAGTAAGAGGCTGAGAACACTATAGAAAATCACACAAATTGTGGCATATAATTTGCAAAAAAGATTCTGTGTAAAAACAAGATTGTAACATCCTGTTTTTACCAGAATCTTTTTCTTTTCTTTATTTCTTACTGCGGTAAGCTTCTGCTTCCCAATGGGTAATGAAATAAGTGATCTCATCTGTCATCTGAAGCGGACCGCCGAAGCTTTCTGCATAGACTGCAAGCTTGATGGCATCCTTAGCCAGAAGCTGGGCCTTGGCAGCTTTCCCCTTGTCATCTTCCATAATAAATGCACCAACGCCCTGAACCAGGATCAGTCTTGGCTTTTTATCATTTTCAGTCATAAACGCATCCAGTGCTTCTTTTGCCTGATCAATGTTTTCAATAAATAACGGATATGGACCGCAATATACAATGTGATCAGGAGTGAAAGGCTTCAGAAGCGGTGCGGCAGCTTCTTTATTTTTTACAAAATTATCTACTTCAGCAGCCGGTACAACCTCTACAGCATGTCCGAGCAGCTGGGAAAGCTTCTGTGCAGCAGCCTCTTTTTCCGGGGTAACAGCATCGCTGACGTCAGCTGTTCGTTTTACCTGTTTTTCAAGGGTGGAGATCACGCCATCAAATAAAACACCAATCTCTTCTACGGTATTTGCAGCTACGAAAATACCGTGATTCTGAAGCAGAAGAACCTGAACATCTTTTCCAAATTCTTCTTTATAAGCGTTCATTTTCTCATAACAGATACGTGCAAGAGTGTATCCTGGTTTACAGATGTCGATCCAGAGAACCTCTTTTCCAAGAAGCTGCTCGGAAAGTGCCTTTGCGCCATTGCCGCAGGTCAGACCGTTTACAAGAGTAGGATGAACATGCAGTACATAGGTATATGCAAATAAATTGTGGAGTAATGCTTCCACGCTTGGACGCTTGGTCTTATCTGCATCTGTTACTGCCGCCATTACATCTGCAAGATAGGCAGCTTCACGCTCTGTGTCATTTCCCGGATACTCTGTTTTCATGATCTCATTGAGACGGGCGCGGCTCATCTCAACGAATTCCTCTGCCTTAATGGTGGCAAGCTGTGTACCGGAACCCTTTACATACAGTGTTGTATCGTCTTTCACAGAAGTATTGCCGCCTCCTGCCAGAACATAAGCCGGATTGCTTCCGTAAGTGTTTGACATTTTTACCAAAGTTGAAAGATCCATAAAATTTAATACCTCCCATTGTTTTTTTCATACATCTACATTGTACATGATATGGTAATATTTAGCTATCAAAATATGCTAAAAAGAAGTAGTTTTTGTGCTTTTTGATGAAAAATAGTCAAAAAACTTCTGGGCAGCCTGGGATAAGGGAAGGCTTTCGTGATATACAAGGGCCAATTGTCTGGGCGGAAGCTGCTGCTTCAGGCTGACCTCTATCAGAGAGGTTTCCTGTCCCCGTAAAGAAGCCAGCATGTAATCCGGAACACAGGCAATTCCAAGACCAATGCGTGCCAGATCAATAAGCAGATCATTGCTGTTAAGCTCAACCTCCGGAATCAGATTCTGTCTGTGGGATGCAAAAAACTGATGAAGATATTCACTTGTTGTGCTTTTGGACGAAAGGGTGAGAAGAGGATATTCCATCAGCTTCTTTATTTCCAGGGCTTTTCCTTCAAGTGGAAAGAAGTCCGGATTGGCAACAAAAATATCCCGAAATTCTTTTACCACCTGTACTTTTGTGTGTGCGGTAAGCCGGGAATTGGGAAGATTGCTTACGATCAGATCCACCTGACGGTTTTCCAGAAGCTCCACGCAGCCCATGGAGGTGCTGTTTGTGACCTTGATCCGCACTCCAGGATAATCCTGATGAAAGCGCTTCAGGTAGTCAATCAGAAAGTACCGGCAGATGGTATCGCTTGCCCCTATCCGAAGCTGCCCCTGAAGTCTGTCTTCCTCAAGAAGCTGTGCCTCTCCCTGGGAAAGCATTTCCAGGGCTGGTTTAACATGTTGGAAAAGTATTTCTCCCTCTGGGGTAAGGGAAACCTTCTTGGTGCTTCGGAAAAACAGTTCCCGTCCCAGCTTTTTTTCCAGAGTCTTGATTCCCTGGCTTACTGCAGACTGGGAAATGAACAGCTGGCGGGAGGCTTCAGAGAAGCTTAAGGTGGTGGCAACGTAGTAAAAGCATTTGTATAATTCAAGATTGATATCCATATATAAATCCTCCAAAATCAAACTCGTTACTGTCCACTCCGTGACCAGTAACACGCTTCGCGATGCACAGAAAGACGAACCTTCTTGTGACAAGCACAAGAAGTAGCG
>ERZ826764.3861-NODE-3861-length-11138-cov-3.399080_pt1 | contig 11138 bp, 13 predicted proteins | sample MGYA00519870_ERZ826764 | MGnify/ENA primary metagenome ERZ826764 (study PRJEB31778, sample SAMEA3449239) | human gut metagenome | biome: human gut; feature: human-associated habitat; material: faeces | place: United Kingdom | collected 2010/2012 ...
GGTATAGAGATCAATGGAAAATCTTAAAAATAGTAGATGCTCAGTTTATAGGAGACTAAATATTGAAGAAAAATTTGAAAACATATAGTAGACAAAAAGAGTTATCTATAGCTGTATATTTGGAAAAAAAGCAAGTTGTTTGCGTAAAAGGAAATGTCAATGGAGAAATTTCTGTTATTGGTGAGGATGGTAAACCACTACCTATAACTTCTGTAATATTTAAACATAAGAGGGATAGAAAAGCATCTGTAAAAAAAGGAGACAAAATTTTGTGCTATTTTCCTACTCCAGGGAAAATAGCAAATTTTAGCTTAAATGAAAATATAGCCTCATTTGATGCTGTGTATGCAGTGGATACTAACACAAAACAAATAGGAGATATTTGGTATTCAAGGGGAGCTGTTGCTAAACTTGAAAAATTTGAGAAGATATCAAATAATTCATACAATTATGAAGTAACTTCATTTTGCGATATTTCTTCAGAAAATAGTTTTAATAAGTATCAAATGGAACAAGCTGTATGGAATAAAGCTATTTCACAGATTCAAGAGCATGAAGGTCGAGAAGCTAAAATTGCATTAGTGGTAGATTGTGATTTGGAGAATATTGATCAATATAACAACAGAACTATGAAAATACGAAATGATAAATTTCTCCCAGATAATTTCACTTTAGTATATGCGTCGGCAGATAATAGTGATAGTATCCTCAATGTGATGATCAAGTTTTGTGATAATAGATCGAAAGAGTTGTTAAAAATTAAATGTGATATTTTAAGAACTTTATTACATAAAGATATATAAAGTTATTCTATTGGTAGTGATAAGTAAACGTTAAATAATTTTATATACAGATAACCCCGCTGTTCGGAGAAATCCGGGCAGCGGTTTTTGCTTTCGGCCGGCAGCTATTTTCTGCGTAAATCCCAAATTTGTTTTTGTGTCCATGGCCTTCCTCTCCTAATATTATGATAACGAGCTTGACAAGTTTTTTGGCAGAGATTTTTTGAATGCGAATAAACGTGGAACCCACTGTCAAAAATACGAATAAGCTCATGAGTGGTAATGATCCTTATATTTGGAGAGTGAAAAGCGTGAACATTAGAAGAGGCGATATTTATTATGCCGATTTGAGCCCTGTTGTCGGTTCGGAACAGGGTGGGGTGCGCCCGGTCCTAATTGTTCAAAACGATGTTGGAAACCGGTTTAGTCCGACCGTCATCGCGGCGGCCATCACCAGCCAGCGGGCAAAAGCAAACCTCCCCACGCATATTATGCTGCATTCGGAGGACACCGGGCTGGCGAAGGATTCGGTGGTCCTATTGGAGCAAGTGCGCACCATTGATAAGCATCGTTTGAAGGAGCGCATGGGACGCATCGACCGCCGTTCCATGGAACAGGTCGATCAGGCACTCAGCATCAGTTTTGGGCTGGGCGGCACCGAAACAGTTCGACGGGCTACATAGAATCTTGCGCATGGACGGCGCAAGGTAGCCCGATTAGAAAAATTTGAATCCATTCGATCGCGTATAATACCGGTACAAATATGGGAAAATAAAGGACACGCTACCGCTATTGCGAGTGGCGCCAAAAGAAGCAAGGTTCGGAAAAGAGCCGCAGAGATCGCGCTGCCAAATACTCGGCAACGCCATAAGAGAAGGGATGTGTTCCAAATGGCATTGACAGAAAAAGAACTTTCTGCCATTGAAGATCAGCTGAGTTGCGAGAAGCTGCTGATTGCGAAGTGCACGGCCTATGCACAGCAGTGCACAGACCCGGAACTCAAGCAAAAGTGCAATGCAATTGCAGGAAAGCACCAGACCCATTATGAAAAGCTCTTGAGCTTTTTGAACTAGGGAGGGATCGACGATGGCCATGCAGGAAAAAGAAGTATTCGACGATGTTTTGACATCGCAGAAGTTTATTACAGAAACGTACAACACGTACGCCAACGAATGTGCAACGCCGGATATCCGCGATGAATTCATGAACATCCTGAACGAAGAACACCAGATTCAGGCGGATGTGTTTGATGAGATGAAGAAGCGCGGTTGGTATCCGACGCCGCAGGCACAGCAGCAGAAAATTCAGCAGGCAAAGCAAAAATTTCAAAATGCAAATCCGCAGTCCTAAAAGATTGCAGCGGCAGGGCCGGTTCGAAGGGAGAACTTCGAGCCGGCCCTGCCCACGTTTCCGCCAAAGGAAATGGAAAAGCTCCCTCCGTTTTTGACAGAAATAGCAAAAACAAACCGCTATAATGAAAGAGCGCTGGAAATGACCGCCTTGGAAAGAAAAAGGGGGGATGGGACACACGCAAACCGTTTATCTGGATGTATTGATTGGAGTAAACCTATTCATCAATTATTTTTTGCTGCTTGCGGTTGCACGCTTCTTACATATCCCGGCAAAGCGCGGACGGATGGTTGCAGGGGCTGCCTTGGGTGCCTTTTACGCTTTGAGCATCTTTCTGCCGGAGTTGCATCCGGTTCTATCCCTCCTCGTCAAACTGCTGATGTCCGCGACCATCGTTTGGCTGGCTTTCCCCATACAGAGCTGGAAAATGTTCCTGCGGGCATTGGCGGGATTTTATCTGACGAGCTTTGCATTCGCTGGTTTTATGCTCTGCCTCTGGTATTTTGTAGCGCCGCAAGGCCTTCTGATAAAAAATTCCGTTGTTTACTTTGATGTTTCTCCACTGTTTTTGCTCTGTGCAACCGTGGCATGCTATTTCGCCATCCGGCTAGTCCAGCGGATCACTGGAAGGCAGCGCCCAGAGGCGCTGTTTTGCCCGATCACGATCCAACGAGGCGGGCAGGAGAGCCGCTGCACCGCAAAAGTGGACACGGGAAATACCCTGACCGAACCGTTTTCCGGCTTTCCGGTGGTCGTGGTGCAGGAAGAGGCGGTCCAGGCGGTGGTTCCTCAGCAGCAGGAACAGACAGCTTTCCGCCTGGTGCCCTATGGAGCGGTCGGGGGTGGGGGCGTCCTTTCCGCATTCCGGCCGGAAAAGCTGGTGATCTCCGCAGGCAAACGGGTTATAGAGACGAGAGACGTATATATCGCGGTGAGCCAAGAGCCGCTTTCCAATGGGGAGTTCCAGGCGTTGCTTCATCCGGACCTATTGTCCTGAATCCTCCTTTTGTCTAAATTTGGCCGTGGACAAAAGGATGCAGTGTTCTATGCCGAACGGCAGCGGCAAAAGGGGAGTATGTGTTTCTAAAAAAAGCAGGCAACCTGATCCAATGGTTGCGCGAAAAAGGGTCGTTCTGGTTGCTCCGATTCCGCGTGCGGGGGGAAATCCACTATATCAACGGGCCGGAGACTTTACCGCCGCCCCTCACGGCGGAGCAGGAAGCGGTCGTGATGGAAAACATCCTTGCAGGGAAGAAAAATGCCCGTGAACCGCTGATTACCCACAACCTGCGCCTGGTGGTATATATTGCAAAGAAGTTCGAATCCAGCACGGCAAATGTGGAGGATCTGATTTCCATCGGGACCATCGGCCTCATCAAAGCGGTGAATACCTTTTGCCCGGAGCGCAAGATCAAGCTGGCGACGTATGCATCCCGTTGCATTGAAAATGAGATTTTGATGTATCTGCGCAAGAGTTCCCAGCAGAAAAATGAGATTTCGATCGACGATCCGCTGAATGTGGACTGGGATGGCAATGAATTGCTTCTCTCCGATATTTTGGGCAGCGAACAGGATACCGTGAACCATGGGCTGGAGCAGGAGGTGGAGCGCGATCTGCTGCTGAATGCGGTGGATCATCTGGCGCCGCGCGAAAAAAAGATCATGCAGCTCCGGTTCGGGCTAAACCACACCAAGGAGCACACCCAGAAAGAGGTAGCCGATAGCTTGGGAATCTCACAGTCCTACATCTCGCGGTTGGAAAAACGCATCATCGAACGGCTGCGCAAAGACCTGGAACGGGTCAGCTGACAAAAAATAGGTACATAAAAACCACTCGCACCACATGAAAAATGGGTGCGAGTGGTTTTTATTTCATACCATCAATAGATTTCCCAGTATGCAGCGCTGTAGGGAGGAAGCTTGCTGCCGCCGCCGAAGTCGTGTGTTTGGCCGGTCAGCAGATCGCGGGCCCGGCCTGCGTTGGCATTGAAGTGTGCATCATAGGCCTCTCCGTCCGCATTGACCGCCACCAGCACACGCTGTCCCTCAAAGGAACGCTCAAAGATGAACTGCTTATTGGTCAGCATCAGAGATTTGAAATCGCCATAGCAAAGCGCTTTGCTTTCCTTATGCGCTTTTGCGCATGTGGCGATCCATTCGGTTAGTGCATTGCACTGCGGCGCTTCAAAGCAGGGGCGGAGGGAGTCGTCGCTGCCATGCTCTTTTTTTCCTTCAGCGCCCCATTCGCTGCCGTAGTAGATGCAGGGGATACCCGGCATGCCGAAGAGCAACGCATAAATGAGGGGAAGATGCTTTTCGTTGGTCAGGTTGCTTGCGATGCGGACGACGTCGTGGTTATCCACAAAGTTGAGCAAATGCTTTCCCTTGTAGAGCGTCCAGTTCTCCGGGCCGAATTGGCGCAAGAGGGAATGGCCGATCTCGAACAGGTTCATAGAATTTAAGCTCGAATAGAGCCCTTTATAGCACTCGTAGTTTGTCGCACTGTGTAGCATCTGGTCGTTCATAATCTGGTTGTAATCCCCGCCGAGAATTTCACCGACCAGGAAGAAATCTGGCTTTAAGGTGTCGCAGAAGCTGCGCAGGCGGCGGAGAAAGTCGCGGTCTACGCAGTAGGCCACGTCCAACCGCAGGCCGTCAATGTCGAATTCTTCGACCCAACCGCGAATACAGGAGAAGAGGTGCTCAATCACCGCTTCATTGCGCAGATTCAATTTCACTAGCTCATAGTGGCCTTCCCAGCCCTCATACCAGAGGCCGTCGTTATAACCGTCATTCCCGCCAAAATTGATATGGAACCAGTCCTTATAAGGGGAATTTTCCCGATTCTTTAACACATCCTGGAAAGCCCAGAAGCCGCGTCCCACATGGTTGAATACGCCGTCGATGACCACCTTGATTCCGTTTTGGTGGAGCGCCTTGCTCACGGACGCAAAATCCTCGTTGGTACCGAGGCGGCAGTCGATTTTGCGGTAATCACGCGTATCATAGCCGTGCGCATCGGATTCAAAAATCGGAGAGAAATATATGGCATTTGCACCGCAGTCCAAAATATGAGGAATCCAGTCCTGCACTTTTTGAATGCGCGGTGTGAGGATCCCGTCGTTTTGTTTTGGTGCCCCGCAGAAACCAAGGGGATAGATTTGATAGAAAACACTTTCGTAAGCCCACATCTGAAAAAACTCCAATCTCCGCTGAGTAAGAATAAAATAAATAAGAAAAGGAAGAAGAGAGCCCGTTTTCAGCGGCAAACAAAGCTCATATTGCACAATAAAGTAGAAAATATTTTGAATTGAACTGTCATTATTATACAATAAAATGAAACAAATGTCACGCAAAATTTCGAAAATTTTTGTAGCAAAACGAATGAACCCCCTTCCGTTTCAAACCTGGAAGGGGGTTTATTCAATCCTTTGTTTCGGAACATAGACCCGGCAAAATGGAGTATGCCTCAACAAGCCGCGCGTATGTATAGTGGCGGCAATTCGCCGGGCTGGGGGATGGAAGCGAGACAGAGGGAAGCCTGGTAGAAGGCAGGCACAGACGTTTATAGAGAGCGGCGGCCTTTGTCCCCGTTGTACAGATGGTGTGGATATGGGTCTCCTGTAGGAGTGAGGATAAGTCGTTCGCAACCGGCTGCCGGATGCTTCCGTCGTCCGCTCCTTCTATGGCACAGCTCCGCAGAACATCCCACAGAGCAATGTGGTTGCGCAAGCAGAATGCTGCTTTCTCTTCCTTAGAGACGGGGAGAGCTTGCTGAAATACATCGGCGAGCACGCGCCAAAAGCGATTTTGCGGGTGGGAATAGTAGAAGCCAATGGCGCGGCTTTTTGGGGAGGGCATGGTGCCAAGGATTAGCACACGCGACTCCCCGTCATACAAGGGCTCCAATGTATGTGTAACGTATTCGGCCACGGCGTTTATCCCTCCGTTTCCTTCCGAGAGAATGCCAGCTGTTTTGCCAAAGGAAGAAGGGATTCCAACCGGTTTTCGCAGCGGTTTTCCAAGACCGAATCCAGTAATTCCTGCAACAAGCGGCCCACCTCCGGTCCCTCTGGAACGCCTATTTGGAGCAAGTCCTTTCCGTGGATTGCAAGGTCCTTCAATTGAAAACAGGATTGCTCTGCGAGAATGTGATCGAGAACGGCAGCTTCCCGGTCGATCATATCCATGCGGAGGGCTGCGGCGGGGGAGTGTGCAGCTGTATCCGCGCGGTTGACCGCGAGCAGCATACGAAACAGCGGTTCACCAAGCCGGTTTAGCCAGCGTTTGACGCGGACCTCCTCGTCGGTGATCGATACATCGTGGTACTTGACCAGGGTTGCTACGGTGCGGATGGTTTCTTTGCTGAATCGCAGACGCGTCAATACGTTTTTTGCGATTTCTGCCCCGAGGTTCTGGTGCCCATAAAAATGGCCGATGCCTTTGGCATCCATGGAAAAACATCGCGGCTTTCCGATATCATGAAACAGGATGGCGAGGCGCAGCTCCAGCCTTGGCGCAATAGCGGAGATTGCATGAAGCGTATGTTCCCATACATCATATATGTGATACGGGCTGTGTTGTTCCAATCCGACCATGGGGGTAATTTCCGGAAGAAAGACGGCAATGACACTTTGGTACTTCCGCAAAATGCGCTCTGCGTCCTTGCCGCACAGCAGCTTGCCAAATTCAACTTGAACCCGTTCTTCGGAGATCTGATGCAGCAAGTTTTTTTGCTGGAACATTGCATAGGCCGTCTTCTTTTCGATGGTGAATCCCAAGGTAGAAGCAAAACGAAGCCCGCGGAGAATCCGCAGGGCGTCCTCCTGAAAACGCTGTTCCGGGATTCCGACACAGCGCAGAGTGCGGCTGTGCAAGTCGTGTAATCCGTTGTAGGGGTCCACAAGCCCTTTGCTGGGATGGTAGGCGATTGCATTTACCGTAAAGTCGCGGCGTGCCAAATCGTCCACCAAATTGCGGGAGAAGGTGACGGAGTCCGGATGCCGTCCATCGGAGTAGGTGCCGTCCACACGGTAGGTGGTGATCTCTACGGGCATACCGTCCGCGACTACGGTGACGGTCCCGTGCTGTAGGCCGGTGGCAAGGACCTGGTAGCCGGGCAGAGCTCGTATGGTTTCCTCCGGAAGGGCAGAGCAAGTGAGATCCCAGTCGTTTGGGGAAAGCCCCAGAAGGCTATCCCGTATACATCCGCCAACGGCATAGGCCTCATATCCTTGCCTTTGCAGCAATTCCATCAGGCGCAGCACCTGCTTCGGTGGATGGATGGGAGGAGAATCGTTCTTTTTTCGGGATGCGCAGCGCCTGGACGATGGCATATGGTTCACCTCTTTTCGTATTTTATTATAACTGAAAATTTACCAAAGGGATAGCCCTTCGCGGCACAAGGACAAAATTTTGTCGGTCTCTTAGGGAGAAAGATCCCTTTGGACGCGGTTATGTGATGCCTCCTGCCGTTACATTCCTAGCGCAATAGATGAAGAGGGAAATCGGCCAAGCTGCAATGAACGAAAATCAGCAAATGGAAACACAAGAGAAACAAAAAACAGCGCGGAGAACTGCTCCGTGTCATAGGGACACGAAGTGAACCTCCCCTAATGGGGTAATATCGATACGGTAAAAGACTATAGCTGCAAGTCATTATGAGGGCTTGCGGCTATAGTCTTTTTTCTTGTTGACGAAAATAAAATAATTGCAGAACATTTAAGTATCAAACATCCCTTCTTCCCATTCTTCATCCAGCGCGCGAGTGGCACAATGCTCCGTTTCCTCCAAACCGTGGATTGAAACATCCTTGCGGGTCTGGGCGCTCTCTGCCCGATCCTGCTCATAGTAAATTTGATCGGACAGGGCTTTCAGCTCTGCAAAGTCATGTTCCGTTTTGTCAGGGTTCTCCTTCAGATAATCCTCCAGTGTGATTTCTATGATTTCGTTATGAAAGCGATAAACGATATTTGGGCTGTTTTTGTTTATCGCATAGTCGCTTTTGCGATAATTTTGCACCTCTGTTACCTCCGATTTGTTTTTTTGAGAAAAACAAATCGGAGGTGGCGGCCCCCTGATTCTTTGTTCAGGGAGCCTTAAATGAAAGCGGCCAACTTTGTATCGGGATACAAAATCAGCCGCTCTCTGGATATGTGCATTGAGAAGTCCAATAGGGTAGGCAGCACGGGCAGGCGGGGGTTTGTCCCCACTTGGGGCAAACTCCCGCGCACAAAGACGCCGACCAACGCCTATTGAAATTTGTCCATTGAAAGCCGTGTGTCGTTTGAGTGGGACAAAAAGTAACTTCTCAATGCTGTGGACTTTTTGATCCATAGCACAGTTACTCCTTGTCCGCTGTTATGCGGACGGCACACAGGCGGCTGGCATCATCCCCCTTCTTCCATCAATGTGGCAGTTCTACGCTGCCGCCTTTGCTGATAGTTTTTAATTATAAGTTCTAAATTTGGAGAACCTTGACGGTTTCCCTCGGAATTTGTCGATAGCATAAAGAAAGGCGGCCCTTATCCATAAGATAAAGACCGCCGTATGCGCTGATTATGTATGATACTGTTTTTGCAGCCCCTCATCGGCCTCACCTCACTTTTTCCCTGGGGATGGGTAGACTGTCACAGTAAGAGTTTATCTTGAAGAAATCATCAGGGTTTCATTAGAAAATGTAAAAATACAAAAAGAATCCTGATTTTAGTCTTTTTTGATTCTTGTGACAGCTATGTGAGTTCAATTTTATAGCCCAATCTGAAAACAGTTTTAATATAGACAGGTTTTTTGGGATTTGATTCAAGTTTTTTTCTAAGCCGCCATATGGTGTTATCGACTGTATTTGAACTCCAATTATATGATTCTCCCCATGCTGATGCATAAAGTTGTTCCCGGCTAAAGACTTGCCCTGGCGATTTTGCCATGCAACAAAGCATAGAAAATTCACCGTAATTAAGGTGAATTTGTTTCCCTGCTTTTACTACCCGCCGCTGTGCTGGGAAAATCTTAATTTCGCCTATATTGATAACAGGAAATTCGAATTGAGATATAGAGGTGGGTTGAATATTCTCATTTTGTATCGCTTCTATAATACTTTGAAATATATCGCCATCTGGATCTGGAATTCGTATTACTATGATATTGCCCACTATCACCAACTCATTTCAGTATATATTTTTATGCTATATTTCTCACCAGCAACTTTTGTGGTTTTGATAATATGATAAGTGTTTGTGTGCTTTGTATTTTTCAAAAAACTATGTTTTAAGTTAAGGTGAAAATATCTTTTCAAATAATTTGCAAAAAGCAATTAAAATAGTGGCGCAAATAGACGCAGAATTTCTTGTAATAACCGAACGAAAAAGCTACGTTGACACTCTTGTAGAGTAATTTGTCTACTGACCTTTAATGTACTCAAGAAATCCCGTTTTATATCACCTATGGAATTGTTTTTATACAAATACACACCACACTCAAAATGAAGATAAAGGCTCCTGTAATCCATGTTAATAGAACCAACTGTTGCCACTTTATCATCGGAGACAAAAACTTTTGCATGAAGAAAGCCAGGTTCGTATTCGTAGACTTTTACTCCAGATTCAATGAGTCGGCGATAATATGCCTGCGTATTCAAATGGACAAAATGTTTATCCCAGTGATACGGAGTTATAATTCTTACATCTACACCACTTTTTGCCGAAAGAGTCAATGCGGATATCATGCTGTCATCCACAATCAGATATGGAGTGTAGATATAAAGATACTCTCTCGCATTATTGATAATTTGTAGGTAGACATGTTCACCGATATGTTCTCGATCCAAAGGACTGTCACAGTAAGGCTGGACAAATCCGTCTGCATTTCCACTTGTGTGGGGAGTTTTTGGGGGCAAATATAATGTATAATCTTCATCTGTGCCGCTTACTAAATCCCACATCTGGAGAAACATAACTGTCAGGCTCCACGCAGCTTCACCAGATAAAAGGATTCCCGTATCTTTCCAATATCCGTGTTTTGGAATCTCGTTTATATACTCATCAGCAAGGTTAAATCCACCCGTTATTGCAATTCTACCATCAACAGACAAAATTTTTCTATGATCTCGATTATTCTGAATTGATGACAAAATGGGACGAAAGGGATTAAAAACTTTACATTCAATTCCATCATCATGGAGCATGGCGGGGAAATTTTTAGGAAGAGTTAAAAAGCATCCAATGTCATCATATAGTACTCGAATTCTTACACCTTGTTTGGCTTTTTCTTTAAGAATACTATAAATGGAACTCCACATTTTCCCATCTTGAATAATGAAGTATTCCAAAAAAATATAGTGCTTTGCGTTTTTTAAGGCTTCTAAAATTTTGATAAATGCGCTTTCTCCGGTAGGGAAAAACATACACTCTGTATTCTGATAAGCCGGAAAGCCAAAATTATTAAGATAGGACATACATGGTGCATATTCTTTGTGAAGTACATCTGACACATCTGCATATCCGACCATCTGAGACTGCCCTTTTTCTTCTAATTGCTGAATGTGCTTGTTCATGTTTCGTGATGAAGATTGCAAAACGACCAGCAGATACAGTAGTCCACCGAATATAGGGAATAACATAATTAAGAATACCCACAATAACTTGTAGGTTGGTTTTTCCTGCGAACTAACGACCTTTAAACAAACAATCACGCTAACAAAATAAAGAAAAAGCGCCGTTCGGTGAGTCAACTTGCTGGCATTGGAAATAAAGAGAATAAGTGCGGCTCCCTGAATGACCAGCATAATGATTATAAATATTCTCCTCCGTAAGAGTTCTCGAAACCATTTCTGCCGCATTGGAAACCTCCTATTATCTATAAAAATTACTCTTTATTCAAGAAAACTTAAAATATCACGATATACCTCTTGTCTTCCTGTTTCATTTAACAGTTCATGCCGCATATTTGAGTAAAGCTTCGTGGAAATGTTCTGATAACCAACTTGCTTCAAAAATGCTTTCAGCTGGA
>ERZ826764.3863-NODE-3863-length-11125-cov-3.095483_pt1 | contig 11125 bp, 10 predicted proteins | sample MGYA00519870_ERZ826764 | MGnify/ENA primary metagenome ERZ826764 (study PRJEB31778, sample SAMEA3449239) | human gut metagenome | biome: human gut; feature: human-associated habitat; material: faeces | place: United Kingdom | collected 2010/2012 ...
CCATAAAGGCCGACCAGTGGCGGTGATCGCGGTAATAGGCGACGAGCACGCGCGTGCGAAAGCCGCGCTGTCGGTAGAGCGTGTATACCTGCTTGGCCACGGCCTCGCCGGCGAAGGTGAAGGCTTCGGGATCGAGCACGCGATTTGCAGCGTCGGCATAGCGGCGGAGCCAGTCCTCCTGCATGCCGAGCAACACGGCGCACACGGGGTTGATGGAGCGCGTCTCCAACCCCTCCGCCTCGCGGCAGCGGCGAGCGCCTGGCCGGCGCTGAAGCAGAGCGTGGCCATGACGCTGACGCCGCGATAGGTGGCCTCCTCCATGGCGGCGATGCCTGCGGCGGTGCAGGGGATCTTCGCCTGCATGTTCGGCCCCAGCGCGTGGATTTCCTCCGCCATGCGCAGCATCCTTTCCGCGCTGCTGACGTTCCTCATCTGCCTGATCGTCGTGCGGCTCGTGCTCAAGCTCTGTTCGCGGCTGCTCTCGCGCGCGAACCGTCTGAACGAGCGGCTGCAAAAGGTCATCCTCACGAGCCTCAAAACGCTTCTGTATCTGCTTACCATCATCATCACAGCCGAGGCGCTCGGCATCAATACCTCGTCGCTCACCGCCATCATGTCGGTGCTGACATTGGGCGTCACGCTGGCCGCCGAGGACATTCTCGGCAACGTCGCCGGCGGACTCGTCATTCTCTTCTCGCACCCGTTCTCGCTCGGCGACGAGATCGAAGTCGGCGGCACGACCGGCACGGTGCGTGAAATTTCACTGACGCACACGAAGATTGAAACGCCGGACGGACAGATCGTGCTCCAGCCCAACCGCGAAATGTCCAGCTCGAAGATCATCAACTTCACCGTCCTGGGCCGCCGCCGCATCGTCTACAAGGTCACAGCATCCTACGACGCGCCGACGGACGAGGTGAAGCAGGCCTGCATGGACGCCGTTCTCGCCTTCCCCGCCGTGCTGAAAGAACCCACGCCGACGGTGTATCTCTCGAATTACGGTGCCAGCTCCATCGAATACACCATCCGCTGCTGGACGGCGGCAGACGCCTACTGGGACACTTATTTTAAGATGTACGAGCGCCTGCGCAACACCTTTGCAAAGCACAACGTAGAGATGTCCTACGATCATCTGAACATCCACGTCGTGCCGGAGAAACAGAATGAAAATTAAAGTCGTCGATATGACATATGAACAGGCGCTTGCCCAGCCGCCGCAGGTGCACAAAAAGCCGAAAAAGCCGTCGCTCCTGTTCCGGACGATCCTGCGCGCAGCCTCCGCGCCCGACCTTCTGGCGACGCATTTCCACTGCGAGAAGATCGGCATGGCACAGATCAAAAGCGATGAGCCCTGCCTTGTCCTGATGAACCACTCGTGCTTTCTCGACCTCAAAATCGCGGAGGCGGTGCTGTACCCGCGCCCGTTCAACATCGTCTGCACGTCGGACGGCTTTGTCGGCAAGGAGTGGCTGATGCGCAGCGTCGGCTGCATCCCCACGCGCAAGTTCTGCTCGGACACGACGCTCGTGCGCGATATGCTCTACTGCGTGCGGACGCTCAAAACGTCTGTGCTGCTCTACCCCGAGGCGAGCTACAGCTTCGACGGCACGGCCACACCGCTGCCGGAGAGCATCGGCAAGTGTGTCAAGGCACTGAATGTGCCGGTCGTGATGATCCGCACCTACGGCGCGTTCGCGCGTGACCCGCTCTACAACGGGCTGCAAAAGCGGCGCGCGAAGGTCTCAGCGCAGATGCAGTGCCTGCTCTCGTCCAGCGACGTTGCAGAGAGGAATGTCGCCGAGATCAATGAGCGCATCTTTTCCGCCTTCCGCTTCGACAATTTCCGCTGGCAGGAGGAAAACGGCGTCTCCGTCAGCGAGCCGTTCCGCGCCGACGGACTCAACCGCGTGCTCTACAAGTGCCCGCACTGCTTCGCCGAGGGGAAAATGGAGGGCAAAGGCACATCACTCATTTGCCGAAGCTGTAACAGGGAATACCGCTTGACAGAGATTGGTACGCTGGAATGTTTGAACGGCGAGGCCGCGTTCACCCACGTGCCGGACTGGTACACCTGGGAGCGGCAGTGCGTGCGCGAGGAGCTGGAAAGCGGCGCCTATCAGCTTGATATTCCCGTGCAGATCTGCATGATGGTCAACATGCGCGAGATCTGCCGCGTGGGCGAAGGCCGGCTGCACCACGATGAAAACGGCTTCCACCTGACCGGCTGCGGCGGGAAACTGGACTATTTCCAAAAGCCTGAGGCCTCGTACAGCCTGTACGCCGACTATTTCTGGTACGAGATCGGCGATATGCTGTGCATCGGCGACCACAAAGCGCTGTATTACTGCTTTCCGCAAGGCGGCGGGGATGTGGTCGCCAAGACGCGGCTGGCCGCCGAAGAGCTCTATAAATTAAAGCGCGCCGCTAAGGCGCGGGGATAATGCAGCACAAAGTGCTGCCGCCTTGTTCCCCACACCGTGTGGGAACGCGGATAAGGGAGGGGTGTCTCTTTTTTGAAAAGAGACACCCCTCCCTTACACCCTCCCAGAGAAAATTTTTCATTGCAAGCGAGCAGCTCGAAGAGCTGCAATGCTTGCCGATTGCACCTCTTGCGTGCGGCAGAGCCGCATTTGGCCCTGCTATACGATTTGCCTCTGCTTCTACTACCCACTGCCGCTCTGCCCATCTTGTAGAAGTACAGCCTAATTTCCGTCTACCGCCAGTCGCTACAATGCGGCGAGCGAAGCAATGCCGCTATTTCGCAGGCAGTCTGCCGCCAGACGAACGTCACTCGCGCCTCACGACAGTAAGGCGCGGTTGAGAGTCGTAACGAGGCGGTAGGGGTTCATGGCGAAGCCATGTACACTGCACCCGATTGCGCAGCGCGTGCAGTTCTTCAAGATTGAGACTGCCAATGCAAACGCCTTTCTTTTGGACGGGCGACGCCCGTTTTCTTTCCACGGAAAGAAAATGGGGGTCGCGTTCGTGCAGCGCCTACGGCGCTGCTTCCCCGCGGCACAAGTGCCGCGATCCCCTCCGCACCTGTGCGGAGAAAGGAGCACTCTATGGAATATACAATGAAAGTCATTGCCAGAATCCACTCTGACTTTCCGGAAAAATTCGGCATCCCGCGCCAGAGCGGGCTCGTCCCCGCGCTTCGTGCGAAGATCGTCTTCGAACCGGAGTACCGGAATCCCGACGCGCTGCGCGGCATCGAGGGCTTTTCGCATCTGTGGCTCATCTGGCAGTTCTCCGCCGCCGTGCGCGACACATGGTCGCCGACGGTGCGCCCGCCGCGCCTTGGCGGCAACGAGCGCGTGGGCGTTTTTGCGACGCGCTCGCCGTTCCGCCCAAACGCCATCGGCCTTTCCTGCGTGAAGCTCGAAGGTGTGCGGCACGAGGATGGCTTCGGTGACGTTTTGATCGTCGCGGGCGCAGATTTGATGGACGGCACGCCGATCTATGACATCAAGCCCTACCTTCCTTACGCCGACGCGCACCCCGAGGCGCTGGGCGGCTTTGCCCCGTCGCCGAAAGAGACGATCGAAGTCAAAAGCCCGCCGGAGCTCCTGCAAAAGCTGCCGGAGGGGCAGCGCGAGGCGCTGCTCGGTGTGCTTGCGCAGGACCCGCGCCCGCAGTACCAGAACGACCCCGAGCGCGTGTACGGTATGAGCTTTGGCGGCTGGGACGTTAAGTTCCGCGTAAAGGACGGCGTGCTGACTGTTTTATCTTTAGCGGAAACTGAACATCAATAAAAACGCTGTTAAGGGAAAAACTCTTCGCGTTAAGCCAATGCTAAGAGGACTTCCAAACGGTTGATATGCAAATTCTGCGCGCTATAATAGCGCCAGAATACATAAAAGGAGCGTATCCGCCGATGCAAGTTTCCAGCGCATTTGTTGTTATCATGGGTATGGGCGTCACATTCGTGGGCCTTACCTGCATCATCTTCCTGACGATCCTGATGGGCAAGATCCTCTCGAAGCCCGAGGCTCCGAAGCCCGCCGCAGCAGCTGCCGCGCCGGCAGCGCCCGCCGTTCCCGCTGACGGTCTGACCGACGAGGTCAAGGTCGCCATCATGGCGGCGATCGCCCAGCAGCCCGGTTTCAACATGGCGAATGTGACGAATGTCAGCATCCGCAAGATTTAATTTTGAATTCCACTTCTTCCTTTATCAGCGAAAGGGACGGCATCGCGCCGTCCTTTTTGCTACCATGAAAAAAATATTCGATTTAGCACAAAATTAGCAGGCTGTATGCTATAATGGGGACGAAAAGCATGCGGAGTCTTTCTCCGCGCCAACGATCAAGCGAGAGAAGGCGGCGACATGGCAAAAATCCCCGAAAAAATGCGTTGGATCTACGACCTTTTGCTGACGGCGGCGATCCTGGCTATGGCGACGGTGCTCTGCACGCTGCTGCGAAGGATCGACGACGGCAGTGGCTACGTGAACCTCATCTTCGTGCTGACGGTCGCGACCATCTCGCGCTGGACGGAGGGCTATTTCTGGGGGATATTCAGCGCTGTCTCCGGTGTGCTGTTCGTCAACTACGTGTTTACATATCCCTACTGGGAATTCAACTTCACGATCACCGGCTACCCGTTTACCTTCCTTGCGATGCTGACGGTGTCCATGATGATCAGCGCGATGAACACGCAGATCAAAAAGCAGGAGCGGCTGCGCATCGAAACAGAAAAGGAAGCCGTGCGCGCCAATCTCCTGCGCGCGATGTCGCACGATATCCGCACGCCGCTGACGAGCATCGTCGGCAACACCGCCGCGATCCTCGAAAACGAGGATTCGTTTTCTCCCGAGCAGAAGCGCCGCCTTTTGGAAGACGTGAACGAGGACGCGCAGTGGCTCATCCGCATGGTCGAAAATCTTTTGTCCATCACGCGCATGAGCGGCGGACAGGCGAAGATCGAAAAGGACTGCGAGGCGGCCGAGGAGATCGTCGGCGTCTCGGTCAGCAAGTTCACCAAGCGCTTCCCCGCGATCAAGGTTTCGATCGAGGTACCGGACGAGGTGCTGATGGTGCCGATGGACGCGACGCTCATCCGTCAGGTCATTATGAATCTGCTGGAAAACGCCGCCATCCACGGCGGAAACGTCACGCAGATCCGTGTCTGCCTCTCACGCGAGGGGACGAACGCCTGCTTTTCCGTCAGCGACAACGGCGTCGGCATCCCGAAGGAGAGGCTCTCGACGATTTTTAACGGCGGGCTTTCCGGCGTGTCGCACAACAACTTTGATATGAAGAAAAACATGGGCATCGGCCTTTCCGTGTGCTACACCATCGTCAAGGCGCACGGCGGCACGATGACCGCAGAAAATTTAGATTCGGGCGGAGCATGCTTCCGCTTCTATCTGCCGCTGGAGGAGGGCATCAACAGTGAAATTGAAGGATAAAGTGCTCGTGGTGGAAGACGAGCAGAACATCAGCAACTTTATTTCGACGGTTCTCACCGCGAACGACTTCGACGTGCTGGTGGCGCAGACGGGTGCCGAGGCGATCTCGATGATCACCTCGCACTGCCCCGATCTCATCATTCTCGACCTGGGGCTTCCCGACATGGACGGGATGAACATCCTCAAGGAGGTTCGTTCGTGGTCGAGTCTGCCGATCATCGTCGTTTCGGCGCGCACGCACGAGCATGACAAGGTCATGGCGCTCGACCTCGGCGCGGACGACTACATCGAAAAGCCGTTCGGCACGAGCGAGCTGCTCGCGCGCATCCGCACGGCCATCCGTCACACGCGCACGCCGCTCGACAACAACGAGATCGCGCAGTCGGGCAAGTTCACCGTCAAGGACCTGACCATCGACTATGACAAGCATCACGTGCTCATCGGCGATCAGGATGTGCACCTGACGCTCAACGAGTTCAAGATCGTGGCGCTGCTCGGCAAGTACGCTGGCAAGGTGCTGACGTATGACTATCTCATCAAGCAGATCTGGGGGCCGAAGGCCAAGGCCGACAATCAGATTTTGCGCGTGAATATGGCGAACATCCGCCGCAAGATCGAGAAGAATCCCGCCTCGCCCGAGTATATTTTCACCGAGATCGGCGTGGGCTACCGGATGCTCGAAAACGACGCATGATGATAGAGCCGCTCGCGGCTTTATGATACCAGGGCGCGTGCGCGCCCCACACGATCACGCAGACGGCTCCTGCCATTTGGGGATGGCAGGGGTCATTTGCGCACTTTTGCACTTTTATGAAAAAGGTGTCGGACTGAAACAGTGAACGTTTCAGCCCGGCACCTTTCTTTTTTTGCGTGTTTTCATGCAGCAAAATCTTTTTGCTTGCTTATAAATACCCCGTATTGTGCCGCAGCGGATGTTCGACCATCATAGTTATGCTGACTTTTGTGTATATTTTTACCAAATCGTTTTCCGCTCTATTTCGCCTATTTATTCAGCGCTACAATCTTGGCATGAATTGTTATTCTCGTTATTAACATTTTAAGAACATAAATATACAATCAGCATCACAGTCAGTCCTACGAAGGGGGAAACCACAGTACATGAACATTTGGGAAATTGCAACGAATTATTATCAATACTTCCTGCGAGGGACGCGAACGACCATCCTCATCTCTCTGCTCACCGTGTTCTGCGGCTCGATCCTCGGCTGCCTGATCGCTTTCATGCGGCTATCCAAGTTTAAGCCGCTGGAAAAGTTCGCCAGCATCTATATCACCGTCATCCGCGGTACGCCAATGCTCGTGCAGCTCTACATCGTTTGCTACCAGCTCGATTTTATCAGCTATCCGTCCGGTGTCTCTTCGGCGTCGATCTGGAGCGGGCGCTGCCGTGTATCATCGCGCTTTCAATCAACTCCTCCGCCTACGTCGCCGAGATCATCCGCGCGGGCATTCAGGCGGTGGACAAGGGCCAGATGGAAGGCGCGCGCTCGTGCGGCATGACGAATGCGCAGGCCATGCGCTACGTGGTGATGCCGCAGGCGGTCAAAAATATTCTCCCCGCCATCGGCAATGAATTTGTCACGATGGTCAAGGAGACCTCGATCATCCAGTACCTCGGCATCGGCGATCTGATGTACAACAACGGCATCGTGGTCACCTCTACCTATAACCCGCTTCCTTGCTACTACATCTCCGCCATCATCTACCTGGCGCTGAATATCATCCTCGGCAAGGGCCTGAACATCTTTGAAGGAAGGCTGAGAAAGAGTGAACGGTAACGTATTGTTCGAGATCAAGGACTTGCAGAAAAAGTTCGGCAGCCTGACCGTCTTCGACGGGCTGAGCGAGACCATCTGCAAGGGCGACGTGGTCGTCATCATCGGTCCCTCGGGCGGCGGCAAGTCCACCTTTATCCGATGCCTGAACCTCTTGGAGCAGCCCACCGCCGGCAAAATTTACTTCGAGGGCGAGGACATCACGGGCAAGGGCTTTGATGTGAACAGGCACCGACAGAAGGTCGGCATGGTGTTCCAGCAGTTCAACCTCTTCAACAACCTGACGGTGCTTGAAAACATTACGATCTCGCTCACGAAGGTCAAAAAGCAGTCGGAAGAGGAGAGCGAGGAAAAGGCCCTCAAGCTTCTAAAGCGCGTGGGGCTTGAGGACAAGGCGAACGCCTATCCCTCCCAGCTCTCCGGCGGGCAGAAGCAGCGTATCGCCATCGTGCGGGCGCTGGCAATGGAGCCCGATGTGCTGCTCTTCGATGAGCCGACCTCCGCGCTCGACCCCGAGATGGTCGGCGAGGTGCTGCAGGTCATCTCTGACCTCGCCCGCGACGGCATCACGATGGTCGTCGTCACGCACGAGATGGGCTTTGCCCGAAAGGTCGGCACGCGCGTGCTCTTCATGGACGGCGGACAGATCGCCGAGCAGGGCACGCCCGAGGAGATTTTCGAGCACCCGCAGAACGCGCGAACCAAAGAGTTCTTATCCAAAGTCATCAACGTCATTTAACAAACAAAAAATAAAATTTACGATATTATTGGAGGAAACAAAAATGCTTCACACGATCAATCCCGAAATTCTGCTCCTTAAGCAGGAAGATGTCATCAAGGCCGGCCTTCTCGATATGAAACAGATCTTGGCCGTTACGGAAAAGACCTACGCGATGCTCGGTCAGGGCCTCATCAAGAACCCGCCCAAGACCAACACCAGCATCCCTGACAAGGAAAACTGGCAGTCGTTCTTCAACGCCATGCCTTGCTACATCGGCGGCGACATCAACATCGGCGGCATCAAGTGGGCGGCGGAGTCCAAGAAGAACGCCACGATCCCTGGCATCCCCTACGGCATCGACATTTCCATCCTGAGTGACCCCGAGACGGTGCTGCCGTTCTGCATTCTGGACGGCACGCTCATCACCGCGATGCGCACCTCCGCCGTCGGCGGCCTGATGGCCAAGTATGCCGCCCCCTCCGATGCGGACACCGCGTGCCTTGTCGGCGCGGGCGTTATCGGCCGCACGATGATCTCCGCCGTGCACGAGGCGCTGCCCCAGATCAAGACCATGTGCCTCTGCGACATTGATGTCGCCAAGGCCGAGGGCATCGCGAAGGAGTACGGCGACAGCTTGGGCGTCGAGATCATCCCGACGAGCGACAGCAAGGCTGCGGCGCTCAAGTCCCAGCTCATCGTCGGCGAGACGACCGCGCCCAAGCCGTTCATGGACACCTCTTGGCTCACGAGCGGCTGCGGCCTCGTCTCCATGCACTCCAACGAGGTGATGGAGGACGTCTTCCTCAAGGCCGACGGCATCGTCGCCGACTACTGGACACAGCTCAAGCAGCACACGAACCCGCTGTCCAAGCTCACGAAGGAGGGCAAGCTCGATGAGAGCCAGATCATGGACCTGAGCGAGCTGGTGCTCGGCACGAAAAAGCTGCGCACCTCGGACGATCAGTTCGTCGCCGCCGCGTCCATGGGCCTCGGCGCGCTGGACATCATGATCGCCTATCAGCTCTACCTGAACGCGACGGAAATGGGCATCGGCACCAAGGTGAACCTTTGGGACAAGCCCCTGTGGGAATAAGACACGCAGGAGGGAACAAAGATGAACGCATTCAAGAAATTTGCGGCGCTGCTTTTAGCGCTTATGATGATCCTGTCTCTCGCCGCCTGCGGCAGCAAGAGCGATGACAGCGCGCAGGGCAGCTCGGACGGCGATGCGTCGCCCGATGACACCGCCAAGTCCAAGATCGAGCAGATCAAAGAGGCGGGCGTGCTCGTGATGGGAACCTCTGCCGACTATCCCCCGAACGAGTTCCACACGGAGGTGGACGGCAAGGACACCATCGTCGGCTTTGACGTTGCTATCGCGCAGCACATCGCCGATGACCTCGGCGTCGAACTCAAGGTCGTCGACATGTCGTTCGACAACCTGTGCATCAACCTCGCCAAGGGTGATTTTGACATTGTCATCGCTGGTATGGCCTCGACCGAGGAGCGCTTGAAGTCCGTTGATTTCTCTGACCCGTACTTTAAGCAGCAGCAGGCCATTCTGATCCGCGCGGAGGATGACGCGCTCTACAACAAGCCCGAAGACCTGAGTGGTCACAAGGTCGGCGTGCAGAACGGCACCATTCAGGTGCCCATCGCCAACGAGCTTGCGGGTGAAGAGAACGTCGTCGGCCTCGTCAAGGCGCAGGATCTCATCATGGAGCTCAAGAGCAGCAAGCTCGATGTTGTGTACATCGACTATACCGCAGCTCTTGCATTCGCCGCGGCGAACGATGACCTGACGGTCAAGGACATCGGCATCGAAAGCGACAGCGAGGGCCAGTGCATCGGCGTGCAGAAGGGCAACGAAGACTTTGTCGCCTACCTGAACGAAAAGATCGCCGAGATGCAGGAGCAGGGCCTCATCGACCAGTACGTCGCCGAAGCCCAAACGCTGGCGGGCATCGAGTAAAGCCCGTCCCCCTTGCATGATATGAACAGCACCAGCATACCCTCTACCAAGAGAATTGGGGAGGATATGCTGATGCTGTTTCATTTTGACCGCAGGAAGAAGTCTGAAAAGGAGAAGAAGCCGCCGCGCTTTCTGGTGCTCCGGCGCAAATGGCTGACGCTGGGCGCGGCGGTGCTGGCCGCCGCGGCAATCTTTGCCGCCGTCAATTATCCCGCCGCCGTCAGCGCGTCGGCCGCCACGCGCCAACTGCCGATCTACTGTGTCCAGCGCGACCAGAAGGTGTGCTCTATCTCGTTCGACGCGGCGTGGGGGGCGGACAACACACAGAAGATCCTCGACGTGCTCAAGGAGTACGGTGTCACCTGTACCTTTTTTGTCGTGGGCAACTGGGCGGATCAGTATCCCGAACAGGCCAAGGCCATCGTGGACAGCGGCAATGAGCTCATGAACCACTCCAACGCGCATGATCATTATAATTCCCTCACCGCCGACCAGATCATCGCAGACGTGAACACCTGCAACGATAAGATTGAGGCGTTGACCGGCGTCCGCCCGACGCTCATCCGCTGCCCGTTCGGCGAGTATGACGACCACGTCATCTCCACCATCCGCTCGATAGGCATGGAGCCGATCCAGTGGGACGTGGAAGCGCTGGCAGCGGTTGGAACCGCCCGCGGCGCAAGCGATATGCGCGCCCCTTACTCGTCTTCCTGTTCCGGCCGGTGCCGTTCCGCAGGGCACAGCAAAAAGCTCATCATGTAGAGCGCGTCGCCCGTGCAGTGGAAATCGAATGTAGGGAGCCTTATGACCGAAGGCAAGGCAGCAAGCCACAGCGCGGCGGTCGAGGCGCATCTTGTTCATCAGCACGAGCATGGGAGGAATCAGGATGGGGATATAAGCGATGTGAATGGGGATGAGGTTCTGAGACAGGCAGGCAATCAGGGTGATCATGCCGAGAAGTGGTGCCAATGATCTTGCTCAGCTTCTTGGAGACAATGTCGGCAAGGCCGGTGGTAGCGATCGCCGTAGCGAAGGTACCGAGCAGGATGTAGGCAAGAGCAGTAGTCGCGTTGCCGGAGAAGCCGGACGTGAGCAGCTTCATAACGCTGTCGACCTCAGCAGCGTAGATGGGGATATAAAAGGCCGCCATCTCAAGGAGCCGTTCGCTCACTGAGATGGCGGTCACTATTTTTGATGTGTGCAAATTAGGGCCGATCACTGTGCAG
>ERZ826764.3864-NODE-3864-length-11116-cov-2.983003_pt1 | contig 11116 bp, 9 predicted proteins | sample MGYA00519870_ERZ826764 | MGnify/ENA primary metagenome ERZ826764 (study PRJEB31778, sample SAMEA3449239) | human gut metagenome | biome: human gut; feature: human-associated habitat; material: faeces | place: United Kingdom | collected 2010/2012 ...
CCCTGCGCTTGTGCGTGAAAAATTCGCAGGCCTCACGCCCATCGTGTGCGCGAACCTGCCCTACAACATCACGACGCCTGCCATCACCGCGCTCATCGAGTCGAAGTGCTTCGAGAGCATCACGGTGCTCGTGCAGAAGGAGGTCGCCGAGCGCCTCTGCGCCGCGCCGGGCACGAGCGCCTACGGCGCGTTTTCCGTTTTCATGCAATACTACACGGAGCCGGAATACCTTTTCGCTGTGCCGCGCGAGTGCTTTGAGCCGCAGCCGAAGGTCACGTCCGCCGTGCTGCGCGCCGTCGTGCGCAGGAAGCCTCCGGTCGAGGTCGAGGACGAGAAGTTCTTCTTCCGCGTGGTGTACGCTGCGTTCGCCCTGCGGCGCAAGACGCTTGTCAACAGCCTGATGACGGCGTTCGGCAGCCAGCTCACAAAAGAGCAGGTCACGCAGGCGGTCACGTCCTGCGGCTTAGAGGCCAACATCCGCGGCGAGCGGCTGGGGCTCAGTGAATTCGCCGCGCTGTCCGCCGAGATCGCCGCATTACTGTGACAGCACAGAAGCATCTATTCAAAAAATTGATAAACCATATGGTTGCTATTGATAAGACATTCTGCTACAATTTTCGGCAGAAAGGAGTCAAACTCAATAGCAGCCATTTTTCCTGTGCATCGGTTAGCTCCCTGCCGCCCCAAAGCGGCACAGCACACCACACAAGACGCGGTGCAAAATTTTTCTTTTTCATTACACCGTGAACATGCTACGAGGGAAAGAACAAATGACGAATTTGACGAACAACAAGGCCGTTTTGTCGTGGATCGACGAAATGACCGCCATCACCAAGCCGGACAAGATTGTCTGGATCACGGGGGAAGAGGAACAGCTCGACGCGCTGCGCGAGCAGGCCGTCAAGGAGGGCATCCTCATCAAGCTCAACCCGGACAAGCTCCCGGGATGCTACCTGCACCGCACCGACCCCGACGACGTGGCACGCGTGGAGGACCGCACGTTCATCTGCTGTGAAAAGGAAGAGGACGCAGGCCCCACGAACCACTGGGTAGAGCCCAAGGAAATGTACGAAAAGATGTACGCCCTGGCCGACGGCGCCTATAAGGGCCGCACCATGTACATCATCCCGTACTCCATGTCCATTATCGGCTCTCCGTTCGCCAAATACGGCTTTGAACTGACCGACTCCATTTACGTCGTGCTCAACATGCACATCATGACCCGCATCGGCAAGGCCGTGTGCGACGCGCTCGGCGATGATACGGGCTTTATCAAGGGCCTGCACTGCCAGTGCAACCTCGACAAGGACAACAAGTACATCGTCCACTTCCCGCAGGACAATACGATCATCTCGATGAACTCGAACTATGGCGGAAACGTGCTTCAGGGCAAGAAGTGCTTCGCGCTGCGCATCGCCTCGAACCTCGGCCGTCAGGAGGGCTGGATGGCCGAGCACATGCTGATCCTCGGCATCCAGAACCCGCGCGGCGAGATCAAGTACATCTCCGCCGCCTTCCCTTCCGCCTGCGGCAAGACGAACCTCGCCATGCTCATCCCGCCCGAGGGCCTGCAGCGCTGGGGCTGGCGCGTCTGGTGCGTGGGCGACGATATCGCGTGGCTGCGCGTCGGCAAGGACGGCAGACTCTGGGCCGTGAACCCCGAAAACGGCTTTTTCGGCGTCGCGCCCGGCACATCCATGAAGTCGAACCCCAACGCGCTCATTTCCACGCACAAGGACACGATCTTTACGAACGTCGCGCTTGACCTCAGCGACAACACCGTCTGGTGGGAGGGCCTCAACAAGACGCCGCCCGCGCGCGCCATCGACTGGCGCGGCCGTCCCTGGACGCCGCAGAGCCCCGAAAAGGCCGCGCACCCCAACAGCCGCTTCACCGCGCCCGCGCGCAACTGCCCGTGTCTGAGCCCCGAGTTTGACAATCCCGAGGGCGTGCCCATCAGCGCCATTGTCTTTGGCGGCCGCCGCGCGAAGACCGCGCCGCTGGTCTACCAGTCCTTCAACTGGCAGCACGGCGTGTTTATCGGCTCGATCATGGCGTCGGAGACCACCGCCGCGGCGACGGGCCGCGTCGGCGTTGTGCGCCGCGACCCGATGGCGATGCTGCCCTTCTGCGGCTACCACATGGGCGACTACTGGCAGCACTGGCTCGACATGGGCAAGAAGATCCCCAAGCCGCCGAAGATCTTCAACGTCAACTGGTTCCGCACCGACGAGGACGGCAACTTCGCCTGGCCCGGCTTTGGCGACAATATGCGTGTTTTACAATGGATCATCTCGCGCGCCGACGATGAGATCGGCGCGGCGGAGACCGCGCTCGGCTACGAACCCAACACCCACGATATCGACATGGAGGGGCTTGAAATGTCGATGTACGACATGCGCCGCCTGCTCTCGGTCGACCGCGAGCTCTGGCTCCAGGAGTGCGAGGACGCGCGTGAGTATTACGAGAAGATCGGCAAGGTGCCGCCTGAGCTCTACGAAGAGCTCGACGCGCTCGAAATGAGATTGAACCGCGGCTATAAGGTCAAGCACGAATAAAACGAAGCAACGCAAAAAAGGAACCGCTCGAAGAGCGGTTCCTTTTTACGTAAAGAGCCTCGCAGAGTTTGCGCCGCGCACGGCGCAAATAAATCGAAATTTGTTTTTCGCCGCGACAAGTGCGTGGCGAAAAACACTTTGCGCGGAGCGAGCGTCGAATTGGCCGCATTATGCGGCCAACCGAGGCGCAGAGCGCAGCGAGACTTTCTCAAGAAAGCGGCTTCACCGCTTTCTTGAAGCTATCTTACCACGCCAAACTGGAAGAGATAGTCTCTCCACATCGGATAGTACGCGGCCTTGACGTGGACGCCGTCGCCAGAGTATTCCGGCGTCAGCGCGCCGGTAGAGTCGTCAAAGACGGGATTGCAGTCGATGTAGAAGACCGTTTCGTTGTCGGCGAGCTTTTGGAGCTCGGCGTTGCGTGCGTCGATGGTCGAATTCTTAAAGAACGTCGCGTCGGACTTTTCCTGCGTCGTGTGGAAGATGGCCTGCAAAAAGATGATGGCGTCAGGCTGGAGCTCGCGCACTTCGTCGAGCAGGACCTTGTACTGTGCGGCCCAGCTCTCCGCCGTGCCGGTGCCGAGCTCGTTGATGCCGAGCATCAGGTAAATTTTGCCGTAGTGCTTGCCGGAGAGCGCCTGCGCAAGCGTCTGCTTGCCGGGGAACTCCGCCTTTTCGACCGCCGACCAGACCGTCAGGCCGTTGTGGCAGAGGTAGTCGGCGTTATTGAGGCCCGCATAGTCCTTGAAGCCGTCGGTGTGCGAGTCGCCGATGAACAGCGCGTCGTCAAAGTAGCTCGCGTCCACCGTGGTGAAGGGGGAGTCGGGCTCTTCCGGTTCGGGCTCCGGTTCGGGCTCCGGTTCGGGCTCCGGTTCCGGGTCCGGAAGCGGAGCGGGGTCTGGGACGGGAGGAGGTTCGGGCGCTTTGGGCTCGCTCCACGGGTAGACCCCGTCTGCGGCCGCTGTGGCCATTGCCGCGACGGGCGGCGTCGCGGCATCCAGTTTTTCAAGATAATCCTGATACACGCCGGTGGGATCGAGCGCGGCGTAAGCGTTGAGCGCCAGCGCGCTGACAAAGCACAGCGGCAGCAGGAAAAAGGGACGAGAGGACATGAAAGGTCTCCTTAGAAACGGGAATAGAGGAAGGCGTTGCCCGACGAGGTGGCGATGAAGTACACGCACACCCAGAAGAGCAGAAACAGCGGGAGCTGGACAAGCAGGCTGCCGCGGTGCTTTTCATAAAAACGGCGCGGCTGCGGCAGACAGAAGAAGATGGCGAGCAGCAGCAGCCACCAGTAGGACGAGAGCAGCTTGAGCACATCCTGCGCGGAGATGGCGCTGTGTGCGCCGAACAGCGGGAACAGGCGGGAAAAATACGCGCCGACGTCCTTTAAGCGCGTGATGCGGAAGATGACCCACGTCTGCGGGATGACGAAGAGGAGATAGACGTGCGAGAGCACTTTATGCTCCTTGAGAAAATTGCCGATGCAGAACTTTTCGAGCAGGATGAATCCAAGCAGCATCACACCCCAGAGGACAAAATTCCAGCTTGCCCCGTGCCAGAGGCCGGTGAAAAACCACACGACCGTGAGCGAGAGCACCGTGCGGGCATTGCCGTTTCGGCTGCCGCCGAGCGGGATGTAGACATAGTCGCGAAACCATGTGCCGAGCGTGATGTGCCAGCGGCGGTAGAACTCGCTCACCGAGCGCGCGGTGTAGGGCAGGTCAAAGTTGCGCGGCACAGGCAGCGCCAGCATCTGCCCGAGGCCCATCGCCATGAGAGAATAGCCGGAAAAGTCGAAATAGAGCTGCAAACTGTAGCTCACCGCGCCGAGCCATGCGAGCGGCGTCGACAAATATTCGTAACCGATGCGCTCGAGCGATGCCCACAGCGGCGCGAGCTGGTCGGCGAGCAGCACTTTGAAGCACAGGCCGACAACAAAGAGCTCAAAGCCGGAGAATACGTCCTCGCGCGTGATCGTGCGTTCCTTCAGTGCGCCGCGCCATTCGCGGTAGCGTAAGATCGGCCCCATCGTGAGCTGGGGGAACGCGATGGTGAAGGCGGCGTAGTCGATGAGGTTTTTCTCCGCCTCCTCGCCGCGATAGACGTCGATGAGGTACCCCGCGCTCTGGAAAAGGTAGAAGCTGACGCCGAGCGGCAGCGCAAGCTCGACAAGGGAGAACGCCGTCCCCGTCAGTTTGCCCAGATTTTCCAGAATAAATGCAGCGTACTTGAAATACACGAGGCAAAAGAGGTCCGCCGCCAGCGCGATGATCAGCAGTGCTTTTCGCGTGCGGACTTCTTTCCCCGCCATTGCGCGGGCGAGGGCATAGTGCAGAAGCAGCACGCCGGACAGCAGCAGTGTGTCGCGCGCGCCCGCGCCGATGAAGTAGAAGGCAAAGCTGCCCAGCACGAGCGCAGCATTTTTGAAGCGAAAGGGCAGGATGTAATAGACCGCGAAAAACAGCGGCAGAAAATAAAAAAGAAACGTAAGGTCGGAAAAGCTCACGGGGAAACTCCTGTCATAATTTGTCAGCGTCTTATTGTACACGTCGGGGCGGAGCGCGGCAATGGAAAAATCAGGAATTCGTCAAGAAACCGCCGGGTAAGCCAAAACATGAGATTTTGGTTTACATGCGGCGGCAAGCGTGCTACAATCCTAAGACGGCGGCTGCGAAAAACGCAGCGCTTGATATTTTATGTCAATCGTAAGCGATAAGCCGCCGACTGTCAACCTCAAAAGGGTAACAATTTCGGTTACATTTTGTAACGGAGGACGCTATGGGAAAAGAGACTGTTTTGGCGCTGCTGCTGCGGGAAAAGGGACACTTCGTCTCCGGCGAGGCCGTCAGCGCCGAGCTCGGCATCACGCGCGCGGCCATCTGGAAGAGCATTTCCGCCCTGCGCGCGCAGGGGTACGAGATCGACGCCGTCACGGGACGCGGCTACTGCCTCAAGTCGCTGCCCGACACGCTGACCGAGCAGACCGTGCGCAGTTACTTGGGATATGTCGAAACCGTCGGCAAGCGCATCGACTGCTTTGATTCCATCGACTCGACAAACGCCTACTTAAAGCGCATCGCGCTCGACGGCGCGCCGGACGGTACCGTCGCCGTCGCGGCGGAGCAGACGAGCGGCCGCGGCCGCCGCGGCCGCAGCTTTCAGAGCGCGGCGGGCAAGGGCGTTTACCTGTCGATCTTGCTGCGTCCGAAGCTTGCGCCGTCGCAGCTGATGCCGCTCACGGGTCTCATCGCCGTTGCGATGAGCCGCGCGGTCGACCGCGTGGCGGGGACGCACTCGCAGATCAAGTGGACAAACGATCTCATCCTGAACGGCAGAAAGCTCTGCGGCATTTTGACCGAGCTGAGCGTCGAGGGTGAGACCGGCGAGCTCCAGTACGTCGTGGCGGGCATCGGCTTCAACGTCAGCCAGCGCGAGGAGGACTTCGTCGGCGAGGTCTCGAAGATCGCAACGTCCATCCTGCGCGAGACGGGCAGGCTCATTTCGCGCGCGGAGCTGTCCGCGGCGATGATCGAGGAGCTCGATGCGCTTTATACGGCGCTCAGATCCGGAGAGACGAGCGGGTATCTCGACGAATACCGCCGCCGCTGCGTGACCATCGGGCGCGAGGTGCAGCTTTTGTGGCAGGATACGAAGGAAAAAGTCACGGCGCTTGACGTGGACGAGGAGTTCGGCCTCATCGTGCGCCGCGAAAACGGGACGGTCGAGACCGTCCGCACAGGTGAGGTGTCCGTGCGCGGCCTTTACGGATATGTGGAGTAAGGAGAAAGTGTTTTGAAGGAACTTTTGGAACTGTTTCTCACCTTTGCCAAGATCGGCGTGATGACCTTTGGCGGAGGTATGGCGATGCTGCCGATCCTCGAGCGCGAGGTGGTGCAGAATAAGCACTGGGCAACGGAAGAAGAGCTGGTGGACTATTTTGCCATCGGTCAGTGCACACCGGGCATCATCGCCGTCAACACGGCGACATTTGTCGGGCAGAAGAGAAAAAGCGCGATGGGCGGCATCACCGCGACGCTCGGCGTGGTATTCCCCTCGCTCGTCATTATCACGATCCTGGCGGGACTCATTACGAACTTTGCCCACCTTGCCTGGGTGCAGAACGCCTTTGCAGGCATTCAGGTGTGTGTATGCGTGCTCATCCTGAACGCTGTGCTCAAGCTGCTGAAAAAGTCGGTCGTGGATAAGCGCACGGCGGTCATCTTTGTTATCGTGCTGCTGGGGAATATGCTGCTGAGCGTTTCGCCGGTGTGGTTCGTGCTGCTCTCGGCGCTGTCCGGCATCGTGCTGAAAAATCTTGAGGGGAAGGCGGCAAAATGACCTTGTATCTTCGCTTATACTGGGAATTTTTCAAAACGGGCCTGTTTGCCATCGGCGGCGGCATGGCGACGCTGCCGTTCCTTAAGGATATCGGGGCGACCACGGGCTGGTTTTCGCAGACGGACCTGATGAACATGCTGGCTGTGTCGGAATCGACGCCGGGTCCTGTCGGCATCAACATGGCGACCTATGTCGGCTACACGGTCGGCGGCGTGCCGGGCGCGATCGTCGCCACCATCGGCGAGGTGACGCCGTCGATCATCGTCATTTTGATCGTTGCGGCGATGCTCGCCAAATTCCGCGACAGCCAGTATGTCGCCAACGCGTTCTACGGCCTTCGTCCCGCCTCCACCGGCCTGATCGGCGCGGCCTGCGCGGGCGTGATGATTCAGGTGATCGCCGGGATCACGAGCGCGTCGCAGGCGGATTCCATCCTGATGAAATTCTCGTGGGACGGCGCGATCAGCTGGCGCGGCATCATCCTTGCGCTGGTGCTGCTCGTCTTCACGCGCTACATCAAAAAGACCAAGGACCTGCACCCGATCGTCTTTATCGGAGTCTCCGCGGTGATCGGTGTCGTGTTCCACTTCGCGGGAGTGTAAAAGATATTCAAAAAAGAGGGACGCAGCTTTCAGCTGCGTCCCTCTTTTTTGAGAAAGATGCGTTCCGCTTTGTGCCTTGCCGCCCGTAGGGCGACTGCGACACGTGCGGAGCGAGAAGTGTTTTTCCGGCGTACACGCCGCCGGAAAAACGGATTCCAATTTATTTCGCGTCTGCGGACGCCTGGGCGGCCGTTGGCGGCTCTGCCGCCTTACGGATGCCGCGTACCCCTTGCGGGTAAAACTCTGCGAGGCTTTTTTAACCGCTGCGTTAGTCGGCGGAGGCGATGTGGCTGGCGATGCGCTGCATGATCATGTCGAGGGCGACTAAGTTGTGGCCGCCTTCAAGCACAATGATATCGGCATACTTGCGGCTCGGCTCGACGAACTGCTCGTGCATGGGCTTGACGGTCGTAAATACTGCGTGATGACGCTCTCGAGCGTGCGGCCGCGGTCGCGCACGTCGCGCAGCGCGCGGCGCAGAATGCGCACGTCGGCGTCGGTCTCGACAAAAATTTTGATGTCAAGCATTTCGCGCAGCCGCGGGTCCTGAAAAATGAGGATGCCCTCGACGATGACGACCTTGCTCGGCCGGATGAGCTCGGTCTCATTCGTGCGCTGGTGGTCGGCGTAGGAGTAGACGGGGCAGCGGATGGCCTTGCCCGCCTTGAGCTCCTTAAGCTGCTCGACCATCAGATCGGTCTCGAAAGCGTCGGGGTGGTCGTAGTTCTGTTTGCAGCGCTCTTCAAAGGGCCTGTCCTGATATTTATAATAGCTGTCGTGGTGCACGACGCTGATATCGTCGCCGAAGTGCTGCTTCAGATGCTCGGTGAGCGTCGTTTTGCCCGAACCGGTGCCGCCTGCAATGCCAATGAAGATGGTGTTCATCGCCAGACCCTCCATGAATCGTTTGTTGTTAAGTCGATTATAGGAAGACTTTGGCGAAAAAGCAAGGCCGCGCGGCGGAATGCGGCAAAAATTTGCGTGTTTCGGTTGACGCGGGACAAAAAAGCAAGTATTATGTAAAGGAACGCGGCACCGTGTGTGCTCGCGCGCAGAGACTCTATTTTGACAAAAGAAAGGAGCGTCGGCATGAATCTTCTCAAGTGCCCGCGCTGCGGCGAAGAATATTCCCCCAGCTATCGCAGATGCCCGTTCTGCGAGGAGGGAGACCATCCCCGCAAGATCAAGTACAACTCCAGCAAACAGAGCGGCGGCCGGCGCGTTTCGGATAAAAAGCAGACGCAGTCCGTCCGCGGTGCGATGGCGGCGGTGCTCGTCGTCGTACTGCTGCTTCTGAGCTGGTCGCTCTTTGGTGACAAGATCGTCGCAAAGATCACGCCCGCCGACGACGGCAATACCCCCGGCGTGCAGGACGATGTCAATACGCCCGACGACAGCAATACGAACACGGACGATCCGAACGCGAACAACGGCGACACCACTGACCCGAACACCGGTGATGAGCCGAACGCAAATGATCCCGCAAACGGCAGCGACACAACTGCCACCAATCCCGGCACCACGACAACCCCGTCCACCCCGACGGTGGATGCCTCGGCCCTGAGCATCAAGACGAACGTCGGCACGACGCTGCCCAAGGACGCGAACGGCAACTTTGACTGCACGATCAAGTCGAGCGAGACCATCCGCCTGAGCGTTTCCGGCACGGACGCGGCCGCGGCCTGGGCGGTGGCGGACGCGAGCGTCCTGTCCATCTCGGCGGACGGCTTGATCACGCCTGCCAAGGTGGGTACCACGACCGTGACGGCCACCGTTGGCGGCGCGGTGCTGACCATCACGGTGCGCATCAAGTAAAGAGAAAAAGAACGGCCGGGGGCCGTTCTTTTTTTGCGCAAAAAGGGGCGGCTTTCCTTGCAAGCACTGCCCGCCTGTGCTACAATTACCTTGAAAAAGTATTTGCAGGAGCTATCGACCATATGACGACCCGTGAATTTCAGCAGAAAAAGCCGCTTTCCATTCTCTTTACCTACTTCAAGCCGCACCGCGGCCTGTTTATCCTGGACCTTGTCTGCGCGACGGTCGTTGCGCTCATCGATCTCGCCTTCCCGCTCGTGACGCGCAAGTCGATGTACGACCTTTTGCCGAATCAGCAGTACCGCACGTTTTTTATCGTGATGGGCGTGATGATGGCGGCGTTCATTGTGCGCGCGCTTTTATACTATGTCATTTCCTACTGGGGACACACATTCGGCATTCTGGTGGAGGCGGACATCCGCCGCGACCTTTTCACGCACGTGCAGGAGCTGGACGTCAGCTTCTTTGACCACAACCGCACGGGCCAGCTCATGAGCAGGCTGACGAGCGATCTCTTCGAGATCACGGAGCTCGCCCACCACGGCCCCGAGGATCTGCTCATTTCGACGCTGACGATCGTCGGCGCGCTCGCCATCCTGTTTTCCATCGAGTGGCGGCTCGCGCTGGTCGTGGCGTGCATCCTGCCGGTGTTCATCGCGGTCATCATGTCGCGCCGCAGCAAGATGACGGCAGCCTCGCGCGGCGAGAAGCAGAAGACTGCTGCCATCAATGTTGGCATCGAGTCGTCGCTCTCCGGCATCCGCACGGCGCGCGCCTTTGCCAACGAGGAAGAGGAGATCGACAAATTCAACGCGGCGAACGAGGAATTCAAGGTCTCCAAGCGCAAATTCCACCACGAGATGGGTGTGTTCAACGCGACGATGGAGTTTTTTATGACGCTGCTCTCTGCCGCCGTCATCACGGTGGGCGGCTATCTCATCATGCGCGGCGAAATGAACTACATTGACCTCATCACGTTTTCCCTTTACATCGCAACGTTCATCAACCCCGTGCGAAAGCTCGCGAATTTCTCTGAGATTTTTGCTCGTGGCTTTGCAGGTCTTGAGCGCTTCACGGCGCTCATGCGCGTCGAGCCCGCGCTCAAGGACGCACCGGACGCGAAGGAGCTCGAACACTGCCGCGGCGAGATCGACGTCGACCATGTGAGCTTTTCTTACGAGGGCGAGGAGAATGAAGGCGTGCTCCACGACGTGAGCGTGCATATAAGGCCTGGCGAGATGCTCGCCATCGTCGGCCCCTCCGGCAGCGGCAAGTCCACGCTCCTGCAGCTGCTCATGGGCCACCACAGGGGCTATGAGGGCAGCATTAGCATAGACAGCACGGAGCTGCGTGATATATCGCCAGCCTCACTCTACGAGCTGCTCTCGGTCATACAGCAGGAAGTCTTTATATTCAACAGCAGCATAGAGAAGAACGTGACGATGTTCGGGGACTTTGCACCGGAGCGCGTCGAGGCCCGCGGCTTCCTCTACTCCATGCTCACCCTCTCCGCCGCCGCGGAGGATAAATAAACCCAGGAGGTAATACATATGCTAGAAGCCGGAATGAAAGCACCGGATTTCACGCTCCCGGATAAGGACGGGAAGCCCGTCTCCCTCTCGGACTATCTGGGCAAGCGGGTCGTAGTTTACTTTTACTCGCGGGACAATACCCCGGGCTGCACGCGCCAGGCCTGCGCTTTTGCCGGGGCCTATTCCGAGTTTGAAGCCCTAGGCACGGTAGTCATCGGCATCAGCCGGGACTCCGCTGCCTCACACGCTAAGTTTGCGGAAAAGAATT
>ERZ826764.3867-NODE-3867-length-11110-cov-4.785527_pt1 | contig 11110 bp, 12 predicted proteins | sample MGYA00519870_ERZ826764 | MGnify/ENA primary metagenome ERZ826764 (study PRJEB31778, sample SAMEA3449239) | human gut metagenome | biome: human gut; feature: human-associated habitat; material: faeces | place: United Kingdom | collected 2010/2012 ...
TTTGTTCCGGCATTTTCATGTCCTCCTTCTTCATAGATTTAGCCGCCCGTTGGCAGGACGGACGGCTATGTATGGGGAAATCCGAAAGGTGGGCATGAAAAAAGCCGCTTACTCTTTCTGAAAAGAATAAGCGGCTCATCAAGAAGCGATATGTAATTTTACATCTTCTTTACCGGGGCGCACATCACTTTGAGCAGAAGTTCGTCCAGGCAGCCGGTGTCCCTGTTTTCCCGGAGCAGGGCGTTGCGCAGGTGGTTGAGGCTTTGGATTACAATGCTGTTTTCCGTAGGGGTAAGAAATATCTTTAATTTCCGCTTTCTCATTTGGCACTCCTCCTTTGTGCTTCTATTATATATGTAAGGAAACAGTGCCGCAAATGTGCGATTTACAATCAGATAGAAGCTGACTGGCAAAGGTATGTATCCACATTTACCCTTAGCTTTTTCAGTGCGGCAAGGATTTTATCGTACTCCTTACGGCGCGGAACGCGGATTTCTCTTTCCCATCCAGAATAAGACGTTTGGCCTATCCCAATCAACTCAGCCATTTGTATTTGAGTTAAGGAAAGATCCTGCCGTACCTTTTTCAAAAGGGAGGAATACGGGTAATCTACAAAGGCGGTATATTTGTCCAGAAGCCTGTTGCGGTCAATCCCCAGCGCATTTGCAAGTGCTACCGCTGTGCTGTGCTTGATGGGGTGCCGGTCATTTTCATACAGAACCAATGTCGCGGGCACAATGCCCACCTTTTCCGCCAGTTCTCGTGTGGAAAGGCCCTGGAATGTCCGGTGATACTTCAAATATTGGCCTGGTGTGGTGCATTTTTCATCGGTTTTGTAGTCAAAGGTCAAATGAATCATGATTTTGCCCTTAGAATAGAGGTAAATCCCTGTGTGATTGAGATTACTATCGGTAACTGGATATGGAACTGATAATCCGCCCCGGCGATCAGCTCCCACTGCTCCGCACTCACGGATTTCGGAACAGCGGTATAGGAAAGCGCTTCGCTGTCCTCCTTGCCGTCTACCTGTACGGTCAGCTTGACCGGCATCGAAGAAGAAGTTTTCTCCAAGCGGATGGAAAAATACCCATGATCCGAGCGGCTGCTGACGGTCTGCCCGCCGCTGGTAGCGACGACACGGCCGCCGTCCTCGCACGTGCCAAGAATGACAAAATAGTTGCTCTCCACGATTGTACAGCCGTAAACCTGCGGCTTGGCGGCCTGCTTTCGCGCAGGCTCAATCGGCGGCTCACTCGACGCGTCGCTGCTCTCCTCCGGCTGATTGCTTTCCTCGGGCGGAGAAGGAGGCTGACTGCTTTCTTCGGGACGGCTGGGTGTGCTGCTTTCCTCCGGACGGGATGGAGTCTGGCTGCTTTCTTCCGGTCGGCTGGACGTATTGCTGCTTTCTTCCGGCCTGGAAGGGGTCTGGCTGCTTTCCTCCGGTCGGCTGGGCGTCTGACTGCTCTCCTCCGGCTGACTGCTTTCCTCGGGCTTGTCGGAGACATCAGAGGAGGCATTGGCGCCGCCGCTTTCACTCGGCAAACCGCTTTCCGCCTCGCCCGCATCCGAAGCGTCCGTGTCCAAGGAACCGTCGGCCTCACTGCTTTCGTCTTCCGAGCCGGACGGACTTTCAGACAGGGCGCCGCTCTCCTCTGCGCTTTCGGACGCGGAGGACGTATTATCCTCAGACGCGCAGGCGAGCAGAACCGCCGTCACCAACAGGCAGAGCAGACAAAGGCAAAAGATCTTCTTCATCGTTTCAACTTCCTTTCCAATCGCAAAAGGGAAAACGGTTCGGCGGGATTCGCCGTCCTTCGACAGAGCAAAATCCTTGCCGTTTGTCAGTATAGCACATTTTATATGACTTGGCAAGCGGTATTTTATGTACAAAAGGCATCAATAACCGCCGCGCGGCATACACAGCAGCAAAAAAAGCACCGCCACCGAAATGTTTCCGCCCGTCGCGTACAGGGACAGGACAAACAGAAGTGCAAACACCGCGCGCGCAACGCCTGCGGCCACCGCGCATACCCGTGCACAGGTCTCAGGCGGGTGAGATTGCAAAAGCGCGTAGAACAACGCACTGCCGCCGTCTGTCCCGCGGACGGGGATCAGATTGACGAACGCGAAAAACAGGTTCGCTGCCACGAACAGCAGCACGGGCGTGCTGCGCACGCCGAGCAGCAGCAGACTTCCCGCCAGCGCACCGAGCAGATTGAACAGCGGTCCCGCCAGCGCAATGCAGACCTCGGATTTGGGCGGGATGCGCTCGTTCGCGTATACGATGCAGGCCGACAGCACGTCGATATCGACCCGCATAACCGACGCGCCCGCCTGGCGTATGGCGGCCAGATGACCGCACTCATGCAGAAGTGCCGCCGCAAGCATAATCAAAAAGCTTTGCGCACCCTCGAGCAGGAACAGGAACAGCAGCCCGAGCGGCGCAAACAAATTCAGGCGAAGCCGCCCGGCGTTGATATAAATGGCAACCTACTCCTTCAGCAAATTTTCGATCAGCGCCGTCACCGTCACCGCGCCGTTATCGCGCCCGCCGCCGAATACAGCCAGCGGTTCACGGCGATAGGCGCGGCAGATCAGACAGGCGCAGACGGTCAGCAGCGCCACGCTCAGCAGCACCCGTGTCCATCGTTTCATTTCCCCACCTCCCGTGTCGGTAAAATATATTTCCCCACTCTACCCGATATGACAGAATGTGATTTGCCGGTTCGCTATAATTTTCTTAAGGAAAGGGAGGGCGGCGCATGAGCGGGCAAACGGTTTACGTCGTATACGCAGACATTTTGTTTTTCATCAATTTCTGCATCGATTTTATTTGCCTGTACCTGAGCGCCAAACTGTGCGCCTGTCCGGCGGGCATCGCGCGAACGGCGCTGGCAAGCGCGCTGGGCGGGTTATACGCCATCGCCGCGTTGGCGCTCGACGCGCTGCCCGTTCCCGCCAAGCTGCCGCTGCATCTGCTGGCGCTGGGCCTGCTGATTTGCGAGCATCTCTTTCCCGTTTGAGATCAGCGGCGGGGCAATGCAGCGCTCCCACTCGCTCACATAGGCATCCACCCGCTTTAAGAGCAGGTAGAGATCCATGTCCGTGAGCTGGATAAAGGCAGTTTTGTCCATCTGGAAGCTGCCGGACTGCATATAGGAGCCGCCGTTGCGATTCTGTGCTTTGATCCCCCTTCCGTTTATGATCTGGATCCGCCACGGGTTTTTCATTTGCCTGCCGTCGGATGCCAGGCTGTGCCTGGAAATGGAAAACTGCTGTGCGGTGGAGTACCCATACTGATCGGGTTCCCCAAAGATCTTGCTGATACTCCATTCAAATTCCTGAAAGCCTGCGGTAAGGCGGGTGAGGAAAAACTGCACCTGCTCCGGGCTTAAATGGAACCGGGTAATGATGTTGCGCTCCCCGGTGCCGTTGGAATAATCCTGGATAGATACGCCAATGAGAGAGTGAATTTTATGGTTGTTCTCTGAAAATTCTCCCTTGGCGTGGAGCTGTGCATAGCTGCCGGGCAAAGCAGCCCGCAGCCGGTCGTGGAATGAGATCAGTTTTTTGTCATTCTGTACCTTACAGATCTGGTCCGATGCCAGATTCTGATAAGACTGGCTCATAAGGTATCCCTTCTTTCTATGATTTATTTGAGGTACTGTTTGACGAGCAGCGTCAGGTTTTTCGGCAGGTCGTCCAGACGGGTAATATCCAGGAACCCTTCCTGGTAGATGCGCTGGATGGCGTCCTTGTCCTCTCCAATGGCTGCCGCAAACAGTACGATATTCTGTCTGGCATATTCCTGCTTGATCCCGCGGAGGTCTGCTTCCGCTTCTGTACCGTAATAACCGTCATCTGCGGGCTGACCATCGGAGATCAGGATCAGAAGTTTCCGGTTCTCCGGTCTTTTCGCCAGATGCTCTGCAACAAAGCGGAGCGCTGCGCCGTCCCTGTTGCCGCTGCGGTCTATCATATCCATCAGCCGGTAGCGGTCATTCTCGTCCACAGAGTCAAACTCCGCATAGGAATAGAGGGCTACGCCCCGGTAATCCGTGGAATGGCCATAGATGGTCACCGGGATCCCCAGGCTGACACAGAAGTCATAAAGGACAATGGCTGTCTTTCTGGCGTGAGTGATACGGTCACCCCAGCCCATAGATCCGCTTTCGTCAATCAGGAGCCCTACTGCCAGCCGCTGTTCATCGGCTGGGAGCCTGGTCCGGATGAAGAAAGAACCGTCCTGGTGATGGAAGGAGCGCATATCCAGCCGCCGTCCATACAGAAGGTTCTTCTGCTTTCCGCCTTCCGCCTCCTCTTTTAAGAGAGGAAGGATGGAACTCTGCAGGCGCTTGGAAGCCCTGAGAAGAGGAGGTGCAACTTCCTCATACTGCCGGATCAGCCGGTCTGAAATCTCCTGTACCCGATGAATGGTCACATGGATACCGGCATGGGCATTTCCGTAATGGATATCATTTGCTGCTTTCTGTAATTCTTCGGTCAGCTGCTGCTCATAGGCTGCCTGCGCTCTTTCTGTTGCGGCTTCATTTAAGACACGGGCAATATCTGATGCCGCGTCCTCATAGCCGGTGCCGGCATACTGGGATGCGTAGGTTACACCCGGATCATTGCCATCTAAAATAGCGCTGGTCTTGGCAAGGGCAATCCGCCCGCCTTCCTCCGCCATCACTTTTTCCGCTTCCTTCAGGCTTTCCTGACGGCCTTTGGAAGAAAAGAAATCTGCGTCTTGCGAATCGGCGCCTGCGCCTCCTTTGGCTGCAGGGATATTTTTTGCCTCCCCACCGCCTTTTCCCAGAGGAATGGGCGTGCCGCCTGCAATCTGCTGATCCAGAAGATCCTGAAGCTCCTCTGTTGCTTCCGTTTCATCCTGGTGTTCCAGCTTCTCCCGCATTTCTTCTACCAGCGGTTTGATAAAGTCCCAGAACAGGACAAGCAGGCAGTTTGTCGCAGTCAGCCGTTCTTTGATCGATGGTGCTTCCAGCGCCGTGTCGATATACTCCATACCATCGGCCAGCACATCCAGGTATTCGCTGTCGCTGTGGAAGCGGTTACTGATGGTGCCGGACCGGCAATAAGCCAGAAGCAGGTTGGAGGCAATCGTAAACGGCTGGTAGTTCCGGCTGAGCTGTTCGTGAAGATCCGGGATCTGCTCCAGCATCCGCAGGTTATTGAGCTGGATACCCTTTCGGAAGCTGCCGGGAAAGGCAGCACACATCCTCGCTTCAATATAGATGTCTTCCAGGATGTTCTGAAGAGAAGCCGCACAGGTCTGCAAGGTCAGAGATACGGCCTTGTCCTTTTCCTGCAGGGCGTCCAGGATCTCCGTCTGGTTTTTCTGATAAACCGGCAGCTCCACGGAAGGATCTTCCGGGTAAAAAGAGCCGTTCCCCAGGTTTGTCAGGTAGAGGTTCCGGGTGGTGAAATCCGTAAACAAAAGATGAGCCGTCTCATGTCCGGTCATCCCTACCAGGCTCAGCGCCCGCAGGAAGCGGGACGGAAAGCTCTGGGTAACACGGTTTGCCGCATTCAGGTAGATCTTATAAGAGTCTGTGTAAGCCAGTGCCGCACCATCGGATTCGTCCCAGGAAATCAGTGCCTGCAGGCCGTAGCAGTAACGCCCGGTAGCAGCACGAGCCTGGGAGGTCAGATACTGATGGAAGGCAGAGGACGTAAAAAATTCCTGATCGGGAATGGAAGATTCCTCTTCCCGGATCATCTGCTTTAATTTTTTCTGGTTACTGTTCAATCTTCTATTTCCTTTCTGTGAGATTTTTTGTCAGCAGGTCTTCCACGGAGCAGCCGTAATAATCTGCCAGTTTCAGGACAGCATAGGCAAGCGGAGTGGCCCTGCAGTTTTCGTAATTCATAATGGTTTTTGGCGGCAGGTGTAAGATCCGTGCCACCGCTCTTTGGGAAAGCCCGCCCTGAGATTTGCGTAAGTAGGACAGGTTTTTTGCAAGAAGTGCATACATTTCTGGTTCTGTAAGAGGCGTTTTACCCACTGGCTTGCCTCCTCTCTTTTCAGGATGGCAGGACAGTATCCAGACAGCTTTCCTCAACCTCCGCACGGCTGATCGCATCTGCCGTAGCAGAAGGCAGGATGGTGTAATGGGCCGCCTCCCGGATATCGCCGCAGACCATATAGGACTGCACCCAGGAAATCAGCTCCCGGACACCGCAGCATCCATCTGTGATCAGGTTTTCCCGACAATATTCCGAGATGGAGTGGACGATCCGTGCCATGGTCTGAACGGTCTTTTTCTCTTTGCAGCCGGTAACGCCAACCACCCGTTCCACCAGTGTCTCCTCATCCGGCTCCATCAGGTCGATGAGCACACTCATACGGGAGATTACGGACTGGTTTAAGGGCTTGCAGCCTGCATAGTCATTGTTTGTTGTTACGACGATCACCATATCCGGATGCCGCTGAACCGTTTCTCCGTTGGGGAGAAACACACTGTTGCATCGGTCCATCAGGGAGTTTAATCCCACCAGCACACCGGGATTTGCAATCACCGTCGGCTCCTGTATCTCAATCAGGTATCCGTTCCGTATTGCTTCCACCAGCGGCGTATCCACATAACGGAAATGCTGCTGGCTGGTTTTGGAGGCGTAGTATTCGTGCATTTCATCAAAAATAGTATCAATGAGCTGCTTGTAGACATTATCCTCGGAAACCGTTTCATCATAGGTTCCGGTCAGTTTTTCATAAGCGCCGGCAGGATCCAGCATGATATCCTGGAAAGACGGATACTGCCGCTCCAGGGCAGTGCGCTTCCCGTCCACATCCGGCAGGATCTGCCCGAGCAGATCGAATACTTCTGTATTTGCGGAGCAGGTCAGGCACCGGTAGGGAAGATGAAGCCCGGAAGCAACTGCTTTGGCTCCTTCCGTTTTTCCCGTACCGGCAGGGCCACGCAGAAGAAAGTTCCGCATGGGCTGTACCGTGTCCGTAGTGACTTTTGCGTGTTCACAGATCCGTTTGACTTCCTTCGGGATGATATACCAGTCCGGCAGTACCGGGACGGTCAGTTCCTCCTCCGGAGTCAGTACACGGGCAGGTGACAGGATATACTGTCCCACAAAATCCGCTTTCGCTATGACTTCCGCTTTCTTCTTAAAGGTGTTGCCGGGCTTCAGTACCTGGAACGCCCCGTGGATGATCTCTGTAGGCGCATAGGTTCCCGTTTGAAGAGCCAGCGGCTTCAAAAGCGGGATGACACCATTGGGAGCGATATCCGTGCGGATCCCTCCCGTTGCGAGCGTATCACTGTATCGGATCCGGCGATAAGCGTTGTCACAAAGGACAGCCGCCGTTTCTGCCGCCTCGTCCATGTCCGGATAACCGGCTGCACGGTATTCCTTTAACTGCTGGTATTTCTCATTGAACTCCTCATCGGAAAGAAACGTAGGCATCAGAGCGAATAACAAAGCAGTTCCTGTATTCTCGGAATCTTTGAATACATATTTCTCCGGTGTATTTTCCGTATCCGGCGGCACCGTGTACTTCCCGGCAATAAATTTCCCGTTTGCCGGGTTATAGACCACCACATGAAGTTCTCCGGTACGGCTGGGATATTCTGCCACCGTATAGGTATTGGTCTGGCTCCCGATTGCGCCCAGTTCCTCTGCTGACTTCCCGCCTGCGGGCTCCTCCAGTTCCATATAGGTCAGGACGGCCTGCAGGGTAGCCGCATGGAGCGTGCTTCTCTTTTGCGGCTGGGTACAGTATTTGGATGCGATATTCTTAAACACGGCGTCATCCGTATAGTCCTTAAAAGGTTCTGGGAGCGTGCGCTGGAAGGTCCAGCTCTCCACTAATTTTCCACTTGCCATCGTTGCTTTTCCTCCTTATGCCCAGGTGATCTCTACTGCGTTTTCCGTCTCTGCCGCTTCCAGTTCATCATCAGCAAACACCTGCAGGAGTGCAGGCCAGTAGGCTTTCGGCGGGAAATGCTCCAGCTTGCCTTTTACTTCCGGCTCCTTCCCATTGAGGATATAAATGTCCCCCTGTTCTCCGATGAACAGCTTCTGGTGTCCTTTTGCCTGTAAATTCCCGATCATTTCCACAAGGAATGGTTTCCCGATCAGGGAGTACCAGGACGCAGGATCAACCTTTGGCGTATCCGGGGATGCGGATTTGTCGCCTTTCCGTTTCAACGCAGAGACAGTCAGCATCTGAAGATGCAGGTTTCCGTACTCATCCATAGACACTTCCGCAAAGTTATGATTACCGGTGTTCCTGGTAGATAAGCGGATCGCATCGCCATCCAGCAGGTGGGAAAGACGCAGGGGTTCTGCAAACTCCCAGGTAGCTTCCGGAAAAGCAGACTGAAGTGTGTCTGTGATCTGGTAGCTGATCTGCCGGATCAGGATGGTTTCCAGATTCGTGTTCCCGTTTCCTGTATCCGTTGCCCTTCCAGCCGGGATCCGCAATTTCCGGAGTCCGGAAGTAATCGGAGGGATGATAAGGAGTGCAAGGGAAACGATGACTCCTGTGGCAGCAATGCCTGTCATCAGATAGGACTGGCTTCCCTTTGGAAGCAGAAATGCCGCCGCAAACAGGCACAGTACGGTGATCTGTAACGTCTTTTTGATCGTTCTGGTTTTCTTTGCTTTCATGTACATTCTTCCTTTCTTCCTAAACTTGCTGTGCCGCACCCAGGAGAGCCGATGATCGGCGGTCTCCTGGCTCCCGTGCGGACACAAAAAAAGAACTGCCTGTACGGAGTAGTCTCCGGGTGCAATTCTCTACATGGATCGTTCCTTATGAAATTTTTTGTGCATCGGCATCAAGCCACAAAAGGAAGCTGCTCTGCCTGCTGTTCTGTAACCTGGGTGAAGCCATCTTCCGGATAGCCGCCCTGTGTTCCCGGAGCTGCCCCGTTTCCAGGAGCATAGCCGCCGGAAGGCTGCTGGTTCGGATTGCCCTGTGCGTAATTCGGTGCGCTTCCAGGATTCGGAGCGTAGCCGTTCTGGGGCTGCCTGTAACCGTTCTGTGGTACGTTGCCACGAGGAGCATTTGTTCTTCCCTGTCCTCCCCGTGCATATCCATTCTGGTTCTGCGGTGCGGCGCCTGCAGGTGCATAATTGCCGGCAGGAGCACCGGATGCCTGTGGATAGCCTCCCTGTGTAGGTGTCGGGTATCCGCCCTGCTGATTGGGAACAGGAGCGCCTCCGGGCTGTCCATAGCCGTTCTGAGGAACGCCTCCGGGTACACCGGGATTGGCCCCATTTACATCGTCATAAGTCAAGGGCGCAAACTGCCAGTCTTTGACAACCACGCTGGGGCCGGAGTTTGCTTTTCCCTGGTTTTTCCCCTTCTGATGAACGAAGGGATGCAGCTCCAGATCTCCAATGATAATCAGTCCGGTGCCTTTCTTTACACCTGCTTTCATCAGGCGGTCCGCCAGAAATGAATTGAAATAGCAGGAATAAAATACGGTTTCTTTGTTCCCGTCCGCTCCCCGCTGGGGGCAGGAGATGTCCAGAGTCGTGTAGGTGGTGTTGCCATTCTTTGCCTGCATGATCTGGGGATCCGAGGTCGGCCTCCCTGGTAAAAAGATGATTGCTGACATAGAAATTCTCCTTTCTGCCTCTTTGGGCGTTAAAATAAATAATAGTGAAAATAAAAAAAGTGCCATTACAGTGCCGTAAAAAACGGCATTATAATGACACGATTTTCCAACTTAAACAGCATGTGCCCTGGGTGAATGGCCCAGACTCCCATTTCGGGATGACACAAAAACTCAAATACAAGATTATAGTAGCACAAGATATAGTGGGTGTCAAACGAAAAAGGAAACTAGATATAGTTTGCGAGAGAATGTTATGAAAGGAAAAAATATATGAAAGTGACAAGAGCATTACCTTTTCAATGGAAGTATTCTTCAGAAGTTATGGAAACATAAAGAAAAAGAATATATCCGGACGGTGTGGGGAGTCGGATACAAATTTGTAGATGTCTCAGGGGAGTAATCTCCTGGGGTTTTCATATATGATTTATGGATTGCTCTAATGTCGGAAAGTAATATTCATAAGTCTGTAGATAGTTAAAGTTAGAGATTGACAAAAAATGTTCCTCATAGTATTATTTGGAACTGAGATGACACCTCTTGAGAAGGAGATAAACCATGAATTTTCATTTGACTGATCGGAGAAAAAAGAAAATCAACTCTGTACAATCCATTCCGATGAAACATTGTACAGAGTATAGCGTATAAATAACGCAGTTAGATTTCATCGGAAAGCCAAGGGAATACTATATCCATTTTTAGAAATTGGCTTTCCGTGTAGCTATGATGTGTATAAGGCTATAGGCAATGTTTTGTCTGTAGCCTTTTGTTATTTTGGATTACCATATTAAAGGCAGAAGGCGGATACCATTTGTATCATGACTTTCTGCCTTTTTTATTTTTTTATGTAGAAAGGAATCAAAGAAATGAGTTTATTAGAAGTTGAAGGATTATCACATTCTTTTGGAGAAAATACGCTTTATAGAAATGCCAGTTTTACATTGAATAAAGGAGAACACATTGGTATTGTTGGACAGAACGGGACAGGGAAAAGCACTTTAATTAAAATCTGTATAGAAAAGATTATACCTGATCATGGACGGATTATCTGGCAGCCGGATATTACGATTGGGTACTTAGACCAATACGCAGAAATCGACCGTACAGTGACGATGAAAGATTTTTTGAAATCAGCGTTTGCAAAGTTGTTTGAGATGGAGGCGCAGACGATACAGTTATATGAAAAGGCTGCTGAGGGAGATTTAAGAAGCATGGAGCTTGCCGCTCGTTATCAGGAGCAGCTTGAAACACATGACTTTTATTCTATTGATACTGCGATAGAACGTGTCGCAAATGGATTAGGGTTGCTTGCCATTGGTCTTGAACGATCCATTGCGGAAATGAGTGGAGGCCAACGAGCCAAGGTGATTTTAGCAAAGTTATTACTTGAAAAACCAGATGTATTATTATTAGATGAGCCGACTAACTTTTTAGATAAAGAGCATATATCATGGCTGGCAGAATATCTATCTAATTTAGAAAACGCTTTTTTAGTTGTTTCCCATGATTTT
>ERZ826764.3871-NODE-3871-length-11081-cov-3.359151_pt1 | contig 11081 bp, 16 predicted proteins | sample MGYA00519870_ERZ826764 | MGnify/ENA primary metagenome ERZ826764 (study PRJEB31778, sample SAMEA3449239) | human gut metagenome | biome: human gut; feature: human-associated habitat; material: faeces | place: United Kingdom | collected 2010/2012 ...
TACGACGGGGACCTGGTCGTCGGCGGCGGGACGATTGTCTGAATCCAGGAAGAAAACAGACCTATAAAAGGAACCAAGCCGGTCCAAGGCAATATGCCTACGGACCGGCTTGGTTTGTTTTGAATATTTTTATTAGAGATTTATAAGCACTTGAAATTCGGCACATGGCCAAGCTCCTATTGAACCTCTTACATCTCTTTTTCTCGGTTTTCCCGAAATTTATTTGCCGTTTCCACCAGAAGCCCTACCTCGATCGTATCCAATCCTGTAACAGAAATAGTGGCTGTATCGTTTAATCCTAATAAATAATCTGTACTCACTTTCCAGATCCGTGCGAGTTCTACAACATACTGTGTGGACGGGACAGAAAGACCGCTTTCCCAGGCGTTTACACTGCTTCGCGTAATATTCAACAATCTTGCCAAATCATTTTGCGTTAGTTTATTCCTCTCTCGCAGCTCTCTTATTTTTTCCCCTATCATACAGCCGCCCCCTCCCATATCAATACAATACTCTTTACCTAAAGATATTGCATTATCACAAAGATGTTTATACTTGACAACTGATAACATTTTTTGTAATATCGAGAGGGAATCTAAGGAGCAAGGGGATATTGGAAATGAACTTTTGTGAGAATCACCTCTGTGTTTACTGGCAAAATCATACATGCTGCCTTGACTTCGTCCGTGTGGACGAATCTGGAAGCTGTGCAAGCTGTATTTTCGTTTCCATTCCTCAGGAAATAATCGAACGCGAACGAAAGAAACAACTTCTTCGCTATGAACAGACAGACAATCTTCTATAAAAAACACGCCGGGAACCATTTTCATGGCTCCCGGCGCGATTCTTATGATGAAATTATGCGGCTTCCGAAGAGGTTTCCTCGCCGGAGTCATCCGTGCCCTCCTGCGAAGAGGTCTCGTCCGTGGACGCGGCAACCGAGGACGTCTCCTGTACAAACATATCCGGCTGGTAGGAATCGATTGCCCTCTGGTTGACCGTCGCATTATAGCTGTCCGCTGCGTCGTCGATCTTTGCTTGGAATTCTTCCTGCTTCATGGTTTGCAGGATGCTGGTGCGGCTCGTCTCGTCGCTGATGCGCTCGTCCGCCGTCGCATTGATGTCGTCCTTGACCAGCAGGACCTTATACAGCCCCTGCACATCGATGACGCTCGCCTTGCCGTTTTCCAGCGTGTCCAACTCCGTGCCGAACTCCAACGGATAGGAAGCCGTCTCGCCGCTGAAATCCGCCGCATCGGTGTAAACCTGCACCGTGTCGTCGCCGGAAGAAGTCTTATAGGCGTCGGCCGCATCCTGGATGGTCATAGAACCGTCGTTGATCTGGGAGGCATACCCCTTAAATTCCGTATCCAGCTGGGAAAGCTCGTCGTCGCTCAAGCTTGCACCGGTGGTCATGTCGATGATCGGCGCCATAACATACGAAAACGCCTTATAATTGGTCAGATAATAGTCCTTCACATCCTCGTCGGAGACTTCTTCCGTCCCACCAGGGCCGTAGGTTGCGTCAAACACCTTGGTAAACTTGGTGTAATAGTCGGCATACGCCAAGTTAAACGAAGACTTCGCCACGCCATATTCGGTCATAGCAGTAGAGATCGATCCCCAGAAGCTGTCGGTCTGGTCGGAAACCTGCTGCAGCTCGTCCTCGGTGAGGCTGAGGCCCATATCCCGCATCATGTCGTCGATCACAAGGATGGACTTGGTCTGGCGCAGGGCAAAATCCTTCATCCAGGTAGCTGCATCCTGATCCTCCACGGTCTGCTCCAATACAGGCTGGGTGGCGTCCTCTACCATGTAGTACGCCTGCTGATAAGCGCTGTACAGGTTATAGATATAAGCGCCGATCGGAACGGTGAGGTTCTCACTCTTGACCGCCCAGCTTTTGTCCGTCCCAGAACAAGCGGTAGCGCTTACCATCATGACCAGCGACAGGACAGCCGCCAGGCACTTTTTCCATGTTTTCATGATTACACTCTCCTTAATTGCCGGCACGCAAATCCATTTTGCGCAGTTCCGACGAATCATTTTTCGGCATTTTTAGCACATTAGACAATATTATACACCAGATGTTTCATTTTGTCCATCAAAAAATCGATTTTTGTTGAAATAAAAGTATTTCATGTGAGAAACATCTTGCAAAGTGCCATCGATTCCTGCCGCCATTTCTTTCATTCGCCGGATGGGACATCTCCGCGCTGTGCATAAAACACCGTTTAGTTGGACTGGCTGCGTGCCTGCGCCTTTGCGAAAAAGCGCTCCTTTTCCACGCTGACGCGCTCGTGGGTGCCGCGCGCAATCACGCCCGCATTGTCCCTGGCTTCCAGCGTAAAGCGGTACATACGCCCGTCCACTTCGGTCAATGTTGCGGTCGCCTCCACCTTCACGCCCGTCACGGTGGGGCAAAGGTGCTCGATGGTGATTTGGCTTCCCACGGTGGTCCAGCCCTCCTGAAGCTCTTTCTGCGCCAGCTCTGCTGCGGCGCCCTCTAAAAATGCAGCTACCATCGGCGTAGCCAAAACCTCCACACTGCCACTTCCCACGGCGGTTGCCAGCATCTCCGGCTTCACTACATATTCCTTTGTCAAAGTCTTATCCATTGTATTTGCCTCCTATTCCTGTTATAATTCTGATGAGTTTGCCGTCTTATTATAGCAGACATTCCCTTCGGAAGGAAGTTCTTCCGTTTCCCATTTTCACAAAGGAGCGACGAATATGGAACAAACGGAGCGTGCAACGAAGCGCATTCATCTGATGGACGAGCTGCGCGGCTTTGCCGTGTTCTGCATGGTATTCTATCATGCCTTCTATACGCTCGCCTATCTATTTAATTTGGAGTTTGGCAAAGCCCTGCTCAACTTTTTCATGCCCGCAGAACCCTGGTTTGCCGGCCTCTTTATTTTGATCGCCGGCATCTCCTCCAACCTCTCGCATTCCAACCTGCTGCGCGGCCTCAAACTGGCGGGGATTGCGGCGGTGGTCACATTGGTCACGTGGCTGGTGGTCCCGGCGGAGCGCATTCTATTTGGCATCTTGCATTTCCTCGCAATCTGCATGATTTTATTCGGGCTGATCCAGCCGCATTTGCGCAGGAAACGCCCGTTCACCTGGATTCCCACCATCCTTTGCGCGCTTCTCTACCTATGTACCCGGCAGGTGGGCAGCCGTCTGCTCGGCATCGGCCCCATCTGCATCCCGCTCCCCGATGTGCTCTATGCCACGGATTGGCTCGCGCCCCTGGGCTTCCACAGCCCCAACTTTTTCTCCGCAGACTATTTCCCGCTTTTGCCGTGGATTTTCGTCTTTTTTGCCGGAACAAGCATCGGCCGCCTTGCAGTCGAGGGGCGTTTCCCCGCTTTTGCCTACCGCTCCCGCGTGCCCTTCCTCTCCTGGCTGGGCCGCCACGCGCTGGTGATCTACGTGGTGCATCAGCCGGTGATCTACGGCATTTCCTGGCTGGTCACCATGATCCTGTCCAGCGTCTCTTAAAAACCATCCATATGCTGCCCTGTGCGAACCGCACGGGGCAGTTATTTTTTGTCCGGCCCGTCTTCCTCCTTCTTTCCCTTGGAAAACAGTTCCCGTATGCCCAGGATCAGCACAAATACGGCAAATCCCTTGCTGACCCATACAGGATGCAGGGCATTTGCAAGCCATACGCCCAAGAACGCGCCCACCACGCCAAACGGCGCGCATTTCAGGGCGAATTTGTAGTCGATCAGATGGTGCTTCATGTGGATGTAGATCGAGACCGCGGCAAGGGGCAAGAAAAAGATCAGGTTGATGCCGCCCGCCTGCATCTGCTCCATCCCGAGGAACAAGGTCAGATAGAGCACGAGGATCCCGCCGCCGCCCAGCCCAAGCGCGCTGACAAACCCCGCGACCAGGCTTGCGATCCCCGCGACCAGCCACCCGCTCATCGCAGAAGCAGCCGCACGGCTGCATAAATCATGAAGGCCCCGAACGCCTTGCGCAGGAGCTTATCCGGGATCTTCTCCATTAGCAGCGCGCCCAGGATCGCACCAAGGAGCCCGCCTGGTAAATATGGCCATGCATCGGAAAACCGGATGGTCCCGTTGGCCAGGTACAGGATCGCGCTGACGATGGAAACCGGCAGGATGACCGCCAGGGAGGTCGCGTGCGCCTTCTTGAGCGGGATGCCCGACGCCTTGAGCAGCGGCACGGCGGCAATCCCTCCCCCCGCGCCAAACAGTCCGTTCAGCATACCGCAGAGCGTGCCGATTAGCGCCGGGGTAAATTTCTTCAGGCCGCGCAATTTTTCCATGTTCCTGCCTCCCTCTGCCTAAAATCTCCTGTTAGCATTGGAAGGTTGGTATCGTTTTATACCGGCATTTGTTATACAAATCGTATTATTATTTGTTATTTATACAAATCATTCATCCTATCTTGCCCCACCGGGGGCATTATGCTATGATGAAATGGAAAAGAGGGGATGCAATATGTTTCAGCAGGATTGGATTTTACGTCAGATTGAAATGATCGGCGTGATTTTGGCGCGTCTCCTGTTTGGGAAGGACCAGCCGGATTATGAAATCGTGGAAAAGGAAAAGCTTTCGGATTCGGACCAGCTCTACATCGAATTGATCCGCATGTTGGACGAGGGCAAGGTCAACGAGGCGGAAAACCGGCTCTATGAGGAGCTGGACCCCGCGCGCTTACCGATGCTGGAGCTGGCTCTGGCCTTTTACTCCTGCTTGAACCAGTTTGACGACGCCTATTTGGAAGCACACAACTATTCCCGGCAGGAGATCGAAGAGGGCCTGCACGCCGCGACAAAGCTCTTCGGGATTCAGCTGGAATAAAGCCGTTCCACGGCCGAGGAAGCTTGCAAGCAAAAGAACGTCCCATTCTCCGTGTCCGCGTAGGCATCCCTAGCCAACCGGATACCTCATTTTTTCGGGAGGGAAACCGATGAAAAGCATTTTACTGGCAGGGCGCGACTGCCCTCTGTCCGTACCGGAAGGGGAAATCCCGCCGGGCGGCTTTTCCCTGATGCTCTCCAACGATGGCGACATGCCCGCCGCGGACTTTGAAGCCATCTTCGCGCATATAAAACAGCAAAACTGCGTGTTCCTGGCCGTCCCTCCCATGGACCGCGACCGGGAATATACGCCTTGGCCAGCGCCTGCGCTCTCGCAAAAAGCGCCCGCCTTTTCCGGGCAGGGCGGGGACTACCTGCAATTTTTGACAAAAACACTCCTGCCGGAAGCGCGCAAGGCCCTGCCCGTCACAGCAGACCCCGCCCGCACAACGCTGGTGGGCTACTCGCTCGGCGGCTTGCACGCCCTCTGGAGCGCCACGCAGTGCGGGGCGTTTGGGCAGATCGGCTGTCTCTCCGGCTCCCTCTGGTACGACGGCGCGGCCGAATACTTCCGGTCACATCCGTTAAACCCGGCCGTCCGGCGGGTCTACCTCTCCCTTGGCACGGCGGAGGAGAAGGCCCGGAACCCGCGCATGGCCCGCGTGGGGGATTGCACCCGCGAAATCCACCAGCTTTTGAAAGGCCATGGCGTTTCCTGCACCCTGGAGTGGAATCCCGGCGGCCATTTTCGCGCGATTCCCGAGCGCTTCCTGCGGGCAATCGACTGGCTTTGCGGTCAAAGCTTTTAAACCGCAGCGGAACGTCTGGTGCAATTCCAGGAAATGCCGTCTGGCGGGCGCATGAGAACCGCCCTATGCAGTAGTCTGGTTTCCCAGACGGTTGTATTTTTTGGGGATTCCATTTCGGGGGCTTTACACAACAAAAGCAGCGGAGAAAGGCCGAAAACCATTCTCCGCTGCTTTTTTCTTTATCCAGGTTCGTCCCTCCGCAGGGCGGCGGGCACTTATTGCACAGTAATCCTACAGGCACACTCCTGTGCGCCGCGCAGGATCGTGCCGCACAGAGTCACTTCAAAGCGCTTTTCCGGCCAGAGCGTCCGCAAAACGTATAGAACGCTTTGCCTGGAGCACTCGCACAGCCGCGGCGACCGCACATATCCCTCTGTAACAAGCGGGCAAGAGCATTGCGCAAAGGCAAGGAGGTAGACCGTATCCGGTTCCATCACCTCGCCCCGCAAGCCAGGGGTGTCGTTGACTGCCTCAAAAAAGCGGTCGAGGTTGCCTTCCGCCGTCCGGTAGAGCGACTGATAAAACTCCAAAGTGCCCTGCTGTACGCAATTTTTCCCACATTCGTGAAACAGCGCTTCCTGTTGGGATGTTCCCAACGCGGCGACGCCTTGTTCGAATCCCTGAAACCAATAGCGGATCTTATCATCCATACAATTCCCTCCATGTTCCTCTCGCCTTTTGGCGCTGTCTTCCCACCGTATGATAACATAAATCTTGCACGGGCGCTATATCGAATGGGCGCATGGCAGGCATGTTCCCTTTTAAAAGCAAAGACGCCGGATTCTCCCAAACGGAAAATCGGCGTCTTTGCCTATTAAAAAGAGGATTTCTTATCCGTTGCCTTCTTGGAGCGCCACTGGGACGGACGGCTCCGGCACCTCCTGCCCGGAGGTGCGCAGAGCGCGCGACGCGTTCAGGATAGCCAACACGGAGACGCCGACGTCTGCGAACACGGCCTCCCACATGTTGGCCATGCCGAAGGCGCCCAAGGCCAAAAACAGCAGCTTAATGCCCAGCGCAAATACGATGTTCTGCCGCACAATGCGCAGCGTTTTGCGGGAAATCCGGACCGCCACCGCCAATTTGGACGGCTTGTCGTCCATCAGTACAATGTCCGCAGCCTCGATCGCCGCATCGGAACCGAGTCCGCCCATGGCGATGCCGATATCCGCGCGGGAAAGCACCGGCGCATCGTTAATGCCATCGCCCACGAAGGCGAGCTTCCCCTTGCCGCTGGTATTCTTCAGGAGGCGTTCCACCTGATCGACCTTATCGCCCGGCAAGAGCTCCGCATGCACCTCATCGATGCCGATCTCCCTTGCCACAGCCTCGCCGACCGCCTTGACGTCGCCGGTGAGCATCACGGTCTTTTTGACCCCCTCGCGCTTGAGCGCTTCAATGGCCGCAGCTGCATCCGGCTTGACCGCGTCCGAGATCACAATATGGCCTGCATATTCGCCGTCAACCGCCACATGCACCACCGTGCCGGTGCGGTGGCAGTTGCGCCAGCTCGCCCCAATCCGGTCCATCCATTTGCCGTTTCCGGCATATACATCATGCCCATCGACCTTCGCGCGCACGCCGTGGCCGGAAATCTCCTCCACGTCGGTCACGCGGGAGGCGTCCACTGGCTTCTGGTACGCCTCGCGCAAGGAACGGGAAATCGGATGCTCGGAATAGCTCTCCGCCATCGCGGCAAGCTCCAAAAGCTCGCCTTTGCTGATGCGGTCCGGGTGTACGGCCGTGACCTGGAAGGTCCCCTTTGTCAGGGTACCGGTCTTGTCAAACACCACCGTCTCGGTCTTGGCCAACGCCTCCAAATAGTTGCTGCCCTTGACCAGAATGCCCTGCTTGGAGGCCCCGCCGATCCCACCGAAAAAGCTGAGCGGCACCGAGATGACCAGCGCGCACGGGCAAGAAATCACCAGGAAGATCAATGCGCGTTGCAACCAATCGCTCCAATCGCCCCCGAAGAGCAGCGGCGGTAGCACCGCCAACAGCACGGCCCCAATCACGACGACCGGGGTGTAGTACCGCGCAAAGCGCGTGATAAAGTTCTCCGCGCGCGCCTTTTTGCTGCTCGAATTCTCCACCAGGTCGAGGATCTTCGCCACTGTGGATTCGCCGAACACCTTTGTCACGCGCACCTTCAGCAGGCCGCTCTGATTGATGCAGCCGCTGACCACATCGTCCCCGGGGTCCACATCGCGCGGCAGCGATTCGCCGGTGAGCGCCGCCGTATCCACGGCGGAGCTGCCCTCCAACACCACGCCGTCCAGCGGGATCTTTTCGCCCGCCTTGATGACGATCGTATCGCCGACCGCCACATCCTCCGGGTCCACCTGGACCAGCTTCCCATCCTGCTCAATGTTGGCATAGTCCGGGCGGATATCCATCAAAGCAGCGATCGACTGGCGCGAACGCCCCACGGCATAGCTCTGGAACAGCTCGCCCACCTGATAGAAGAGCATTACGGCAACGCCCTCCGGGTATTCCCCAAGGGCAAAGGCGCCCACGGTGGCGATCGCCATCAGGAAGTTTTCATCGAACACCTGGCCATGCGCAATGTTGCGGATGGCCTTCCAAAGCACATCCCAGCCGATGACAGCGTACGGGATGAGGAATAGAACCAATTTCACGATTCCGCCCACCGGAATGAGTGCCGCGGCCACCAAAAGGACCGCGCTGAGGATAATGCGAACCAGGGTCTTTTTCTGTTTCTTGCTCATAGAAATCCCTCCTGCATCAAAAATGAAGTGATTTCGCCGACCGAGTTGCGAAAAAGGGACGCACACTTAGAGGTTGATGACGCAATCCGGCTCCACGCGTTTGCAGACCTTGACGACTTCCTGCATGATGGCGTCAAAACGGGCGTCGTCGGCATCCACCATCATCTTCTGCGTCAAAAAGCTGACGTTCGCATCGTTGACGCCGTCGATCTTTTTGATGGCGTCCTCCATCTTGCGGGCACAGTTTGCACAATCGAGGTCCGTCAATTGAAAGCGCTTTTTCATGGAAAAATCCTCCTTAAAAGTTGTTATTCTGCCACGTGCTCCATGCCCTGGTCGATGATCGTCCGGACATGGCCGTCCGCCAGGGAATAGAAGACCGTCTTCCCCTCCCGGCGGTATTTCACCAGCTTACTCTGCTTGAGCGCGCGCAGCTGATGGGAAATGGCGGACTGCGTCATATTCAGCAGCTGTGCAATGTCGCAGACGCACATCTCCGATTCAAACAAAACGTACAGGATCTTAATGCGGGTGGAGTCGCCGAAGATTTTGAACAGTTCAGCCAGATCATACAGGATCTCGTCGTCCGGCATATCCCGTGTGACCTTCTCCACAATGTCCTCGTGCGCATGGATAAATTCACAGCACTCCACACCGTTTTGGTCTGTCATGTTATCACACTCTTTCATATGAGCTATTGTTCATATATTATTATATACAAGTACTTTGAAAAGTCAACCCTGTTCTTATGGGCCTGCAAAAAAAAACTTGCCGCCCATTTGCATAGGCAGCAAGTTGTTCAGTAGAATCTTCTTTTTTGGGCTTTTCTACAGCTTCTGTGTTGCCCGGCCTGTAAACCGCTGATAAAGCAAAAAAACAACGGCAACCAAAAACAATCCGACGCTGATGTACTGCGAGGTGGATAGGCCAAACCAGATGCCGCGGTAAGTATCCCCCCGGCCAAATTCAAAAACAAACCGGCCAACCGAATAGCCGAGGAGATACAGGACGAGCCGCTTCCCCTGGAATTTTCCTTTCTTTTGTAAGGTCCACAGCAGGAAAAACAGCGCCAAATTGAACGCCGCCTCTACTAGCTGGATGGGGAACCGGCTGACCCCATTGGCCTGCTCGATCAGGTTGTGCGTATAGGTAAACCCAAAGCTGCAAGGGACGCCATAGCAGCAGCCCCCTAAAAAGCAACCAATCCGTCCAAAAAAATGGAACAGCGGGATGGCCGGGGCCAAGAGGTCAGCCCACTCGGGCAGCGCAAACCCCCTTTTCCGGACATACAGTGCGCCGGCAAAGATCCCCCCCAGCAGCCCGCCATAGAAGACCGAACCGCCAAACAAGATATAAGCGTTCTCAAAAAATGCCTTTGGGGAATCGCTGGCTAGCAAATTTGGGGCGGACCCTGGCGCGCTCAGCACATTGACCAACCCATACAGCAGATGCCCACCCAGCAATACCCCAACCGCAGACACCAGCAACACCATAATCATATCATTTTCATCCAGGCCCTTTTTCCGCGCCTGGCGGCAGGCATAAATCCCCGCTGTGAAAATGCCCACGAGCGCTAAGACGGGATAAATCCCGAAGGTCTTTCCAAAAAGTTCAAATGTAGGAATCAAGGCAATCTCTCCAAAAAAAGATGCAAGCATCGCAAGAATGCAATGCTTGCATTTTCTGTTTTAAATGTCGGTTATCCCAGTGCGCCCGCTGCGCCTGCTGCGCCAACCACACCCAGCGCGCAAATGACACAGATCACACCCAACGCGCCAAATACGGTTCCGATGATGCCCAGCACCAAGCCAGCCGTAGCAAGGCCCGTCTCTCCCGGCAAGGCCGTCTTACGCGCTTTTACGCCAAAGACAATGCCAAGGATCGCCAGAACAAACGTCACATAGCATACAATCGGGATGAAGGAACCAATGATTCCCAAAATACCGCAAACTAGAGCCGCAATGGATAAACCTTTTGAATTATTATTCATAATTCTCCCTCCTTGAGCTGTATTCTACACGATTTGCTTTTTTCTGTCAAGGAGATTCTATTATTTTCACCTCAACTCAGGAAAATTTTTATGCAATTTCCCAGCCTCTATTGGAAGCCTTCGCCTTCCTCCGGCAGGATTCCCACCAGCCGCAGCAGGTGCTGCGCGTTGGTGGTCCGGCAGCGCCCGGGCCGGATTCGGTAGTCAAACCGGATCTCCCGGCCGGAATAGTGCTCGGTAAAGTGGTAATTCACCGCGGGCGTGCGGGGATCGTTCTCCAAATCGCACAGCTCAAAGTCGTGGGTCGTCACCAGGGTCAGGACGTTCGGCCGCGCCAGCCTGCGGATGGTCTCCCTCGCGCCGATGATGCGGTCCCGCGAATTGGTGCCCCGGTAGATTTCGTCGATCAAGGCGATCATGGGCGCGGCCGACTGGCTGCGGTCGATGATCGTTTTGACGCGGAGCAGCTCCGCATAGAAACTGGAAATCCCCTCGCTGACGCTGTCCTCCACGCGGCTGATCTCCGCCCCGTTTTTCAAAAGCTGTTCCCCGATATTCACGGCCCAAACCAAAGACTCCCCGCCGGTCATAGACTCCTCCAATATCCTGTATTCTGACTGTATGGCAGCCCCATCCCGGCTGCCTGCTGTGGTCAGTATATTATACCATGTCCACTAAGCTCGTGGAAGACCTCGCTAAGTGGCCAGGTATGA
>ERZ826764.3890-NODE-3890-length-11032-cov-6.793751_pt1 | contig 11032 bp, 9 predicted proteins | sample MGYA00519870_ERZ826764 | MGnify/ENA primary metagenome ERZ826764 (study PRJEB31778, sample SAMEA3449239) | human gut metagenome | biome: human gut; feature: human-associated habitat; material: faeces | place: United Kingdom | collected 2010/2012 ...
TAGGAATGAGCCGCCTTGCGGCATTACTGCCGTAGGTTTGCCCAAACCCCTCCCAAAACCGGACGTACACCTCTCGATGTATCCGGCTTTCCAGATATCAGTCTAACTTTCCATTGTGCAGCTTTACATGGCAGGAGTGGCACAGCGCCATTGTCTTGCGTTTACGCGCAATCATTTGGCGTTCCCATTCTGCCTTACCACTTAAATCTTTCAGTTTTCGGACATGATGGATTTCAATATCCTCTGTTTCGGCTCCGCAGAACTCGCAGATATGGCCTTGCAACCGGTCTGTCAGCCGGGTATAGCGGCGATTCTCGTTAGCCCTGCCAATAATGTCCGGGTTTTCCGTTACAACGACTTTGTCGTTATGACGCATGCCCTGATTGTAAAACACCACAGATTTTGTCCCGTTTTTCGTTGAATACGATACGGTAAAATCCCCGTTGCGGCAGTATTTGCGAATAATTTTCCGCATGCTCGTCCGATACTTTCCGGCGAAGGTCTTGTACATGCTGAACTTCATCACGTAGAGGAAAGAGTTCAACACCGTTGCATTGTTTGCCAGCCGATAATAATTGTACATGCCCCGCACTTCTGCATTGTACTGGTTCAAAATCTCAATATCATCCAGGCGTATCAGCCCCGGACGCCGTACCGGTTCCCATACCTCTTTGTTCCCATGGGTTTTGTCATAGCTGATTTTCAGCGCGCCATAGGAGAGCAGGCGGTTCAGCCATTTCTCTTTCGGCACGTACAGCTTGACTTTCCCTACATAGGTTCGGCGTGTAAAACCCGTCTTTGTCCGGGTACTGTTTTGTTCCCGGCTGACTGTAATCAGATATCCGAGGAAGTGGGCGAAGTCACTTCCGTGGGTGATGAGCTTTTTTTCCGGGGACATCTCCAAATGAAGATGTCCCTTGATGAACGTCCCCACATCGGATTTGACCTGCCTCGCATCCTCTTTGCTCCCAATCACACCAATCAGGAAATCATCAGCATAACGGACATAAACAACCCGTCTGTATTCCGTATCCATTGGGTCGCTGTAAGGGATAGAGCGCAGTCGGCTATTAAGTTCCTGTATCTGCGCCATGACCTCCCGGCGTTTTTCCTTACTGATTTTTGCTTCATTGCGTTTCAGCCATTCCTGTTTTCCGCGCCGGACATCCAACGGCTTTTTGTAGGCCGGGTTAATTTTCCGTTTTGTACCGCAGTTAAAGGATTTGGCATACTCTGCCATAAATACGTCCAGTTCATTGAGGTAGATATTCGCCAGAATTGGGCTAATCAGCGACCCTTGCGGGGTGCCGGAATAGGTGTTGTGATACTCCCAATTTTCCATATATCCCGCTTTCAGGAATTTCCAAATTAGGCCGATGAAATGCTCATCCGCAATGCGCCTGCGCAGTATCTGCACCAGCACATGATGGTCAACGTTGTCAAAACATCCTTTGATATCACCCTCAACAAACCATTTGACCCCCGTGTAGTTCCGCTTGATATATTGCAGGGCCGTATGACAGCTCCGCTTTGGGCGGAATCCATGGGAAGTAACGTGAAAGGTGGGTTCATAAATGCTTTCCAGTATCATGCGCACCACCTCTTGCACCAGCTTGTCATCGAAGGACGGAATACCAAGAGGACGTGTTTTTCCGTTTGCTTTTGGGATATACGTTCTTCTGGCAGGTTTTGGCTGATAACTGAAATCCTTCAGTTTTTGAATGAGGACTTCAATTCGCTTCATACTCATGCCATCGATTGTTTTCCCATCGCTTCCGGCTGTCATGTTGCCGGGTTTTGCTTGGATACGCTCATACGCCAGCAGATAAAATGCCGGATTGTACAGGTTCCGATAGAGCCTTTGATAGTGGTAATCTTTGCTTGCTGCTTTTGATGTCAGACTTTCCAAAACGTTCTTTGGACTTCTCATAGTGCCTCACGCACCTTTCCATTGATAGTTTGGTTGATATCCTGCCGCCCTTCGCCATGTGCAAGGCTTTCCCTTGCTCGGACTACTACGGCGGCTCCGTTGCCATACCGGATTTTCAGGCTCTGAAAGCCATAGCCTATAAGGGCGTTCCAGGTTAGGCAATCCCCGGTTAGGCAGTTTGGGACAGCGTGTTGTGATGTCGGAATGGGTTTTCGTCCGTTATCCGCTTACTGCGGTTGGCTGTCGTGGGTATTTCGCAATCGGCATCTACCTGTCACCGATTGCCACGGCATGCGGCGAATACAACTATCCTGCGCCGCCGGCTCAAGTATGCCGCCTTGGACTACCCTTCAAGCAATCCAGCTTTATTCCTCATTCACAACGTTTCACCTTGCCGTTCAGTAGTGGTTAGATAGTTTCCCAACTTACGACGTTGCCGATATGCTACACTCCCCATTGGGTTTCCCCGCCGGATAAATCGGTTGGTGATAGGATAATTTGCACCTCCCTTCGGAATACCTTTTCCTACTGCCGCGCTACTGGCAGAATCCCAAATTGCCCGCGAGCTACTTTGGCTTACGCCGCAGCCCTTCCGGGCGCACAATAGAGCTTAAAAAACCGCCCGTAGACGGTCATTATCATAATGAAAGACAATATCGTGATAAACAGCCCGCCGATGAGCGTGACCGCCCAGAGGGGGATACTCTCGAAAAATCCGCAGCTTTCCACCGCGTCAATGATCTCCTGCGGCAACACAGTCTGTTGGGCCGAACCAAAGCCCGCCGCGTTCATAATGGTGGAGACAAGGCCCTGGACGATATTAAAGAGGGCCATCATCAGCTCCAATCCATAGGTCACGACGCCTTTGGCGATGGCGAACCGGATGAACAGCTTCAGCGCGTGCTCCGGCTTTTTCACCTCGGCAAAGCTGCCGCAGGTGCGCATGACGCCCACCACAAAGAACAGCACCAAAAGCGCAAGGCCGATGGCCCGCACCGCGTCGTGGATGTTGACAATAACGCCCCAGATGGAGCCGCCCTTAAACTGTTCCGGCGATTGCGTAATGAGCTGCCAAATCTCGGACAGGTACTTGTTCCAGGTGTCGAGGGCATTTTGCAAATTTTGAACAACCCAGTTATCGGACATTCAACAACCTCCTTTCCGGCAACGGTAAGGGGCAGGCCGCCATGGGCCTGCCCCCACACTGCCGTTATTAGAATCAGCCGGTAATCAGGGTCAAAATCTCCTTCGCAAACGTAATCACAACACCGCCGGCCAAGGTGAGAAAGCCGTTAGCCCTCTGGCTGGGGTCATGGCTTTTCAGAGAAAGGCCGATCTGCACGACGCCGAAGCCCAGCAGGATCATACCCACGGCGCGGATCAGGCCGAAGATGAAATCACTGAGGTTGTTGATAACAGTCAACGGGTCGCTGGCGGCAAAGGCCGTAGTGGTGCAGCAGCACAGCATGAGCACCAGGGCTGCATAAACAGCAAAGGCGCTCCGGCTCTTTTTTCCCATGGGCAGGCTGCGGGTTTCTTTCTTCTGCTTGCTTTCCTTATGAAACAGTTTCATTTTTGGTGTCCTCCTTAAATTGAAAGATATTCTCCATGTCCTCATCGGACAGAAGTTCGTAAAGGGTTTCCGGCTCCTGGATATTGGCAAGGTCGCCGGGGGTGAGGCGGCCAATGGTCATATCCGCCACGGCGTTTTCAGTGCCGCCGTGGGAATAGACAGGCGCGCCGCCATCGGTGGTGTACTTGATGTTGGGATGTTTCAAAAGGTCATACTTTTCATCCATCAGCGGCGCTTCGCCACGGATAAAGAGCAGGGCCAGGTTATTGTCCAGCATACGGACCTCATCGGGCGTCATCAGCTCCCGGCCCGTGATCTGGTTGTTGGTGGAGTAGCTGCCGGAATGCCCGGTGCTCTTGCCGTAGGTGTCCAGCCAGAGGGTGCTTTTCCCCAGGTAGTTCTCAGAGATCAGCTTGTGAGTGGACGTTTCATTGCCGCCCAGGTACAAAAATTCATCACAGTTGCCGATGATGGATTCCCATTGCTTTTCAAACAGCGCCTTGAGCTGGGCAATGTTCTGGATGATGATAGAAACGCTGATATTCCGGGAGCGCATGGTGGCCAGCAGCTTGTCGAAATCATCCGGCAAGCTCACGTTGGCGAACTCATCCATGAGAAAATGCACCGGTACGGGCAGGCTACCGCCGTGTACCCGGTCGGCAGAATAAAAAAGTTCCTGGAAAGTGCTGGCATACAGCAAACTTACCAAGAAATTGAAGCTGGCGTCGTTGTCCGGGATGAGGGCAAAGAGTGCCACTTTTTTCTCGCCCAGGCTGGAAAGGTCCAGTTCATCCGTGGCGGTAAGAGCCGCCACCGAAGAAAGATTGAATTTTTCCAGGCGGGACGCCAAGGTGATTTGGATGGATTTCAGCGTTTTGGCAGAGCCGGAACGGTAATCCTTGTAATACTTCACAGCGATGTGATCCGGGGAGCGCATTTCCAGCCGGTCAAACAGTTCGTCAAGCGGCGATTGGTAGGAATCATCATCCTCCCGCACCTCCCCGGCTCGGAGCATCTCCATAATCATGGGGAAATTCTTCTCATCCTCCGGCGCTTCGTACCACAGATAAAACACCAGCGCCATGAGGAGCATACTGGCCGCAGTATCCCAGAAAGGGTCGTTGGACTGGCTCCCTTTCGGAGTGGTGGCTTTGAAAAGGTTCGTCACCATCTTCTGCACATCGTTGTCGGATTTCAGATAGGCAAAGGGATTGTAGCAATGGCTTTTCTCCATGTTCAGAAGGTCCACCACCTTGATCTCATAGCCCATCTGTTCCAACAGGCCGCCGCAGTCACGAAGCAGTTCCCCCTTACAGTCCAAAATAAAAAGGGACGTATTGCATTGGCAGATGTTCACTTTGGCGTAGAACCGACTTTTTCCCGCGCCACTGCCGCCCACCACCAAAGTGTTGAGGTTGCGGCGGTGCTTCCGGCCATCCAGCCCCATGCGGACGTGCTGGGTAAAAATGCGGTTTTTGAACGGGTCCTTGTCCCGGTATTTCTTATTCACGGCCCGCGGATCGCCCCATTTGGCGGAACCGTGTTCTTCGCCTCGTCTGTAATTGCGCCGGGAAGAAAGATAAATGCCAATGCCCAGCCCATAGGCGGCAATAAAAATGAGGACAGTTTTTACACTGTCCTCACACCACACGATTTTGAATGGATTGTTCATTGCCGCAGGCAGGGCGCTGACGATCTCCGAAAGTCCCCCGGAAATGGCAGGCGCAATCAGCAGGGCGAACCAGATCACCGGGACCAGCCCCAGGGCATAGAGCCAGGGGCCGCCCGCCTTGTTATCTGGCTTCATCCCGGCGCTTCGCTTTCTTGTCTTTTTGGGCTGGGGCGTCAATGGTTTTCAGCAGAACGTCCTCCACCGGGCCGGGGTCACGCTGTTCCTCCAGCATATCGTTGCGCAGTTCGTTGAGGGCGCGAATCATGATCCCATGCTCATAGCTGTCCAGGGTGAGGACGACTTTTTCCTGTTTTTCCATGGGTCTACTCCTCCTTTACCGTTCCTGTTCCTTCTGCTTGCTGTCGCGGGTGAGGCCCATAGCCCTGGCCATACGGCCATTGAGGGATTTGAACGTATCCCGCATATCGGTGAGGGCAGCAGGAATATCCTCCCTGGGGACCTGCCCCTGAAACACGCCGTCCAGTTTGGAAATCTCATACTCTTTGGCGTCCACGCCATACCGCTTGCAGAGCATATAGCTGACCGCATAGGCTTTGTAGCCGTCCGTTTCCCTGGAATAGCCGTCCATGCTTTGGGCAAGCTGCACGTTGGCAACCTCCAGAGAAACACAGCGGAAGATGTCCGGCGCGTCCATGCCCTTTTTCACCAGGATGGCGTTCTGCTCTGCAGAAAACATGGCCCCACGGCCCTGTGGCAGTTCCTCCACGGCCCGGATGGGCACCGGGGAACTGGCAATCAGGCCCTTTAAGAGCAGACGGTCATCGTAGCGCACCTGGGGCTGAACCTGATCCCGCGCCGTAGTCTGGGAAATATCATAGACTTCCTTGGCGTAAAAGTTCTGGCCCACGCTGCCATCCTCACGCCGGTATGCCTTGCCCGGCTCCAGAATGATGATGGGCAAACGCTTCTCATCCTCCAAAATCTCGATCCCCTGGGCGTGCCACTCCTTGTAGCCGCCTACACGCACCGCGTCGGGGCATTTATCCCCAATCAGAAGTGCATTGCGAGCAGAGTGGAAGGGAAAACGGACAATCGCTCCCTGATTTGGATTTTATAGCCCAGCTTAGCGACATTTTCAATGTATCCTCAGACTATCTTATTAAAGATGAAATGACCGAACCAAACGAGTTGCCATATAAGAAACGTAATTATCGTTTATCTGAAAGAGGCAAGCGCATTATTTTGGTAATCGTTTCTGCGGCAGCATTGATTGCTGGCTGTGTATGCCTGATTTGTGACTACTTTACTTCGGACAGGTTATCATGGTCATTGATTGCCGCTGTTTCAATCATAGCTGCATGGCTTATGATACTTCCAAGTTTGATTTCCAGAACAAAGATCGTTTTGAAAACCTTAGTTGTAGTCAGTGCCATCCCTATTCCACTACTGGCAATATTGTCCTTGCTATTGAATAAGTCAGTTATATTCACTTTAGGTATTTGCATAACACTGATTGCGATTGCCGCTATCTGGATAATATACGGCATTTTCCGCAAGTGTGCGAAAAATTTGTGGCGGGCATTTGGTTTTGCCCTGCTGGTTTTGATACCAGTACCGATTGCTATTACCCATATTTCAGCTTGCTTTTTGCCACAAGTCCAATTTGATTTTACATCTGATATATTCAACAGCGGAATCACTCTTGCGCTTTCTCTTGTATGCTTTGGGGTAGATTATTTGCATTATCATAAGAAAGGGGATGCCTCAGACAAAAAATGAAAACAGTTCTTTTACACGGATTGGGACAAACAGCACAAGACTGGAAAGAGGTAGTCCGTCAACTTTCGACTTCCCGTGTTGAGTGCCCGGAGCTTTTTTCTGCAACGGGGGATGAAATATCTTACTTTCGGATTTTGGCTAATCTGGAACGGCAGTATTCTAATGTAACAGAGCCGCTTCGTATCTGTGGCCTCTCGTTAGGGGCGCTACTTGCCCTCGATTTCGCTATTCGTCATGAGGATAAAGTAGCATCGCTGGTCTTAATCGGCGCACAATACAAAGTACCAACATTCCTGATAGATTTTCAAAATTTCTTGTTTCGCTGTATGCCCAGCAAGAATTTTGATAGCATGGGATTATCAAAAAGCGATACGATTAAGCTGTCACACTCGATGCGGTCATTAGATTTTACTTCACGATTAAACAGGGTTACTTGTCCTGTCACTATTTTATGCGGCGAAAAAGATAGCGCCAATATAAAAGCATCGAAAAAGTTAGATGAGCTACTTCCCTATGCAACTTTGCAAATTGTCCCCGGTGCAGGCCATGAAATTAACAAAGATGCACCAGAAGCGATTGCTGCCATACTTAATATGTAAGTAGCATTTTAGACAACTAAACAATTTGCCGCCCATCGGTGGCACCACCAAGCAGGAAATCTTTGAAAGGTTTCCTGCTTGTCTTACGCCATTTTTCGGAAATGAGGGCTGCCGATGGTCAGTCTTAGGGACATGGAAACGGAATATCAAAACGAACTGCGAAACGGCATTGCATAACTGGCACTCTGGCGTTTACAGCAATGTTGTTCATGTTCGGAAAATGATGGCTCTCAAAAAAATAAAAAAATTTTGGAATAATCGTTGTGCAACCTCTCACCCTCAACGGCAAATAGGGTGAGAGGTTCTTTTTATGGCCTCACGGCACCTTGAAAACTGCATACCCATTCATCAAGCACATTCCCGCTGCTTTGGCGAAAGCCAAAGCCCAGGTAGCGGCTGCGCGGTGATCTGCCGGGAGAAAACAACGAGACACCACCGAAAAAAGAAATTGTAGGTCTTTGGTTTGTTCTTCCCGGCAAGGAGCGAGAAACAGCAGGCTGCCAGTACCGGATGGCTCCCGGTACGGCCATGACCGGCAGCGGGGACAATGATACTCCCGTCCAGCCTAACGTCCGAGCGTTGAAGCGGCTCCATTTTGCCGTGATCCGTCGCAGGCAATGGGGGCGGTTGCGTGAGAACCACGCGAGGGGTGAGATTCCCCGTGGAGCTGGCCAGCCGCCAGCCGTTTGATGACTTCCCACCCGGTGCTTCGGGGCGTCGAGGACAAATAGGAGCACCTTTGAAATACGGGCCGTACAGCAGGACGGGCCAATGAAAACAGGAGGATTGTTTTATCTCTCCCCGGCCTTCATTCTGTTCTGCTGTCCGGCTCTACATAGGCGGCACTTGCCGCCTGCATTTCAAAGGGAGGTCATAAGGTTGAAACACAGTAATTTAAGCACGATTCCGAAAAAAGGGCGTACAAAACCAAGCCCCCTAAGAGCGGGCGAAAAATGAAAATAAGGTTAAAGTCTAAGGAGTTGGTGGAGCAGACACTAAATAACCTTGCCGTTGTAGAATGAAGACGGCTTCTTCCACGGAAACTTCCCGGTGTGCAGGTGGCCGGTCGCCCTTGCGGTAGAGTTCAGAGTTGTACGGTTCGTTCTTTTTGAGCATATTGTAGATAGCTGTAAGGAGCATCCTGGCAACGGCGATGATGGCTTTCTTGTGACCTCGGCGCTTTTTGAGAGCGAGATAGCGATTTCGGACTTCTGGGAATTGTTTGGCACGAATCGCACTGAGGGCGCACTGAACGAGCAGCGGCTTGATGTAAGCACCTGCCCGGCTGATTCTGGTGGTTTTCTTCTTCCCGGCACTTTCATTGTTCTGCGGCGTAAGCCCGGCCCAGGAGCAAAGATGCTTCGAGGTGGGAAACACGGACATATCCACTCCAATCTCAGAAATGATGCCAATTGCGGCAAAGGATTGGATACCCGGCGCTGTCATAACAAGACCCAGTTGGGGAAGGTACTTCTCAGCAACAGATAGAATCAGCGATTCCAGATTAAGCTTACACAGTTCAAGGCTGTCCATGTGGGAACGGATGATGCGGAGCTTTTCAGCCTGTTCTTCACACATCTCTCCATCTACGGCGGCAAGCACTTGTTCGTTGGTCGCTTTCATGCCTTTGGTTCGAAAGCCAGAGACATCCGTGATTTTCTCCGTTGGATTTTCCAGAATGCGGGCGGTAATTGCGGAGGCAGCCTTGCCGAATACATCTGAAAATACATCGTCCAGTTTGAAGTTGGAGATGGTCAGACAATTTTGCGCCCGGTTTTTCTCGCCGGTGGTGAAGCTGGTAAGTTTCCAACGATAACGGAACAGATCCCGAAGTTGGCGGATATCTGCCGGAGGGATAAAACTCCCTGCAACAAGGTCGTGCTTGAAAATGTCGGCAATCCACTTGGCATCGCGTTTGTCGGTTTTCTTGCCATGAATCGCTTTCACGTATTTCGGATGAGCAAGAACAATATTGCAGGTAGGTTCCAGAATGTTGTAAATGGGAATCCAATACTTCCCTGTAGATTCCATGCACACGTCCTTGCAGTTGTTTTCAGCCAACCAAACTGCACAGCGGCGTAAATCTCCGGTAAAGGTAGAGAACCGTTTGCGCTTGTAGGTTGTCACGCCATACTCATTGGTAGAAGCGATACAGGCAACAACAAAGGACTTGTGAATATCCATTCCACAGCAGACACGGTAAACAATTTTTAGCATAACACATCCCCTCGAAACAGTATTTGAGGAAACAGGCAGGGACTGGACGCTCATTGAAAGATTGAAGTAGTCCGTCTCTCCAAAGATAAGGTTACAGGGTGCAATGCCCTATTTATTGGTGCTTGAAAGAGCGTCCGGCACACATAAGCATTCAGTCCAACAAGCGTTGGGCCTACTCACCTCCACGTGCTCTGTAGTGTGCCTGTTTCCTCAAGTACATTCTAACAAATTACGACTGGCTGCGTTAGAGGTACCGGGTTTCATATTCCTTTGGTGCCTTGGAGCGCAGCGGAAAGGAATGGTCATAAGCATGGAATACCAAATTGTGTATGTTGACGTGCTTTTTTTGATCAACTTCAGCATGGATTATCTGGTCCTTTATATTACAGCAGCACTTTTGTATCTGCCAAAAAATGCAAAACGTTTGTTGCTTTCATCGCTACTCGGTGCCATCTATGAGATTTGTATTGTTGTTTGGCCCGGCCGTTTCGTGATAACTTTTTTGACAAGCATTGGCGTTTCTATTTTACTGTGTGCCGTTGCATTTGATTTCAGCGTACAAAAAACAGGAAAGGGAAGAAGCATCCTGGTTTTTTATTTTATCAACTTGTTATTTGGTGGAGCGATCAATGCGGTAATGCATCTGTTACAACATCTGCGACCCGGAGCATATAGAGGTTCCATGCAACCGGATATAAAACGAATTATACTGCTCGCTGCTTGTGTACTGACCCTTGCATTATTGTCTGTGATACGACGTCGCCGTGCCTTTCCGGGAGAGATCGTTCAAGTCGATATTACATATGATCAAAATCTTTCACAGCAGATCACATGTTTGGTAGACAGCGGTAATTTGTTAACGGAACCGTTTAGTGGATTGCCGGTCATCTTATGTACCATGGAGCAGATGGAAAAACGCCATAAAACATGTTGGATTCCTACCACTACAGCAAATGGCACTTCGATGCTTCAAGGTTGTTTACCAAAAGAAATCACCATCAATTGTTCCAAACAAAGAAAAAGAGACACAAACAAAGAGAAAGCACCTCGGAAAACAACTTGTCAAGCCGCAATCGCATTTACGTCACAATCTGTTTTACACAACGGACGAACGTTGGATGGCTTGATTCCGGCAGTGTTGATAGATATGTGATGGTACTTTTGAAAGTTGAAAATCTGTCAGTCATAAAGTTTGGTGATGAGTTGTTGTTCAAATAAAATGAAGATACAGTGAAAACGAGATAATAACTTTAATTATTTATAATATTTATAAAACGAGGATAAAAATGAAAAGACAAAAA
>ERZ826764.3893-NODE-3893-length-11019-cov-7.324334_pt1 | contig 11019 bp, 8 predicted proteins | sample MGYA00519870_ERZ826764 | MGnify/ENA primary metagenome ERZ826764 (study PRJEB31778, sample SAMEA3449239) | human gut metagenome | biome: human gut; feature: human-associated habitat; material: faeces | place: United Kingdom | collected 2010/2012 ...
GATCAGCTTTTGGATGAAGTGATTGCGGAGTCACTTCGGCATATTAGCCGGAAACATGATGATTATAAAATTATGACAGACTGTGAAGAACTTGTTCTTGTACGTATGGATGTACAGCTTATTATACAGGTTCTGGTAAATTTAATTGATAATGCAATAAAATATACGCCGCCAGGTTCCGTAATCTGCATTCGGGGAATTAAAACAGAGGGGAAAGCACAGATAAGTGTAGAAGATAATGGACCTGGAATTCCGGAAGAAATGAAGTCACATATTTTTGAGATGTTTTATACAGGAAAAACAACAGTTGCAGATAGTCATCGGAGTCTGGGACTTGGTTTGGCACTTTGCCATTCTATCATAGAAGCACATAACGGAACTCTGATCCTTACGGATCATGCTCCCCATGGGTGCAATTTTATTTTTACATTACCATTAAGTGAGGTGACATTAAATGAATAAAGCATTAATACTTGTGGTTGAGGATGACAGGCCCATACGTAACCTGATCATTACTACATTAAAAACACATGATTATAAATATCTGGCAGCAGAAAACGGATCTTCAGCTATTCTGGAAGCTTCGTCTCATAATCCGGATATTGTTCTTCTGGATCTGGGTCTCCCGGATCTAGAAGGAGTAGAGGTAATAAAGAAAATTCGGACATGGTCGAATATGCCGATTATTGTGATCAGTGCCAGAAGTGAGGATACAGATAAAATTGAAGCACTGGACGCTGGTGCAGATGATTATATTACGAAACCGTTTTCTGTAGAGGAATTGCTTGCGCGTATTCGTGTTGCGCAAAGGAGACTTGCAATAACGCAGCCAGGAGAACAGCAGGAAACATCTGTTTTTAAAAATGGTGAATTAGAGATCGATTATTCGGCTGGCTGTGCATATCTGAAGGGTGAAGAATTACATCTTACTCCTATTGAGTATAAGCTGCTCTGCCTTTTATCCCGTAATGTTGGAAAAGTATTGACACATACATATATTACTCAGCAGATCTGGGGACGCTGCTCGGAAAACGATGTTGCTTCTCTCAGGGTTTTTATGGCAACACTGCGGAAAAAACTGGAGCTTGAAAAAAACGGTGTACAATATATCCAGACGCACATAGGAATTGGATATCGCATGCTCAGAATCGAGAAACCTGAGCAGGAAACCAAAAAAGATAGCATTAATCCTCAAACGATAATATAATCATCTCATATGATGACAGTTTCTATAGTAAAGATCACAGAAAAGGACGGAAACAGACGATGAAGATCCTGGGGATTGATATCGGCACAACAACAGTCAGTGTCGTAATGACAGACACAGAAACGGGAAAGCTGCTTGCAAAGGAAACAGTGGAGCATAATTCTTTTCTGCGGAGCAGTAAGCCGGAACAGAAGCTGCAGGATCCGGAACGGATCTATGAGATCGTCCGGGAGCTTCTTATAAAGCAGCAGAAGGAGAATGGTTTGCCAGATGGAATAGGGTTTACAGGGCAGATGCATGGAATGCTGTATGTGGATGCTTCCGGCAAGGCAGTGAGTCCTCTCTATACCTGGCAGGATGGAAGCGGAGAGATTCCGCTGGAAAACGGAAAAACCTGTGCAGAGCTTTTGCAGGGAGTAGGTGCGGCGGCGTCCGGATATGGTGTAGTGACACATTTTTATCTTCAGAAGAAAGATCAGATCCCGAAGGATGCTGTAAGGATGACGACGATCAGTGATTATATTGCTATGCGGCTGTGTGAAAATACTGTCCCTGTTATCGGACTTGACATGGCGGCAAGCTGGGGCTGCTTTGACCTGCGAAAACAGGAGTTTCTGTATGAAGCCCTGGAGCAGGCCGGCGTAGATACTTCTTATCTGCCGGAAGTAAGAAAGGGACATTTTTTTATCGGAGAAACAAGAGCCGGTGTGCCGGTAATGGGATCGATCGGTGACAATCAGGCGAGTCTGTTTGGTTCCGTCCGGAATCTTAAAGATACCGTGCTCCTGAATGTAGGAACCGGCAGCCAGGTTTCCTTAGTGACAGAGAGGTTTATAGAATGCAGCGGCAGTGTGGAGCTTCGCCCCTGTACCGAAAACAGCTATATCCTCGTGGGAGCTTCCCTGTGTGGTGGTCGTGCGTATGCGATGCTGGAACAGTTTTACAGAGAAGCTGCAGAAACTGAAGAAAGACTGTATTCCCGGATGCAGGAGCAGGCAGAAAAATTTGTTGAAAAATACGGAAAAGAAGCTGCATGGAAAGTAGATACAGCTTTTTCAGGGACAAGAAGTGATCCGTCTCACAGGGGCATGATCGCAGGGATCGGTGTAGAGAATTTTCATCCTGGTGCACTGACGGTCGGTGTGATCTGTGGGATTCTTAACGAACTGCATGAGCAATATGAGCAGATGTGTCAGCTCACCGGAAAAGAGGCCACACGCCTGACTGGCTCCGGAAACGGAATTCGCCGAAACTCGCTGATGAGAAGACTGGCAGAAGAAATGTTCAAAATGCCGATGGAGATTCCTGAATATGAAGAAGAGGCTGCGTATGGAGCTGCACTTACTGCGGGAAAGTTGGTTGCGGCAATGTAAGAAAAATTTTGTTTGACTTTTTGAAAAAGAGGCAATATAATTACAAGAAACGAGTAGCAAGTAAGCGTAAATCCAGTTTACCGGCTACTCGTTTTCATTTTGCAAAAATGAATATCGCCATGAAAAAGTGTGTAGCGTGTCAGCGTAAGTCCAGCTTATATGACAGGGTGCGCACTTTTTTTGTGCTAAAAAGAAAGGAGTTAAAACAAAATGGCGGAAAGCAACAAGATGAAGGAGATGCCGGTAAATAAGCTGATGGTCCAAATGGGAATCCCGATGATCCTATCTATGGCATTGCAGGCAGTCTATAACATTGTAGACAGTGCATTTGTAGGAAATATGAGAGTAGGCAGTGAGGCAGCATTAAATGCATTGACTTTGGTATTCCCGGTTCAGATGCTTATGGTCGCAGTAGGAATCGGAACGGGTGTCGGAACCAATGCACTTCTGGCAAGGACACTTGGTCAAGGGAATAGTAAAAAAGCAGCAAAGGTAGCAGGAAACAGTCTGTTTCTTGGAGTGATCATTTATGTGGTCTGCTTACTGTTTGGTATCTTTGGGGTGAAAGCATATATTTCATCACAGACAGTAGATACAGAAGTATTGGAGATGGGAGTCAGCTATCTGAGGATATGCTGCGTAATCTCTTTTGGTATTATTTTCTTTTCTTTATTTGAAAAGTTATTACAGGCAACAGGTCGTTCTCTTTATTCCACAATTGGTCAGGTGGTTGGAGCCGTTGTAAATATTATCCTTGATCCGATCATGATTTATGGTATTGGTCCTTGCCCGGAAATGGGAGTGAAAGGTGCAGCTTATGCAACTGTAATTGGTCAGGTAGCATCCGCAGTATTATTGCTTATCTTTCATATCAAATTCAATAAGGAATTCGAGCATGGGGCAAAATACATGAAGCCGGATGGCGGAATTATCAAAGAAATCTATAAAATCGGACTTCCGGCAATCATTGCACAGGCATTGATGTCCATTATGGTTTATGTGATGAATCTGATCCTGAAGTTCAATCCATCAGCACAGACAGCCTATGGATTGTTCTATAAAGTCCAGCAGTTTGTTCTCTTCCTTGCTTTTGGTCTGCGAGATGCGATCACTCCGATCATTGCATTTGCTTATGGAATGAGAAGTAAAAAGAGAATTCAGGATGGTATCAAATATGGACTTATTTATACCATTGCATTAATGATTCTGGGAATTGCAATTACGGAGATTTTCCCCGGAGCGTTTGCAATGCTGTTTAATGCAGGACAGTCAAGAGAATATTTTATTGCCGCGATGAGAGTGATTTCAGTGAGTTTCTTGTTTGCCGGAATTAATGTTGCTTATCAGGGAATTTACCAGGCATTGGATGGCGGCCTGGAATCACTGGTGATTTCACTTTTGAGACAGCTGATTATTATCCTGCCACTGGCGGGAATCTTTTCTCTGTTTGTCAGAAATGGTCAGATGGGAGTTTCGTTGATCTGGTGGGCATTTCCAATTACTGAAATAATTTCATGTTTTGTGGGATATGTATTTTTAAAGAAAATCAGAAAAAATAGGGTTGATGTTTTAAACTAGGAGGAATCAGAGATGGCAAAAAGAATTATTACGATCAGCAGGGAATTTGGAAGCGGTGGACGTTTTATCGGAGAAGAAGTGGCAAAGAAACTCGGAATTGCCTATTATGATAAAAATATCATCAGTCAGATTGCAGAAAAGTCCGGCTTATCACCGGAATATATTCAGGAAAATGCGGAATTATCTCCGAAAAAAGGTTTGTTCGCATATGCATTTTCCGGTCGTGATATCACAGGAAAATCTGTGGAGGACATGGTGTATGAGGCACAGAGAAATATTATTTTAGATTTGGCTGAGAAGGAGCCTTGTGTGATCATTGGAAGAAATGCAGACTATATCCTGAAAGACCGGGATGATGTGCTGAATGTATTTATTCATGGGGATATGCCGGAAAAAATACAGCGCATTACAGGTTTATACAATGTAGAAGAGAAGAAAGCTGTGAAAATGATGGCAGACACAGATAAAAGGCGAAGAACAAACTATAACTTTTACACAGATCAGAGCTGGGGAAAAGCCAGCAATTACACACTGTGTCTGAACAGCTCACAACTTGGATATGACAGATGTGAGATGATAATTATGGAATGCGTGAAATAAAAACAGATTATGTTTTTTATTCAAATTGACTGAGTGGAAGATCCCTTTTTCTATGTAGTGTATCTGTAAAATAAAAGAGGCAGATATAATGAAAAGGAATAAACCAGCTTGTATCATTCAGGTAAGAGTTAAGTGATGGAAGCATTTCACATAATAATAGTTACTTTGCGCATTTTGTGTTATAATTGAGATTAACAGGAAATGATAAATATTTGTAAAATGAATGTTTATCAGGACTTACCGGAAGACATTTTAGTTAAGGTGTAATAAATTTCGGACTTTGTAAAATGCAAAAGGGAGATCAATGATATGAGAAAAAAAACAGTTCAAACAAGCAGTACCAAAGGCAATGCAAAGAGTAATACAAAGAGCAATGCAAGAAACAGCGTAAAAAGCAGTGTAAAAAGCAGTGTAAAAAACAGTCCTCAAAAAGCTGTTAAGACTGTTGCTCCAACAGCAGAGAATGTTTCTGTTAAGCAAACCGCAATTATTCAGGAGCCATCTGTTGAACAGAATGAACAGAATATTCCAACGCTACAGCCTGATCTGGGACCGCGAAGAAGTGTAGCCTTCATTGGATCAGAATGTTATCCATTTGTTAAGACCGGTGGATTGGGAGATGTAATGTCTGCCCTGCCAAAGAGTCTGGCAAAATTAAACATTGATGTTAAGGTCATTATTCCAAGATACAAATGTATTCCTCAGAAATTTCAGGAAAAGATGGAATACAGGGGTTCCTTCGATATGAATCTCTGTTCTGATGGAAAGCAGTATTATGTGGGAATTATGGAATATCAGGAGGATGGGGTTGTCTATGATTTTATAGATAATGATGAGTTCTTCTCCTGGGGAAATCCATATACGAATCTCATAGATGACATTCCGAAATTCTGTTATTTTGCAAAAGCTGCCCTTGCTGCCCTTAATTATCTGAACTGGACTCCTGATGTAGTACATTGTCATGACTGGCAGGCAGCTTTAGTACCACTTTATCTGAGAACCTGTTTTCAGGATACAGATGTAGGACGTGCAATTTCAGTACTCACAATACATAATCTGAAGTTCCAGGGTATTTATGACAGAAAAAAGATTCAATACTGGTCAGGACTTCCTGATTATGTATTTAATAAGGACTGCATGATCCAGAACTGGCTGGATGCCAATATGTTAAAGGGTGGCATCGCTTACAGCAATAAAGTTACAACTGTAAGTAACACCTATGCCTGGGAGATTCAGACAGAGGAATATGGAGAGGGACTTGCAGAGCATTTAAGATATCACAACAATAAGATTTTGGGAATTGTGAATGGTATTGATACGGATATCTGGAATCCTGCAACTGATAAGCTGTTAGCTGCTGATTATGATGAGAAGTCAGCGATAAAGAATAAAAAGATTAATAAAAAAGCTCTTCAGGAATCTCTGGGGCTGGATGTAGATGAGCATAAGATGGTAATCGGACTTATTTCACGTCTCACCAACCAGAAAGGTCTTGATCTTGTAAATGACGTAATCCCGGGAATTATGGATGAACATACGCAGGTGGTTGTTCTTGGTACTGGTGATTCTCAGTATGAAAATACATTCCGCTATTATGAAAACAAATATAAAGGCAATTTCTGTGCATATATTGCTTACAATGAAAATGTGGCTCACAATATTTATGCAGGATGTGATGCGCTTCTGGTTCCATCAAGATTTGAACCATGTGGACTTACACAGCTTATAGCCATGAGATATGGTGCAGTTCCGATTGTAAGAGAGACCGGAGGACTCAAAGATACGGTTCAGCCTTATAATATGTTTGAAAATACAGGAAACGGTTTTACATTTGACAGATATGAAAGCGGGCTGCTTTACGATGCGATCAACAGAGCAAAGACTATCTATTTCGAGAACAGAAAATCCTGGGATGATATGGTGATCCGCGATATGAATAAAGATGTTTCCTGGGAAAAGAGTGCAAAACAGTACAAAGATATGTATGTAGGATTAACACCAAGAGATTAGAGTAGAGAATGTGCTCAGGTGTATGTTTCGAAAACGATGTACTGACCATTCCAAATGGCTACGCAGTGCGTAGCAAATTGAGACAAAACCTGGTTGATAAACCAGATAAAAGTGATATACTGAATATATGTGCGAGCTGTGAAATCAGCATAGCTGATTTCCCCTAGCGAGCGGAAGAAATTCTGCAAACTTTGGTAAGCTGATAACAATACAGTAGGAAAAGCCTATCAGGTAAGGTCTAACCAACCGCCTGTACCGAGTCCTTGGAACTGAAGTGGTAACACCAGGTTTAAGCGTAGGACAGGGAGCAACAGAGCCGAAACGAAAGTGAAGCGATTGAGCTGGGAAATTAGTATGAGGTTGGAAATGGTCGATGTGTTGTATTACACAGTAGACAACACTGCTGTAACCGCTACGGTGAGGTTATGGCGGCATCCCCCAGTCTGAGAGCTTGGCGAGGTTGATGATAAGTATGTTATCGGAACAGCTGAGGTCCTGTCATTTCCTCGTAAGAGGTATGGAAACCAAAACAAAGAAATGCGTCAGGAATCCAAATGAATGGCAGGAAGTCCGACACAGCCATAGTATCGAAGAAGCCTGTGAAAACAGATGGAGAAAAGGGCTGTGCACTTTATAGCTTCAAGTAATAAGAAACTATGCAGACGAAAGAGAGCTGATGGACATGGTAAACGAGTTGCTTGGAATACAGTACAATATCGCAAAAGCAAACAGAACAGACAGAAAGGTTCAAAATCTTGCGTCATATATCAATGAAAATACACTAAGGGCAATCCATAAAACGATGGATAAAAGAAAGGCGTATGGAATTGATAAGGTGACAAAAGAGGATTATGAACGAAATCTGGAGGAAAATCTTGCGAACCTTGTAAGACGGATGAAGAGTGGAAGTTATCGCCCAAATCCAACAAGGCGGGTCTATATCCCGAAAGAAACAAAAGGCAAAATGAGACCACTGGGAATCTCGTGTTATGAAGATAAACTGGTGGAAAATGCGATTGCACAGATACTGGAGCAGATTTATGAACCGAAGTTTTATAATGAGAGCTTTGGTTTCCGTCCAAACAGGAACTGTCATCAGGCGGTGAGGGAAATCATAGAGATGGTACAGTATCGGAAGACGAACTATGTGGTGGAAGCAGATATCAGAGGATTCTTTGATAATGTAGACCATGAATGGCTGATGAAGATGCTGTCACATGACATAGCAGACAGAAGATTTCTTGAGATAATTGAGAAGTTTCTGAAAGCGGGAATCATGGAAGATGGCAAATTTCTTGACAGTGAACGTGGAACCCCACAAGGAAATGGAGCCAGCCCAATACTTGCAAATATATATCTGCATTATGTACTGGACAACTGGTTTGATGTAATCGTAAAGAGACAGTGTAAGGGTGAATGTTATCTGATTCGCTACTGTGATGATTTTGTCTGCTGTTTTCAGAATCCATACGAAGCGCAGATATTCCGGCAGAGACTGGAAGAGCGCTTTAGAAAATATGGGTTGGAACTGGCGGAGGAAAAGACGAAGATTTTGGAATTTGGGAGGTTTGCCAGGCAAAACCGAAAAGCAAGAGGAGAAAGAAAACCAGATACCTTTGACTTCCTTGGTTTCACGTTTTATTGCGGAATGGACGGAAAGAAGCAGTTTTTTCGTTGTAGGGTAAAGACCAGTAAGAAGAAGTACCGAAGCAAAATCAAGGCAATGAAGGAATGGATAAAGATTCACAGAACAATGCCATTAGAGCAGATATTCAAAACAGTCAATGCGAAACTGCGGGGACACTACCAGTATTATGGAGTGACCGACAATATAAAGGAAGTGAAGAACTTTCTAGTGCAGACAAAATGGTTATTGTTTAAGTGGCTCAACCGGAGAAGTCAGAAAAGAAGCTATACAAAAGAAGCTTTCTTTAATGGTTTGCTTAGGACATTTCCGTTACTTGAACCAAGTATCAGAGTGAGTTTGTTTTACAGATAGAGTATGAAAATATAGAGTGAAAAGCCGTATGCGTTAATAGCGCACGTACGGTTTTGAGTAGGGATATGGGGAGTAATCCCCATATCTACTAGAGAAGAAAAGAAACCGTGTGGAATTACAGTTTTGTTTTCACACGGTTTTTTAGAAAATTAAGGTTAGATAAAACTAACATATATGATAGCGATTTACTGGACAATGTAAAGAGGACGGATTTCTATGAAAATATTGGTTTATGGTGCAGGTGTGATTGGAGGAAAACAACATGAAAAACGAAGAATACAAAAAACTGTCAATTGCTGAATTTACAAAAGTAGCAGGAAGATATGAAAGTAACCATGCTGGTATTTACGAAATGTGTAAGAAAGATTATCCGGATATTTTGGAAGAATTAGAGAAAGAGCCATTTAGAGATTTATTGGACGCTGGATGTGGACCGGCTCCGATGATTTCTTTATTAGCAGAAAAATATCCAGACCGACATTATACAGGTCTGGATTTGACTCCGGCTATGATTGAACAGGCAAAAAAGAAAAACATTTCAAATGCAACGTTTGTTGTAGGAGACTGTGAGAACTTTCCTTTTGAAAATGATTCATTTGATGCAATTATTTGTTCTATGAGTTTTCATCATTATCCGGATCCACAGGCATTTTTTGACAGTGTAAAAAGATGTCTTCGCCCAAATGGAAGATTGATCCTGCGGGATGTGACCAGTGACAATAAAGTATTGGTATGGCTGATGAATACATTGGAAATGCCTCTGGCAAATATATGCGGACATGGAGATGTTCGGGTTCCAACAAGAGATGTGGTCACGAAATGCTGCAGAAAAGTAGGATTAAAAGTAGAAAAATTTGAAATCCGCAAAGGTATGAGGATGCATTGTGTTGTCAGAAAAGCCTGAAGGAGACTAGCTATGAAATTTTATGAAAGTGGAGACAATCGTAAACCTGTGATATTTTTATTTCCCGGTACCTGTTGCCTGTATAGTAGCTTTGATCATGTACTGGATGGGTTACATTCTTATTTTTATACGGTAGCAGTTTCTTATGATGGATTTGATCCAAACGAGAAAACAGAATTTTATTCGATGGAAGATGAATGTGAAAAAATTGAGCAGGAAATCAGAACAAAGTATGGTGGGAGAATTAAAGCAGCGTATGGATGTTCCCTTGGAGGAAGTTTTGTATCCCTTCTGATTCAGCGGAAAAGAATCCATATAGATCATGGCATCATTGGGAGCAGTGATATGGATGAAGCAGGTTCGTTTATGGCAAAGCTCCAGTCATCTATCATTGTGCCAATTATGTATAAAATGGTACACACGGGTAAATTACCTAAGTTTATGAAAAAGAAAATAGTAAGCTGCATCCTGTGTGCAGCAGCGACGATATCTCTTGTTTCCGGATGGGGAAGCAATAAGGAGACAGAAACTGATAAAAAAGAAGCTCATGCAGAAAAATCGGTACAATCAGAAGATCGTAATTATGAACCGGTTACAATTCAGCTGAATCTGGAGCGATCCGGGCTGGGAAAAAATGTAGAGTATACCTTTAAGCAAAAACCGGATCATGTGGTTGCTTCCGGAGATCAGATGGCAGATTTGTTTTTTGATCTGGGCTTAGAGGAGCAGATGGCCGGATACACGAAAGGGAGTTGCTGGAGTCTTGTCTCGGAATATCCTGCAAGAGATTCTGTACCACAGATCGTAGAACCCGGAGTGAACCTGTCATCTGTTTCAAAGGAAGAACTGCTTGCTACAGGCTGTGATTTTCTGATCGGCTGGGATTCCGTATTTTCAGATAAAAATTTCAGTACAGAATTCTGTGACGAAAATGGAATTGCCATGTATTTCCCATATGTATGCTCAGACAGTGCCACATTTGAAGATTTGTACAAAGACTATGAGACACTGGGCAAGATTTTTCAAGTGGAAGAAACTGCAGAGCAGAAAATACAAAAAATGAAGGATACACTTCAGGATGTGAAAGAGGCGCTTGGAGAAGATGCATACAAGAACCCGAAAAAAGTGTTTGTCTATGATTCGGGAGAAGATGCCCCTTTTACAGCATGCCAGGGGATGCCGGGAGATATTTTGAAATCGGCAGGCGCCATCTCTATTTTTAATGACATTGAAGCCGGGTGGGCAACCCCTTCCTGGGAAGAAGTGGTAGAACGTGATCCGGATGCAATCCTCCTTTTAGACTATGATGGAGATGTAGAAGAAAAGGCAGAATTTCTTCGCACCAATG
>ERZ826764.3909-NODE-3909-length-10979-cov-3.148755_pt1 | contig 10979 bp, 8 predicted proteins | sample MGYA00519870_ERZ826764 | MGnify/ENA primary metagenome ERZ826764 (study PRJEB31778, sample SAMEA3449239) | human gut metagenome | biome: human gut; feature: human-associated habitat; material: faeces | place: United Kingdom | collected 2010/2012 ...
GATGGTCAGGACGGCGCCCGCCACAGCGAGAAGCAAAGCAATGCACATCGGTACTTTCAGCTTTTTGGAATAAGAGAACAGCTCCTTCAGAAGCCCCTTGATCCCCCGCTTGCTTTTTTCGGGGACGCGCATACCGCGTGCCATATGGTTTCCATTCACTTGCTTCACACCCCCTTCACGCGCTCAGCTCTTCGGACGAGAGCTGCGACATAGCGATTTCCCGATAAACCGGGCAGTTCTGCATCAATTCCTCGTGCTTCCCGACGCCGACGGCCCGGCCTTCATCCAAAACGACGATTTTATCGGCATTTCGGATGGTGCCGATACGTTGCGCAACGATCATGCAGGTCGTCCTCTGCAAGTGCTCGGAGAGTCCCTTCCGCAGCATAGCGTCGGTTTTATAATCCAGCGCGGAGAAGGAATCGTCAAAAATCAGGATTTCCGGCTTCCGCGCCAACGCGCGGGCAATCGAAAGCCGCTGCTTCTGCCCGCCGGATACATTGGCTCCGCCCTGTGCAATCGGCGCCTCAATTCCTTCGGGCAGCTTATCGACAAATTCCGACGCCTGTGCCAGCGTTATGGAGTCCCGCACGTTCTCGTCCGTCTGCTCCGCACGGCTCTCTCCGAACAGAATGTTCTCCCGAATGTCCCCCGCAAACAGCACGGCCTTCTGCGTCACATAGCCGATGCGGTCATACAGGGCGTCAAAGGTAAACGCCTTTACATCCTGCCCGTCGATCAGCACTTGTCCGGCAGTGGCGTCATAAAACCGGGCGGCCAGACTGACCAGTGTCGTTTTGCCGCTGCCGGTAGCGCCGATGAAGGCGATCGTCTCGCCTTTCTCCACCCGAAAGCTGATATGCTCCAGCACATTTTTGTCCGAGGACGGATAGTGGAAGGATACGTCACGGAACTCCACGGTCCCCCGCTCCGGTGCGTCTGTTGCGCGGCCTTCCCGCAAATCGACTTCGGCCTCCAGCACCTCGTTGATGCGCCCGGCGGAAACCTGCGCGGACGGCAGGAGCATAATGACCATAACCATCATCATAATCGACATAATGACATAGGTCGCATAGGTTCCGAATACCACCACATCCCCGAAGGTTGTGATCCGTGCGGCCATGTCCGTCACCGCCACCCGGTCGACAATCGAGGCGCCCACCCAGTAAATCACCAAAGCAAGCGCATTCATCGCGAAGGACACGGCGGGCATCAGAAGCGCCAGCGCCCGCTGATTGAAAAGCTGCGTTTTCATCAGCGCATCGTTGGCTTCTTCAAATTTTTCGGCCTGATATGCTTCGGCATTATAGGCGTGGACAACCTGAATACCGGTCAAATTTTCTCTCGAAACCCGGTTGATGTTGTCGGTCAGCCGCTGCACACGCCGGACACGCGGAAGGATGACAACAATCACGACGACCATCATCAAAAGCAGAGCCGCCACAAAGCCTGCGGTGATGACCGAAAGAGTCCAGCTTTTATTGATGATCTTGATGACAGCCCATACCGCCATAACCGGCGATTTAATCAGAATCTGAAGGCCCATCGCCACCAGCATCTGAATCTGCGTAATATCATTCGTCGTGCGGTTGATAAGGCTCGGCACGGAGAACTGCTGCATCTCCTTCTGCCCGAAATCCGCCACCTGATTGAACACACTTTCCCGCACCGTATAGCTGAAGCCTGCGGCGACCTGCGAAGAAAGATAGCCGCAGATGACCGCGAGCAGCGCGCTCGCAAGGGTACACCCGAGCATTTCCAATCCCGTGTCCCAAATATCGGATACCGTGCTTCTGGGCGTTTGAATCAGCACCGTCAGGTCGCTCATATAATCCGGGAGCCGCAAATCAAAATAAATCTGGCCCAGAACCAGAAGCGCACAGAGTCCGGCCATCAGCCATTCCTTTCTGCGCATTCGTTTCAACAAGGAAATCAATGGATTCCCCCTCCTTTCTCAATTCACCATTTGGAGCCCGTCCGGCTTATGGCAGTGAGGATGCAGTCCACACCCAGCAAAATGAAATATGTGCCGATAAGAAAGCCGGTCGAAAACAGCGCAACCGCCGGACGAAGAATCATCAGACAGCCAAGCACAATCCCGACCACATTGACAGCCAGAGTCAAATAGTAGTAAAACTTCCCCGCCATGATTCGAATGTAATTCAAATGCGTCAGACGGGATACGCAATGGGCAATAAACCAAACGGGAAGCAGCAGCACCAAAATCCACTTTCCGGCGTTGGGATATACCGCAAGCATAAATCCGGCCATAATGCTGAAAATGCCTGAAATCAAACAGATTGTCGGTCCGAAACCGGTGTAGCGCTCAGTCCGTATATAAAAGAGTATATCTGCGATTCCCGAAACAATGGCGATTACCCCATACAGGATCACAATGCCGGTAAGCATATTGTCCGGCCGGATATAGGAATAAATGCCGAAAACAATAAAAAGAATGCCGATGATCCATTCAAGCAAGACATACCCGGAACGTCTCCTCATTGCTGTTCATCTCCTGCTCGAAGCAAAATTTTCATGAATTCATCCCCCGTGATCGTTTCCTTTTCATAAAGGAACCGTGCCAGCTCATCCAGCTTTCTGCGGTTTTCGCTGAGAATCCGCTTGGCCTTTTCATGCTGGCGCTTGATCAGCTCCACGACCTTTTTATCAACTTCCTTTTGGGTATCAGGAGAGCAAATAAGAGAAGTATCCCCACCCAGATACTCGTTCGAAACCGTTTCCATCGCGACCATACCGAATTCCTCGCTCATGCCATAACGGGTAATCATCGCACGAGCCAGCTTGGTCGCCTGTTCAATGTCATTGGAAGCGCCGGTCGTAATTTCGCCGCAGGCAATTTCCTCTGCAGCCCGTCCGCCGGTCAGAGTGGCAATCTTGTTTTCGATCTCCCTCTGCGTCATCAGATATTTTTCATCCTCCTCCACCTGCATCGTATAGCCTAATGCGCCCGAGGTACGGGGAATGATGGTAATTTTCTGCACCGGCGCGGAATTGCTCTGCTAGGCGGCAACAAGCGCGTGCCCGATTTCATGGTAGGCCACAACCATTTTCTCTTTATTGGACAATACCGCGTTTTTCTTTTGATAGCCCGCAATGACAACCTCGATGCTTTCCTCCAGATCCGACTGCCCGACCACCGTCCTGCCGCCGCGCACCGCACGCAGCGCCGCTTCGTTGATGATATTGGCAAGCTCTGCGCCGGAAGCGCCCGCTGCCATTCTTGCAATGGTGCGGAAATCCACATCATCGGCAAGCTTGATTTTCTTCGCATGTACCTTCAGGATCGCCTCACGCCCCTGCAGGTCCGGCAGTTCCACAGGAACACGCCGGTCAAAACGCCCGGGGCGGGTCAGCGCAGGGTCCAGGGATTCCGGCCGGTTGGTAGCAGCCAAAATGATGACCCCGTTGTTGCTTTCAAAGCCGTCCATTTCAGTAAGGAGCTGATTAAGCGTTTGCTCCCGCTCATCGTTGCCGCCCAAGCGTCCCGAATTCCGTTTTTGCCCGATGGCATCGATTTCGTCGATAAAGACAATGCAGGGAGCCTTTTCCTTGGCCTGCTTAAACAGATCTCGAACCTTCGAAGCGCCCATTCCAACGAACATTTCAACAAATTCCGAGCCCGATATGGAGAAAAACGGCACGCTGGCTTCACCGGCGACCGCCTTTGCCAGCATCGTCTTGCCCGTACCGGGAGGCCCCACCAAAAGAATACCCTTCGGCATAGAAGCGCCTACGTCTGTATATTTCTTGGGATTATGCAGATAATCTACAATCTCCGTGAGACTCTCTTTTGCTTCGTCCTCACCGGCAACGTCGTCAAAATGGATCCCTTCGGTCGACTGTACGTAAACCTTGGCACTGCCGTTCCCCATGCCAAAGGCCATCGAGTTTTTCCCGCCCATCTGCTCCATCATTTTTTTTCCGCATATACTGACCGATTCCGATGAAAATGACCATCGGCAGTATAAAGGTCAAAAGAAAGCTCAGAAGCGGAGACATCGTTTCCTCTATATCCTTTGCAAATATCGCACCCGATGTATACAAACGCTCCGTGAGCGTCGGGTCGTCCATCGCGCCGGTTTTATAGACGGTTGTTTTCGCCTTGTCCGTAAAAAGAATCTGTGCATCGTTAACCTCTACTTCTCCGATATCGCCGTCTTCAATCATCCGCATAAAGGTGCCGTAGTCGACTTCCTTTACTTGCCGCTGCGCCAGCAAGGGCGAAACGATAAGATTAAAGAGCAATAGGATCAACAGTACGATTCCATAGTAATAGATCAGCGGCTTCCTTGGTGATTTGACTTCCTTCATACTTCTGTCTCCTCTTTTTCCTGCTGCGTCATGCTTGCGTCGATTGCCTCCAGAGAGATCAGCAGCGCACGATTTGCGGCCTGCATAGCGAAATCCAACGCATATTCCGCAAACAATATCTTTTCTTCAACGGAAAGCTTGTCCTTCCAATCTCCAGCCGACGGACAACCGATACGCGCTTTGGCGTTTTGAACAATCTGCTCCACCTCGCTGTAAGCCTCCGCGAGCTTGGATACCGAGCCGGCTTTGGAGAATTGCAGCCTGTTGCGCAGCGTCAATTCGTTTTCCCTGCATTCGTTCCGAAGCGCCTCCGCTTCCGCACGAATCTGTGCAAGGCTTGCAGATTCGCTGATACGAATCCGGCTGTGTACCTGTCCGAGCTTTTTATCCAGCTCATACAGCTTGACGGATAATATTTCATGTGCCATCTGAATCGGCTCCTTTCCCTGTATCTGATCTTATTTTACCCATACAGCTGGTTTTTCTCAACTATCAGATATTTCAGAATGTATAGACACAGATAAAAAAGTGTAAAGCCCTTTTACAGTATTTCCAAACTGTAAAAGGGCATCTCTGCTCTCTTTTCATTCAATCGCACGGCTCCGCTCCGTTCAAAAAATTCCAGGCTCCGCAAATCGCAATACGGATTTTGAACAGTGGCCGCAATCAAAAAAGATAGAATATTTTATGTATAATACACACTCTATTTTAATGCCTCGGGCATTTTGGAATAAGGCAAAATACCGCCTGTCAACAGCCGATAGACCTCATGAACGATCTGATCCAAATTTCTTGTGTCTTCCTCCGTCCAATCCCGCCAAAGTCCCAGAATTGCATAACAGTGGTAGCGCAGGACCCATTTCAGCTCTGTCCGATTCAGGTCGGGATAAAGGTTCTGCTCCTCCGCAATCCGTAAAAGCATCTGATAAAAATGCTGCTTCATTAAGCGCTCCACTTCGTCGCCGTAGTTCGTTTGCATCGTTTTCTGCACATACGGCCTTACCTGTATCGTCACCAAAAATAGATAGCGAAGGGCCTCTTCACCGTCCATTTTGCGCGCCTCCTGCAGCATCCTCTCTGTCCCCTGCTCCAATATCCACTGTAGCAATGCCGGAATATCTTCAAAGTGATAATAAAACGATTGCCGCGTAATCTGACACTCTTCAACGATGTCCTTGACCGTCAGCTTCTTTACTTTTTTGTCCATCAGCAGCTTTCTGACCGCTTCGGCCATCATTTCTTTCATATCAACAGGCATCGTGATTCCCTCCTATACCGTACCTTTGCCGTACCTTACAGTCATGCGCAGGCTTCCGACAATGCCGGAACATGGCAACAGCTCTTTGCTTGTCTTTCTTCGACTCTCAGCGTATATTCAATGAAAATATTTTTCAGCAAAGCATTATATACATTATACCATTAAAAATCAGTTTTCGCAACAGATAAATATCAAAAGTCTGTGCATATCCGGCAAACAGCAATAACGAAAAACGCCACTATAACATAAAACGTGCCTGAGCGGCCGCCGTTTGTCCTGAACACCGGCATACCCTTGTAGAACGAGACTTTGTTTGAACCCAAAACAGCGCTTTCGTTTGTATTGAACGGATTCCAGCCGATGGCGTTCATATCCGCCCGTATATCTTCGTCCCATATCGATGCCACCGCCATTCCCGCATAGCTTACCGTTGATACCGCTGCTTGCGCTACCGTTCCTCCAATCGGCGTAAACATAAATGCCAATACGCCGATGGTAATCAGTCCAAAAAGATGCCCAGAAGGATCAGCATACATTACGGGATTATTCCCGCAGTACACATACCGGTTATAGCTCAGCGGACTGCCGTCTGCGCCGAGGTATTCCACTGAATCCGGGCTGATAAACCGACCGGCTTCGGGGTCATAGTAGCGCGAGTTCAGATAGTACCAGCCCGTTTCGATGTCATAATAGTAGTCCTTGTAACGGAACGGATTAATTGTTCCAATTTTTTCTGATGTCGTATCATACAAAATCGTACAAACACCCCAAGCATCATATGCATATTCTACCACTACGGCTCCTGTGCTGCTGATGATTTGTATTATTTCTCCTTGGCCATTACGACCGTAAAAATATTCACTTTCACTTCCGGTCATGTGGTTCTTATATCGGAATCCAAGCGCTACGCCCGATGCATCATAGTAATAATAAATTTGACGCATCGGAATCCATTCGTCCTGCCCTATTCTCATCTCGGAGACGATTCGACCTTGGTCTAATGTAAAGCAATCCTTATATGATGCATTGCTTCTATGTTCCGTAAAAAATTTATACGTTCGAACCCCATCCGCGTCGTAACCAAAGGACACCTGTGTATACGGTGCATTGCTATTCAAATACACGCATTCCAGCTTTTTTCCTTTCCATTCAATACTAACGTCGTCACCCTCCCACGTTTTTGGGTTCCCCGCTGCATCATACGTGATGGCGATATTATTGACCTTGGTCAATTGGTCGCGTATGTTGGTATAGCTCCGCGTCGACTGCGCCGTTCCGAGTGCGGCGGCGGTGGTATACGCGTACGTCTTTTTCGCCGTCCTATTCCCGATCATGTCATACGTGTAGGTGTACGTTTTCCCGAGGTACGCGTTGTTCTCCCGCGTGAGCTGTCCCAGCTTGTCGTAGGCATAGCTCACCTTCTGCACGCCGTTTTCCTTTACCGTCGTGATGTTCCCCGCGTTGTCGTACGTGTACTCGAACACCCGCCCGTCCCCGATGGTCACCGTCGACACGAACGGCGTCGTCTGCGCCGACGTCTGCCCGTTGCGGTACGCATAGCTTTCGCTCGATACCGTGTACGTCGTCCCGTTGCTGCGCGTGTATGTCGTCGTTTTGCCTGTCAGACGCTCCAGCGCATCGTACGTGTACGTCGTCACAATGTTGCTGTTCCGCTTCACCGTTTTGACGGTTTCCGTCGTGCCGTAATAGGTGTAGGTATATGTGTTCGTCGAGCTTCCGTCGAATTCCGTCACGCTGCTTACACGGCCGTAGCTGTCGTACGCGTAGCTTACCCGCAGCTCCAATGCGCCCGTGCTGCGCTTCTTCTGCTCGGTCTTGATGACGCGGCCGTAGACGTCATAGGTATAATCCACGCGCCGGTCGTTGTCCGAATCGGTCGTATAGTCGAGCGAGCCGTCCTGGTTGTAATAGTAATAAAAGGGATAAGAGTCCGCATCGCCTTTCGCCGTCAGCCGGCCGGTATCCGTCGCATAAAACTGCTTCTGCTGGTAGCCGTTGGCGAGCGTCGTCGAGGTCAGGTTATTACGGCTGTCGTAGCCGTACTGCGCTATGGTTTCCGTCATCGCGTAGTAGCCGACCTTCGAAAGGCGCCCGCGGCTGTCGTAGAGGAAGATGTATTCCAACCAATCGGCTGCATTGGTATGATTGGCTTCAACCGTTGCGATTTTATCCGTTCCGTTTGTATAGGTATAACGTAAGCCGTGCTCGTTTTCGGTATCGTTTGTGCCGTTCTCATTTTCATCGGCATATACCTGCGAAATACGCCCATAGTTGTCGTAGAGATAGCGCGTGAGCAGTCCGTTGCGCGAACGGACATACGCCAGGCTTTTGTCGCTGCCGTAGGAATAATACTCGGCAAGGTCACGCGAATCATACGACGCCGTCGTGAAGCGGCCGGTAAGATAATTGGTTTTACCGGTGATGGCGCGGCTCACAGACGGGCTGGACAGTTTCGTTTCCTTTAAGTTGCCGTAAGCATCATATGTATAGTTTGTCTTCAGGCTGCCGTTGTTACAGTTCAGCCGTGTTGTCTGCGTGACAAGATTCCCCGTGTAGATGATCGACTGCCCGCGGCCGCGAACGGATTGTCCGGTAAGCCGGTATCCGTCGGAAGCGTAGGTGTTGACGGTACTGCCGAATTTGGTATTCACATTCGTGACGGCGCTTTTATCATTGTATGCATAGCTCTCCCCCGCCACAGCCTTAAGAGACAGATTTTCGAAATAAGCCGTGCCGGAATTGTAGTCATAGCTGCAATACACCGCAATACTGCTGATGCTCTTGCCTGCGTCCGGCCGGACGAGCAGCGAAACATACTGCCAGCCGGTATTGTACGGGTCGGCGTTGACACGGACGTCCTGCTGCGTACCGTCGCTGTACTTGACAACACAGGACAAGCCGAAGCTGGTGCCGCCCTGATTGACATACGCCTCGGTATCGATGTTCTTTGAACTGTTGGCGGAACGCACCCAGCCGGAGACCATAAAATGGCCGTCCTTACTGATTCCCTTGAAATTCGAGGGCGAAACGCCCTGATACGCAAAATTAAGCTTGCCTGCATCGCCGGTGATCTTCATCGCCTGACTGCCGGAATAAACAGCATAAGCCGCATTGACGAGACCCCAACCCGACTGGCTGTTGAACGTATAGTTGGCCAGCGCGTTATAATCGTTATCCGGGAAGGAGGTCGCACCCTGGTGCAGCACCTTTCCGTCCCCGTCATAAATCACGGCGCTCGCGGAAAGCGCTACGGGCGGCGCGGCGGAGCGCTTGGCGGTATATACGCTCTTGGTGCGTCCCGATACGGTAAAGACATGATATGTGTCCTCATAACTGTTGTAGGAGCTGCTGATTTTCGTCAGCCGGTTGGAAGCAGGCGTGGAATTCCCGTAAGAAAACGTGGTGCGCGCGCCGTTCGGACGGCTCAGTGCCGTGACGCGGCCGTTGCTGTCGTATTCGACGGTCAGCGCATTGCTGAAGGCCGAAGACGCACGATCAGTGACAGATGTGAGGCGCGTACCCGAATAGCCGAGCGTAATCCGGTCCGTCTCGACGGTTCCTTTATAAAAAATGATATTGTTCAGGACCAAACCGTTCGTACTATATTCGAATTGGACCGATTCGTTCGTCTCGAGATTTACGATTTTTTTCAGATTGCCGCCATCGTAAGAAAACGAAAACAAATTTACGTTTAGCCCGGACGCCGTGTTGTAAAGCCGGATGCCGGTCGGCCTTATGTCGGAATACGTATATTCGATCGTATTTCCGCTGCCGTCCGAAACCGAACGCAGATAGCCGTTTTTGAGCGTTCTCTTGTTGCCGTACCCATCGTTGAAAACCGCCTGCTTGGACGTCGCCGTATACTCGATATAGTCCGGCCCCGTCTGCGAGGTGTAGCGGACCACATCGTAAGGATCTGCCGGCGGTGCTTCCGACTGGTAAATGCGGCGCTGGTTATAGCAATCGTCGTAATACAGCAGCGTACCGGACGTATCGAGCGAGACCGTTTCGTGGACGTTCAAAATCCATCCGTTGGCGGTAAAGGGATAACTGCTTCCCGACGCATACGAAAAGTACAGCAGCGAATTCGTCGTCGGGAGCAGGTTCCCGGCCGAGGTCAGGCAATTGACCTCCAATTGCAGGGCGCCGTTGAAGGTATTCACATAAACGGCAGCGTTGGTAAAGCTGTCGTAGGCCTCCCAGCTTCCGCTGCGTTCCAACTGGCTATTGCTCATCGCAAGCACGGTAAGGACAACGCCGTCCGGCGGAATGGCACAAGCAGCGGACGGCAGTGCAAGAACGAGCTGATTTCCGCCGCCGGCGTACATCCCGACGACAGCATCGGTCACGTCCAAGACAGCCGGAGCGGATTGCAGCGTCTGCGGGGCATCGGACGCTGCAGCGCCGGAGGTTTCACCCGATACATCAGAACCTTGCGCGGGAGCAGAGACAGTATGCTCCTGCAGGCGCAAGTTTGCGGACAGGATGATCATATCATCCGGCAGAAGCGGCAGCCCGCGAATCGTCAACGCAGACGTTGCCGCAGCCGTCTGGGCAGTGCCTGCCGATTCAAGGTTCACGCTCAGAGCCGCATCGGCCAAGCTGCGCCCCGCAGCGGCGCGAGCCAGACGCCCGTCGGCAAATTCGGCACGTTCGACCCAGCCTTCCGACGTCTGCCGGTGCAAATCAAACGCATACACGTCGATTCGGCGAAGGCCGTCGCTGCGGATATAAGTTTTGGTGTTGGCCGTGCGCGCACTTACATCCTCACATAGGACGCCCGGCTCGGTCGTTCCGCTCTCGATGACCGATTCGGCCCGCAATCCTTCGGAAAGCTCGGTGACCGCACTCGCGGGCAGTGCATACGCCGTCATCAGAACCGCCAACAGCCATGCGGTGCAGCGCATCCATTTTTTCATCATTATATATCCTCTCCTATTCCGGCCGTACAGGCGTGGTTTTTCCTTACACAGAAAAAGAATACCATATGTTCTATCCCAAAGCAATATATTTTCATAAAATATATTATTTTTGTGCAAATTTATGACTGACAAAAAGCAGTATTTTCCAGTTATCTGTATAATTCAGAAATGTTGTGACTTTACTTATACAAGTATAAAATCTTTCAGCAAAACCTGTATTTTTAAGAAAATCACTCAAAAACAGGAGGAGTGACAGACCTATGAAACATTTTATCCGGGCGCCCCGGGAACAGGAAGAATTTTCCATTACGGAAGCAATCCGCCAGACCAAGGCCGATCTGGACTGTGCCTATATTAATTTTGACCACGCACTTGATCCGGATCTGATTGACTGCTATATTTATCAGCTGAAATCCGCGCAGATGCGATATCGTTTCCTTCTGAAC
>ERZ826764.3912-NODE-3912-length-10971-cov-2.458226_pt1 | contig 10971 bp, 9 predicted proteins | sample MGYA00519870_ERZ826764 | MGnify/ENA primary metagenome ERZ826764 (study PRJEB31778, sample SAMEA3449239) | human gut metagenome | biome: human gut; feature: human-associated habitat; material: faeces | place: United Kingdom | collected 2010/2012 ...
AAATGCGTTTCCTGCATTGTCCGATACTTTTCGCGCAGTTCGTCCAAGTTTGGTCCCAAATCCATGTCTGGGACGGATTCCTGACTTCTTTCCTTTTCTATATCTTCTGTTGAAAAAATTTCTCCATGGACCTCTGTATATCGTTCAAGAGCGTCGGCGAAACGCTCTCCAAATCCTTCGCTGCCGTCTCCCTTGGACACATCGTATATTTCACGGACAACCTCGTCCCCCAGAACATCCCGCAGAGCCTTTACTACTTCGTTTCCCATCTCTATAAAATGTTCTGGCTGGACATTTTCAAGATTCAAGTTTCGAATCTGTTCCAATTCAGTCATGCCTGCCACCTCCTTTCTCTTATAATATGCGGGATGCTGTCATTTTTAAAATATCCCGCATATTTAAGACGGAGGTGTTATCATGAAAATAAAGTCATCAAAAAGCTGGGTCTTTGCTGCTCTGCTGCTCACTATTTTATTATGCGCCGCTGCCTCTTATGTCAACAGACCGCTTCCTGCATATATCGACCAGCCATCAGAACAGGAGGAAATAAGTGAAGTCGAATTACCCTGGGAACTAAGCATATATGAAGGTGAAAACTATTCTTTCCAGTATCCATCAGAATGGACGAAAACTGTTAAAAACGGAAACCTTTCCTTCTTTAACAGCGACGGCTCTTACCTGATGTTTCAGCAATCTGATTATCAGCCCCAAATCAATTTGGTCACCGCCGATTCGATACAAAATGAAATTGCTGCAGCTGACATGCAGCCTCTTTCCTACGAACGGCTGTCAAATTGCTCTTTCCTTTTTTCCTATCAAAACAATGGCGTCACAACATGGGAATATGTATGCTGGGACCGGAAGCTTGAATGTCGCATTACTCTTTCTTATCCTACCGGAGCCAGTGAAGGGGCGTACCAAGCTTTGATGATAGAAGTTCTCTCCTCTTTCCAATGGGAACGCCAGGCGCCTGTTCCGGAGAATCTATATCTCAGTTATAATACCTTCGGAAACTTTGAATTTGCAGTCCCCATTGGATGGACAACCAGCATTTCAAATGGTTCTTTCTGCGCAGCAAATACCGAAACAGGTTCAAGCTATTGTGTGACTGTATCTAAAACAGAAATGACAACGCTCCAAGAGATTTCCCAAATTCAATATATTCAAAATATTTCAAAAATCCCCATTTAGAAAATGTTAAACAGGGATAACCATAGGTATATTATAGCCTATCCAGAAAAATGAGACAATTGAATATAATTAAAATTCCGGCAACCACCTCTCTGGTAATCGCCGGAACCACGTTTATTTATTTTCCCCAGACTTCCTCCGCCACCTCTTTCACAAGTCGGAGTTTTGCCCACTGTTCTTCCTCGGTCAGCTTGTTGCCGATCTCGCAGGAAGCAAATCCGCACTGGGGGCTTAAGTATAATCTTTCCAGTGGAATGTATTTTGCCGCATCATGGATTCTGTCAATGACAAGCTGTTTGTCCTCCAGTACGGGAGACTTGGTAGTGATCAGTCCCAGAACGACCTTTTTCTCCCCGGATACCTTGGCCAAAGGTGCGAAACCGCCGGATCTCTCATCATCAAACTCCAGGAAATAGGCATTCACATCCTCTTCTCCGAACAGGATATCCGCTACGGAATCATAGGCACCCTCGCTTGCGTAGGTGGAATGGAAATTACCGCGGCATACATGGGTGTTGATGATCATATCCTTCGGTGCATTGGCGATCACCTTATTGTTAATATCCTTGTGGGCTTTCTGGAACTCCACAATTCCCTCTCTGGTGGTTCCGTACAGGGTATGACCGATCTTGTCTGCGAACATGCCCCAGGTGCAGTCATCCAGCTGTAAGTTCCGGCATCCTGCCGCATAGAGATCATCGATCACTTTTCCGTAGGCCGCCACGATGTCATTTACCAGTTCCTGCTCATTCGGATAATGCTTCTCTGTGCAGCCTCGGTTAAAGGGCATGGTAAACTGTGCCAGAAACTGGGCGGGAGAAGGTATGGTCTGCTTTGCTACGGTATTTTCATCCTCTAATGCTTTTACAAACCGGAAATGATCTACAAAAGGATGCTCCCCGGTCAGTCCGATCTTGCCTACAATATAGGTATCATCCACCATGGCCGCCTCGCCGTGGAACGGAAGTCCCGTCTTGGTAGGGGTATGGCCGATGCCGTCGAATCCCCACATGAAATCCAGATGCCAGGTGGCTCTGCGGAATTCACCGTCTGTGATCACATGATAGCCCAGCTCTTTGATCTTGCTCACAAGCTCTGTGATGGCTTCATCTTCCACTTTCTTCAGTGCCGCAGCATCGATCTTTCCTTCATTGAACTGTCTTCTTGCTTTCTTCAACTTCTCCGGTCTTAAAAACTTCCTACGAAATCATAGCGAAAAGGTGTCTGTAAATTGCTCATTGTCATTCTCTCCATTTCTTTGTTGTTTTGTCGTTTTTTGAATTGTCCTCATTATAAGAGAAATGATGAAATCCGCAAAATACGTAAAAATAAGGGTTGTCCATAGTTTAAAGCTATGGACAACCCATTCATCCTAAATACTTCTGCAGTGCTTCCAGGTAGGTAGTACCCAGTCTGCTGAGCATTCCTTTTCTGTGTGTGATATAACCGATCCGCATGTCACTCTCATCTGCCAGTGGCACGGCGATAATATCTTTGCCATTTAATTTCTTATCGATCACACCACTGCATACCGTGTAACCGTTTAATCCGATCAAAAGATTAAACAGCGTTGCCCGGTCACGCACACGAATATTTTTCTTGCGCTCCGATGCGGAAAAAATTTCCTCCGAAAAATAAAACGAATTGTGCTCGCCCTGCTCAAAAGACAGATACGGATAACTTTCCAACTCTTCATTCGTAATGATCTGATGATCTGCTAAAGGATGTCTGCGACTGATAAATACGTGCGGCTTTGCCACAAAAAGGTCGTGAAATTCCAACTCATTGGACTTTAATATTTTCGTGATGACTTTCTCATTAAAATCATTCAAAAAGAGAATGCCAATCTCGCTTCTCATTTTCGCTACATCTTCAATGATCTCATAGGTCTGCGTTTCGCGAAGGCTGAAGTCATACTCTTCCTGACCGTATTTCTTGATCAGGTCGACAAATGCATTTACTGCAAATGAATAATGCTGGGTCGAAACACAAAACTGCTTTTTGCCGCTGCCTTCTCCCTTGTATTTATCCTCTAAAATTTCAGCCTGCTCAAGCACCTGTCTGGCGTAACCCAAAAAGATATCCCCCTCTTTGGAAAGGCTTATTCCCTTATTGGTCCGGTTAAAGATCACAATCTGCATCTCCCGTTCCAATTCATGGATCGCATTCGTAAGACTCGGCTGTGAAATGTATAATTTACCTGCCGCTTCCGTGATCGTCCCGGTTTCGGCAACGGTCACTACATATTTTAGTTGTTGTAAGGTCATGCTATTCCCCCTCTTCCAGCAATATTTTTTGAAATGTCTGCGCAGCTACGCTTCTTGGTCCTCTGGCATCATAGATCATCGAAACGCTGCGCTTAGGGATTTTATCTTTTAGCGGAATACAAAGGATCTCCCTATGCGCGATCGCCTCTTTCGCCATTGCCTTTGGAAGAAAAGCAAGTCCAAGCTCATGCTTTACCAACGGAAGGATCTGATCCGCTGTAGCAGTTTCGATCGACGGCTCCAAAGAAAGACCGTGTTCCAAAAATAATTTCTGATAAAATTGTCTGGTTATCGTGTTTTTCTCCATACAGATCAACGGAAACTGTAATAAATCCTGCAGCGATAGCTTTTGCTCTGCAAGCGCCTGAAAGGTATTTCCGGCGATCAGGATCTCCTGAAAGTCACAGAGACGGGTTGTTTTTAGTGTCTTATCCGTTACTGTCGGTGTTGTGATCACTGCAAAATCAGCTTCTCCGCTTTGTACTGCATGAATTGCCTGCGGTGTAGAATGATTATATAGTTTTAATTGCACCTTAGGATACGCCATATGAAATTTTTTTAACTTTTCCAGCAGAAAAATATTTAGGGCGATCTCACTCGCACTGATAGAAACGCAGCCCTTTTCCAACTCGGCACTCTCAGTCAATTCCTCTTCTGCCGCTAATATCTGCATCATAGCTGCAGAAACATGCCGAAAAAGCTTTTCTCCCTCTTCGGTCAACCGTACTCCACGATTTGTCCGTATGAATAAGGTGCAGTGTATTTCCCGCTCCAGGCAATTCATCGCTCGTGTAATATTGGGCTGACTATTATGTAAAGCATGTGCCGCTTTCGTAAAATTTCGATATTTCGCTACATAATAAAATATTCTGTAGTATTCAAAATTTACATCCATAATGACCGTTCATTCCTTTCCTGTCCCCTTTATGGTATAGGCGTCAGTATATCAATGTGTTATTGCAGCTATATCAATAATACTTTTTACTTATTGAAATGATTCAATTATAATCGTTTCAAAGCAAAAAAACAACATATAATGGAGATGATCTTATGGGATTAGTATTACCGAGAGAAGAGGAAGTCGAAAAGATTTTTTCAAGGATTCTTTCTTCAGATGACTGCTGTGAAAGACTTCTTGATACTTTTTACGACCATTTAGATGATGAAAACAGATATGTCGACCCGGATTCTCATCATTTTGCAGAGGTGCTTTTGAATGCATACAAAAATGGTGATGTTAGTGCGCTTTTGTTGGAGTTATGCCACCGCTCCATGTTTGATCTGCTCAAAGAAGCATATCTGATCCCAAAACGCTTTCATGGCAAAGCCGGTGAAAACCCGATCTTACTAACAGATGCAGATGGCAAACTGTTAGCGGACAAAAAGAATCTCGTATCAAAACATGAATATAAAAAATTCCAAGAAATTTACCATGCTCACGATGCAGCCCCACGCTCAAAATTATATTTGGCTGACGGCTATGATCTCGTTCGATATTACACATCCGACATGAACATCAAAGAAAAACACGAAAATAAAGAACGCGGTATTCTCCTACTGTATGCGTTACCGGATACGAAAAAGTTACATCTGTCCGAAGCGCAGGCATACGATGTCATTTGGACAACTTTTCATAAAATCCAGCAGGAAGCTTACTCTGCCATTGTTTTTTACGGTCAGGAAACCGGAAGCAGATCCGGCAAAACTTTTGATGAACTCGGCGTGCTTCTCCCAATCAAGCAATTTGAATCCAAAATGCTTCGACATATTGGCGTGATCGACGGACTCGTGCTGTCCTGTCGCGAAGAAATGATCCGAACCGCCGGAGCAGACAGTTTGGACTTATAATACCGCGATGCACAAAAACTTGCCCGTGTGAGTACAGTCAACGGTTGCAGAAAGGGATGTAAGATGATTATGAAAACAGCGATTACAGGTGCAAACATCAAGAAAAATCATATGGATATTTTATGGCATGAATATGCTGACAAGACAGATCCAACACCGATCACAGAGGCTTCTCTTCCTGCCAAGGCTTCTGTTGTCGGACGTGTCGGGATTATGATGCTTTCCTGTGGAACCGGGGCATGGCGTGTTCGTAGTTCCATGAATGAACTTTCCGAGTTAATGAATATGACTTGTACGGTTGATATTGGATTAATGTCGATCAATTATACTTGTTTTGACGGAGAGCAAAGTTTTAGCCAATCGCTGTGTCTGACGAACACCAGTGTAAATACTTCACAGCTAAATCGCTTGGAAAAACTGGTGTCCGGCTTTGCCGACCAAGAGATTACGAAAAGCTGTGAAATGATCCACTCGACATTAGATGAAATTGAAAAAATACACGGATTATATTCTCCAGGTGCTTTAGCGCTTGCCGCTGCACTCGCCTGTGGATCCTTTACCTTTTTATTAGGCGGCGGAGTCATTGAAATGTTATGCGCTTTTATCGGTGCAGGTATCGGCAATTATATCCGATGCAAAATGACGAAACATCATTTGACGCTGTTTTTAGGAATCATCTCTTCTGTATCAGCAGCTTGTTTAAGCTATACCGTTCTGCTTAGATTACTGCAGTTGTTTTTTACAGTTAATGTTCAGCACGAAGCCGGATATATCTGTTCTATGTTATTTATTATCCCGGGATTCCCGTTTATCACAAGCGGTATCGACTTAGCAAAATTAGATATGCGTTCCGGAATGGAACGCCTGATGTATTCGCTGATCATTATCACTGTTGCGACCATGACAGCATGGATCTTAGCAATGGTTCTTGGATTAAAACCGATGCCATTTCTGCCACTTAAATTTGCACTGTGGCAATGGATCATATTGCGTCTGCTCGCCAGCTTTGGCGGCGTATTCGGATTCTCCATTCTCTTTAACAGCCCAATTAGGCTGGCAGCCGCGGCAGGAGTTATCGGTGCTGTATCCAACACATTTCGATTGGAACTGATTGATCTTGCATCCTTTCCACCTGCCGTTGCTGCCTTTGCCGGTGCTTTTGTTGCAGGCATCTTCGCCTCTACGGTAAAAGGAGTTGCCGGATATCCAAGAATATCGATCACGGTACCTTCTATCGTGATCATGGTACCGGGACTCTATTTATACAAAGGATTCTATAATCTCGGTACGATGAATTTATATTCTGCCGCTTCTTGGCTTGCCGCTGCACTTTTGATCATTCTTGCGTTACCGTTGGGGTTGATCTTCGCACGAATTATGACCGACAAAACATTTCGGTACTGCACCTGATCCATACGGTCATATTTTCCCATGGCAACACGATCCGTCTGACTGCGCAGAGAATTTCAAATAGTCAGAAATGCCTTGTAAGCATACCTTGCATTATAGAGAGATCTTGCGAACCGAAGTCTGTAAGACATATTTTTCTTTCACTGCTTGTAGTTCTTCCATGTGGGCTGTCTGCAAATGTGCCTGCTGTTTTGCTTCGGACTCCCATTCTTCTACCAAAAGCAAGGTGTTGGCATCCGTTGCATCATAATAATATTGATATGCTACAAAGCCATCTTCCTTTTGTATTTTCTGTAATATTCCTAAATCCGTTACCTCCTCCACAAAAGCCTCTCTTGTATTCGGTTTTGTTTGGTAGGTTACAAGTAATAAAATGTGCTGCATCGTGAACTACGCCTCCTCAGATAATCAATTTTTTATTATGGGCTCAAATCTTATACTAGCCAATTAAAACTTTCTTGCCTTCAAACGCAAATCCGTAATGTCGGATCCGATCTGATCCAATACCAAGTGCGATCAGATCTGCATCGTAATTCTTATCTTCTATCTGCCGCAAAGCCATTTGTACAGTGTCCTGTAAGGTCTTTTCTGTTTCGTGATCCTGCACCTTAAACTCGATCACTATCGCAGTATCGCTCTCATTTAATGGCACAAGCATTACATCATAACGACCATACCCACTCTCACGATTGGACTTTATTTCATAGCGTTCTCTAAGTTCCACTAAAAGTCCTAACACAAATCCATGATAAAAACGCTCCGGTTCGCTTTTTTTAGAAGGCTGCTTTCCCGTATCAAATGTACTGAATGTTGCCAATGCCACATCATTCATATAAATATTCATTTCTTTCAGGCTCCCCTGCAGCAACGCTTTTACAAATCCGTTATAATTTGCATGCGATGCCTTAAACCATCCTAGAAACATCCCCGAAAACATGCTTTTTGTTTCCAAATTCGTAATACACAATCGATACCATGGCTCCAAAAGCGTACCTCTATATTCCACATCATTTACATTCAAATAACCACTGGCGAGCATAAGACTCCAAATCGCGTTTTCATCCTGATCCAACTGATCAAACACAATTTGCTCATCAAAAGTCACCAAAATCTCTTTTCCGTTGAGGAGATCTTCCATCTTTTCTTTGATATCTGCAGATGCCGCTTGAATCAAATTGCTCACCAAGCCATTAGAGCTTGTAGATGCCCAATATGGATATAGCTTTTTTTCTTTCAAATAATTCGTAATAGACCATGGATTATAGATATCATGATATTGACCAAAAGTAAAGCCATCATACCATTGTTTGACAATCTCTTTCTTATCGCCCATACCATAGTTATCTAAAGCATCAAACACTTCTTTTTCCGTAAATCCAAAGCAATCTGCATACAGATCAGATGTAGTTGTGATAACACGAAGATTATTCAGGTCTGAAAAAATACTTTCTTTGGAAACCCTTGTCACCCCGGTCATCAGTGCACGCTCCAAATAAGGATTCGTTTTGAAAGAGGCATTAAACAGACTGCGGATGAACGCAGTGAATTGCTCCCAATAGCCATGCACATAAGCTTCCTGCATAGGAGTATCATATTCATCTAATAAAATAATAGCTTTCTTACCATAATAGTGTTCCAGCCATGCAGAAAGATTTTTCAATGCATCCTGTGCTGTCACATCGTCCATTTCCGAAGTTACCGCCATAATCTGGCGGTGTTCCCCTTCGCTAAAACCATCCCATGTTATAAGCTGTGGAAAATTTCGATAAGCCTCTACAATACAGTTCTTAATCTTTTGAATTGCATCCTTGTAATTCGTCTGTTTTACATCGGCAAAACTCAAAAAAATAACCGGATATTTTCCCTGCAGACTACGGTACTTCTCTTCTTTCCAAATAGACAATCCCTCAAAAAGGTCTCCCCGATCTGCATATTTATTTGAGAAAAAACAATTTAGCATACTCATGTTCAAGGTTTTTCCAAAGCGTCGCGGGCGGGTGAGTAGCGTAATATCATCGACATTATCCCACCATTCTTTGATAAAATTTGTTTTATCAACAAAAAAGCAGTTATTTTCCCTTAAAAAAGCAAAATCCTGCTTTCCTATACTGATGCTCTGTGCCATATGCTCACCCACTTTCCAAATAATATAGCTAGTATAACAAATACAATAAAATTTGTCATTCCTACACTCTTATTTTATGGCATAGGAAATTGCCCGTGATGTTTCGTTACCCCACCAAGAATTGCTTTGCAATTCTTGCAAAGCAAAGCGCTGGCTTTGCTTTTTTATGCCACCTCATTATAGTGTGCATAAATCCCATTTGCCGCCAAAAGTTCCTCGTGGGTACCCCGTTCCGCAATACCGGTATCTGCAACCACCAAAATCTCATCCGCATTTCGGATCGTTGACAGGCGATGTGCAATGGTAATGGTTGTCCTGTTTTTGGCCAATTCTTCCAAACTATGTTGAATCCAGCGCTCGCTTTCGTTATCTAAGGCACTGGTTGCCTCATCAAGAATCAAAATCGGTGGATTCTTGAGAAATACCCGCGCGATCGAGATACGCTGCTTCTGACCACCCGACAAACGGGTTCCACGCTCTCCCACATAACTATCGTATCCGTCCGGCAAAGACATGATAAAATCATGAATATTCGCTTTCTTGGCCGCATCGATGATCTCTTCGATAGAGGCACCCGGCTTGCCATAGGAAATATTATCCTTTATCGACCCACAAAACAGATACACATCCTGCTGCACAAGACCAATATTGTTGCGAAGGCTTTCTAACGACAGACTGCGAATATCTTTGCCGTCGATCCGAATGCTTCCTCCGGTCACATCGTAAAATCTTGGAAGCAATGAACAGATCGTTGTCTTTCCGCTTCCGGACGGTCCTACCAACGCTATAGATTTTCCAGCGTCAATCCGAAAGGAAACATCGGACAAGACAAGTGTATCATCATCGCTGTAATGAAAAGATACATCTTTATACTCAACTGTTCCTTTCACATTTTCTAACGGCTTAGCATCCTCTGCATCGACTATGTCCGGTTCCGTTTCTACAACTGCTAAAAATCGACGAAATCCCGACAAGCCTTTCTGCATCATTTCCGTCAACTCTACCAGTATTTGGATCGGACTGATAAAGATTCCAATGTACAGCGCATACATTGCCAGATCCGCTGTCTCCATCTGTCCCTTGGCAATCAACCATCCGCCAAACACAAGCGTAACCAGATACATAAGTCCCTGAAAAAACAAATTACCACTCATAAAGCTTCCCATGCAACGATAGTTGGCGTCTTTGGAGTGCAAAAAGTTCTCGTTACTGTGTCGGAACTTGTCTCGCTCTATCTCCTCATTTGCAAAAGACTGCACGACCCGAATCCCTGCTAAGGTATCTTGAAGACTGGAATTGATATCTCCGATCTTTTGTCGGTTGTCCATAAAGGTTGCCTGCATTCTGCGGTTTTGGCTATAGGAAAATAGAATCATAAAAAACACAAGTACCAACAGCGGAATGGCAAGCCAGCGATTGATCACAAACAAAAATACAAACGAACCGATAATTTTTATCAATGATATAAATAAATTTTCCGGTCCATGATGTGCCATCTCTGAAATATCAAACAGATCCGATACTAATTTGCTCATCATCTGTCCGGAATTGTTCTGATCGTAATACGAAAAAGATAATTTTTCATAATGGTCAAAAAGTTGTTGGCGCATATCCCGTTCCATATTGGCACCCATCATATGCCCCTGATAACTGACATAATATTTGCACAACGCCTGAACGATATACATGATCAGCATTGCGACACCGATTGGCAGCAAAACCTGCAAAATTGCTGATGACTTTCCGGCAAAGACTGTTTTCGTCATAGTCCGCAAGATCTGTGGATATGCCAGATCGATCAGACTGATCATCGCTGCGCAGATCAGATCCAGAACGAACACTGCTTTGTATGGTGAATAATACGGTATAAATTTTTTTAATGTATGCATAACAAATTCTTACCTCCTAACAATACCGTTAGTATAACAAATGTGTTAAAATTTGTCATTCCCTGTTATAAATGTCAATCTCATTTGATACCATACTGCATTGCCGTGAGTAGAATCTGTTGATATTCCCTCATTTACAAATCCAAACCCGGAATAGTAATGAATTAACTTTTCTTTACAAGTAAGTACAACGCCCTTTCTCCCCTGCTTTCTCGCAGAATCAATGGCACAGCGAAGCAAT
>ERZ826764.3915-NODE-3915-length-10947-cov-2.341443_pt1 | contig 10947 bp, 11 predicted proteins | sample MGYA00519870_ERZ826764 | MGnify/ENA primary metagenome ERZ826764 (study PRJEB31778, sample SAMEA3449239) | human gut metagenome | biome: human gut; feature: human-associated habitat; material: faeces | place: United Kingdom | collected 2010/2012 ...
GTATTGTAAAAAGTATCAATGAATAAGGGATAAAAGGGCTCTTTTGTGAAAAAAGTAACAAAAATGAAATAAAATAGAAATATATTGTTGTAAATTCAGAGGTGTTTAGATACAATAAACCTGTGTAATTCTGTGCTGACACAGGAGGTGTCGCACGATGAAGAAAATAATTAAAAATTTAGCATTTACGAGAATATTATATCTTTTAAACATCCAAAAAATTCTCTTATATAATAATGAGGAATTAATACTTTTTGTTGTTTGGCACTATATGTATAAGCAGTTAAATTGCTTTTATTTGCTAGTAATTTACTTCGATAACAATGGAAGTTGTTTGTGATAATGGTAACAGTGTATTTTTCTTTTTTTAATGAATCCATAATTTTTTTACTATAAAAAATCTCTAAATTAAGTAATAAATAAATTTGAAAACAAATTTAACTTAAAAAGAGATTCTATATATGAATTGTAACCATTTCAAAAACAAAGAATATAACAAATCAGACATAAATTCCAGGAACTGATATTTTAAAAAATTTTAATGTTTCTAAAACACAGTACTTTAAAAATATTGAATTTGATAAATTCATCAAATTTAATAATAATATCATAACAATTTGAACAATTAAATAATGTATAATTAATACGAAAAAATCAAGCTCATATAATAATTGTAATATTAAGATATTGAAAATTTATTTAAAGAAATGAAAAATACAATTAACGTAAAATATTGTATTTCAAATATAAAAATGTTGATGGACAATTATATGCTTTACCATCACTTATTTAAACATAATACACAAGATAATTTTTAATTTATCTACATAAAAAAGAGCAGAAAATATGCATATTATTGAATTTTTCACACTTTATTCATTATAGTCCAAAGCTATCTTTCTTGGTTCAATTTTAAGCACCCCATCACACGCCATTATAGCTGCTTGACGGTGTGAAATGCAAAGTACCGTTTTTTTATGATATTCTCTTAAATTTTTTAATAAACGATATTCTGTTTCAGCATCTAAGGATGATGTACACTCATCTAACAATAAAATTGGTGCTTCACTTAATAAGGCTCTAGCGATTGCTATTCGTTGATTTTGTCCTTGGGATAATCCACTACCATGTTCCTTTAATTCAGTTTCAATGCCATATTTTAATTTCTCTAAAACACTATCTAAACAGCTAATTCTAATAACTTCTTTTAACTGAGCTTCAGTAGCTCTTGGATTTCCAAACATAATATTATCTTTAATAGTTCCTGATAAAATTAAATTTCCTTGGGGTACATATGCAAAAAGAGAACGCGTACTAGCATCTAATTTAATTTTTTTATCTTTTAATCGCCAATAAATATCCCCACTATTAACTTGATATAAACCCAATAACAAATGAAACAATGTAGTTTTTCCTTGTCCAGATTCACCTACGATTGCCATCACTGCTCCTTGTTTAATTCTTATATTTATTTTTTCAAAAACAACTTTATCTTTATAAGCAAATGAACAATTAATAAAATCAATACTTTCAAATTTTTCATAAAACTCATCAATTATAACATTCGAATGCCGTCTATCTTCATTTTTAAGATTTTCAATTTCTCTCAATCTTTGTGCTGATGCAATCATACTTTCATATTGGGGTAATAAACCTGAAACATTTCGAAACGGACCTTTTATTTGGTTCAAAATTTGAAGAAATGCCATCAACGTTCCAAATGTTAATACACCTCTAGAGATTTGTAATGCTCCATAACTTAATGTCACATAATAACCAGTTGACATTATAATATAAATACCCGTTGAAGCTAAGTTACTGATTGTATTTTGTTTTACTTTTGCACGAAAATATTGTTCCTGTTTTAATACCAACTGCTCTTTTATCAAGTCTTCATTATTATATGATTTTACAACAATAACATTATCTAAACATTCCTGCATAAAAGAACGGACAATTCCTCCTGTATGTTGAATCTGTTTGTGTAAATATCTAAATTTAAGACTATAAATTCTTCCCAAAACAATTACTAATAGACCCGCTAATAAAATTCCTAAAGTTAAATTTTTATCCATATAAAATAGTACGCCTAAACCTGCAATAATTTTAGTAAATAAAGAAATAACTTGTGTAATAAATGATATTAAGCCTGCTACAACAAACTCAATATCACTAGTAAAACGATTCATCAATTCTCCTGTATGAAATTCCAAAATCTCTTCATACTGCTTAGATAATAATTTTAATAGCATATTCTCTTTCAATCTATTTTCAATTTTCACTTGAGCACGAATCCTACAATTACTCGAAACAATATTACATAATGCTTGAAACAATATTACCATTATCAAATATAAACTCATTAAAACAATCGAACCACTTCTATCACCAGTAGCCAAATCTAATATTTGTTTAGACAATAAGGCAATTAAAATAAAACAAAGCGAAATAAGCATACTATTAAAAGAAAGTAAAATTACCCACCACAAATATTTACCACTATTACCAGTTATCCACTTTAATACGCTAAAATCACTTTCTCGAAACATAAATAAATTGCCTAATCTTTCTATAAATTTTCAATATAACTATAAATACCCTTCTAAGTTTCAATGAATAACACCATACTTTAACATACCATTGATAATATCTATTTGAGCTCTCATAATATTTTTTATCTCTATAAAACCCTGTCATCACAGCTAAAATTTGTTCTTTTTTTATTCCAAGTTCTTTTATAAATTGATTATCACCACACATCACATAACCATTGCTATCAACGTCTATGATTCTATGCAAAATATACTTACCATTATCCCTTTTATATAAAACAACATCATATATTTCAGGCTTCAAATTATTTTCTAATATAACAACATCTCGATTGGGACGTAATAATGGTAACATACTTACTCCAACTGGAGCATTAATCAACTTATTTTTTTCTAATAATATTTCTTCCATCTTAAATTAACAAATCATTATCTTTTAGGATTTCAATAAAATCATCAAAATCTAAATTAGCTTGTTCAGCTGATAAATCATACTTATCTTGCATTGCTGCTATTACTTCTTCTTTTGTATGTTCAACTTGTAGCATTTCAAAAATAAATGCTCCGGTTTTATTCAATTGAACCATTCCATAAAAATTATTTTCTATATTATTGACCGGAACTGCCACAAAATCTTCAGCTACTTTTCTTACTAAGAAACCCTCTTTAATCTTCATCTTCTATCTCCTCATTCATTTTTTTATACGCTAGCTCTACTGCATCTAAAGAAATATTACATTGCATGCGATATATCGGTATCCTATCTAATAAATCACTAATTAAATCTAATAAATTATTTACCAACAAATTATTACGTGGCAAAATAGTCTGCTGAATTATCAATGCTATTGCCTCTTTACCACTTATTGACCATATTTTATTTTCCAAACCTCTTTCTATCATACATATACTTTTAAGCAATACTTTTCGATTCAAATTTTTATCACTTTTCCCACTAAATGGAGTTCCATAAACCTACCATTTCCCCGCTTCAAATTTTAAAGCAGGTTTATCATCATTGATAATTAATGCTTTATCATACCCAAAATATTCTTGCCATAACTTCGTATGAGTTGATTTTCCTGTACCGCTTGAAGCAGAAAATAAATATGCTTTTCCATCTACTTCAACCGCTGAGGCATGAAGCATAAAACCGTGATATTTTAATAAATATCGATAAAAATAACTACCTGCAAAAATATACTCACACTGAGCTAATGTCAAATGAGGATTTTCTAATAATTTTGTTTGATAAAATGTTTCGTTAAGTTCTAAACAAAAATCATATTTTTCTTCACCTATATATTTATATGGTTCTAACTGTTTTTTCAACAGGTCATAAAATGGAGAATACTCAACAATACAATTTGCAATTTTATATTTAGCCATGAAAATTCTCCCTTTTTAATCCAGCTCTTTTATATATTTTAGCTGTTTCTTTAATCCCTTTCTTTTTAGGCGTAAAAGGTTTTTTTATAATATTTAAAAATTCTTGTCGATTATTTAAAAATTTACTAAATCCTCTTTGAAAATAAGCAAATGGTAACAAAAATGAATATTTTCTTAAATAAGGATATTTCTCTTTCATAAAATCAATTTTTGGAAATGCCAAATGATAACTCATCGATAACATTAAATATAATCTATTTTTTAAAATTTTAATTTCACTTTCACCATCTTTAACAATAGCCAAATTTAAACTATTAATACTAGTACCAAAGGCACCACTTTTAAAAATACAATTCAACAATTCATCATCACGATACCCATCAATTAATTTTTGCAACAAATTTCTAAAACACAATAAACCCGCATGATTCAATTGTTCATCTACAAATTTCCAATCACACTCGTCTTTAAAATTTGCATTAAAAACAATTAAATCAATTATACTTCTTACACCAATACCGCCATAAACAAAGTGTTTAGCCATATGCCCAATCATAAACAAATAATAATCTTCCAAAGATATTTCAAAACAATATTTCTTGTTAGATTTATTTACTACCCGTGAAAATAAATTATTAAAATGTTGATTTAAATAACTATTACTATAACAACTGTAATGCATTTCAACAACAGTTAGTGGTTGCTTTACATAAACATCATGATGAGATCCTGGATATTTTAAATAATATCCTAATTCTTTTAACCCTTGATACATTTTTTCTTTTTCTTCGCTTTTGAACAATATATCCAAATCAGTTAATAACCGCATATCTTTGGATGGATAATATTGTTTTAAAAAACTTCCTTTTAAAGCAACATTACTAACTTTTAATTGCTCAAATTTCTCTTCAATTTCCTTTAATTCATGATCCTGAATTGTTTGTCTCATTATTCCCTGTTTTCTAGCACAATCAAAAGCTTCAATAATTTGTTTTGGTATGTCTATTTCTTGTTTTAAATAATCAATACCATAAGCAATTAAATTATCAATTTTATGATATTTACATAAATTATAAATTACTTTCCAATTAACCGACTTATCAATAGGAATTTCATCTTGAAGAACAATTGCCTTAGCTAAAGATAAAATATAATATTGTTCATTAATATATCCCATTATTTTCTCCTTGATATAAACAAGAGCCGGTAACAAAGTTACTAGCTCTAAAAAATTACTCAACTACAAATTCTTTTTCAATAACATAATATTTATTATCTTTACATACAGTAACACTTACTTTATAAGTTCCCCCTTTAGTAAAGGCTGTCCCGATATCAAGATCCCAAGTCATATTATCCGCTAAAAAATAACTTGAAATAAACAACCTTGAAGGTAAGTTTCCACCATTTTTAATCATAGTAAATTTAGCATCACCATATCCTGTTGAAGGACGATAATCTAAGATATCAACATTTTCTGAAAATTTAATTTTGATATTAGTTGGATACATTGAATCACCAGTCAAAGTAGCCTTTACAGACTCAATTTCAATTGGCCCACTAGGTTTTTGTGGCTCATATTTTGGTAAATTAGTATATTCTAAATAATCTGCATAATTACCTAAATTATCCATAAACAATACAAATACACTTTTATCGCTACCATTAAAACTAATTTCAATTTCATTATTTCCAGCATACATTGATTTTTTTATCGTAGGAACTTTACCACTGATAATATCTGAAACCTTAGGTGTGTTACTTTCATTATTGTATTCACCATTCCAATTGTACGTATTATAATATATTACCCCTGCTTTATCAGAATTAAAAGTTAATGTAAATGTTTTTTCTCCATTTCGAATAACCTTAAAATTTGTAATTTTAGGTGGATTAAACTCTACCTGAAATGATTTTTTAGCAATTGTACCATCACTAAAAGTAATTTTAGCAATATATTGGTTATCCTTATGTCCGTAATTTTCTGGGATAATAATTTTATATACTTTTCTATCTTCACTTACTTTTAACTCTGCTCCTGTTAAAGTTAATTCAGAATCTGAAGGACAAATAAATGAAAAATTTTCTAGTGTTAATTTTTCAGTTGGAGCCTAATTTAAAGTAATTGCAATTTTAAAATAATTATGATATTTCTAAAGGTAGAAGTTTTTAATGTGATAATAGTATAGCTATAGATAACCTTTATCGAAATTTAAAAATTTCTTAGTTGAAATAAAAAAATTATGAAAGGAATGTGGAAAGTATAATGAAAGAAATTTATGAAACACCAAAAATTGAAGTAATTACATTTAATACGGAAGATCTTCTATTAATGAGTGGATTAGACAATGATGGCGATGTTGGAGATTGGGGAGACGGGGATCTTGGCTAAAAATGAAAAAGAAATATAAATTGTTTATTTTAGTTTTATTATTAGTAGTGATTTTAATAGCTGGGATAATATGGTTTTATAAAGGAAAAAATGATTCTAATACAAAAATAAACTATAGTGAAGCTATTCCTGCTAGTCAAGAGACTGATTTTAATCAGTCAACGAATCAGGGAAATACTTCAAAAGAAGTAAATGAGGAAGATAACAGTGAAAAAGATAATGAAGCTGATATCCCTTGGGATTTTGTAGAATAGAGGAAAGAAGATGAATTGGAAAATTAAAAAAATTTATATAAGTATTTTAATTATAGCAGGGCTTATTTTAAGTAATTTTAGTATTTTAATGGCGCAAGATGAAAGTGCTGTGTTGCGTCCGGAGATTTATACTGAATCGATGGAAATTAGAACAGATGGGAAGCTTGGTTTACGTATAATTGCTTAAATTAATGAAAAGTATATTGAACAATTAGACAATCAAAATAAAGATTATGAGTATGGAATTATTGCAGTTCCGGCTACTGTATATGAGGCAAATCAATTAAATAATGATTTAGAATTTGGAAAAACATTTAAATATAGTGGTAAAAATTATAATGTTCTTGCAATTCCGGCTTTACGTGACTGGAGTGTTGAAAGTAATCGAATTACCTTTACAGGTGTATTGACAGGAATTTCAGGAGCCGGTTTTAATACTAGATATGCGGTAAGAGCGTATTTAAAAGTTGACGGCCATTATATTTATGGAGATATTTTATCACAATCTGGTTATCAGGTAGCTAAAGATATGGCTTCTTCACTTGATATAGCACCAGCGCAACGTCAATTTGTTAAAACTAACGTTATGGATGCTTGTGATAAAGCCAGAGGTTCTTATAATGCGGCTGATTATTCAATAACTGATACTAATTCAACAATTACAAATGGATCAAATGGAAAGATACGTAATTATAAAAAAGTAATTATTGGTAGTAGTGTTAGTCAAGATGTTAATTTACGAGATATAAAAATTGATGAATTGGTAATAGATAGTAATGGTTCTTATACAATTAATGTTGATGCGACGCTTTTAGGTAAAATTAATATTATCAATAATAAAATGCGTACAGACAATAATATTACTTTAAATTTAGTTAATAAAACTGGAGTAGAAATTATAAATGCATTAGATAATATAAACATTATCGGTGATAGTAAGATTGGTGAATTAAATATTAATAACGATGTACGTGTTACTTTAGCATCACCGGTAAATAAAGTAATTGTTAGTGGAATGAATGCTCAAATTAAGGTTGATAGCGTAATTGATAATTTAGTTTTTGCAAATACTGCAACTAATAATGTAATTACAGGTGAGGGTTCGTTTGTAAAAGTAGAAAATGGTGATAAAAATCAAGTTAATATTGATGAATATGTTGCAAATAGTATTAAGAGTGTAAATGTTCGAGGAATGTATAAGATGGAGGTTGTTTTAGAAAAGCCTACAGCTAAAGCTTTGACTAAAGAAGATATGTCAATTTTATGTCGTGGTGGAAAAGACATGACAATTTTAGCAGTAAAAACAATGGACAATCAAACATACGAGTTATCTACATCGGTTTTTGCTAAAGATGATTACTATACTTTTTCGATTGAATTAGACGATGGAAAGATTATTAGTAAGTTATTTTCATATCGTGTAAATTGTCCAACTGTTACAAATGCAGTTGTAACTCGTACTGAAGAAAATCGTGCAGAATTAGATTTATATGATGTTGATGAGACAGGAAAGATTTATATTTATATTCCAGGGGTTACGCAAATTATAACTCGTAGTGATGAAGTTACTCCGGATATTGTAAAAAAAGGAATGTCACAACAATTAAAAACAGGTTTTAATAAAGTGATGTTAAAAGGTTTAGAAAGTCAAATTACTTATGACTTATATTATGTTTTAGAAGCTACTGATGGCAGAACATCAGATGTTCATAAATTAAGAATAAATGGAACTATTCAAGAAGAAATCAATTTATCAAAGAAATATAAGATTGAAGCAGTTAGTGAGATGCCAAAAAATACAATCACAATTAAAATACAAAAAAATCACCAAAAATATATTCCAGTGAAAATCAAATTAAACTAACATATATTATTTCAATAAATTTTAAGAAAACAAATAAATATTATATAACTTTATTTAACAAAACACGCTGAGGCACAAAATTCATTATATGAGCATTTTGATAACAAATTAAATGCAATACTTAGCAAAATTGCCAAGTGAAAAAACAATATATATTTATTTATAACCCCTATTTAACAATTTTGCCAAGTAGGCGCCTTATTCAGCTTCGCTGAAGCATTAAAAGTAAAAAGATTGTTATGGTTAATAACTGCTGACAAAATAATGCAGAAAATAAATTACCTAACAACTCATATCATGATATAATAAGAAAAAATCAAGAAAGGTGTTTATATCGATGAAATGTTATTTAATGAATCAAAATAAAAAAATAACTTACATGGAATATGATGAAGACAGTAATACTATCTCCCATATCTATGAAATTATTAATATTGATTATTCCCCTTTATCTTTATATAACGCTTATAAAGATAAATCCAAAAATTTAAAAAAAGAACTAAACAATTGGTTTAGGGGAAGGGGCATTCCTTCTTGGAGAAAAGATATAGAAAGACTATTGGAATGTCTAAATATTTCTTCAACTAATGAAATATTAAATAAAGCTTATGCTCTATCATTAAGCGACCAATACTGGATAAAACCTGAAAATGAAAATATTAGTTGGGAAGATATAAACTTCTTCAATAATGATTTTAAATACAAAGGATATTTAATGGTATCTTTAAGTTCATCTCAAAATATTAAACCAGAGATATATTCTCCAAACAATACAACAGATGGTATGCTCCAAAAAGCATGGATAATAGAAGGTAAAAATAGAATACTGGTTAAAAGTACTTACACTGCAAGTAGACAAGAGCCAATTAATGAATGGCTTGCATCTGCCATATGTGAAAGATTGGGATTTGAACACTGTCATTACGACATCGATATTATCGATAATAAAATAGTGTCCAAGTGCATTAACTTTATAAAAGATGATGAAGAGATAATAACTGCTATTGATGTTTACAGATCAAAAAAGAAAGAAAACCACATTAGTGACTTTGAGCATTACATTCAAATATTAGAAGAACATAATGTTCCTAATGCAAGGCAAGAAATTGAAAATATGTTTTTTCTTGATAGCTTAATTTTAAATAAAGATAGACATATGAAAAATTATGGAATAATCAGAAACGTAAAGACGTTAGAATGGTCTAAAGTAGTACCGATTTTTGATAATGGACAATCGATGCAATGCGAAAAATTAACATATGAAATTGACTTTACTAATGACTATGGTAAATTTTTTTCAAATGTAAATAAAAGCTTTAATGATTATCTCAATTATATACAAGATCCTTCTAGATTTAATTTAAATAAACTAGATGGTATTGTTATTGAGTTCAAAGAAAAATTAAAAAAATATCAAATGTATACAGATATGAATTCCGAACGAATAGATAAATTGTCAATTGAATTTGAAAAAAGAATAGAACAAATGAGTATAATGATTGATAACATAATCAAGAAAAGAAACTTACATAAGTCTAGTGAATTTGTAGAAATAAATACAGATATTGATGAAATGGAAATGTAAAAAAGAAGCTTAGCTCAATGTCATTAAGTTAAAAGAATGGTATTTTACCCAGAAGTTATATAAAGCAGATATAATCTTCTGGTTTTTAATTTGTAGAAGCTGTCATAATTGTATTTATCAAGTTCTTTGGAACCAGGATCTATTTTTAATGTTTTTACTTTTTGAGGAACTTCATCTAAAATTTTTCCATCTTTTATGAAAACTGTTTCAGGAAGTTCTTCTTTAAAAATATCTTTTATTCTAACAATAATATTCTGAAGCAGATGAAATCTGCCAACTATCTGTGTACCAAGAGGTATATGAAATGAGCATTAAAGAACTTATGAAAACAAAAGATCGTCCTAGATTTTTTGCAATTGCTAAAATTAATATAAAAGACATGGATAAACGAATTGATCATGTAAAAAAATGAAACACACTCTTTTTTCAATATATGACGGTACTCATAAAAAGAATGGCCAAAAAACAAAATTTCCAAAAGCAGTTAAAGACAATAAAAGAAAATTAGATGTTGAAAAGACACATAAAAAGAAAGAACGTACTATACAGTGAATAAAAATCAAGGCATGAATTCTATTACTAAAATTAGAATTCATGTTTTTTTTATTAATATTAATTTTTACATTTATGATGGATCACGATTATGATCTTTTAATGTTTATCCTACACACACATCTTCTAGAAGGAACTCCATAAAACTTTATTTCGAATAACGACTCTATTTTAACACCCATAGACATTTCACTATCATTAATTTTATTTTTTCCTTATTAGTTATTTCATAATTACATTCAGTAATTCTACAACCATTAAAAATTATTTACTTTTCAATACTTTCTCCTTGTTTTTATATATATTTGATCACAATTATATTCATTAATTTGTATATATGTAACTTGCTTTTAGTCATT
>ERZ826764.3916-NODE-3916-length-10932-cov-2.938402_pt1 | contig 10932 bp, 18 predicted proteins | sample MGYA00519870_ERZ826764 | MGnify/ENA primary metagenome ERZ826764 (study PRJEB31778, sample SAMEA3449239) | human gut metagenome | biome: human gut; feature: human-associated habitat; material: faeces | place: United Kingdom | collected 2010/2012 ...
GCAGGTTCCTATTTCACCTTCAAAATGAATTGGAATTTTGCGTTCTTCAACGAAAATTAGACCGTCAATTTCTTTTTTGTAAGCCTTTATTTTGGAAGATTTTGAACCAGTTACCTTTCTCAGCATTCCACAAGCATCTTTGAAAAAGCCCTTAATCTGGTAGTCATACAGGATTGGGTCGCCGTTTTCGTTGCGAGGAAACACGGTCATGCACTTGTCTGCCACAGCATCTGCGCCCAGAGCGGCCACTTCGTCCTCAACGGTTGCTGCATCAGGGGACTTGCTGGCGATGAACTCTCGCGCGATGTTCTGGTTGCTAGGCCAAGTGCCAAGAACTGCTTCGATGAATGTGATTCTGACTTTGATTTTTTTCATTTTTGCTCACTCTTTCTTTCTCAATGTGTTCCAGCCGGTCTTTCTCCCGGTTGTGCCAGCGGATTTCCCGCTTTCCGTAATACTTACCGTTCATAGGTCAGCTCCCCTGTTGCAAGCATCTGTGACACCTCGCCGTAATGCTTGCCCAACTTGTCCGCAAGGGCTTGTACTTCTCCGATGGATGGAAACGTCTTTTCCAGCTTCTTGTTTTCTTGCTGTTTGATTTTGTACGCTGCCTTCGCGTTCAGGTTCGCCTTTGCGTTGTAGGCTTTCTTAGCGCATCCATTGTGGTATTTCTGCGATGCTACTTTTTTCAGCATCGGCTTGCCGCAGTATGCGCAGAATGCCTTACGGGGCTTGAATGTAATTCCAGCCTTCCTGTGCTTCCTGTCACGCTCTTTGTCAACCTTGCGCTTACACTCGGAGCAGTACCGTCTTGTCGGTCTGACTACGCCAAGATACAGGCCGCAGCGTTCACAGTACTTTTCTTCCACGCTGCATCTCCTCTTTCAGTCTGGCTTCCCGATTGTGACGTTCAAAGCACTGGTTGATGGACTTCTCCATCCACAGCACCTTGTTAGCATCGTTTCTGGATACGCCAGCAGCCATTGCAAGCTTCAGCCTGCGCTTGTGGCTTTGCGCTTTACGAAATTTCATCACCAGCACTCACCAGCCTTATCTGTGATGAACTTCGGGACTTCCTTGCCTGTGGCAACGCACAGCGCAACTAGCTTTTCGACCCAGATGTCAAACAGGCTTTCTTTTGGCATATAGCACTGTCCAAAACAAGGCTCCTTAAAATCTGTCCAGATCGTCAGGCCGACAGCGCCATCCGTGACCGTCCATATCATGCTGTAACCTTCATTGCACAGGTTGTACAAAATGTCTCGTGCTCTGCTTTTGGCTTCGTTGATTTCAAAGGCATTCCAGCACTTTTTGCTTCCCTCGTAGACCTTTGTCGCTTCGTCAATGGCGTGGTGCGCTTCGTCCGGGTACTCAAGGTCTACCTTTAAGGTGATGATTTGTTCCATGTTTACCCCTCCGCTTTCTGGTTCTTCTTTTCTTTCAAGAAGAGATTTACAAAGTAGACTTGGCCGCGACCGGAAATCTTAGGAGTGCGGTTAATGGAAATGTGGTCGCTGTGCTGAATCGTGGTTTCTTTGATTTCAAACAGCCCCATCTCCATACTCCGCTGCGTTGGCAAGTTGTAATCGCTACGTTTCGGGTCTTTAATGAGATAGCCGTTCCGGCGCAGCCAGTCGAACAAACGGTTCTGACCGATGTCAATGCCGTTCTGAGACAGCAGCTTCGCCATTTCGCCAACCAAAATGCTCTTTTTGCTAGCACTCACAGCGTCAGCAAACAGCGCTTTCGGCTTCATGGTCTCAATCTGCTTGTCTTTCTCTTCCAGTTCCTCATGCGCTGCGATCAGTGCAGTTGCAAGGAGCTGCGACCGGGTAAGCTGCGGTTTTTCAGCCAGCTTCTTTTCCATCTCGTTGAACGCTGCAATGTACTTGAGCTTCCACTCAAGAGCAGCCTTTCCGGTGAAACCCATAGCCAGCAGGGTGAAGCCGTCACGGTTCATCAGATACATGGGGTAGCTCTGGCCGTTCTGCTCATGGACGTACTCGGTCTTGTAAAACATGGGGGTGTCCCCATTTTTGGGGAGACCCCTCATAATATCTTCGATGTCACGCATCACATGGTCATGACGCTTCTCGAAGCTCTCTGCAATCTGACGGCTGGAAACCACAGGCTCGCCATTTTGCATGGATAAAATAATGTCGTTCATTTTTAATCCTTTCTTATGACTTACTGCTTGTCCCTCACAAGCAAAGAGTCTACCGACACACGGAAGTAATCAGCAACTTTCACAAGCTGTCGAATGCTCGGCCCATTTGCGGAGCGTTCCCACTTTCCCAGCGCGCCGTTGCTTAAACCAGCGGCTACTTCCAAGTCAGTACGAGACAGACCATGTAACTTGCGAAACTCGTCGATTTTAGAAAGATTCACTAGCCATTCTCCTTTCTGGGCTTGCATTTTACTAGAAAATATGCTACTATGTAGTTGCGAAGTACAAAGTGAACATTTTCTAGCGACTTCCTGATAGATTTGTCAGTGGTCTTGGTTTTTGTTTGCCCTATGCTTCATATTATACTAGCCAAGTGGCTATTTTTCAATAGTCAATTTTCAATTCTGTAAACATTTGGCTATTTGCACAAAAAGAGAGGTCTTTTTCTATGCGCAATGTGGAGCGAGCCAAGAAAATCGCTGCCGACAAAGGTGTGAATATATCCTTTGTGTGCAGAGAAATCGGGAAAAGCAGAGGTTATATCTCTCAAATGCTGACTACCGACAGAGATTTTCCAGATGAAATGCTTTCGCCAGTAGCCAACGCGCTAGGCGTTACAGTTGAAGAACTGACTGGCAGCCAAAAAGAAAACCCGCCCCAGCAGCCGCAAAGCGAAGTTGACGCGGATATCAAATGGATTGAGCAAAAGCTAGTAGAGATGCCGAAAGAAAAGCGTGAAGCTTTGATGAAGCTTATCAGAACTATGTGAGGTGATGGCGTGGGCAAAAAGAAATTTAGCAAAGAAGAACTGCTGAACGACAAAAGTTCTCACATGGGTGATAGGTTTTCATTTGCCTTCGGTGCGCTTTTCTTGGTTGCTTCATTTATTTTCCTTGTGTATTCTTCAACCGCCTTTTTAATCGTTGCAGCCATTGGGGCTATGATGTTGATAAAAGGTAAACGCGGATACGATATGTTTCTTGAAAGAGAAAAGCTCAAAACAAAAATGTACGAAACACCTGTGTCCGCAAAGATTGTAGGCTCTGGTGAAAGCAAAAAGGCCGGAAGCACCGCGCTCCGTTCCGCTGTTGGCGGTTCAATTGCCGGTTTGCCCGGTGCTGTTTACGGTGCAGCATCCGCAAAATCTAAAACCAGCGTCACGTTTTATGTGACGTATGAAGATGGGCATCACGGAAGCGAAACTGTAAATTCCGATTCTAGCCGGTTCTTAAAACTGATGAAAGTCTGTAAGGATTGACCCGGTACAAATAAAACCCCTTGCGCCGGGCTTTCGGTAGCCTTATGCGCAAGGGGTTTTGTCATACATTGGTTATTGCTTCTTTTGCCGCCGGAATCTTCTCTGGATGTTCCAGCAGCCATTCGATAAATCGGTCAATCTTGGCTCTTTCTTGTTCACTCATTGTGGCATATCCTCCCGATCGGTAAAAATGAATGTTCATTTGATACGATTATACATCTTCTAGTTGTAAAGTCAATGTATTTTTAACAACTTCGTAAAAATCAAACGTTTTTTTCGCATCCATTACTTCACATCAGGGAAGCCAAAAATTGCGATGACAATGATTAAGAGCCACATTAAATTTAAGTTACCCTTTGCTTTGTAACATTCCGTTGAGCATGGAACGAAAAGGATTATCCGGTAAATCGTCCAGCACATTTGCTTTGACGAGAGCGTTCGTGCTGATGCTGTGCGAAACATTGTTTAGCTGCACAATGGCATCGTCCAAGTCTTTTACGGTTGCTCCACGCCGTTCCATTGACTGGAGGAAAGTTTTCACTTCTTCAAGAACGACAGGGTTTTCGACTTTATAGAATCCATTCGTAAAGTCCATCTTCTTCTCCTTTCACAGTTCTACAAGCTGTCCGTCAATGCGTTCGATGTTATCTGCCGGGTCGCGCCCATCGTCTAAGGCGGCTACGGCGCGTTCCAGAACGTTTTTTGCTTCTTCATAAGCAAACTTATCAGCATCGTTGTTCGCAAGGTTGTAGACCAGCTTTAAGGCGGTCTGTCGGGCATAGGGAATGAGCATGGTGTCAATCTGGTTCATACACTAACCCTCCCACGGTTTCGGCGTTTTGTTTTCGTTCGGTTCAGATGCGGGCATACCGTCAATGATAATCATGTTGTTACCTCCTGTTTTGATTGTTTTTTTCGATGGTACAGTTATAACACGGGCTGCTGTTGGTTCTCCATAGCAGCTTTTTCCATTTTTTGGATTGTCGAATCCAGCAGTTTTGTCGGATTTTGTTGAAAGGGTGAGAATTTATGGATGAATATTTAGTAAGAACAGCTAAAGCATTAGAAATAGCTCGAATGCGTTCCGGATTGAGCCAGCAGAAATTGGCGGCACGGATGGGCGTGAATCGTGGCACGATAGCAAATTGGGAGCAAGGTCTGGCAGCTATTTCCCTTCCGATGGCTATGCGCTGGTTCACCTGCTGCGGCGTATCGGCGGCTCGATACATAGACGCTTGCATTCACCCAGGGCTACTGGAGCATCTGGAAGATGACCTTTCCGATTTGGAGAAACGGCGGATTCTCATAGATGCCATGATGGAATGTTCTTCCTATGAGATAGATGCCTTGCTGTACATCCGGTACGGAGATCACGGTTCAGACCACATCGGCGTTCTGACGGAGATTCTGGCAAACCTTCACACACCGCTCAAGGACAGGGTCGCTGTCTGTCGGATGGTGTCTGGTAGCTATGAGATGGCACAAGCCACTAAAACAGACCCAGACCCGAACGGAACCGCCCCAAAGATGGAGATTCTCTATCAGGCACAGGACGCTGGAACAGAAGCAGCCATGAAGTCCAACGATTCCTATACCGTGAATCCCAATAATATAACTGGCTGATTGTCGAATTATCGCAGTTTTTGAAAAACATTTTGTCCGCGTTCGTCCACTTTTTGTACACGTTTCATGCAGATTAGGTATACCTTTACCTTGTCATTTCGTCCCCCATAGGCTGTAAATCGACAATATTCGCGCGGGACAAATAACGAATTAGCGTTAATTTGTTGCTTGTGATTGGTCGGCTTGTCAATCTGTCCCCCATCGTGCAGATTAGGTATCCCTTTTCGTCCACTTTTTGTACACCTATCCACAATTCGTCCACGTTTAATGTGACTAACGATGTACGGCTTTTCTCCGGCTACAGTCTTATTTAGCAAATGCAGAGTTCAGTTATCCACAAACTGGAATGGAAAAATAAAGAATTTGTTGAAAATTATCGTCATCGACTATTTAACGATGATATTTAACCTCTTGTTTATTTCTTGTTTAATATATAATAGGTAGACGGGGGACGAAATGACAAAGCATGGGGGACGTTTTGACAAGTCATGGGGGACAAAATGACGAGGACATGGGGGACAAAATGACGAGGACATGGGGGACAAAAAGACAAGTCATGGGGGACGAAAATCATTGACACGTCCCCCTACTTGTGGTATACTGTTTTCATACCATTAAAGGAAGTGAGCAGATGCCAAAAATATCAGACAACAACCTTGTCGAGAAAAGTAAGTCCCTTGTTTGGGCGAAGTTCAGGGACTACACCGCAGGAGAACTTCGTCTGCTAGAGGTTTACCTATCAAGAATAAATCCGAGAGACCCAAGCAGTAGCCGTGTAGAGTTCACTTTGGCGGAATACAGGGAGCTTCTTGGACTGAAAAGCCTTGATGCAAGAAGGATTGAGCCACAGATTAAGCACTTTTTAGGCAATACGGTTTCGATTCCTATTGACAAGGAGAAAGGAACATTTGAAAGTTTTGTCCTATTCACGAGGGCAAAACTGGACTATGTACCAGAAACAAGGTCTTACGTCGTGGCAATCACCTGCAACCCAGACCTTCGCTCCATCTTTTTTGATATTGCTGAAAGCGGATATGTTCGGTATCGACTGCGTTACACTTCACGAATGAAGTCACAGTACAGCATTTTGCTCTATTCAATTCTTCGAGACTGGTTGAATATGGACAACAAGCCGCATGAAATCAGTCTGAAGAAGTTGAGAGAGCAGCTCGGCGCGATGGAAGCCAGCTACGATGTTTATAAGAACCTTCGCAAACGAGTGCTTGACGTTGCGGTAGATGAGATCAATGCCGTGTCTGACATTGTTGTGACCTACGAACCAGTCCTTGTGGCACGAAAGGCTGTGGCGGTCAAGTTTAAGCCCAAAATTAAAGCGTCTGAGACGTTGATTGAGGTGCAGGCAAGCGAAGTGTTGACCGAACCTCAAAAAGCCGCCAAAAAGCCCCGCAGGAGCGGATATGAGGATTTCGACTGGTCTGTGTGTGACGAATTGGAAAAGCAGGACTGCATTGACGTGGCGAAGGTAGTTGAGAAGTGGATGAAGAAAGAGCATCCTGAAATCAAGCTGCCAAGACGCAGAGAAGCGGTTTACGACACGGTAAAGGCTGCGTATAAGGATATTCTGTCTTTAGACAGGTCTCCGTTCCCTGACAGGCCTATTGGCTATCTGATTAGAAGCGTTGACAAGGCGGGCGTTGTGGATAGGTATATGCCAGCTTTCTATTCCATCGAAGCGTTGCAAAAGTAGTCAGATGTGGCACATACGACAGAATGAATGTATCGAGAAAAAAATAAATCAGAAAGGAGCAAAATTTGAAAGACGAATACAAAGAACTTGCTGAAACCTGTGTGTTCGATGAAGCATATAGCAAGGACGATGCTTTTAACATCGGGTGGTGTGAAAGATGCGAATGTGAAAGAAAGTGCATTTGCAAAAGAATAGTAAGCGGAAAATTAAAATATCCGTATTAAGAAAGAGTGATAAAATGGCAAAAATTATAGCGGTCGCCAACCAGAAGGGCGGCACTGGAAAAACCACCACCTGTGAGAATCTGGGCATCGGGCTGGCGATGGAGGGCAAGAAAGTCCTGCTGGTGGACTGCGATGCCCAGTGCAACGCAACGGACACTTACGGCGCACAGACAGAGGATGTATGCACCCTGTTTGATGTGATGACCCGGCAAGGTACGGTCGAAGAAGGAATCCAGCATTGTGAAGCTGGTGACATTCTTCCGTCCGACAGCGCATTGAAGGATATTGACGAGCAGCTTGTGCGAGACATGGGCAAGAACTTCCGGCTGCGAGAAGCACTTGAAAGCGTGTCTGGGCGGTACGATTACATTGTGCTGGACACTCCCCCGCAGCTTGGTCTTGCGCTTGTGAACGCCCTGATCGCCGCCAACAGCATTATCGTGCCCATCACAGCAGACCGTTACGCACTGGCTGGTTTGAGCCAGCTTTCACAGACCATCGGCGATGTTCGCAGATACTTCAATCCGACTTTGAAGATTGAAGGACTGCTCTTGAATCAGTACAAGAGCCGTGAGAATCTGTCCAAAGAGGTCGTGGAGCAGCTTCCTGTGATTGCACAGAGCATGGGGACAACCCTGCTAGACGTGAAGATTAGACCGTCTATGGGCGTTCGTAAGGCGCAGGCAGAGCGGCACAGCCTGTTTAGTGGCGATACGGCAAAAAGCACCAGTGCAGAGGATTTCAAGGCGTTGGCACAGTATCTCGTTGGAGGTGAGGGCTGATGAAGTCAACCAGCAAAAAATCGACGGGTTTGCTTGGAGGGTTTGATTTTCAGCCTATTTTTTCGGAACAGACATTAAGCCAAAGTGAGCCAAAGGAAGAAGAAGTAAGCCAAGCAAAGCCGAACGAAGCCGAACAAGCATTGATTAAGCCCAGTGAAGCCACAGACAGCCGTATACAGCCTAATGAAGCACAGTTAAGCAGTATTAAGCCAAAGCAAGCCAAAGACAGCGAAACACAGCCGAACAATGCCGTAGTAAGCGAAAGTAAGCCAAAGAAGCTGAAACAGGCAAAAGAAGTTCAACGTCTTATCGAACAAGGCAATGCTCCCGGCGCACTAGCCGAAGCTGGCTTGACAAAGAAAAAAATCCCGATGCCGGAATCGCATCAAGGCGTTGCAAGTGGCGATGGTAAGCGTTCAAAGCGCATTACCATCCTTATGAGCGAGGAGGAACGCAAGTACATCAACCGTGAAGCTAGGCGACACGGAATGACGATTGGACAGTTCGTGTACGCTCTGGCGGTTGCGGCGGCAGAGGGGAAGATTGAACTGGAAGATTTTTTGGAGGATTAAGGGGGTTCCGAAACGGAACGCCCCCCTCCGTATCGTATCTTTCAGTATTAAGTATTGACTTTTAAGCACACAAATAGTATACTTAATGTGCGCTCAAAAGTGGAGGTGAACGCATGAGTGCAAAAATGGGAAGACCAAAGCTGGAAAACCCTAACAGTGTTCGCACAAGCGTCCGTTTGGACGTGAACACGGACAAGCAGCTTTCGGATTATTGTCAAAAAAACGGCATTTCTAAAGGAGAAGCTGTTCGTGAAGCTGTCCAGCAATGGCTTGAACATCAAAAATAAAAAAATCCCATAAACTGTTCGGAACTTGGCAGTAACAGACAGTTTAAGGGATTACACTCCATGCGATTATGGGTGATAAATCCATTATATCATCTTCATAGTTGCATTACAAGCAAGATTTTTGTGGTAAAGCTAATGAACATTCCGGCAACGAAAGAAGAGATTCTCGAAAACTTCAAGAAAAACAGCAGTGGTCGTCCGCTCAATAAGGATGATTACGAGATTGCAGGAGCGTTGTCTCGAATCACTTACAAGGCGTATGAGGCCGGAATGGAAGATGCTAAACAGTTGAATATGGAGGATATGATGGATAATAAGAGATGTAACTCACTTCACGTTTTCAAGAACAAGACCTTTGGCCAGCTTCGCACGATTGAAGAAGATGGAAAGATTCTTTTCTGTGCTTCTGACGTTGCGAAAGCACTTGGATACGCAGTTCCCCGCAAAGCTGTCTTTGACCACTGCAAGGGCGTAACAAAACGCTACGCACCTACAAATAGCGGTGTGCAGGAAATGAGCTTTATCTCAGAGGGTGACGTATACCGGCTTATCACCCATAGCAAGCTGCCCGGTGCGGAAAAGTTCGAGAGTTGGGTTTTCGATGATGTTCTTCCGTCTCTCCGCAAGAATGCCTATTACAGCCTTGCCCCGCAGGAGAACAAGCCAGACACGCGGAACGATGCAATCTTGCAAGTGTTGATGAAGAACACGGAAGTCCTGCAAGCCATCGTTCAGCAGAACCAGCAGATTATGATTGCTCTTACCAATCTGTCTGTCAACGATGCAAAGCGCACGATGGAGATTCAGCCTTACACTTCCCATCAGGGGCAAAAGGGTGACGGCAAACGTAGCAAGCGAATCACAATCCTTATGAGCGACAGCGAGCGGACGTTCGTTACGAGAGAAGCCCACAGGCATGGATTCACGGCAGGTGAGTACATCTATAACCTGTCCGTTGCAGCATCGAAAGACCAGATTGACTTAGGATAATCCAGAAGAAAGCTAGAGAATAGAACAGGCAGCTATCACCCATCGTTAGGAGATGTGGGAATCGTCACCCCACCTAGCTTTTTCAATAGTAAACCCCTGTGTAGTCACAACGGCTACACAGGGGTTCTGTTTTACTTATCAGCAATGCAATCCCAGTAGAGATATGCCTTGCCATCTGCGGCATCTGCGTCCTCAAGGAACGCCTTTGCCATGTCAGCGTAGAAGCCCGGAGTGTCAACGGACTGACGCTTTGCGACCTGACAATAATCTGAGTACATCATGTTCATGACAGCCCAGAAATCGTTCGGGTCGCAGGTAATATTGCGCTGCTTGGCCACGTCCTGTGTCTGTTCCAGCGTCCAGTGACAGCCCTTCGTGCCGTCAGCGTTCACCATGCTGTCACACCATTCCTCCGCTTCATCGTGTGTGAGGTGCTGGCGTGGCATCCTGATCGAGCGGCTGTCTGCACCGCCACGTTCGTACTGCTCAGACCGCTTGTCCCAGTCTCCGTGCTGCGAGAAGCCGATTTGCGGCATCTTGCGCCCATACTCTACGTCAGGGTAGCGGGGGATAGGGTAGGGGTCGATGTAGCGGTTTTCCTCCTGCGGATAATAGGAATAGCGGTCGTTGCCGCCTTCCAGCTTACGCAGACGGCGTTCCAGTTCACGCTCCCTGCGGTCACGCTCTTCCTCAAGGCGGTCACGTTCCGGCTCACGGTCTTTGTCGTGGTCACGGAGCATCATCATGCGGCGAAAATTGTTCTTGCCCATAATCTATACCTCCTTAAGAAATGGACGCAGGAGCACCGGCGTGGGAACGGCAGAAGCAGCCAAGATACTTGAACGTGCCGGTGCCGGTGGCAGACGTTGCCACACGGGTAGCGTAACGAGTGCGAGTGTGAATGCTCTCAGCGGTTGCCTGAGCGCAGTTGCAGTCGGTCAGAGGGTATGCGGTCGTACCTGCGCCGATGGTAATGACAACAGGGGCGTTGATGGTGGTCGTGTCCGGGATGCTCTGGGCAACCACGATGCAATACTTCTCTCCGTTCTGGTATGCGCCAGCAGGGATATTGATGGTCAGCGTATCGTTGGCGAACGTGACCGCCTGACTGATGACCAAGTGGGAGCAGAGTTTGCAGCTTGTTTTGCAAGCCATAATGTTTTCCTCCTAAAAAATCAGGGGCAGAGGTGTCTTACCCCTGCCCCGATGGTTCACCCGGTGTTATCGGGGAGTGTGTTGGTTAGCAGCAGTTGCAGCAGTTCACGCCCACGTTAGGGTTTGCCACCTGATAAGCGGGAATCGGACGAGGATTGACCCGGTT
>ERZ826764.3917-NODE-3917-length-10926-cov-4.873609_pt1 | contig 10926 bp, 11 predicted proteins | sample MGYA00519870_ERZ826764 | MGnify/ENA primary metagenome ERZ826764 (study PRJEB31778, sample SAMEA3449239) | human gut metagenome | biome: human gut; feature: human-associated habitat; material: faeces | place: United Kingdom | collected 2010/2012 ...
TCCGGCTCTACACAGGAATCAGCGAGCTTCGTCCCTCGTGACCGCTTTTTCTCTGTGCGGATGGAAGAATCGCCACAGATTATTACGCTGAATCACATCCTCATAGCTGCGGACTTTCCCGCGCAGCTCCGTATTTTCACGCTCCAATTCTGCCGCACGGAGCTTGCTGTGGACAGACTTATAATCAGAAATTTCCTGTTTCAAACTGTCAATCTCAGCCTTGAGCTTTGCAATCAGTTTGTTTGCCGCATCCAACGCCTTTTGCAGTTTGGATTCCTTTTTCTCTGCTGTAACGTACTTCTTTGCCAGAGTGGAAAGTCGGCCAAAGTCCTCACGCTCCACGGCAACTTTGGATGAGAAGGGAATGGACGTTGCCACGATTTTTTCGATAGACCGCACATCGACCCGCTGGTTCTGGATTTTTTCAATTTTGCTTCCAAGCGTTGCTGCCTGCTTTTCCTGCTGACGGTTCTGCTCTGTGAATTCTGCCAGCCGCGCCTGTTCCTGCTGCACCTTGAACTGCGTCACGGTCAGGTGTTCCTCCGAACTGCCGCGTTCGCCGCGCTCCACATCGTCGTACCCGGCATCGCGCATGTACTGGAAGAAATCGTCCTGCAAAACGCTGTAGGATTTTTTGAGAACGGGCTTGCCCTTGGTGCTCAGAATCGGCGTACCGTTCTCGTCCAGCGCGGGCTTGGAAGCCCACTTCTTACTCATGCTGACCTGCTGGATTATCTCCTTGACCGTGCCGCGAAGCGACTCATCCTTGCAGCGCTTCGACCACAGGATTTTCTTCTCCACAACTGGGATATAGACTACATGAAGATGATAGTGGTACACGTCCCGCCCCAAAGCATCCGACATGGCGCGGTTGCGCTCGTCGGCGTGCATGACCGCCGATAGGATGTATTGCTCGCCGCCCACAATTTTGATTGCAGCTTTGTAGGCATCGGCGTAAAACTGTTTTGCAAATTCATAGCCGCCGTGATTGAAGAAGTACGCGGAGTTGACGTCGAAGATCAGCTCTCCGAATTTCTCAGCATCCGCTTTCAGGCCGCGGGTGGAGATCACGCCGTCAGAGCGCATCTGCTCGAACATCTCCTTATACCCGGCGGTTGGTGTTTTGAAATGGACGTTGTATGGTGTCCGTTCGGGAACGATGTCCTGATTGACATACGACGATTTTTCGCGCTCGTTGTGTGCCTGCGCGTTGCCGATGTCTGCGTCTTTCATTCTCGCGTTTCTTGCGGTGGTACGGTGAATACCGTCGCCTCTTGCCATAGGCAGTTTACCTCCTGATTTCAGATTGTGCAGGACGGGGGAGCTTTCGGAGAGGCACTTCTGCGGAAGTGTAATAACCCACTATGATACTTTCATCCTGCGGCTGCAAAGTATCGTGGGCTCTCCGAGGGGGAACGGGGTATGCGGCTTCTGCGGAAGCCTCTGCCGTGGCTTGCAAGTAGTACCCACTTTGCAAAATCCACGGCGTGACCGCCAGCCTTTCAGCAATCAAATTTGCTTCAACGCTGCCGCCCACAGGCAGAGAGAATTTTGAAAATCCTCTCCGCCATCCATCTCAAAATCTGCGGGTTTTTCGATGGGGACGGGGATGCGAGGGGCTGTGTCAGCTAATGCTTTGCCTTGTCTGCCAGCAACAGGAGCGTGGCACGCTCCTGTCACAGTTCCCAAGGAGGAGTAGTCCATCGGTAGCTCTGCGGCACTCCACGCCGGTCAAGATACTCCTGCCGCGCCTGCTCCCGTTCTTCTTCGGTGGGAGCAGTCTTGTACCGGGAATAGATCTGCCGGTTCAGCATGGCGTCGAGCTTTTGCTCCAAGCCCTGCCGGATTTCTTCTTCATAATCGTCTTCGCCCCGCAGATGATACATGGCGAGGTCGATGAACAGATCATAGGGGATTTATACGCTTTTCATTTTCCTATCCTTTCCTATCCGCGACGGTCGCAACGATTGCGACGGTTGCTTTGATGGCATCATTTCCACCGTCGCGACCGTCGCAGTCGTCGCGCTTTCATCAGTCGATTACTTCGTACTCAACATTGTCGATTATCATATAGGTGAGCTTCACCTGCCGCCCGGAGTGCTTGGCCCTGTTCTCATACCTCACATGGTACTCGTCCAGCAGCCTGCCGGATTTTACGTTCAGGTATTTGGTGAGAGCGTTTGCCGCCATGCCCGTATTCACCGCTTCCGCAAGCTCGGTCGGACTGCCTGCCCATTCTCTGCTTTCGGAGGAAACAAGCTGGGAAACCGTATCCAATACCGGGTCGGGCGGCTCCTGATACGGCTCGTTCTCTGTCCGTTCAAGGCTCCATATCTGCGTGTCGGCATCTTTTTTCAGATATAGAATCTGATCCTGTTGATCTCGCCCCACGGCATCGACCGTGGCCTCCAATGCTGTCCGTTTTTTCTTCTGCATCAGGAGTGCTCCGTCTGCACAACCAAGAAGTCCCGTCGTGCCGGAGATCGTTTCAAAGCTGTCTCCGGCTGGCTGTTTTCTTGTGTGATGAACGGTAACGATGCAAATGCTGTGCCTGTCCGCAAAACGCTTGAGCTTTCCGATGATCTCATAGTCGCTGGCGTAGCTGTAAGCCTCGCCGCCAGCTTCTCTGATCTTCTGCATGGTGTCAATGATAACCAGCTTCGTGTCGGGGTGTTCCTTTATGAAATTCTCAAGCTGCTCGTCAAGACCGTTTCCGATTTTGTTTGCTGCCGTTGCAAAATGCAGGCTGGCAGTATCCGCCACGCCGTACATCATAAACATTCGACTCTGGATTCTCTGGAAATCATCCTCCAGTGCAAGGTACAGAACCGTACCCTGATGGACTTCATAGCCCCACAGCCTTTGCCCTGTGCTGACATGGTAGGCAAGCTGCGCTACCAGAAATGATTTTCCGATTTTGGGTGCTCCTGCGAGGATATATGCCCCGGAGTAGAGCAGACCGTCTATGACGGGCGGTCTGCTCTTGTAGGCGGTCTGATACAGCTCTGTCATGGAAACGGTATGAAGATAATGTGGGTCGTTCATGCGCCGGATTTTCTCGCGCATTTCCTCAATATTTCCCTCTGGGGGATTGCTTTCGCAGGTTTCATGTAGTATGCTCTGGTTAGTTGAATTGTGAGGCGGCTGCCCTCCATCTGCGCCAACAGATGGGATGAGGGCGGTCGTTTTCTCATTATCCGTCATTACGCTCACCTCCGGGAATCTGGAAGCCGTAGAACTTCTGCTTGAAATACTGGGCAGGGCATTTTCCGGCTACGGTCAGATAGCCCTGGGATTTCAGCTCCCTGTTCATTTCCCGGACGATCTGATACGCCTTGCTGCGGCTGATTCCCATGATCTCTGCCACCTCTGACGCTGTGATAAACTGTGCTCTCATAGTACCTCCTGTTTCAATGTGATCTGCCTCGGCCTGCGTATCTTTTGTTCATCCCCCTTTCTCCAGCCTCTCCGAAATACGCACCCTGAGTACATATTTTATTATACGCACACAAGGTGCATTTATCAAGCCTTTAGAAAATAAAAATATGTACTTGCAATTCGCTTTATTCTGTGATATGATATGGACGAGGTGAATCAGATATGGACAATTTCGATTATCCCGCCATTGGGCAGAGAATCAAGCAGCTCCGAAAACGCAAGGGGCTGAACCAGACCGAACTGGCACAAATGCTGAAAAAATCTCTCCGCACCGTACAGAAGTACGAAACTGGAGAGATCGAAGTGTCGATTGCCGTTGTCAATCAGATTGCCGACCTGTTGGATTCAACGCCGACCTATATCCTCGGCTACGAATCCAGTACAACGCAGATCAGAACGCTTTCCGACGTGATGGACTTTCTCTTTAAGCTGGAAACGGTAGAAGGCATCGACTTCAAGATCGACGTGCAGAAGCCACCCCGCCGCAAGCAGTGGGAATGTTCCATTTCCTTTGACGGAAAGAGCATGGCAGAGTTCAACGCCGATATGTGCCTGTTCCTTGAGCAGTGGGAGGACGAACGCAGCGAGCTTCGCGCCTATAACTCCACGCAGGCAGCATATAAGCGCTGGAAGGAGCAGACGCTTGCATACTATGCCGCGAACGCAGTCAAATGCACAGAGCCGGAAGAACTTGACCGTGATGAACTAATTGCAAGACGGACAGAGCTTTTGGAAAAGGAATACGGTAAAAACGAGAGTAATGAGTAAATAACCCCATCAAAGCCTGATTCTTGAGGGAAGGAGGTAAAAATGTCAGTAACAAAAGACGGCGACACCGGTCGCTGGATGTCCCAGATCCGCGTGACGGACTGGACGGGCAAGACCATCCACAAGAAGAAGCGTGGCTTTGCCACCAAGAAGGAAGCCCTTCAATGGGAACGGGACTTTATCAGCCAATCCACGGGCAGCCTCGGCATGACCTTCGGTGACTTCATCGCCCTGTATGTCAAGGATATGGAGCACCGCCTCAAGCCCTCCACCGTTGCCAGCAAGAAATGGCTGATTGACCTGAAGGTAACGCCTTTCTTTAAGAAAATCCCGCTGAACGAGATCAAGCCCACTCATGTGCGCCAATGGCAGAACTCCCTGACCAGCTATCGGGATGAAAATGGCAAGCCTTACGCCCAGACCTATCTCAAGTGCATCAACAACCAGCTCACGGCGATTTTCAACTACGCAGTCAAATACTATGGCTTGAAAGAAACCCCCTGCCACAAGGCGGGGAGCATGGGCAAGAAGAAAGCCGACGAGATGCTGTTCTGGACAAAGGACGAGTTCCAGACCTTTATCGAGAGCATGAAAGACCGGCCTGCCAGCTACACGGTATTTATGACCATGTACTACACGGGGATCCGGGAGGGAGAACTGCTGGCGCTCACACCGTCGGACATCGACTTCGAGAAGAAGACCCTGACGGTGAACAAGAGCTATCAGCGCCTCGGCAGAGAGGATATTATCACCACTCCGAAAACGCCGAAAAGCATCCGCACTATCCCCATTCCCGACGGTCTTTGCACCTGTTTGCAGGAGTATATGTCCCATTGCTACGGACTGCAAAAGGACGACCGGCTCTTTCCCTATACCAAGAGCTTTCTGTATCACGAAATGGAGTATGGCTGCAAAGCATCAGGTGTGAAGCGGATTCGGGTGCATGATATTCGCCACAGCCACGCCAGCCTGCTGGTGGAGATGGGCTTCTCACCGCTGCTGATCGCGGAGCGGCTCGGACATGAAAAGGTGCAGACAACGATGGACACGTACAGCCACCTGTACCCCAACAAGCAGGTGGAGGTAGCCAGACAGCTTGACGGCATTATGCCGTGAGCCTCTGGCTACAAAAATCGCTGCAAATGTAGCCAATTTGTAGCCACTAAAAAAGAAAAATCCTGAAAAACGCTGTATTACCAACGCTTTTCAGGATTCCAAAAACACTAAATATTTATTCCCACTCAATCGTCCCGGAGGGCTTCGGTGTCAGGTCGTAAAGGACACGGTTCACACCTTTCACTTCGGATGTGATGCGCTGTGTGATTTTCTGCAGCAACGCAAACGGCACATCCTCCACCGTGGCGGTCATTGCATCCACGGTATTTACCGCACGCAGAATGACCGGCCAGTCGAAGGTACGCACTCCCTCATGCACACCCACTGACTTGAAATCGGGCACTACCGTGAAATACTGCCACACCTTGCCCTCCAGGCCCGCCTTTGCAAATTCTTCCCGCAGGATCGCGTCGGATTCCCGCACAGTCTCCAGCCTGTCGCGGGTGATTGCGCCCAGACACCGCACGCCAAGGCCCGGGCCGGGGAACGGCTGACGGTATACCATGCTGTCGGGCAGGCCCAACGCCTTACCACAGGCACGCACCTCATCCTTAAACAACATTTTCAGCGGTTCCACCAGCGCGAAATCCAAATCCTCCGGCAGGCCTCCCACATTGTGGTGCGACTTAACAGCTTTCACTGTTTTCGTTCCGCTCTCAATGATATCCGGATAAATCGTGCCCTGCGCCAGGAAATGGATACCGTCCAGCTTGCGTGCTTCTTCTTCAAACACACGGATAAACTCCGCGCCGATAATCTTGCGTTTCTGCTCCGGCTCGGCAACGCCCGACAGTTTATTCAGGAAGCGGTCCACCGCGTCCACATAAATGAGGTTGGCGTCCATCTGGTTGCGGAACACCTCCACAACCTGCTCCGGTTCTCCTTTGCGCAGCAGACCATGGTTTACATGCACGCACACCAGCTGCTTGCCGATGGCCTTGATGAGCAACGCCGCCACGACCGAGGAATCCACGCCGCCGGACAATGCCAGAAGCACTTTTTTATCTCCCACCTGTCGGCGGATCAGCTCGACCTGGTCTGCAATGAAGTTCTCCATGTTCCAGTTGGGCTGCGCACCGCAGGCATCGAATACAAATTCGGACAGGACGGCTTTCCGCTGCGCCGCATCCGTGGGCCACGGCGCGCCGCCTTTGTGGCCAGGCTGCAAAAGCGGCAGGCCGCAGCCATAGATATCGCTGCACGCGTCGATCTCCACACCGTCCACCACATGGTTGGGGCCGCCGTTCAGAATAACCCCCTTTACATTGGGCAGCGCATTCAACTCCGCCAGTGTAATATCGTGGGGATAGATCTCACTGTACACTCCCAACGCGCGAATCTCCCGGGCAAGACGCGGGTTTTCCTCGCTGCCCAGGTCCAGAATCACGATCATGTCCTGCTTCATGGATAGAAGCCTCCTCCGGCAATATTTTTTTTATTTTACCACGATTCGACGCTTTTCCGCAACCTGCCCGGAAGAAAAGCACCTTTTGGCCCAAGCGCTGCAGCCAAAAGGCCGCAAAGGGCTTTTCTGCGCTCTTTGCGGCCTTTTCTCACTCGAATTCCACCGTCGCGGGCGGCTTTCCCGTACAGTCGTACAGCACACGATTGATGTGCGGCACCTCGTTCACGATCCGGCTGGTAACCGTGTCGATGACCTCCCAGGGCAAGTGCGCGGCTTCTGCCGTCATAAAATCTGCCGTAGTAACAGCACGCAGCGCAACAGCATAGTCATAGGTACGTTCGTCGCCCATCACGCCAACGCTGCGCATGTTTGTCAGTGCCGCAAAATACTGGCCAAGGCCCTGCGCCACGCCTGCCTTTGCGACTTCCTCGCGGTAAATGGCGTCCGCATCCTGCAAAATTGCGATTTTCTCCGGCGTCACCGCGCCGATGATGCGGATGGCAAGGCCTGGTCCGGGGAAGGGCTGGCGGCTGACCAAATGCTCCGGGATTCCCAGCTCGCGGCCCGCGTTGCGCACTTCGTCCTTGAACAGGTCGCGCAGCGGTTCGATAATCTCTTTGAAGTCCACATAGTCCGGCAGACCGCCTACGTTATGGTGGCTCTTGATGACCGTGGATTCACCGCCCAGGCCGCTTTCCACCACATCCGGGTAGATTGTTCCCTGTACCAAAAAATCCACTGTTCCGATTTTTTTCGCTTCCTCTTCAAATACGCGGATGAACTCTTCGCCGATGATCTTTCGTTTTTGCTCCGGTTCCTCCACGCCCGCCAGCTTGTCATAAAAACGCTGCCGCGCGTTTACACACACAAAGTTCAAATCGTACGGTCCCTCCGGGCCGAACACCGCGCACACTTCCTCACTTTCATTTTTTCTCATGAGGCCGTGATCCACGAACACACAGGTAAGCTGCTTGCCCACAGCTTTTGCCAGCATGACGGCCGCAACAGAAGAATCCACGCCGCCCGAAAGTGCACACAGCACGCGCCCGTCTCCGATTTTTTCCCGCAACATGCGAATGGACTGTTCCACGAAAGAATCCATTTTCCAATCGCCCGTACAGCCGCACACATTATAAATGAAATTCGAGAGCATCTTTGTACCCTCCTGCGTGTGCAGGACCTCGGGATGAAACTGCAGCGCATACAGACGCTTTTCCGGCTGCTCCATCGCCGCGGCCGGGCAATTTGCACTGTGTGCAGAGATAACAAAGCCCGGAGCAACCGATTCGATATAATCCGTGTGGCTCATCCAGCATACTGTGCTGGATGAAATATCTGCGAAGAGCTTGGACGCAGGATCGACAAACACCTCTGTTTTGCCGTATTCACGCACAGGTGCTTTACACACATGGCCGCCCAACAGATGCATCATAAGCTGGGCGCCGTAGCAGATACCCAGTACAGGGATGCCCAAATCAAACACCTCTGTGCTGATGGCAGGAGCCCCATCTTCATAGGCGCTGTTGGGTCCGCCTGTAAAGATAATTCCCCGCGGTCGCTTCGCTTTTATAACATCCAACGCTTTCGTATAAGGAACGATTTCGCTGTACACATGGCACTCGCGCACGCGCCGCGCGATCAACTGATTGTACTGGCCGCCAAAATCGACGACGATTACTGATTCGGACATAAATTCCTCCCCCAAAATTCTTCCCACTCTGTACAATGTTTTTTCTTAGTATAGCACATCAGGCATGAAATTGCGTGCAGAAAATAACCGCGTTTCCCACCGGATTCCTAGTTATTTTACCAAATCTCACGCAGCTTCATCCGTCATTCAAACTCAAAAAGCGATTCAATGGGCGCACGCACGGCACGCGAGATCTCAATAGCCAACTTCAGAGATGGATTGTACTTTCCGGCTTCCAGACGAATGATCGTTTCTCTCCTGACATGCACACGGAATGCCAACTCCTCTTGCGTCATTCCCGCAAGCTGGCGGTACTTTTTCAAATTACAAACAAAGCCGTCCACGGTTCACGCCTTCCTGTCCAGGTAATAAGTAAGAGCTGGAGCCGCCACAGAGCACACCGAATACCCCAAAGCCCCGAACAAAAGCACCGTATCCCGGCCAATCCCCTGCCTGTCCAGCAAAAACAGAAGCAAAAAACTGAGCAGTGCAAACAGGCCTCCCACAATACGCATAGCGCGCGTTTCATTTTCCACAAGGCGCTCATCTGCCGGCTCTTTATACAGCAATCCCCAGAAAAACCAGGCAAAAAATGCGAAGAAAACAAAAAACAGATAATTCCGTCCGCCCCCGTGCTTCGGCAAGAAGCCGAGGAAGCCCAAAAAACCCATGCAGCCCATCCAGGGCTTGACTTGAAAATTGCGGTGTGCCTTTTTCATTTCAACTTCCCCCTAAAAGTGATATATTTGTACCTTTCAGTGATAAATATATCACTTTTTCATTGAAAAAGCAAGCCGCTGAAATAAAAACTCCCCGGTGGTTTTTCTACAATAAAAAAGCGCCCGCTTCTCAGCAGGCGCTTTTTTCAGATATAATTACTCGTTGATCTTCGTAACAACGCCGGAGCCAACGGTACGGCCGCCTTCGCGGATAGCGAAACGGAGACCTTCCTCGATAGCGATCGGGGTGATCAGCTCAACATCCATGGAGACGTTGTCGCCGGGCATGCACATCTCGGTGCCTTCCGGCAGCGTGATGACACCGGTCACGTCCGTAGTGCGGAAATAGAACTGCGGGCGATAGTTGTTGAAGAACGGAGTGTGACGGCCGCCCTCTTCCTTTTTCAGGATATAGACCTGGCCGGCAAACTTGGTGTGCGGATGAATGGAACCGGGCTTGGACAGAACCTGGCCGCGCTCGATCTCATTGCGCTGGATGCCGCGGAGCAGAGCACCCACGTTGTCGCCAGCCTGAGCGAAGTCCAGCAGCTTGCGGAAGGTAGCTTTGTCGATCTTCATAGGGGTATGCTGCCCGTTCAGAACGATGCAGTGCTCGTTATAGTAGACGTAGGGGCTGTACTGGAGGAACCAGTCCTCCTGATTGATGGTAATGGGGATGATCCGGTGGTTCTGCCGGGCGGGATGGTTGAGCCGTCCCGCGTAGCCCTCGTTTTCCCGGCAAAGCTGGCACTTGGGATAACTGGTCTGAGGGGCCGCCTTTGCCGCCGCGATGGCCTTGGGGTCCTTCTCCGGCTTGGAGAGGTTGATCGTGATGTCCAGCGGACCGTAGGCGCTCTCGTAGACCCACTTCTGATCGCGCGCGATGCGGTCGCGGCGGATATAATTCGTGTTCTGGCTGAAGGCGTAGAACCAGTCCGTCGCCCGCTCCGGTGAGACGGCATACAGGCTGCGGAATTTAGCCCGCACCTCATGCGGAGCAGGCGTCAGCACGCCCATCAGCTTCGTATCAAACAGGTCGCGCGCCACGGAATTATCCTGTGCAACGCCGCGGGAAACGGCGTCCTCCGTCAGTTCGCGGAGCAGGTCCGCCAGCGGCAGCTCCGCCGGGGCGCAGTCAGGGTCGCAGCCGTCGAGCTGCAGGGCCTCGAGCAGGCGGTTGCGCGCCCAGAGGCGGTCGTCCGCCTCGATGAGGCCGGTATCCTCCGCATAGCGGAGCAGGCCGGCGATGCAGGCGTCAATCATGGCTGCACACCTCCGCCAGAATGCCGCCCTCCGGGCGGATGGACAGCACATGGCAGCTGCCCTCGCCCAGGACAGCCTCGATGCCGCCGCGGAATTCCTCGAGCTGCTCATTCGGCACGAAGGCCTGAATGGTGCCCGCAAAGCCGCCGCCGTGCACGCGGCATGCGCCGTGGCCGCCCAGCAGATGCTTGGCAAGCGCCAGCGCGAACGCGACCTCCTGACGGGCCGTGCGGCCCTCGGGGATCACATTCTGCAGATACATCCACGACGAAACGCCGGATTCGAGGAAGGCGGGGAAATTGTCGTTTTCGAGTGCACGCAGCTGCAGACGAACGCGCTTGTTGTCCTCATAGACATGGATCGCGCGCAGCACGGCGCGGTCCCCTGCCGCCTGCCGCACCTCGCCGAGGCGGGCGTAGAACTCGTCCTCCGGCACATCGCGCAGGGCCTCCTTGCCGAACACACGGCACACGGCCTTCAACTCGTTCGTGATGGCGGCATAGCAGTCCGTCAGGTCGCTGTGGCTC
>ERZ826764.3925-NODE-3925-length-10905-cov-13.970599_pt1 | contig 10905 bp, 9 predicted proteins | sample MGYA00519870_ERZ826764 | MGnify/ENA primary metagenome ERZ826764 (study PRJEB31778, sample SAMEA3449239) | human gut metagenome | biome: human gut; feature: human-associated habitat; material: faeces | place: United Kingdom | collected 2010/2012 ...
TCACCATTGTTCTGAAACGGATGTCCATGATCGGAGATGCGCTTTCCCATTCTTCACTGGCCGGTGTTGTGCTGGGACTGATACTTGGAGTGAATCCGGTAGCCGGTGCAGTAGTGATGTGCATCGTAGCTGCTCTTGGAATTGAGGCTATCCGCAAAAAAATCCCGCGTTATTCGGAGGTGGCGATCTCCATCGTCATGTCTGCCGGGATCGGACTGGCCGGTGTGCTGTCCGGCTTTGTGGAAAATGGTGCCAGTCTGAACAGCTTTTTGTTCGGAAGTATTGTGTCCATCAGTGAAGGAGAGCTGGCACTGGTAGTTGTGATCAGTGTGCTGGTACTGGCAGCAGTGCTGTTTTTTTACAGGGAACTGTTTTATATCGGATTTGATGAAAATGCGGCAAGGATCTCCGGTGTTTCCGTGCGGAATATTAATTTTCTTTTTACTATTCTGACGGCTCTGACAGTTTCCATTGCGTCCCGTACAGTAGGAACCCTGATCGTTTCCTCCATGCTGGTAGTTCCGGTGGCGTGTGGGATGCAGATGGCAAAAAGCTATAAGGGTACACTGATCTGTGCCATTATCGTGGCGGTATGCACCACCATTGCCGGACTGTTTCTTTCCTATTATGCCGGACTGAAACCAGGTGGAATGATCGTTCTTCTTGAGGTTGCGTGGTTTGTAGTTGTGATGACAGTGAAAAGTTTTAACAAATAAAACACATTTTTCCCACAAAGTAAACACAATTAACCCATATACTTTGAAGCATCAAAAGGAAACAGAGAAGAATTTTTTCCCAGGGAGGACTTAACCATGAACAACAACAGAAAATTAAAAATAAAGAAAATGATGAAAAAGGGTGCAACCATCAGCCTGTGTGCAGTACTTGCCGGCGGCATTGGAGTTGGTGCATATGAAGGTATAAATTATTTCTCCGGTGCACAGTCCGTACAGGCGGCAACCGATAGCTCCGAGAATCTGACTCTTATGAAGTCTGATAAAAAATCAAATAAAGACAGCGAAGATACAGAGGCTACAAAATCCTCCGATACAAAGGGCAGTCTGGATGTATCAGATGTTGCTGAGAAGGCAATGCCTTCTGTAGTTGCCATCACAACCAAGTCCGTTCAGGAGGTTCAGGATTATTACAGCATGTTTGGTTCCCAGTATGCGCCGAGCCAGGAGCAGGAAGTTGAAGGAAGCGGTTCCGGTATTATCATCGGAAAAACAGATTCTGAGCTGCTGATCGCCACAAACTATCATGTTGTGGATGGTGCCGATACCTTGTCCGTTGCCTTTGCAGATGGTAATGCTTATGAGGCTACGGTAAAGGGCTTTGATGAAAGCGAGGATCTTGCAGTTGTTTCTGTTGCAACGAAGGATGTTTCGGATGATACAATGGATGCAATTTCTGTTGCAAAGATCGGAAGCTCTGATGATCTGAAGATCGGTGAGCAGGTTGTTGCCATCGGTAATGCACTTGGCTATGGCCAGTCCGTTACTACTGGTATTGTCAGTGCTAAGAACCGTAAGACAGATGCATCAGGACAGATCGAGGGTGATTCTACAGATAACAGCAGCAGTATCAACAAGGGCGTGAACCTGATCCAGACAGATGCGGCTATCAATCCCGGTAACAGTGGCGGTGCGCTTCTGAATATGGATGGTGAGGTTGTTGGTATTAACTCTTCCAAGCTTGCTTCTACTGAGGTTGAAGGTATGGGGTATGCCATTGCAATTTCTGATGTTGCGGATTCTCTTGAGAACATGATGAATGCCAAGGCAAGAGATAAAGTGGATAATCATGGTATCCTTGGTATCACAGGCAGTACAGTAAGTACGGAGGCAGTACAGATTTATGGTATCCCGCAGGGTGTATTTGTTTCGAAGGTAACCGAGGGCGGCCCTGCCGATGATGCAGGTATTACCAAGAATATGGTCATTACAGAGTTTGATGGTAAAACGATCACCAGTATCGATCAGCTGATTGAGCTGCTTCAGTATTATGAGCCGAAGGAAAAGATCGATGTGACGGTTGCAGTTCTGGATGGTAATGAATATAAGGAGAAGACACTCACTGTAAAACTTGGTAAAGATGACAGTTCCAGCAAGGATAGCTCTGAGGAAGGCGCGGCTCAGGATAGCCAGGATTCCCAGGATGAGAGTATCGAGGGAGGACAGGATGGTTCTGAGCAGGGCGATGCGAATGCGTTTGCGGATGATGGTGAAGCCAGTTTGTTCAGGGATTTTGAGCAGAATGGATTGAAAGACTGATATTGGAACCAGTTGTGATAGACGTAGATAAGCATGCGAGATAGATATACGTATAAAAAATTAAGGCTTCGTGGCTGACCCAGGATTGGGTGGCTACGAAGCCTTTTTTGAGGAGTCCAATGAACTTCCGCTTATTTATTCCATTCTTACCGTCCGAAACAACCAGCCCCCGACGAAGCCCCAGAGACAGAGAGTACACGCCTCCCGGGCGTCCCTTTTTCAAACATCCTACATACACCATCACTGCGTACGCAATCTCAGAAGCTCCCACCGGGAAGTCACATTAGTCTTACGAAAAATATTCTGCAAGTGCTTCTGAAGAGTATTTTCCCTGATGCCAAGGGATTGGGCAATTTCATCATTGTTGCGGTACTGGTAGATCTGTTCGGCAATCTGGAGTTCGCGGTTTGTGAGGTGGCAGGTGTTTTTCAGGCGGGCGAGGGTTTGTTTGAGGTCGTTGGTCTGGGGCAGGCTGTGGGTAATCTGGTAGAGGACGGCGTTTAAGTGCATGCCGATGGCCTGGAGGTAGAACATGTCTTCATTGGTGAAAGGGCCGTCTTTTTCGGTGCGGAAGAGGGTGAGGATTCCCAGGAGTTCCTGCTGGTAGACACTGGCGTATTGCATGGAGTCGAAGATGTTGTATTTGCGGTAGCAGTGGACGTAGAGGGGGGAGTTGAGGCGCTGCTGGTCTTCCAGGAGATCGCTTTCGCGGACGAGGCGGGGTTCCCGGGAGTGGAGGAGCCAGAGGAGGTGGTCTTCGTCTGCGACCTTCATGTATTCGTTTTCTGCTTCAGTGAAGGCTTCGGGGATGCAGATTGGGGTGGTGAGGCGGATGGTGTCCGGATCTTCGGTGGTTTCGTGGAGGAGGATGCTGGCGTAGCTGTAGGGGATGACCATTTTCAGGCGGAGCAGGAATTTTGCTTTGATTTCGTTAAGGCTGGTGCAGGAATAGAGATCGTAGATCATGTCGTTGATCATAAGAAAGGTGTTTTTTTCCATGGTTTTTCTCCTTTTTTTGGTACAGTGGTTGCTGTTTTTTAGTTACAAAGAGATCAGGGTTATGGATATGCAGTGGATTGTAACCGTAATGTTTGTCTTATTTTTGGATAAATCTTACTGGTTTTCCAGATTTGTGAGTACTGATTTCATTTGAAGTTAGTATACTATCACATATACTTAAAATCAAGTATATATACTTAAAAAACATTAATTTAACTACCGAAATTAAGCATTGTATCAGAGTGTGAAAAATAATAGTATATCAGTAACAAAATAATAAAAAACACGAAACGTACGATGGTGTATTGATTGCGGAAGCGCAATGAATACACCATTTTTTGTTTCACGAAAAAGTCTGTTGATGCAAAGGGGCATATCCGTTAAACGGGTATGCCTCTTTCTGGTTCACAGAGGGAAAGGGGAGAAAAAAATGAATAGTGTGGCCTTTTTGGCAGTCTGATCGCACTTCTTCAGGAGTCGAAGGGTACTTTTGGTTTCCAGAAACTGGTTTCAAAATTCTGTAACACGGAGAGGAAAACTCTTCTTACTACTTTTGTTATGGGTATCCTGATCTTTGTGGATGATTATCTGAATGTGCTTTCCATTGGTGTCTGTATGAAGGGTGTCTGTGACAAACGTAAGATCCCCAGGGAGGCGCTGGCGTATATGCTGGATGCCACAGGTGCTCCGGTGTGTGTACTGCTTCCGTTTTCTACATGGGCTGTTTTTTACGCAAGTCTTTTTATTGACCAGGCAAGTGTGAAGGCGCTGGGATTTAAAACCGGTATTCAGGCTTATATCCGTGCGATCCCCTATTGCTTTTATCCGATCCTTACCATTGCTATTGTTTTCCTCTTTGCGCTGGGTGTGATGCCAAAGCTTGGTGCTATGAAAAAAGCCTATAAACGTGTGGAGGAGACTGGCAAGGTTTACAGCGATGCCAGCAGAAAATATAACCACGATGACAGAAAAGGTTATGAGGAAGAAGGTAACATCTGGAATTTCGTGATTCCCATGGGTGTGTTGGTTGCCATTGCTATTGCGACAAGCAACCTGCTTCTGGCTGTTGTGGTTTCCCTGATCGTTTGTTTCGTGCTTTATGTACCGCAGAAAGTGGTTGCGCTGGATGATTTCTTTAATCTGGTTGTCCGTGGTTTTGCAGATATGCTTCCGATTCTGATCCTTCTGGTCATTGCCTTTGTACTTCAGAAAGTAACGGAGGGAATGGGAATGACAGATTTTATTATTTCTGTTGCAAAACCGCTTCTCTGGGGCCCGGTTTTCCCGGCAATCGCTTTTGTTCTGGTTGCGGCACTTACCTTTACTACCGGTTCTCTCTGGGGCATGAGCGCAGTAGTTGCACCTATCGTATTTCCACTTGGTGCAGCCATCAGCGCAAATCCGATCCTTATTATGGCAGCGATCATTTCCGGTGGTGCATTTGGAAGCCATGCCTGCTTCTATACAGATGCGACACTTCTTTCCTCCCAGAGTGCAGGAATTGACAATATGGAACATGCGCTGACACAGCTTCCATATGTAATCATTGCAAGTGTACTTTCTGTTGTGGGATTTCTGATCTGTGGTTTTGTGATGTAGGAGGTATGGCTTATGGGAAAATTTATTCTGAGAAGTAAAGCTGTTTTTACAGGTCTTGAAGATTTCCCCAGACCGGCAGCCATCGCAGTAGTGGACAAAAAGATCCAGGCGGTTCTTCCCTGGGATTTCCAGAGAGATAAGGATTATGCGGACTGGCCTCTTTACGATCACGGAGAAAAAATGATCATGTCCTCTTTCCTGGATGCACATACCCATCTTTTTTCCGGAGCCATTGATGGCAGCAGATATGTGTGTTCAGATTTGGGAAAAGGACGTTCCCAGGCAGAATGTGTAAAGATCATTAAGGAATTTGCAGATGCACATCCGGATTACAAAAGAATCCGAGGTTCCGGATGGTTTATCACCAACTGGGGTGACGAGCCGCTTCCGGATAAAAGACTTCTGGATGAGGCCATTCCCGACAGGCCGGTGTATCTTTTCTGTGCGGACTGCCACAGCATGTGGCTGAATTCCAGAGCACTGGAAGAGGCAGGGATCGATCCGGACCGGAAAATGGATAACGGTGTAAATGTAAAGTTTGAAAATGGTGAATTAAGCGGCCTTCTTCTGGAACCGGCAGCGTGTGAACCGGCCCAGAAAAAATATATGGAATTTTCGGAGGAAGAGATGCTTGAGATCCACCGGAATTTCCAGGATGTTCTGGCTGACTACGGAATTGCCGCGGCAAGTGAAATGTTTGCCGATGATTACACCGAAGAAACCATGAAAAAATACGATATCCTGAAAAAACTGGACGAGGAAGAAGGGCTTAAGGCACAGATCTTTTCCTACATGAAACTTTTCGGGTATACGGAATTTTCGAAGTATTTTAAATTTCAGAAGCATTTTGATTCCCCGCATTTTCACATTGCAGGGGTAAAGGGCTTTATTGATGGCGTGACAGAGACTTACACAGGGCTTCTTCTGGAGCCTTATACCGATAAGCCGGAAACCTGCGGCGAGGGGCTTCCGTTATGGCCGGAGCGGAAAATGAAGAAAGAGATCATTGCGGCAAACAAGGCGGGGATCCAGGTAAGACTTCACTGTATCGCAGATGGTTCCGTGCGGATGGCGCTGGATCTTTTTGAAAAATCTGCGGAAGTCAACGGGGAGCATGGTCTTCGAAATACCATCGAGCATATCGAAAATATCCATTCCGATGATCTGGATCGTTTTGCGGAGCTTGATGTGATTCCTTCGGTTCAGCCGTATCATGTGACACTTGCGGCAAATGGAAAGGTGAACCAGATCGGGGAAAAACGTGCGAGGCTTCAGTGGCCATTCCGGACTTTGCTGGAGCATGAAGGTGCGCTGGCACTTGGAACCGATTATCCGGTTGTGACCATAGATCCTTTTACAACGATCTATGCGGCAGTTACAAGAAGAGATGATGACGGAAAACTGACATCCACCAACCCCTGGGAAAAAATCTCCATGGCAGATACGCTAAAAGCTTACACTTCCGGCGCGGCCCGTGTTTATCATGTGGAGGATTCCATGGGAACCCTGGAGCCGGGAAAAATGGCAGATATCATTGTTCTCAGCGGAGATCTTTTTGAAGTGGATAAGGAAGAGATCCGGGGGATGAAGGTGGAAGCAAATTATTTTGAAGGTGAAAAGATCCGATGATCGTGGGAGCCAGAAGATTGAATGGGAAGATTATTTGAACGGGTTAAGAAAATAAAAGGAGGACGCTTATGGAACTTCAGAAAATGTTTATTGATGGTGAATGGGTAGAAGGCAGTACAGGAAAATCAGTTCCTACATTAAATCCTTCAAATGGTGAGGTTCTTGCCATGGTAACGGAAGGAAATGTGGAGGATGTAGATAAAGCCATTGCGGCGGCAAAAAAATCTTTTTATGTGACAAGGGAATGGCGTGATATGGATTCCCAGACAAGGGCGGATATCCTTCTTCAGATCGCAGATGCTATTGATGCGGAAAAAGAGGATTTTGCGAAGCTGGACTGCATGGATCATGGAAAACCCTTAAGAGAGGCAGAGGCTGATGTGGATGATGCAGTTCACTGTTTCCGCTATTATGCAGGACTCTTAAAAATGCCACAGGGCGGTGTTTATGAAGTAAATGAAGGTTTTGGAAAAATGCATTCCTATACCGTTCATGAGCCGGTTGGCGTGTGCGGACTGATCACTCCCTGGAACTATCCGCTGCTGATGGGTGTGTGGAAACTGGCTCCTGCACTGGCAGCCGGTAACAGTGTGGTGTTTAAACCAAGTTCCAACTGTGTGCTTTCCTGTGTGAAACTGTTTGGGATTTTTGAGAAGATCGGAATGCCCAAGGGCAGCGTGAACCTGATCCTTGGCCCTGGCGGAATTACAGGAAACCGGATCGCGGAGAGCAAAGATGTGGATATGGTTACTTTTACCGGAAGCACGGAAGTGGGACAGAGCATCATGCGTGCGGCAGCAGACAATGTAAAAAAGATCGGCCTTGAGCTTGGCGGAAAGTCACCCAATGTGATCTTTGCAGATGCGGATCTGGACGGCGCAGTGGAATGGGCCATGATCGGTATTTTCCTGAATCAGGGCGAGGTGTGCTCCGCAGGTTCCAGGATTATCATCGAGGAAAGTATCAAGGATGAATTTGTGAAACGTCTTGCAAAGAAAGCAAATGCCATCACTATTGGAGATCCTATGGAGAATCCGGATATGGGCCCGCTGGTTTCTGAGAGCCATATGAATAAAGTTCTTGGATATATTAAAAAGGGCGTTGAGGAAGGTGCTACGCTTGTGTGCGGCGGCGAGCGTTACACAGAAGGGGAGTGTGCGAAAGGCTTTTATGTAAAACCGACGGTGTTTGATAACTGTACTTCGGATATGACCATTGTCCGGGAGGAGATTTTTGGACCGGTTGTGACTATTCAGACGTTTAAGACAGAGCAAGAGGCCATTGACATGGCAAACGATACGGAGTATGGTCTGGCTGGAGCAGTATTTACCGTTGACGGTTCCAGAGCGCTTCGGGTGATCAGAGAGACCCGCGCAGGTATTACCTGGATCAACTGTTATAACCCGGCATTTAACGAGGCTCCGTGGGGCGGTTACAAGAAGTCCGGAATCGGCCGTGACCTGGGTGTTCAGGGCCTTGAGGAGTATCAGGAGATCAAGCAGATCAACATCAATCTGAATCCGGGAATCGTCGGATGGTATGAACATTAAAAACATGAACCTGGAATGTATCCTTTAATTCGGGAGGAAATTATATGGGAAAAAGTAAATATGTAGTTACGATCACCAGACAGTTTGGCAGCATGGGTCGTCCGATCGCAAAAAAGATGGCGGAAAAACTGGGGATTGAATATTATGACAGGGATATTGTGGATCAGGCTGCAAAGAAGCTGAACCTTCCGGTGTCTGTTGTGGATGAAGTGGAGGAGACAGCGAAAAAAGTCAAGGCCAGTCCTTTTGCAAGAATGATGTTTCCTCTTGGAAAAGGAACCAGCAATACACAGGATAAGATTTTTGAGGCGCAGCAGAATATCATTAAATTTCTTGCGGAAAAAGAGACATGTGTTATTGTCGGAAGGTGTGCGGATTTTACTCTGGAAGAGATGGAAAATGCCATGCATATTTACATTTATGCACCATATGAGGTTCGTGTGGAGCATTGTGTGAAGGATCTGAACATTGAGGTTGAAGAGGCCAGAAAAATGATCGTGGCTGTTGATGAAGCCCGTGATTCCTATCACATGCAGTATGCGGGTTATCATCCGGATGACAAGAATCATAAGAGTATTCTTGTGGACAGCAGTTTTCTTGGTGTGGAAGGCACCGCGGATTTCCTGGTGGATGCAGTGAAAAGGAAGTTTCAGTTATAGAACAGAAGGGACTTGAAAATTTATGCGGAAAGTTGTAGTAGCGGCTACACAGATGAGCTGCACATGGGACAGAGAAGCGACGCTTGCAAAAGCGGAAAAACTGGTGCGGGAATCTGCTGGGATCAGTGGTTTCCGAAAGCTGCCAGATGTATGGCGCTTCTGGGGGCGGAGATCCTGCTTTACCCCACTGCCATCGGCAGTGAGCCGGTTCTTCAGACGGATTCCAAACCGCACTGGCAGAGATGTATGCAGGGACATGCGGCTGCAAATATCATGCCTGTAGTTGCTTCCAACCGGATTGGTCATGAGGTGCAGAAGAATTCGGAGATGACGTTTTATGGTTCTTCATTTATTGCGGATGAGACCGGTGGACTGGTGGCTGAGGCTGACAGAGAGACTGAGGGTGTGATCACTGCGGAGTTTGATCTGGATGCCATCGCACAGAAGAGACGGGAGTGGGGTGTTTTCCGGGATCGAAGACCGGAGATGTATGGTACGCTCCTGACGCATGGATGTTGAAAACTGATTGGATCAGGAAAGTCCTCTGCGGAGCTGCAAATATCTGCCTGACTTGTGAAGGGATCGTATGCCGGTGGCAAAGTAGAATGTAAAAGCCTGTTTTGGCGTTTGATCTGTTTGGCAGGAGGCGGGTGGTAATGCGGATTGCAGAGGGCTGTCTGCCAGTGTTATTATATTATAATAAAATTTTATAAAAAGAGCTTCTGCGAAATGCGGGGCTGACAGGAGGAAAAACTATGCAGGAACTGATGATCAGACCGACGATTTACAGTTTTGATAATTGCCGGCAGTTTGCGGAGGAATTTAAACTTGGTAAAGGGGATCTGCTTTTTACCAATAAGAGATTGTTTAAGAAATTTTTTGAGCCGCTGGGGCTTGGCTGTGATGTGATCTTCCGTGAGGATTATGGTAAGGGCGAGCCTACGGATGTGATGGCTGAGGCAATCTGGAAGGATGTGCCGAAGGATGCGAAGCGTGTGGTTTCTGTTGGTGGCGGCAGCATTCTGGATCTTTCCAAGTTGTTTGCACTGGAGAATATTTCTCCGGTTACGGATCTTTATGACGGGCTGCTTCCGATCGTGAAGAATAAGGAGCTGGTGCTGGTTCCGACTACCTGTGGTACGGGTTCTGAGGTGACGAATATTTCGATTCTTTCCCTGACTGCGAAGGGTACGAAGAAAGGGCTTGCTGTGGAGCAGCTTTACGGGGATTCTGCTGTGCTGATCCCGGAGCTTCTGGAGGATCTGCCGTTCCAGTTTTTTGCTACGAGTTCTATAGATGCGCTGGTGCATTCTGTGGAGTCCAGTCTTTCTCCTAAGGGGAATGAGACTACAAGGATGTTTGGGTATAAGGCGATCGAGATGATCCTGAAGGGTTATATGGAGATCAGGGATCATGGTCAGGAGGCGAGAATTCCTCTTATGAAAGATTTCCTGATGGCGGCTAATTATGCGGGTATTGCGTTTGGTAATGCGGGGTGTGCGGCTGTGCATGCTTTGAGTTATCCGCTGGGGGCTAAGTATCATGTGGCTCATGGGGAGTCGAATTATGCGATGTTTACGGGGGTGCTCAACAACTATATGGAGATCAAGAGTGATGGTGAGATTGCGCGCCTGAATAAATTTATGGCGGGAATCCTTGGATGTGATGTGGATGTTGTTTATGAGGAGTTGGAGAAGCTTCTGAATGTGATGATTCCTAAGAAGGCGCTGCATGAGTATGGGGTGTCCGAGGAGGAGCTTGAGGAGTTTACGGATTCTGTGCTGGAGAACCAGGGTAGATTGATGGCGAATAATTTTGTGAAATTGGATCGGGAGAGGGTTTATAAGATTTATAAGGAGTGCTTCTGATTTTTTGATTTTTGGGATTCAGTTTTTTGTGAACGGGTCGGTGTGTGCCGGCCTGTTCTTTTTTTGTGGGAAAGGGAGGACCGTGAAAGGGACGCCCGTGAAAGGGACGCCCGTGAGGCGTGTGCTGCCTGTCGCCGGGGCTTCGTCGGGGGCTGGCTTCTAGGCTGCCGGAATTCTGCTAAAACCGCTTCAAAAATTCTCAAACTCGCGTCTGAAGCCGCTCAGACAGTGAGAATTTTTGAAGCAACGCAGATTTCCGCCAGCCAAGAATCAGCTCCCCTCCTGCAGAGTCCGTCGACAGGCAGCACACGCCTCACGGGCTGGCTTT
>ERZ826764.3934-NODE-3934-length-10840-cov-17.083913_pt1 | contig 10840 bp, 9 predicted proteins | sample MGYA00519870_ERZ826764 | MGnify/ENA primary metagenome ERZ826764 (study PRJEB31778, sample SAMEA3449239) | human gut metagenome | biome: human gut; feature: human-associated habitat; material: faeces | place: United Kingdom | collected 2010/2012 ...
TGCGCAGCAAACGCTACTTCTTGTGCTTGTCACAAGAAGGTTCGTCTTTCTGTGCTTCGCAAAGCGCGTTACTGCGAACGGAGCGAACAGTAACAAAATAAACTTGTACGTTATTTGAAAGGTTGTATGTCATAAAATGTATTATAGAGAGAAAATAATATAGAAAAACGTTTAATTAGACGAAAAATATAGTGATAATCCATAAAAATCAAGTATATAATCTATAAAAAAAGCTGAAAAAAATAAATAGTATTTACAAAATCCATTTGATGTGCTACTATCAGTTTAAAGATAAGTAAAACGATTAACGAGAAACCAGTAAACTAAAAGAAAAACATGGAATTAATCCGGTTTTTTATTTTTTACAAAGAAGATTAAACGATTAATTAAAATCGGCAAAGGCAGGTGCAAATATGAAAAAACACTTGAAACAGTTGGATCTGAAGAGAATCCGGATCACAGACAGTCTGTTTGGGGAATATGTGAATAAAGTAAGCGAGAAGATCATTCCCCATCAGTGGAAAATTCTCAATGACCAGCTGGAAGATTCAGAGCCTACCTATTGTATCCATAATTTCCGTATTGCCGCAGGTGAAGAAAAGGGAGAGAGAAAAGGAGTTGTTTTCCAGGACACAGATCTTTACAAATGGCTGGAAGCGGTTGCCTACACCATAGCAGGTGGCCGTGGGGAGCATCTGGAAGAGCTGGCAGATCAGGTTATTGATCTGATAGGGAAAGCACAGGAACCAGATGGATATCTGAATACTTATTTTTCCGTAAATGCCCCTGCGAAGAAGTGGACCAATCTGGTGGAGGGCCACGAATTGTACACAGCCGGACATATGATCGAAGCTGCTGTTGCTTATTACCAGGCTACAGGTAAGGAGAAAATCCTTAATATTGCAAAGAAAAATGCAGATCTCATATGCAGGGTGTTTGGTACAGGAAAAGGCCAGAAACGAGGTTATCCGGGACATCAGGAAATTGAACTGGCCCTGGTGAAGCTTTACCGGGAGACCGGAAAGAAGATTTATCTTCAGCAGGCCAGGTATTTTATCCAGGAGAGGGGCAGGAATCCTAATTATTTGCAGGCAGAAATTGCGGGAAGAGGACATCCGGAATTTTTTCCGGAGTTCGAGAGGTACGATCTGGAATATTCCCAGGCTCACAAGCCTCCTGTAGAGCAGGATGAGGCAGTTGGACATGCAGTAAGGGAAATGTATATGTGCTCCGCAATGGCTGATCTGGCCGGAGAAGATGCCGATTCAGGGCTTATGGAAGCTTGCAGCAGAATTTGGGAGAACATGACGACACGGCGGATGTACATTACAGGAGGAATCGGAAGCAGCGGCTTCCGCGAGCGGTTTACTACAGATTACGATCTTCCAAACAGTACCAACTATTCTGAAACCTGCGCATCTATCGGTGTGATGATGTTCGGGCAGAGAATGGCAGCCATCACAGGAGATGCTTCTTATTATGACTATGTAGAGAAAGCGTTGTATAACACTGTGATTGCAGGAATCAATATTGCAGGAGACCGGTACTTTTATGTAAACCCACTTGAGGTGGTTCCGGAATTTTGCACAGAGCACACTTACATGGAGCATGTGAAACCGGTAAGGCAGAAATGGTTTGGAGTTGCCTGTTGCCCGCCAAATGTGGGAAGAACCCTTGCTTCTTTGGGACAGTACATATACGCAGAAGATGAGGAAGGGGTTTATATTAACCAGTTTATCTCCTCTACAGCAGATACAGAAATCAAAGAGAGCCGTATGAAGATAAAAATGGATTCCACGCTTTTGCAGGATGGAAAGGTTCAGCTCCAGGTGCAGTCGTCCGGACCAGGAATCCTGAACATCCGCATTCCCTGGTACAGTGAGAAATGGGAATGTGTGCAGAATGGAATTTCCATAAAAACGCAGCCTGACAAAGGCTATCAGAGGCTTTGCATTTCACCGGGAGACACACGGATCAGTATTGATTTCCATGTGGTTCCCAGATGGATGGGAGCCAATGACCAGGTGAGGGCAGATGCAGGAAAAACAGCCCTGATGAAAGGTCCGCTGGTGTATTGCCTGGAGGAAAAAGAAAACGGCAGATTCCTTTCAGAGATTTTTGTAGAAGAGAACACTTCGATAGAAGAAAACGCTCCCGCAGAAGAACTGGTAGGAAATGTTCCAACTCTTTCCTATAAAGGAATACGTGTAAGAAACAAAGGTGCAGACGGCGAAAATCAGTTGTACGGAAGTGTAGAGCTGGAAAAAGAAGAAGTTTCTCTGCGGGCCGTTCCGTATTGTATGTGGAACAACCGGGGACAGGGGGAAATGCTTGTATGGCACAAGCTGCGGATATGACAGTATTACAGATTAACTTTAAAACAGTAAATGTTTACAGCGGCCAGGCAAAGCCGTTATAATAAGATTAAGAAAAGGAGAAGTAGTATGAAGAAAAAACAGTTATTGGGGATTTTACTTGCAGGTACAATGATGGTTGGAGCAGCAGTTCCGGTTTTTGCAGCAGATGGTGACAGAGTAAAGATCACATATGCACAGTGGGGAAATGAAACTGAGACAGCAGCTACACAGGCAGTTGCTGATAAGTTCAACAGCGAACAGGACAAGATCGAAGTAGAAGTAGTGAAGATCGATCACGATACCTACGTTACCAAGCTGAATGCCATGGCTACAGCTGGTGAGCTTCCGGATACCGGTATTATGAGTGAGGCCGGCGTGCTGAAATTTGCAGAGAACGGACTTCTTGCAGACATCAGCTCTATGTATGGTGAAGGCGATGCCAAACCTCTGGATTGTCTGACATTCCGTTACGACGGCACACCAGTTGCATATTCTGCAGCAAACGAAGTTCTGAACCTTTGGTACAACAACGATCTTCTGAAAGAGGTTTGTGAGAAGCAGGGAATTGATCCTTCAGAGGTGACTCCTCCGGCAGATGCTGAGGATGCATGGGATTGGGATACTTTTGTCCAGACAGCACAGAAGCTGACTCTGGATATCAATGGAAAGAATGCTTTGGATCCTGATTTTGATCCGGACAATGTAGATATTTACGGATGTACCATTAACACACTGCCATGGCAGCTGGAAGTATGGGCAAAATCCAATGGCGGCGGATATTACAGCGAAGATGGCTCTGAATGCACCATTGACTCTCCGGAAACGGTAGAAGCACTTCAGAGAATCGCAGATCTGTCAGACGTTTACCACTGCGCACCTCCTGTAACAAGTGCTGCTAATGCTCTGGAATCCTCCCTTGGAAGCAAAAAGGTGGTTATGGCAACAGACGGTGCATGGAACGTCGGCACCTTCCTTGGACCAAGCGCTGATTTTGATTACGGTGTAGGTGTTCTGCCTTACATGAAAGAAAAAGTTACTATCTGTACTGGTGGACCAAACGTGGTATTCTCCACAACAGAGCACCCGGAAGAAGCTATGGAATGGCTGAAATGGTATTATCAGGAAGAGAATTCCTGGTCCCTGATCGAGGCTGGAACATGGATGCCGATCCTGGATTCCTGGTACACAGATCCTGAGAAAACAGATAAATGGATCAGCAACCCGAACTATCCGGATAAAGACATGTACAAGAGCGCAGTTGTGGATTATGCTATGAACAACGCACAATCTACCTCCTGGTATTATGTAAACGGAACTGAAGAGTTCAACGCCACACTTGATTCTGTATTCTCCAGCGTATGGGCTGGTGAGGAGACCATGGAAGAAGCGATTAACGAGAACCTGGAAGAGCTTCAGGATATCTTTGCTGAGAACAATGGCTGATCGGAGCTGTTCATACAGGCTCTAGAGCTGGTTATTTTATAGCAAAATAGTGAACGAAACAGTTACTGATAATAGGTAACATGAAGCAGCAGTGAAAATCTGCTGAAAAATAGGAAAAGCAACTGGACTGACCGGTTACTGTCCAAGGATATTATTTCATATTACTGACAGATACCGGTCAGCTCCCTTTTAAGAGGTGCGGGCATGAAAGCAAATAAGAAAAACAAAATAAAAGTGACATCAAGGGCCGGTAGAAAAGAAGAAAGGACCGCTTATCTCTGTCTGATACCGGCATTCCTTGGAGTAAGTCTGATCAGTTATCTGCCGACACTGGCAGTATTTGTTTTAAGCGTATTTAAGTGGAATGGTCTTTCCTCACCGGAGTTTGTAGGTCTGGAGAACTTCCAGCGTATTTTTACAAAAGATATTTATTTCGCAGATTCTATAAAAGCGACAATTTTGTACGCTCTTCTGGCTGTGGTAGGCGCTATTATCTATTCTCTTCTGGTAGCCCTGCTTTTGAATATGAAAATATGGGGACGGACATTATTCCGTTCTGTTTTCTTCATTCCATACCTTTTGCCTGCAATCGGTGTTTACAAAGGATGGCAATGGTTATATGAAGGTAACTTCGGACTTTTTAACTTTGTCCTTCGAATGGTGGGACTGAAACCTCAGAGATTCCTGGACAGTCCGAGTCAGGTAGTACCTTCCCTGGTAGTAATTGCAATCTGGACAAGCGGCAACCTGATCGTGGTTTTCCTTGCAGGACTTCAGAATGTACCGCGGGTTTACATGGAAGCAGCGGAAATTGATGGTGCAAATGCATGGCAGCGCTTCTGGAACGTTACCATTCCAAGCATTTCCCCGATTATTTTTTACAACGTGCTGACTGCCCTGATCACACACCTGCAGGTTATCAACCCGGCGCTGGCTCTTACAGATGGCGGCCCAGGAAAAAAGTCCATGTTTATGTCCTATGTTATTTATCTTTATGCATTTAAGAAAAACAAACTGGGATATGCAGCTGCTTATTCTGTGATCTTCTTTATCCTGGTTGGAATTTTTACGGCAGTACTCTTTAAGACGCAGAAAGAACAGATTTTCGGAGAGGGGGAATGAGAAATGGCTGGAAAAATGGCAAGCAGAAAGAAAAAAGAAAAAGCCTTTAATGTTCTGGCGTTTTTCATTGTACTGATTCTGGCTGCATTGGTACTTCTTCCCATCTGGTGGATTTTCCGTTCTTCCCTGATGAGCACGGCAGCATTGAATGAATATCCGCCTTCCTTTATTCCTCATGAGTGGCTCTGGTCAAACTATTCCAAAGCGCTGGAGACTTTTGAGTACTGGACTTATTTTAAGAACACATTCACCATTATCATTCCGGCAGTTACCTTTGGTACCATCACTGCGATTTTTTGCGGATATGCCTTTGCAAGACTTCGTTTCCGCGGGAAAAAGCTGATCTTCAACATCTGTGTTGGCACGATTCTTCTTCCGGGAATGGTAACCTTGATTCCTCTGTATATTTTCTGGACAAAGGGAATGGGACTGGGTGATACATATTGGCCGTTGATCTTGCCGTTCTTAACAGGTGGTGGCTTTTTCAACATTTTCCTGATCCGGCAGTTTCTGATGACGATTCCAAAGGAACTTGATGAGGCGGCTTCCATTGACGGGGCTGGAAGAATGAGAATCCTATGGACAATTCTTGTTCCTTCAATTAAACCGGCGGTAGTTGTAGTTGGAATGATGCTGTTCATCCAGATATGGAACGACCTGCTTCAGCAGATCATTTACATTAACAGCATGAGCAAATTTACCTTTGCCATTGCGCTGACCAACTTTACCGGCTCATTCGGAACTAACTGGCCGGTGGCACTGGCAGCCACGTTTATGACAATCCTTCCTGGTATTGTGATTTATATCTTCGGGCAGAAGAGCTTTGTGGAAGGAATTGTGCTGACTGGTATGAAAAATTAAATTATAACAATATTAACATTTTCAGGCAGGGCGGTGGTCCTGCCTGTACGAAATTTAAAATGAGGATGTAAAAAGCCTCTTTTTCAAACACGCTCTAAGACAATGCTTTGTGGGGTGTATGAAGAGGCTGTAATCAGGCAGTAATTTTGAGGAAAAGCATATGAGACTGACAAAAAGATTCATGGACTGGTATCAGGGAAATAATGATAAGGAGAAAGAGACGCCAAAGGGCGGTGTGAAGAGAGTTGGTTATGTACTCTGGAATTACGCCGGCAGACTGGTTGGGGCAAATGTGCTGTTCCTTTTGTGCTGTATTCCAATCGTGACGATTCCGGCAGCTCTGTCAGCACTGAACCGTTATCTTTCGGCGATTTACCGGGTAGGATATGGTTTTTCCCTGGAGGATTACTGGAAAGAATTTAAGTCTGATATTCTGAAAAATCTTCCGGCGGGAGTGCTCACCGGCGCTCTGGGATTCTATTCCTGTTATCTGCTCAGTCTTGCTGGAAATTTTGGCAAGGGAACTACCCATGATGTGCTGATTGGGTGTGGGATTGGTGTAATGATCTTTGCCATACTTATTGGTGGATATTATTTTGTAATGTCCGCTATGTTAGACCTTGGCGTGGGGGTATTGCTGAAAAATACATTTCTCATTATGGTATTGGAATGGAAGCTGAGTATGGTGATCGTAATCACTGTGGTAATTGCCGGCGGAATTTTGCTGGCACTGGCACCATATTCTCTGTTTCTGCTGCTTACGATCGGCGTTTCTTTTCCGCAGATGGTGATATATGCCTGTGTGGACAGGGCCGTGGAGCGAAGGGTGCTGCAGCCCTTTGAAAAATTACAAAGTAGAAGAGCAGGGGAGTAGAGATGGCGATTGTGGCTGTGAATAAAATATGATAAGATTGTGATAGAAAGAATTAATAAAAAAACCGGAGGGAGAAGTTCCATGCCGACCATAAAAGAAATTGCAAAAGCCTGTAACGTATCAGTTGCGACTGTTTCCAATATTATAAATCATAAAGGCAGCGTTGGTGATGCCACCAGGGAGCGTGTAGAGAAGGTGATTCGCGAGATGAATTATACGCCTAATTATGTTGCCAAAAATCTGAAAACCAAAAACACCAGAAGTATCGGTGTTATTGCAGAAGATATGACAGTTTTTGCTCTTCCTGATATTATCGACGGCATTACGGAATACTGTGAGGAAGCTGATTACCAGATTCTTCTTGTAAATCTCCGTCTTTATAAGAAATTCCAGGATAATTATTACCGTGATAACCGTCACAAAGAAATTGTACGTCAGGAGTTCCAGAAGCTTCTGGCAAAGCAGGTCGAAGGAATTATTTATGTGGCTGCCCATGAGCGCCTAATCGATATTATCCCAGAGGATCTGCCCATTCCAACGGTAGTTGCTTATGGCTTTACTGGCAGTGGGAAAATCCCATCTGTAGTGGTGAAGGATATCAAAGGTGCCCATGATCTGGTCAGTTATATTGTTTCCAGAGGACACAGGAAAATTGGTGTTATCGCAGGTAAGAAGGAGAGTATTCATACCCAGTCCCGTCTGGAGGGCTACCAGAAGGCTTTGTTCGAAGGAGGGATTCTCTATGATCCGGATATGGTCACTTATGGTGACTGGGATCGGCAGAGTGGTTATGAGAACACAGATATCCTTTTGGAAAAGGGTGCAACAGCTATTTTCTGTATGAATGATTTCATGGCTGGTGGAACCTATGACCGTTTGGAAGAGCTTGGGCTTCATGCTGGGAAAGATGTGGCTGTGGCTGGCTATGATAACCGTGAAATGGCATGCTATGAAAAGCCGCCGCTTACTACCATGGCTCTTCCTCTTCATGATATTGGCTATAAAGCCTGTCAGATCATTATTGGGATTCTGACAAAAGAAGAAGTGGAGTTGGATAATGGAAATTGCTTTGTGGAGTGTATTCCTTGTATTCGGGAGTCGGTGAATGCGGTGGAGGCATAGAGAACGGTATTTGCTATTTAATGTGCTGAAAAGTTCTTCAGGAGGGACGCATTGTCCAAATGCGTCCGGAATAACGACCAGCACATTAAATAGCAACTTTTTTAAGAAATCGCAGCTTCAGCGAATGCAGTTGTAACCAGGTTTTCACAATCTGCCCTGTCAGATAATTCTCCTGCACTCTCCAGAATATCCTGCAAAAGTTCAAAACTATCTTTTTCGAATATCAGATTCTCTTTCCAGGTATCCTGCTCATAATAACGCTTGACAATTGTGGTAAGGGTATCCATATCTGTTTCCGGGAATTGAGGGGAAATCACCTGCGCAATTTCCTCAGGGGAATGGCTTTGTACATAGTCCATGCCTTTTTGAAGGGCGTTTGTGAAGCTCTGGATAATCTGTGGGTTTTCGTTAAGAAAGCTGGTCTTTGCACTGTAAGAGGTATAGGGGACATAGCCGGAATCCACGCCCAGAGAAGCCACTACATAGCCTTTTCCTTCTTTTTCCAGGGCGGTTGCAGAAGGCTCAAATTCAACAGTAAAATCTGCTGACATGTCGCCGGTAAATGCAGCTGCAGTGGAACCAAAATCAATACTCTGGTCGATTTCCAGATCCGACGCCGGATCAATATTATGATTCTTTAAAATGTACTCAAATACCATTTCCGGCATGCCACCCTTACGACCACCAAGAACTCTCTTATCTCTCAGCTCATCCCATGTGAAATCCGGCATTTCTTCTCTTGCCACAAGGAAGTTTCCAGCCCTCTGGGTGAGTTGTGCGAAATTCACAACCGGATCAGTGGCACCTTCCTGATAGGCATAGATAGATGCCTCGGCCCCCATAAATCCAATATCAGCTTCTCCGGAAATGACAGCAGTCATAGTCTTATCCGCACCAAATCCTGTGACAAGTGTCAGATCTAGCCCTTCCTCTGCGAAATACCCTTCTTCAATCGCCACATATTGCGGTGCATAGAAAATTGAATGCGCCACTTCGTTTAAGGTAACCTTTGTAAGCTCCTCTTTTGATTCTCCATTCTTTGCAGCAAAGACTGTGGCTGGCAGTGCAGTTACTGCAAAAATCACAGCTGCTGCCAGTGAGATCCATTTTTTATTCTTCATACAGAGACTCCTTTTTGACTTCTGCTGTTAGGATATGCAAAATATGGGAAAGATGTTCGTAATAAGTATATTGCAAAGCTTAAAAAGAGGGTCGAGAAAAGTTATTTACCTGCCTTTTCTGATAAAATTTGTAATTGGATTTTTAACTTTCCTAACAGTTAAAAAATATGAAATGTATTTAACAACAATTCAATTGTGCTCATCTGTCAATTCTGCTATGCTTTAATCACAAAAGCTTTTGGAATTTTAACCGAATAAGTTGCGAAGCAGCATTCGGTTATGAGCAAGTAGCGAAGCGGACCTGGAATATCCGCTTGACTCAGGAGAAAAATATGATGAATATTGGAAATGTGATTAAAAAATATAGAAAAGAATTAGGTTACACGCAGGAAGAAATGGCAAAACGTCTGGGAGTAACCACTCCGGCGGTGAATAAGTGGGAAAATGGTGTTTCCCAAACAAAAAGATATTAAGAAACAGCCCATGTTTACCTGCTTGCAAACAAAAGAATATTGCTACTAGACTAAGAGATACTACATAAGTGTGTTGGTATCTCTTTTTTGTTGCCGTGAAACAGCAGACTATTTCATTTCTGCTTGATTACCTTAAAACTTATTAGTCTATGGTTTGTCAAGGGCTTGTTGCGTGAGAAATGCTGAATATCACCCTTTACAAAACATAGGCTGATAAGTAACTTTTCAAAAGCAGAAAAGAAATGGCAATGCTTATAACAATATGATATAATGCAGATGAAGACAAAAAAGGAATTTGTCGAGCTGGTTAGTTCGAGATAATTTTGAGTTTGTTAAGATGTGGTGCACTTGATGGAATCACAGGTACGACATCATATTATGGAGGATGAAATAGATGATAGGTTTGATTGTTGCGAGGTCAAAGAATAATGTTATAGGCAAGAATGGTAATATACCATGGAAAATAAAGGGAGAACAAAAGCAATTTAGAGAGTTAACAACGGGTAATGTGGTTATTATGGGGCGAAAGTCTTATGAAGAAATCGGTCATCCGTTGCCTAATAGAATGAATATTGTTGTTTCCACCACAACAGAGTATCAAGGAGATAATTTAGTTTCAGTTAAATCATTAGAAGATGCATTATTATTGGCTAAAGGACGAGATGTATACATATCTGGTGGATATGGACTATTTAAGGAAGCTTTGCAAATAGTAGATAAAATGTATATCACAGAAGTAGATTTAAATATTGAAGATGGAGATACATTCTTTCCAGAATTTGATATCAATGATTTTGAAGTTTTGATAGGGGAAACACTTGGTGAGGAAGTGAAATATACGAGAACATTTTATGTAAGGAAAAAATGAATTGAGTAAATTTTGGATTTAGGGTGTTTTCATAAATATATTGCTTTTTATGCATATATAAATTGTTGTAAGACAAATTCCAGTTGAACCAAATCGCTGCGCGATGGCCTGCCAAGGCTGTGGCGCAGCGATTTGGTTCAATTGGTAAAAATCGGTGTGCAGTCCAGAGGAATGGGCAGATACATTCTAAATGTAGTCTGCTTTTTCCTCTGTCCTGACGCCGATTGTTTACGAAATAATTTGTATGGGGCGATAAAATCAGAATTTGAGAGAGTATTGAATATGAATAAGGAATGGTCTGAACTTAATAAAACAATGCAGGCACAAATAAAAAAGAAAGATACTTATAAGAGGGGTATTGATACTTTACTTACTTTACGAAGTCAGTTAATACAAACCTTAGTATCTTTCAAAGAAGAATTATGCAGAGAAGATTTTAACTCAATCCCCTTCATAAACGCTGATGGTTATCATAGTAAGACGATTGCTTATTCTATTTGGCATATTTTCCGCATTGAAGATATAGTTGTGCATACAGTGATAAATGAAGATGAACAAGTATTTTTTGCAGGCAATTATCAAGAGCGTATCAATTCACC
>ERZ826764.3937-NODE-3937-length-10833-cov-16.930692_pt1 | contig 10833 bp, 9 predicted proteins | sample MGYA00519870_ERZ826764 | MGnify/ENA primary metagenome ERZ826764 (study PRJEB31778, sample SAMEA3449239) | human gut metagenome | biome: human gut; feature: human-associated habitat; material: faeces | place: United Kingdom | collected 2010/2012 ...
CCCGGCGCTTGGCCTCCTCCACCACGGCGTTGGCCATGGAGTGAGGGAAATGTTCCTCCAAACAGGCGGCAAGGCGCAGCATCTCCGCCTCGTCCTTACCACGGAAGGGAATGACGCGGACCACCCTGGGGCAGGCATGGGTGAGGGTACCGGTCTTATCAAAGACAATGGTATCCGCGCTGGCCACAGCCTCCAGGAACTTGCCTCCCTTGACCGTGATGTGCTCCCGCCCCGCCTCACGCATGGCAGAGAGCACCGCCAGGGGCATGGCCAGTTTCAGGGCACAGGAGAAGTCTACCATGAGCACCGACAAGGCCCGGGTCAAGTTCCTGGTGAGCGCAAGGCTCACCAGGCTGCCGGCAAAGGTATAGGGCACCAGCTTGTCTGCCAAGTTGGACGCTTTGGCTTCGGCGGCGGACTTCATCTGCTCGGAACGCTGGATCATCTCCACGATCTGGTCATAGCGGCTCTGGCCAGAGGCCTGCTTTACCTCCAGCACGGACTCGCCCTCCTCCACCACAGTGCCGGCATAAACCGCGCCGCCGGGCCGCTTGGCCACGGGGACGGATTCGCCGGTGAGGGATGCCTGGTTGACGGTGATCTCTCCCTTCGCCACCACGCTGTCCAGGGGGATGACACTTCCGGCTCGAACCACGACCCGGTCGCCGGGTCTGATCTGGCCGATAGGGGTGAGCACTTCACCAGCCTCGGTTTTCAGCCACACCCGATCCACATGGAGAGACAGGCTCTCTGCCAGGTCGGCCACGGACTTTTTCCGTGTCCAATCCTCCAGCAGTTCACCGATCTCCAACAAGAACATGACAGTGCCGGCAGTACCGAAGTCCCTGCGGCAGACGGAGATCCCGATGGACAACGCATCCAGCATCTCCACCTTGATCTGACGATGTCCCAGACAGCGCAGACCTCTGTGCAGAAAGGGGATCATGTGCCAAACAATCCGGGCGATCCGCAGCGGGGCGGGCAAAAACAGGGCAGCGGCTGCTTTCACCGCCACCTTGCCTACCAGCTTCTCTTGGAACTCTCGGTTCAGAGTCCGGGTGCTGTGGCCGGACAGAGTGACAGACGACTCCGCCCCGGCCCAGGTGAACGCGCCGAGGGCGGAGAGGACAGCTTCCCGGTCTCCCGTATAGGTCACGATGACGCAGCAGGTGCGCTCATGGACCACGGCCTCCCGGGTCCAAGGCTGTCCCTTCAGCCAGGTTTCCAGCAGATCCGCCTGGCGGATCGTCATGTTTTTTTGCCGGAGCCGCAGACGCATCCGGCCCCGGCTCTCATGTACGATGGTCGCTCTCATGCGAGTCTCCTTTCATGAAAAAAGGAGCCGTTTTCCGGCTCCCTTCCGCAGTTTTTAGGCTTCCTGACCTTCCACCTGAGCCTCGGCTTCCTTGGCGTCCCGGGCCTCGTTGATGTCCTTGGCAGCGGCCAGAATGTCGGCGGCGTTCTCCTGAACAGAGGTAACGGTCTCCATTACGCTGTCCTTCATCCGCAGACCTGCGGCAGTGATGTGGGTATAAGCCTTCTTGGCATCTTTGCTGGTGAGCAGCTTTATGCCGGCAGAGCCAAACAGGGCTCCGCCCACAAAGCAGGCCAGTCTGACATAGTGTTTCATCATGGGAACCTTTCCTTTCAGCTATATGCTTATTTGTGTTTATAGCCCGTAATCATCACCATGACCATGCAGATCACAGCGCCCCAGGCCCAGAAGCGATGTTGTTTCATTGAGATCTCCTCCTGCTCGGAAACAAACGCGTCCCACTGTGTGTTGAAATATTATAGCAGATGGGATGCCCTGTGTATCACCGAATCGGACGATGTTGTGCCGGTTCAGACATTTTTCGATACACGGTCGGCGACATACCATACTGCCGCCGGAAGGCGGCGGAGAACTGGCTGGCACTGCTGTATCCCACTGACTGGGCTACCCCCAGCACGCTAAGAGAGGAGTCCCGCAGCAACTCCGCCGCACGCTCCATCCTCCGCTGCTGTAGCCAGGTGTGGACCGGCAGTCCGTACAGGCGACGGAACCCCTCCTTGAATGTAGTTGCAGAGAGGCAGGCGCGGCGGCTCAAAGTTGATATGGAGAGGGGTTCGTCCAGATGCTCCTCCATATATCGGCGGGTTTCTGCTAGGGTCCGGATCATCTCCTGATCCAGCACCGGGACCATTTCCGCCGCTGGTTCCCCCTGGGCAGAGAGCAGATACAACAGTTCCACCGCCTTCCACACGCACCAGCGTGCCCGCTCGCTCTGGGGCAAACGATCCAGGTCAGCGAAGGCCGCCTGGCTCCAGCGAGAGGGACCCTCCACGGCACAGCCGCCCCGGCTGACCATCCACCGCCGTACTTGATCCGTGTTCAAAGCCAAACCACCCAGCAGGTCACAAATGGCTTTTAGACTCGCCCGGGCGCCCCGGGCGTCCACCGCCACCAGCACACCCTTTAAGCCGGTCTCCACTCTGGCATCGGTCAGATCAGAGATGTCGGTGAGGAGAAGCACCTGCCGGGTACCTAACCTCAGAACCGAACCATCCCGCCGGGTCAGAGTCACCATCCCGGCCAGGCAGAACAATACCTCAAAGTGCAGAGGTTCCAACCGGAGGGGCAGAGGGAATGACCTCTCGCACAGGGAGAACAGGCAGGCTCGCGCACCAGGCATCACTTGTGTCCATTCCCCCTGTTTTGACAAAAATTCTGCCAGCATCCGCTTGCCTCCTCTCCATTGATCTGTGTCTCAGATACTTATCGGCCAAACAGCCCTTTCTTGTGCCAGGATTCCTTCCGAATCTCTCCCACATCATAGCCAGTGGCGGAAATAGCCGCCCGTAAAGCCTCTTGATCCAGTTCAGCTTCCGTGATTACCACAGTCTCTTTTTTACTCCGAGATGAGGTGACCTTCTTCACCGGAAAGGCTTTCCGCACCGCATCGTTCACATGGCTCTCGCACATACCGCACATCATGCCGTCTACTTGGATTGTGTATTTCCACATCTTCTGTTCCTCCATTCTTCATTAAAGTCCGTTTCGCTGGTTCCAGCATATACGGTACACTTCATCAGAAACATTACAATGGTTGAATCATAAGTCAAATGCTGTACTCAGCCGCATCATTTGCCGCTTTTTATGAGATACCACCCAGTTCTTCATTTTCTAAAAGGCTGCTGTTTTCCCGTATCGCCAGCACGCAGAGCCAGTGCTTTTTTGCGTTCCGATTTACGATGACCTCAGAAAAACCTGCCTCGGTGAGAAAACGGGCAAGTTGGTCTCCATCAAAGATCCTCATCCCATCAATGACAGAAAGCCACTTGTTGGCGTGTGGATCTTCTCCGTCCGACTCATTGACGATCAGAAAGATGCCGCCTGGCCGCAGAGTTCGGTACACCTCCCGGAAGCTCTCCGTAGGACCAGGCCAGAAATATACCGTTTCAAATGCGGTCACCAAATCAAATGCGCCATCCTCGAAGGGAAGGCAAGATACATCGCCCTGTATAATACGGCAGCGACCGGCTTGCAGCCCCTTTCGGTTCACACGCATGGCCTTTTCCACAGATATTTCTGAATAGTCCAAGGCGGTGACAGTCGCGGCAGGATGTTTTCGCAAAAGAGCTCGGATATTCCGCCCACCACCGCAGCCCAACTCCGCAATCTCGGCGGGACCTGTTTCGGGCAAATGGCTAAGGCCCCAATCCGCAAGGGCAGCATGGGCATGATTCATGCTGCCCACCATGCACCTGCCCAGCAATCCTTTCGGCTTGCGGGTATTGTTGAAAAAAGCCTTTAATATTCCCATAACTTCCTCCAGGAGTCGGAATCACAGTTAGCATTGACTAACCATAATTCATTATAAATCCTTTCTTGCGGAAAAGCAATATACAAGTATGCTATCATGCTATTTTCCGCTATGGGAAATGTGGAAAACGGCCGCTCCGCCGATGGAAAACAGATATTCACGGCCCGATGGAAAAGCTGCCAGCTTTCCCACAGCCCGCAAACATCGTTTCCCACAGCTCCGCCCCTTTGACCGTTTACGCACATTCCCACAGCGTCTACTGCTGCGGATACTATATGATCCTGGTTTATAGAAAGGGAAAAGAGAACAAAAAAGCGGGAGCGTCACCCTCGGTTCAAACCGAAGGCGGCGCTCCCAATTCAATTTCGTAGATATTCACTCAATCAAGCGGTTCTTAATTTCGATTAAATTAACAGAATCAAAATCGTATTGAAAAATTGAAGCTATAATTATTTGGTTATTAGAAAAATCTCTTTTAAGAATATTGACCATCAACTGAATGTTAGTTTGATCTACTTCCTTTCCACTTGGCGAATCCAAAATAACAGGCAGTTTAATGTTAAGAAATTTCTCTATTTCGATGATATAGGCTAAACGAAATGCAAAAACCGTTTTATGCAGAACTGCACCAGATAGTTCCTTCAAATTTGAAGTGAACAGATAGGAAGTGGCAATAGATTCACTGTTGCCCACTCCTAATTCAGACGCATATTTTACCATATTCTCATAAAGGGACATTATCACTTTGGTGTTCGACTTCGTTTTTGAGGATATTTCTTTACGAATCGCTTTCAAAGCCGATTCAAGACGTTTTATCTCTTTATCGACAGCTTTAGCATCAATCGGAACCGCTGCAATTTTCTTGTCAAAAATTTCAATTAGGCTTTCTGACTGATAAAAAGCTAACTGCTCTGCTTCTTCATCCTTCTCTTTTTGCTTATTTGATAGTTGCCGCATCACTGCTTGAAGATCCGAAGAGATCATTTTCCTTTTTGCAATCAAATAATCAATAGTATCTGTCAATCCTACAATGTTTTCTGCGGTCACTGGTATTATTGAACCATCAGGCGACTGTACCATCAGTTTCATTTCTTCCACATAATGGCGAAATCGTCTGTTATCTGTAAGTGTTTTATCTATACGTTTCAATTCATGCTGAAGCGTGTTCTGTTGAATTAGAAGTTGAGCAACCACCGCATCAGACTCAATAGCATAATCATCTGAAACAAGGGTATTGCTTTCCGCTACCACGCTCTCACGATATTTAGCCACGCTAAACATTTGACGATATTTTCCCAGTTCGTTGGTCAACTGGCGCTCCTTCTGGATTAAGTCACTACAATCGCACCCAGAGAGACCTCGAATCAATTCTTCAATATTAAAGCGAATGCTGCCAATGGCTGTGCCGCGGTTTAGGAGGGTCCACCCCTTTTCTTGATCCGCATAGATAGCTCCCAAGATATTGTCAAGAACATCTACCCTGTCCGTACCAAAAATTATTCGCTGAATATCATGTAATTGATCTGGCAAGATATAAGTCGTCTTTTCACCATTAAACTCCATTTCAAGAATTGTACCATTGAACCTGGAAAGAACTATGTCTCCGAGTTTATCGCAATGGATTTTTGTGGTAACCTCACACTGTTCAAATTTTATTTTACGAGTACTTGGAATATTATATCCAAGAGAATACAGCATAAAACGAAGCAAAGTTGTTTTCCCCTTGCTATTTTCGCGACTGAAAATGAGATTAACACCTTCCGAAAAAGTAATGGTGCGTTCTGACATACCTTCCTTTATGGAGATTGATTTGAAAATCACAAATTCACCCCCCGTTTTATATTATCTATAACAATGCGTCTATGGACGATGTTATACAGAATGATTTTTGTTAATGCCTCAAGAATTTCACCATCAATGCCTTGCACATTAAACTCAGACTGATAATTGCACCAGAAGTGCTCTACGAAGTCCAAACATTTCTCACGTGGCTTTTTACTACTCTGAAACTGGTTGTAATCAAATAGAACACGCGTAAAAAATCCATACGTTCGCAGCAAGAATCAATCATCTCTCCATACAAGCGAACTACCTCATCATAGATACCCGTGTCAAATTGTTCAACGATACTATCATCGCAATGGTTAATATCTGTTTCAAGTACTATAATAGGCCATACTATATCTTTCTTTTCCAGTTGAATGGCGACATCTTTTTTGCTTCCATTAACAAAAATATTTTCATGCCAAACTTGAAGGAGCTTTTTGCCTAACCCTGGAGATACATTTGTATTAAGTTCACCGATAAAATCATTTATCTTTGCTTGAACAACTTTATAACGCTCTGCTTCATCATCTGTCTCAAACTGAAAAAACTGTATATAAAATTTGTTCAAATCAAGTGGATGTGCAATTTTAGACAGATAATTTTCCACGATCTTCTGTGCAGAAGGGGGTAAGGTTGAGAACTGCCGGCGGGTCGGAGCCCAAAAAATGCTGCGAGAGGCATTGTCATTAAACGGATTAGTAGAATTCGTAATAAAAACCAATTGTTCGACATTAGTATCTTGAACTACATCGGAAAGAGATGTAAGAGCATTCTTCAAATTCTCCCGCACATGAGAAAAATCCGAACTACTTTTTACAACAGCTTTTGCTTGTGCCAAGATTCGTTTGCCGTCCTGCATGGTAAGTTCAATATCTTGGTCATTTCCTTCCAGACGAAGGGATTGAAAATTTTTGATGTTTTCCAGCATTAGCACAATAGCAGCGTTTCTTTGAAAATCAAATCCAAATAGTACTGCGTCGGCACGCCTACTCCTCATCGGCCTTGACTCCCTTCGTTAGATTATCTTAATAAATTATTATAAGGTAAAAACGCAGAAAAAACAACGGGAGCGTCACCCTCGGCCCAAACCGAAGGCGGCGCTCCCGCTCTGTTATGGAGAAGTGTTCAAAGCAGCTATTTGTACCCTTCAAATCAGAGCACACGCCCCACATGGAAAATCATACTGCCCCTACACGGAAAAACCGCCACAGCCGGTTTCTTCGCCCATTTTGAACCCTAATTCCCGCACTTTTTGGAACGGAGGGAAAGATAGTGCGGACAGGACACCACCACCGCCCGAAAACTCTGTTTACAGGGATGGACACAGCCTTTGCAGAGCTTGTTGTACTGGCGCCTGCCGTTCTCGCCCAGGAAGAACGCCCATTCCAGACGCCATTTCTTGCTCCGGCTCATAAGTCGCCCAGCTCCGGGGGCTTCTTCTGCGGGGCAGGCTTGTCCGGGCCTTTCCGCGACCCACACTCCCGCTTTGCGTCCTCCAGCCGCTCCCGGATGGAAGGCTTTTTCTCCGGCGTGGTCCTGCGCGCCTCGGCCTGGGCTTTCTCCAGTTCCTCACCACGGCGGCCGTTGTTGATGATCCCGTCGATCATGCTGTAGTCATCCTCCAGGGTCATTTCCGCCGTGCGCAGCGGGTTTTCCGGCTCCACGGGAACGGATACGATCCGCCCGTTGATGCTAGCGAACAGTTCCGGCCGCTTAAATTGCTCAGTGTACTTCTGGATCATGTCCGGGGGCAGGGACGCGAAACTCTCCGGCCCCAGGCCCACCACCAGGAAGGTGCCGGCCATGATGTCATAGAGGTTGCCCTCCTCATCCCGCAGGCCCCGGTTCAGTTCCAGGCCGATCAGCTTGCCCTCATCGTTGCAGACCAGCCCCACAGGGTCAGAGAAAGGATAGGAGGCGGTAATGTCGCCGCCCACCTCCGCTTGCAGCGAGTGAAGGCCGGGGTCGATCTCCTTCAGGTAGGGTTCCTTCCTGGGCTCCACCACCAAAACGGTCATCTTCTCCGGCGCGGCGTGTTCCTGGGCCTCCTCATTGCGGATAGCAAAGGCCCTGGCGCCGTTACCCATGATGAGATACTTCCCATCGTCAGACTGATGGTGCAGGCCGTACCCGACCGCCTCCATCTGCTCCCGGCTCATATCCGTCACATGGAAGGTGCCCCTGGGGGTGCGTACCGTCTCGCCGGTCTCCCGGTCATCCGGGGAGGGCGCCGGGGCCTGCCCGGACAGCTCCGCCTCATACTCCCGGCCCGCCTGCTCCGCAAAGGCCAGCATCTCGTCCACATGGGACTTGTCCGGGTTCTGAACGGCCTCCCGGATCACAGCCGGGTCTACATCGAGAAATTCCTCATATCCGGTAGCGTCCTTGAACTTTTCAATCTCCGAAGGCAGATAGTCCTCCTGGGTCTGCCCCAGGGCGGCCAGCTTCTCATCCAGGGCGGAAATGCGGCCGGCCATCAGGTTTTCGTAAATTTCCTCCCTCGCCGCGTGCTCCTCCGGGTGCTCGGCGGCGTACTGCGGGTCGTGCTGACGGAAAAACTCGTCCATATCGTAGGCAATGTCCATCGCCCACTCGGATTTTTCGTCCTCGGTCAGCTCCTCCGCGTCCTGGAAGGTCATCACCCGGTATTCCTCCGGGATACTGCCGTGTTCGCCATCGTAATATTCATGGAAGGTGTCCCCGGTATCCCGCACATACCCGAAGTCGGTAAACTCACCGCCCTCCTCCAGGGCGATGTCCCGCCCGTAGGCCTCGTAGTCAATGTAGTTCCGCAGGTGCTCCGGCACCTGCATGGCGTCCAGCTCCTCGATGTAATACCGGCCCAGGTCATCATGGTCGCGGATGTCGGGGTACACATCATAGCAGTCCAGGTTCTCGGTCAGGTTGATGATCTCCTGCAAGCTGCCGGAATGGTCGCCGATCTCCATAGCCGCCTGGAACTGCTCGTACTCGCCCTGGCTCATCTCGTCCAGCTTGGAGGCCAGGTAGTTGAGCTCATCCAGGTTCTCATACTCGCCCAGCTTGTCATAGAGGCCGTCCACATAGCAGTCATAGTCGGTGATGAACCACTCCTCGTAGGGCTGCCCGAAGTCATCCTTGGAGCCAATGCCGATCCGCTCAAACACCTTTTGCAGTTCCTCCGCCGTGGTGGGGAACTTCACCCATTCACCCACCAGGGAGCCCTCGTTGTACTTGCCCAGGTTGGTGATGAAGGCGGCGAAAGGATAGTCCTTGTCATATTCATAATGGGGCATAGCGACACCTCCTTACAGTTCCGGCTCGGACTTCCCCTTGTGGGGCGCCGGCGCCTTGTTTTTTCCCATGCACTCCTGCTTGCTCTGCTCCAGCCGCTCCTTGATGGAGGTTTTCCGATCCGCCTGCTTCTCCTGGGGGCGGTCATGCTGCCACTCATCCCCGGACAGCGTCAAGTAGCCCCTGCTGGTAAAACAGCCCTGTTCCTCCTGCATGGCGTACTTGCCAAAGGGCGCCGGGTCAATGGCGTCCAGCAGCTCCGGGGGCAGAAGAACATCCAGGTGCTGCGCCAGATAGCGCCAGCCCACATCCTCTACCTTGCTGATGTTAGCCTCCAGGATGAAATACTCGGTGTTGGCGGGGAACTCCCGAAATTGCTCCAGCGTGGTCAGGCGGTAGGGAGACTCCTGGACAGCGGCCAGAAGGTCCCGTTCCTCCTGGGAGAGAGCGGCCAAAGCCCGAAGTGCCGCCTCCTGCTCCGCAGGACTCCCCTCATGGGGAAGCATCGCTTGTAGATCGTTCAGGGAAATATCCGGTTTATTTTTTGCCATTCACGCCCTCCTTCCGTTTAGGGAACTCCAGTTTGAAGCGGACATACTTCCCGCCGGTGTCATCCAGCACCACCACCGCGTCGTAGGTGGAGCCCTTCTTTTCAGACCACATCCCCTTGACGGAGGTGCGGCCCTTCTTCAGCAGGTCGCCGGCCATCTTACGGGTCAGCTCCTTCTTGCGGGAGGTCCAGAAACGGTCATCCTTCCACAACACAAACTGGCAGGAGCGGTCGGAGCAGTAAAAATTCTTTTTGCCCTCATACACCGGCTTGCCGCAGCGGGGGCAGAGGCCCACGGTCTCGCGCTCCAGGGCAAACAGCTTTTGCCCCTCCTCGGAAATGTGGGAATAGTTTTTCACCAGATCCCGCGTCATCTCGGTGATCCCCGCCAGGAACTCGGCGGGGTCCGCCTCGCCCCTGGCAATGCCGGTCAACTTCTGCTCCCACTCCGCCGTGAGCATGGGAGAGGTCAGGGCATCCGGCAGGACCGTGACAAGGTTGATCCCCGCCTTGGTGGGAATGAGGCTTTTGCCTTTACGCTCCACAAATCCGGCCGCCACCAGCTTCTCCAGGATCGCCGCCCTGGTGGCCGGAGTACCCAGACCGCGCCGTTCCGCATCCTCCGGGATGTCCTCCTTGCCGGCGTTCTCCATGGCCGACAAAAGGGTATCCTCCGTGTACGCTTTGGGCGGGGCGGTGAAGTGTTCGGTGACATCGGCCTCCACCTGGTCAAAGGTCTGGCCCTCGGTGAAGTCCGGCAGGGCGGCAGGTTCTGCCTCGTCCTCCGGCTTTTCCTTCAGGGAAGCGCGGAAAATGCGGTCAATGTCCTTCCATCCCAGAGACAGCACATGGCGGCCCTTGGCAGTGAAGGTGTGCCCGCCACAAGTAAAGTCGGCCGTGACCACCTCGTACACATAGGGCTCCGCCGCCGCGCACAGCAGCTCCCGGCAGACCAGCAGGAGAAGGTTCCGCTCGCCCACAGGCAGGCCGGACAGGTCCACTTTCTCCAGCTCCAGAGTGGGGATGATGGCGTGGTGGTCGGACACCTTCTGGTCGTTCACCAGCAGGGACGCATCCGGGAAGAACTCGGCGCATCCATCAAAGGGCGGGACCTTGGCCGCCAGGTGGAGGATCGCCGAAGCGGTCTCCGCCATGTCAGCAGTTAAAAACCGGCTGTCCGTCCGGGGATAGGTCAGCAGCTTCTTCTCGTAGAGGGATTGCGCGTAGTCCAAAGTCTGCTTGGCGGTATAGCCGAAAATGCGGTTGGCCTCCCGCTGCAAGGTGGTCAGGTCATAGAGCTTGGGCGGCGCCTCCTTCTTCTGCTCGCGGTTGACAGCGGTGCAGACCGCCGGACCAGCGGCGCAGGCCGCCCGCAGG
>ERZ826764.3957-NODE-3957-length-10790-cov-3.334513_pt1 | contig 10790 bp, 8 predicted proteins | sample MGYA00519870_ERZ826764 | MGnify/ENA primary metagenome ERZ826764 (study PRJEB31778, sample SAMEA3449239) | human gut metagenome | biome: human gut; feature: human-associated habitat; material: faeces | place: United Kingdom | collected 2010/2012 ...
CACATCGCGGTGTCCGTGGAATACCCGGGCACCAGCCAGTTTGATTCTGCGTTTAAAGCGCTCTATCATATGACCCCGGCGCAGTACCGCAAGTGGTGCCGCGAAAATAATGTCCAAAACCGATGAAATCCGTCCGTTTCCGGCGGAATTTCCTCACCGGCTGTGCTATATTTAAGTTTCAAATGAATGCCATGTGCTAGGAGGTGTCCCGTTTGAAGCAACACAAATTCTGGGCGTGGGGGGCTGTCATCTGCATGGTGATGGTGATTCTCACAGGCTACCGGCACAAATAATTCTGGAGGAATTGCCTTATGAACATCTATCAAAAGATCGCTTTATTCGTGGGCGGCGCACTGTTTGGCTCCGCCGGGATCAAATTGTTGAGCAGCAAGGACGCGAAAAAGGCGTATACCCATGCCACCGCGGCCGCATTGCGCGTAAAAGATTCGGTGATGGGCACGGTGACCTCCGTGCAGGAGAACGCAGCGGATATTCTAGCCTCTGCCAAGGACATCAACGAACAGCGCGCCGCGCAGGAGGAAACCGTCGAGGATACCTCCAAAGAGGCAGCGGAGGCTTAATGGGGAAACGCACGGCCCATTTACACATCCAACAGAAGAGGGCCGCAGGCGCGGCCCTCTTCTTCCTTTCGGAGGTCAACGATGAAATTTCAAATTGTACATGAGAGCAGCGGGCGCATGCGCATCCACTGCGCGCAAAAGCGGATGAGATTGGAACAGGCCGACCTTCTCGAGGCTTACCTGCAACAGACCGGCGGGGTCCGGCAGGCCGTTGTCCACGAGCGGACCTGCTGTGCCGTAATCCATTACCAGTGCGCGCGCGAAGAGCTGCTGCAACGGATCAGCCGCTTTGCCTACGACGCCGAAGGGGTGGCGGAGCTGGCCCCGCTGCACAGCAGCCGGGCGCTCAACCGCACCTATGAGGAAAAGCTGGTGGGTATGGTCGCGTTTAAGGCAGTCCGCTCCCTGTTTTTTCCGGCACCGCTGCGGACAGCCTACGCTGTTGTGAAAGCTGTTCCATACCTGTTCCGAGCACTCCGGTGTCTGTTGCGAAGACAGCTCCATGTAGAATTGCTGGACGGGATTTCTATCTGCTTGTCCATGGCGCGGCGGGACTTCGACACAGCCAGTTCTGTGATGTTCCTGCTACGGCTTGGCGAGTTGCTGGAGGAGTGGACCCACAAAAAGTCTGTGGAAAACCTAGCTCGGAGTATGTCTCTGAACATCGACCGGGTCTGGATGAAAACCGAAAAAGGAGAGGAACTGCTCCCGCTCCATCAGGTGCAGGCCGGGGATCAGGTAGTTGTCCGCATGGGCGGCATGATCCCACTAGACGGCACCATCGTGGAGGGCGAGGTCATGGTCAATCAGGCGTCCCTCACCGGAGAATCCATTCCTGTCCCCAAACGGCCCGGGAGTAGCGTCTATGCCGGCACGGTGGTGGAGGAGGGCGAATGCGTCCTCACGGTCACCCAGCAGTCCGGCGAGGGCCGCTATGACAAGATCGTAGCCATGATCGAGGAGTCGGAGCAGCTCAAGTCCGCGGCGGAGAATCACGCGGCACATCTGGCCGACCAGTTGGTGCCTTACACGCTGGCAGGGAGCGCACTGGTCTATCTGCTCACCCGCAATGTCACCCGTGCTCTGTCTGTGCTGATGGTGGACTTCTCCTGCGCTTTGAAACTGTCCATGCCTCTGGCGGTTCTCTCCGCCATGAGCGAGGCCAGCCGCTTCCATGTGACCGTGAAGGGCGGAAAGTACCTGGAGGCCGTGGCCCAGGCGGACACCATCGTCTTTGACAAGACTGGCACCTTGACCCATGCCAGCCCCGTGGTGGCCCAGGTGATCCCCTTTGGTGGGAACAAGGAGCCGGAAATGCTCCGTCTGGCCGCGTGCCTGGAGGAACACTTCCCGCACTCCATGGCCAACGCCGTGGTCCAGGCCGCCCGGGAGCGGGGGCTTGCCCACGAGGAGATGCACTCCCAGGTGGAGTACCTGGTGGCCCACGGCATCGCCAGCACGGTAGACGGCAGGCGGGTCATCATTGGCAGTGCCCACTTCGTCTTTGAGGATGAGGGCTGCACTGTCCCGCCGGGAGAGCAGGACGCCTTCGACGCCCTGCCTAAGCAGTACAGCCACCTGTATCTGGCGGTCGGCGGCGTACTGGCCGCAGTTATCTGTATCTCTGACCCCTTGCGCGTCGAGGCGGTGGATGCGGTAGCTGCCCTCCATGACCTGGGGGTGGGCAAGATCGTCATGCTCACTGGCGACAGTGAGCGCACTGCGGCAGCCATCGCCGCCCAGGTGGGAGTGGACGAGTACCGGGCTGAGGTGCTGCCGGAGGACAAGGCCCGTTTTGTGCAGGCCGAGCGCGCACAGGGCCGCACGGTGGTCATGATCGGCGATGGAATCAACGACTCCCCGGCTCTGTCCGCTGCCAATGTGGGCATCGCAATCAGCGATGGCGCCGCCATCGCCCGGGAGATCGCGGACATCACCATCGCGGCAAACGACCTGTTCGAACTGGTGCAGCTGCGGCGGCTGTCCGTGGCCCTGATGAACCGCATCCAGTCTAACTACCGCTTTGTCATCGGCTTCAATGGCGGACTCATCGCCTTGGGAGCCCTGGGCATCCTAGCGCCAGCCACCTCTGCCACGCTCCACAACCTGTCCACTCTGGGCATCAGCCTGCGCAGCATGACCAATCTGTTGCCGCCAGCAAAAGCATGAACACAGCCCCATCTGACCTTGTTCATACGGTCAGACGGGGCTGTGTTTTATGCTGTGATTTGTCATGTCCCCACCTGGGTCTGTCCACAGAGCATTGGATGGGAAAGGGTCACTCCTTCGCAACCACCAGGTACATTTTGAATGGGGTCACGGCCTGGACCGCGTGGGGGATGCCGGCCGGCATGATGACAGCCTCCCCGGCGTTCAGCGTGTGTGGGACACCGTCAATGGTAATCTGAGCGGTGCCCTCCAGGATGGTGGCCATGGCGTCCCCGGGGGCGGCGTGGGTACTGATGGCCTCGCCCGCATCAAAGGCGAACAGCGTCATCCCCACACCAGGCCGCTGGGCCAGGGTCAGGCTGACGACTTTACCGGGCTCGTACCCGACCTGATCCTTCAGGGGAAAGGGCCGTGCATGGGGCAGGTTTTTGATCAACGGTTCCATACAGATCCTCCTCAGTTTGATTGGATGGTAATTTGCAGCAGTTTGAAGGGGCCGTTCCCGCCAATGGCGTGGGTGGTCTGCGCTGGCACAGCCAGACAATCCCCTGCGCCCAGACAAACCTCGTGCCCCTCCAGGCGCAGAGGCATATCACCCTCCAGCACATAATAGACCGTGTCGCCGAAGTAGCGCTCCTCACTGATGCTCTCTCCGTCCCCAAAAGCCAGCAGCGTCATTTGGCAGTGCTCGCTGCGGGAAAGGGCCATGCTCACCACGCGCCCCGGCTGGATGGAGATGAGTTCGCTCAGAGCCGCCGGCTGCTGAACCGGCAGATTGCGGAGAATGTCCATTTCCGAGCCTCCTTCCGTGTTCTAAAAGTTAGTATATCACCTTTTCTTGTGGGCCGCCATTGCCGTGGCAACCAGACTGGTTATAACCAGTGATTCGCCGGATGATCTCTTGGCGCAGCCGGGCCAGTTCAGGGGCGGAGGCGTCCCGCCCCTCCGGGCCGGGGAGGTCAAACCACTGGCAGATTGCAGTGGGGCGCGGAGCGAGCACGGCGATGCGGGTCGCCACAGTGAGCGCTTCGTCGATCTCATGTGTAACAAAAAGCACCCCGGGCCGCTCCCGCTGCCAGATGGATAACAGCATGGACAGCATCTCCATGCGGATTCCGTAGTCCAGCCCCTGAAATGGCTCGTCCATCAGGAAAATCTCACCGCCGAAGTGGAATGCCCGGGCCAGGGCGCACCGGCGGGCCATGCCGCCGGAGAGTTGGCCGGGATAATAGCGTTCAAACCCCTCCAGCCCCACAGCAGTGATGAGGGAGCGCACTTCCTCGGCGGGCGCGTCCTCCCGCACCAGCCGGATGTTTTCCTCCACCGTGCGCCAGGGCAGCAGCCGGGCGCTCTGAAACATATAGCTCAGCCTGCCATCCGCACCCTCCACCGTACCGGCATCCGGCGCCGTCAGGCCGGAAATGATGTTCAGCAGCGTGGTTTTCCCGCAGCCGGAGGGGCCAATCAAGGCGACGATCTCGCCCCGGGACAGGGTGAGGGACAGGTTTGAGAGTACGGGCAGATCCTCAAAGCGCTTGCAGAGCCCGCTCAGTCTCAGCATGGGGCTCCCCCTCTCCTGGACAGAAGCAGGCACACCAGCTTCTGCGTAATAAAGCATCCTGCCACCAGCAGGAATGCCCACGCGATGATCGCATCGGGCTGAATATTCAGCCGCGCGGTGGTGATGGCGCCGCCGATCCCGCTGTTCGTGGTGAGGACCTCTCCCATCACCGCCAGTTTCCACCCGCCGCCCACGACGATCTCTAACGCGGAGAGGAAATAGGGGCGGATAGAGGGCAGCGTCACATGAAGCAGGACTTTCCGGCGGGAAAAGCGGTAGAGCCTCGCCATCTCCAGAAGCTCCGGGTCTACACTCCGCACGCCATGGCTCAGGTTGATCACCACCGTTGGAATGGTGGATGTCGCCACAATGAATACACAGGGCCAGCCATTGAACCCAAACCATACCAGGGCCAGCACGACCCAGCATACCGGAGGTACCGACTGGAGCACATGGATGAACGGCATCCCCACATCTTCCAGTTTGGGGCACAGCCCGAACAGCAGTCCCAGCACCGTGCCCACCGCAACCCCGATTCCCAGGCCAAGCGCCAGACGCAGCAGAGTAGTGCCGATGGTGGGCCAGAAATCCGGCTCCCGGAACAGTCCTGCCAGCGTACCCGTCACCTGTGGGACAGAAGGGAGCACCAGAGGGGAGAAACAGAGCGAGGCCAGCTGCCAGACACCCAGCAGCAGGCCCACGCCCAGGGCGCGGCGGAGCCAGAGGGCCGCCTTACCCCGCATAGTATAACCCGTCGTTGGGGAGTTTTCCGCCGATCATCGAGGGGTCAAAGTCGTTGAGCAGATTATAGAATGTATCCAGTTCTCCCCGGGCGTCCTGGGCGCTCTTGAAGGTCAGGCCCATATTGGGGATCGCGGCCTCTACCACAGCGGCCTTCATGCCCAGGTGCTCCTCGGCCAGAGCGGCGGCCTCGGCGGGGTGGTCCAGCACCCACTGGACGCTCTCAGCGTAGGCGGCCTGGAATTGCTCTGTCAGCTCCGGATTTTCGTCGATGAAACTCTGGGTGGTGCCGAAGCCGGCGTTGGGGATCATGGTGTCGGTGCCGGTGACCCGCTGCCACTCCTCTTCAAAGCTGAGCGCCCGGCGTACTTCGCTGTTCTGGTTCATCGCGGATGTGACCTGTGGCTCGATCAGGGTGGCATATTCCGCCTCGCCGGAGGCCAGCAGGGCGGCCACCTCGGCGGTGCTGGCGTAGACGATTTCCACATCCTCACCCACCGTCAGCCCGGCTTCATTCAGGAAATACTGGGTCAGAGCGTCCGGAGGAGAGGACTGGAGGGGGATATAGACGGTCTTGCCGGCCAGATCGGCCCAGGTTTCAAACGCAGGGTCCGTGGTCATGAAATAGGTGACGCCCCAGGTATTCACATTCATCAGGCGCACATCCAGGCCCTTGTTGTAGAGTGTGGAAACCACAGTGAGCGGGAAAGCGTACAGGTCGTGCTCCCCGCCCTGAACCATGGCCAGCAGCTCCTCGGGGGAGTTCCACACATTCAGGTCGATGGTCACATTCTCTCCCAGCAGTCCGGCCTCCATCATGTGCAGGACGGGAAGCGCCGGGGGCGCGGTAGGCACACCCACTGAGATGGTCACCGGCTCGGCGGCCTGCGTGGAACTGGCCGGCGGGGATGTGGGGGATGCGGAGGGATTTTCGGCCGGACCATTTCCGTTGGAGCAGCCAGCCAGGGCAAACAACAGCATCGCGGATGCTGCCAGGGATGCAAGAGCGCGTTTCATGTGCGACTCTCCTTTCAAGAATTTTGGTTAGCAACAGCTAACCTGTTGCAGCGATATGATAGCACCCGCAAAAAAGCCTGTCCGTTGCCATGGCAACGGACAGGCAAAATTTATACGCTGAGAAAACTCTGATCCAGAATACGCACCTGTTGGCCCTGAAAGGCGAGAATTCCCTCTTTCTGCATACGCCCCAGTTCCCGGGAGAGGGCGCTGCGGTCTACACACAGATAGTCGGCCAGTTCACCCCGCCCCATGTCCAGATGGAGTTCGCCGCCGGGCTTGGCGGGGAGCATCTGGAGATAGAGCTTGATCCGGTTTCGGAGCCGGTTCTGGGCCAAGATCCGCATTTTCTGATTGAGAAAAAGGGCGCCCCGCCCCATTTCACGGAGCAGGTTGGCGGTGACCTGGGCTTTGTGCGGGCAAGCGCATTCCTGCTGAAGAAGCAGCGGGTCAAAATCCAGATAGAGCACCTGCACATCAGTCAGCGCGTCGATCTGGATGGGACTGTCCTCCGCCATGGAGCACACCAGAGTCTCCCCAAATACCTGCCCCCGCCCCAGCCGCTCGATGGTGACCAGATTGCCGTCCTCACTATACAGGGAGATCCGCAGCGTCCCATCCATCACAACGCCGGGCCGCTTCTGGCACTCGCCGATCTGGAGGAGGATGGCATCCTTACGAAACGATTTGGTTTCTCCCCGAAGGCAGGCCAGTACATTTTGATATTTCTCTTCCGGGATGCCGTCAAACAGGCGGCACTGACGCATCACCGTAGTAATCGGGTCCATGAGATACCTCCATGTTGCCGTGGCAATCGACAACTGTGCTGTAAACTGCTATGGTTAGTAAATGCTAACCGCATTATAGCGCTTTGTCTGGCAAATGTCAACGAGCGCGGAATGGGAGGATGACGATGAACGGAATCGGATTGGATTGTGGAAACGCCACATTGAAACTCGTCCTGCTTTCTCCAGAGGGAACGTTCCTTTGGGAAAAAACGGCTTCCCACTATGGAGCGGTGGTTCAGAGCGCCCGCCGTCTGCTGGGGGAGCTTTTAGCCGCGGACCCGGGGGCCTGCGGCTGCCCGGTGGTCATCACCGGAAACGCGGGCGACCGGCTGAAAGCGGGGTGCAATGCCCTGGCCGTGCTGGGGGAGATCCCAGCCATCCACCTCGGCGTTCGGCTGTTGGCCCCGGAAGCCCGCTCCGCCATTGAAATCGGCAGCCAGAGCGCCCGCTTCCTCACCGGCTTGGATCAGAACACCCCGCCCCGGTTTGCGGTAAATGAACACTGCGCCGGAGGTACCGGCTCCTTTTTTGAGGATCAGATGTCCCGGCTGGGACTAAAACTGGAGGACTACTCCCGCCTGGTGGGGCAGGCCCGCTCCATCCCAAGGCTCTCCGGCCGCTGCGCGGTCTTCGCCAAAACGGACATCATCCACCGGCAGCAGGAGGGGGTGCCCACACCGGACATCCTCCTGGGCCTTTGCTACGCCATGGTGCGCAACTACAAGGCGGTGATCGTCCGGGGGCTTCCCGTGGAAAAGCCTGTGGCCCTGTGCGGCGGCATCGGGCATAATCAGGGTGTGATCCAGGCTGTGCGGGAGGTCTTCGGATTGTCAGAAGCAGAGCTGATCTTGCCGGAGAAATTCCCTTACGCCGGCGCCGTTGGAGCCGCGGAGGCAGCCATGGAGACCGCCACCTGCTCTATGGGGGAACTGCTGGCCAGTTTATGCGGCGGGGCGCTGGAAGGTGGGAACCAGATGTGCCGTCAGCCGGCGCTGCGTGTGCTTCCCGGTACACTTCCGTCTGTCCCCGCGGCCACCGGTACCATCCCGCCGGATGGGTGCGTCCTGGGGATTGATGTGGGCTCCACCAGCACGGATCTGGTGCTCACCGGCCGGGACGGTACGCTGATCGACTACCAGTATCTCCGCACAGCCGGGGACCCGGAGGGGGCGGTGCGCCGGGGCCTGGACGCCATCCATGAACGCTTTGGGCCGGTGTCCTTCCTGGCAGTGGGCGTCACTGGCTCCGGCCGGGAGCGCATCGGCCGTCTTATCGGGGCGGACGCCGTGCGGGATGAGATCACCGCCCAGGCCCGGGCGGCTGTCCATTGGTCGCCGGATGTAGATACGGTCTTTGAGATTGGAGGGCAGGACTCCAAGTATATCTCCCTACGGGGCGGACAGGTGGCCGACTTTCAGATGAACAGGATCTGCGCCGCCGGAACCGGCTCCTTTGTAGAAGAGCAGGCCGCGCGCATGGGTATCCCATTGGCGGAGTTCGGCCCTCTGGCCCTCAGCGCGCCCAGCGCGGTGGAGCTGGGAGAGCGGTGTACGGTGTTTATCGAGACAGCCATCCAGTCTGCGCTCTCTCGTGGCGCCTCCCAGGCGGAGGTGGCGGCCGGCCTGTGTCGGTCCATTGTCCGCAACTACCTCCACAAGGTCGTTGGGGCCAAGCCCGTCGGGAGCCGCGTGGTGCTTCAGGGCGGCGTCGCCTACAATCCCGGGATTGTGGCTGCGTTTCAGCAGGAGTTGGGGGAGCGGCTCACGGTTTCGCCCTGTTTCCCCATCAGCGGCGCCTATGGAGCGGCCCTGCTGGCGCTGGAGTCGGTCCGCGGCCCGTCCTGCTTCCACGGATTTGACACAGCGACCGGGGCGGAACACGCCGCCGGCCCAGGGGTGGCGGAGAACATCGCCTTCTACCAGCGGGCGGGGGCGCTGCTGCTGGAGGGGTATGACCCCATCCGGGTCCCAGGGAAAAAGACGGTGGGTGTCCCCTATGCGCTGGTGATCCACAAATTCTTCCCCATGGCAAATGCGTTTTTCCGGAACTTGGGATTCAATGTCCTGCTCTCCCCGCCCACGAATGAGGAGATCATCCGGCTGGCCCAGCAGACTGCCCAGGCGGAGACCTGTTACCCGGTGAAGCTGCTCCACGGCCACATGGCATGGCTGGCGGAACAGGGCGTGGACTATATCTTCATGCCCTCTGTCCACACCATGAAGCACGAGTCCTCCCATGTAGAGCACAATTATGGCTGTGTCTATATGCAGACCGCGCCCCGGCTGGCGGCCAATGCCCTGGATCTGGAGCGGCGGGGAATCACCCTGCTCAGCCCGGTGTTCGACCTGGACTTTGGACAGGAGGCAATGGCCTCCGCCATGCTGGGCGTCGGGAAGCAGCTGGGAATACCAAAGCCGCGCTGTCTGCCCGCCCTGCTATCCGGGGCCAAGGCGGTGCGGCGGCATACCGCGGCGGTGGAGAAGCAGGGGCAGGAACTGCTGGCGTCCCTCAGACCGGACGACAAGGTGCTGGTACTCATTACCCGGAACTACGGCCTTTCCGATCCGGTGCTCAACATGGGTATTCCCCGGCTGCTGCTGGAGCGCGGGCATAAGGTCATCACCCTGTCCCACCTGCCCGCCCACGACCTGGATCTGTCGGAGGACTACCCCAATCTGTACTGGCCCTTTGGCCAGCACATCCTGTCCGGGGCCAAGCTCGTGGCCCATCATCCAAACCTGTATGCCGTCTATCTGACCAACCACGGCTGCGGCCCGGACACCATGCTTTCCTATCTGTTTCGGAAGGAAATGGGAGACAAGCCCTATCTGCAGATCGAAGTGGACGAGCATTTCTCTCCCGTGGGCGTGATCACACGGATCGAGGCGTTCCTCCAGAGCCTGGAGGGCCGCCCTGCCCAGCCGCTTCCGGCGGGCTTTTCCCTCGCCGCGGTAGTGCGCCGCCCTACTGCGGTGGCTGCCGTGCCGGAGAGAACCGGAGGGCCGCTGCTCGTGCCTGACCTTCCGCCGTTTACCGCTTATCTCCGCGCATATTGTGAGGCGGCCTGGAAAACAGAGACGCGCACCCTGCGGCTCGACAGTACCACCCTGCCGCTGGGGAGGGCGGAAACCAGCTCCAAGGAGTATCTGCCGTTCCCGGCCCTGCTGGGCGGCATCCTGACGGCGGCGGAAGTGGAGAGCGGCCCGTTTCAGGTGCTTCTCCCCTCCACCCAGGGCGCGGAGGCAGACGGGCAATACCCATGGGGCGTGGAGTCGGTACTGGAACGCCGGGGGCTTTGCCGTGTGAAGGTCATCGCGCCGGAGCTGGAGACGATTCCGGAGCGCTGCCCGGAGCCGGATCTGCTGGTCCGGGCGATCCTCGCCGGCGATTTCCTGCTATGCGCTCCGCCGGAACAGCGGGACGCACTGGCTCCGGCGGGTGTGCCGAGTTGGGCGGAGCTGGAAGCCCTCGCGGCGCACATCGGCGCCATTCCGGCGGAGGGACGGCCGCTGGGGATCGTGGGCGAGCCGTTCACCCTCTTCAACCTTCATGACGGCGTCCCCGATACACTGGAACAGGAGGGCTGGCGGCTGCTCCGGGCGCCGCTGAGCGAATATCTGTGGCTTCTCTGGCGGGATGCGGGAAGCCAGACTTGCCGGGAGTGGGCGGGCCGCATAGAAGCACTCGGCCGTCTGCTGGGCCCCCGCAGCAGTTTTTCCCCTGAACTGGAGTCTCTGCGCTCCTCCGCAGACCGCCTTCTGCCCGGATTTGCCGGAGCCAATGGCCGGTACCGGCTGGTCAAGGGGCTGGAGCTGGGCGGACGGTGCGCCGGGGTGCTGACCATGGCGCCCAGATATGAAAATACCACCGCGATCTTGGAGTTGACCGGTGCACTGGATGGCGTACCGCACTTCCACCTGGCCATGGATCACG
>ERZ826764.3959-NODE-3959-length-10783-cov-3.522465_pt1 | contig 10783 bp, 11 predicted proteins | sample MGYA00519870_ERZ826764 | MGnify/ENA primary metagenome ERZ826764 (study PRJEB31778, sample SAMEA3449239) | human gut metagenome | biome: human gut; feature: human-associated habitat; material: faeces | place: United Kingdom | collected 2010/2012 ...
AACATATGACAAACAAACTAAATATGTATTTTTTCATATAAAAGTATACTCCTCGAGTAAATTTTGAATAAATGTACAAAATAATTATAACACCAAATATTAGAAAAATAAATAATAATTGTAAATAATATTAAAATATTTAAAAAATTTCTAATTTATGGATTTAAACTTAATTTTGGGTTGAAAAAGGCATACAGAAAAATATAAATAATGTCATTTTCAGTTGGTCCAATAAATATTTTCATATATTGCTTGTGATTGATTATGATAATAAAAATTATACCTTTAAAGTACCTACATTTTGGAGAATGTGAAGTATACTCATTAATAGGTGTATAAGGTTATTTATGGATACTTCAAAATAACATTTTCTTTCACTGCTATCGTTTGAATGAATTATGTATAAACTTTAAATGATGCCCTCGAAAAATATCGTAAATACAGGGAGTTGGAGTACTTTGAAACGCCAAAAGCGTATATTTTACTGTAAATTTACTATAATGAGTCTTTTGAAAAAAATGAGATGCTCCGTATGGAAACATACAGGGCATCTCATTTTTTTCAAAAAGAAGTGAAAACAAAACTCCTAAATAATTTAAAGGAAATATATTCATGTTAAATTATGCATTTGCTTTTTAGAATGATTAGCATTATAATTCAATCAAAAATATCATAAAAATTTGGTGGGTAATAATTGCATAGATATAGTTTGAAAACAAAAAATTTAACTCTTAAAAAGCTAGGGATATCCATTTTTCTATATGTAATTATATATATAGTAATTTATCTTTTAGCATATTTTATTTTAAAATCTCAGGGATTGATTTATCTACAATGGTTCCAATATGTATCTTATACATTAATTGGTTTAGGCATTATAGCCGGAACGTTTCAGTGGATAGTTAAAGGGTATAAAACAGATCATTATCGAATAAAAGTAGGGGTTATGTTACTTGTTATAGAAACGGTCGTTGCATTGGTTCTTATTATTGTATTCTATACATGTAATAATAGAGAGTCGATTGTAAATAAAAATGGTACTACAATGGTAGAGGAAAAGCCAAATTTTTCTTTTACCAATTGGACGAACTATTATGAATATCAAAACATTTTTGTTAGAAAAAATATTGTAAGAATCCATGAAGAATATGGCCAGTCAAGTAGAGAACGTATCTCAATAGATTATTATGACGAAAATGGTAACTTAATTGAAAGTGTGAACTAATTTTCATTTATAAATCAAACCTAATTGAACGAGCAGAAATTATATAGCAAAGAAAAACCTAAGTGAACCGTTCCAGAGCTCACTTAGGTTTTTGCTGATTGAGAAGAATACTCTATATAAAACATCACTAAAATAGTGATAGTTAAGTAAGTTAGATTTTAATTGAAGATACATGTTCTACCATATAATATTTCAAGCATTTTAATCAAATAAATGAATGAATAAATCGAAATATTCTTGGGCAATTTCTTTTGTGTTTTTTTCTGTATCCAAAAAGTCAATTACGGACATAAAACCGGTAGCGGCAAAAGTTAACTGGACTTCACTGTATTCAATATGTAAATAGTTTAGCTTTTTCACCAACAACACTTTAAGTGTATTTACCAATTTTATAACAAAACTGTTGCTGCCCTGAGAGCCACATAATATCAAAAAAGTATGATAATTTTCTTTTAAAAAGCAGATCATTTTTTGAATGACTTCAAAGTGCTCCGGTGCAGTCAAGGGACAACGAATATGTTGTTTATATATTTTTTCGAATTGATATAAGAATTCATTTTCAATATCAATGACTAATTGTTCTATATTATCAAAATAGATATAAAACGTGCTTCGCGCAATACCTGCTGCTTCTGCCAATTTACGAACATTTATGGTAGAGGCATCTTGGGACGTAACCAAAGAAAGATAAGTAAGATGAATTTTATCTCGAATATCTTGATGTTTCATCTTCTTATATCTCTCCACTCTGTAACTATTATTTATTTATTTTACATAGAAATGATTGAAATTATTTTCTTAAAAAGAAAAATAAGCTTATTTGAAAAAATTTAGGCAATAATCTAGGAAAAAATATAAAATAGCAATATTTATATTTTCATTTTGTGTTATAATATTTTCAATAAAATATTCGGAAACAGTGGTGGACTTTTTGAAAGATCAACATTTAGAAACAGAAATGAATCATTATTGGACGGAACGTTCCAAAAGTTATAGTGAACAAAATAGAGCACAGATTGAAAACGAAAAACGGCATGAGTGGGAAAATATGATTTTAAAATATGCTCCTCAAAAGGAGTGTTTAAATATTTTGGATGTAGGTACAGGACCGGGCTTTTTTGCGATTATATTGGCACAAAAAGGGCATCATGTGACTGCAGTGGATTTAACACAAGATATGTTGGAGCAAGCAAAAGAAAACGCAAATCATTATAAAGTGGAAGTTGAATTTAAATTATTGGAAAATCAATTTTTACCTTTTCCAGATAATACATTTGACTTGGTTGTTTCCCGCGATGTTACTTGGATGCTGCAAGATGCAGAAGGAGTTTTAAAAGAATGGTATCGTGTCACGAAAAAAGGCGGAAAAGTTCTGTACTTTGATGCCAATTGGTACTACTATTTATTTAATGAAAATGAAAAAAAGAAACATTTGGAAAACCAAAAGATGGTCCGGGAAAAAGGCGGATTTATTTATAATAAATCAAAAATTATGGAAAATTTAGCAAAGGTATTGCCATTATCACAAACATTCAGACCTGATTGGGATAGAGAAACATTACCTACGTTGGGATACCACAACATTGTGACCATTTCCAACGTCAATTCCATTGTATATACCGAAAAAGAGCAAATACAATATGCAAGCAAACCTGAGTTTTTAGTGGTAGCCGAAAAATAATATATTTTTTAAAGACTGTTCCTTATGTAACAACAAGGAACAGTCTTTTTCGTTTTATGTTATCGTTATTGATAAAATTTGCGCAATATGCTCGGACATTTTATAATCATGTGTTTTTGGAGGTAATCTTAACGATGTTATAATACAAATAACGTTGATATGTGTTTTATTATTGTGATTTGGGGGAGAAAAACTATGCGGAATCAACAATTACAGACAGATTATACAGAGGATATGGTCGGTTACTGGAAAGAGCGTTCACATACCTATAGCAAAGATAACCGCAGTCAGTTAGAAAATGAGAAAAAGACTGTATGGGAGAATCTAATTTTATCTAATACTACCCAGGAAAAACAATTAAACATTCTGGATGTAGGAACAGGTCCCGGTTTTTTTGCGGTGCTGCTTGCTCAAAAGGGACATCACGTTACGGCAGTGGATGTCAGTGCTGATATGCTGGAACGTGCAAAAGAAAATTTAGATTATTATCAGGTACATGCAGACTTAAGGTTACTGGATGGAAATGATTTACCTTTTTCAGACGATACATTTGATTTGGTGATTTCACGAGATGTAACATGGACACTTCAACAACCGGAAGAGACACTTTTGGAATGGAAACGTGTAGCAAAGCCTGGAGGACAAATTTTGTATTTTGACGCAAACTGGTATTATCATCTTTTTGATGAAGAATGGATGAAATTACATCTTGAAAACGAAAAGATAAAAAGTCAAAATGGGCTTCCTATTCATGATAAAGGAAAAGTAATGGAAGAAATCGCAAGAGAACTTCCAATGTCCAAAAGGTTAAGACCAACATGGGATTTAGATGAATTACCTCAGTTGGGTTTTCGTAATGTAAAAGCCTTGAAAAATCTGAATTCAGTTATCTATACGGAAGAAGAGCAATTAAAATATAGAAGTAAACCGGAATTTCTGGTAATCGCTGAAAAATAAGAGAAGGGAACGTAAAGACAATCAATGATTAAAAAAGGTATTTTACGCATTGTAAATGTTGTCATTGTATTAATCGGTATTACCTTTTTATCTTTTTCTCTATTGTATTTGGCGCCCGGTGATCCGGCTGAAACGTACATACGCGGCGGCGATGGAAATGCAGGTACGGTTTCAGAGGAAGCCATCCAAGCACAGAGAGAAAAGTGGGGATTGGACAAACCTTTCTTTGTACAGTATTTTAATTGGCTTGGTAATATTTTGAGAGGTAATTTTGGAGAATCTTATACTACGAATCGGCCTGTACTCGAAGAGATTGGTTCTAAAATTGGTCCTACCTTGATTTTATCTGTTGCAGCTTTATTTGTTACATTATTAATTTCAATTCCTCTGGGTGTGCTATGCGCACTTTATAAAGATAGACTGCTGGACAATATTTGCAGAGTATTTTCTTTTATCGGAATTGCGGTGCCATCGTTTTTATCATCGTTACTGTTGCTTTACTTTTTTGCAATTCAATTAAATTGGCTTCCGGTGGTGAGTAAAGGTGGATTTCAAGGCTTAATTTTACCGGTCACAGTGTTAACAATACAGTGTTCGGCAAAATTTATTCGTCAGGTTAGGTCTATTGTACTGGAGCAAATGAATCAGGAATATGTACGTGGTGCTATTGCGCGAGGTGTAACAAAGTCCAAAATATTATTCTCGCATGTTTTACGCAATGCATGGCTTCCAATTATTACATTAATCGGCATTTATTTTGGTGTTTTCCTTAGTGGTGCAGCCATTGTTGAAACTATTTTTTCATGGCAAGGTATTGGACAACTTGCAGTAGAGGCTGTTGGAAGGAAAGATTACCCTGTAATACAAGCGATTATTTTGTGGCTTGGTGTTTTATATGTAGCTGTAAACTTTTTGGTAGACCTGTCTTATTCCCTTCTCGATCCGCGTGTGCGGCTTGGAAAGGGGGAAAACAAATGAGTTATCTCATAAAATCGCGCAGAAAAAAAGAGAGAAAAAAGCGTCCCCAAATACTTCTGTACATTATGATAGCATGCATTATTACATTATTTCTGGTAGCGGTTTTAGCGCCGGTCATTGCACCCAATGACCCCTATAAGACAGACTTGATGAATCAACTGCAAGGGCCGTCGGAACAATACCCGTTTGGTACTGATAATTTAGGACGTTGTATTTTATCACGGCTGCTATATGGTGCTACCACTTCTATTTTTTCCAGTTTAGGAATTACTGCTATTGTATTTATCATAGGAACTGTATTGGGAGTAATTGCAGGCTATTTCGGTGGCGTATTTGATATTGTTATTTCTAAAATCACTACTATTTTTCAGGCATTTCCGCGTTTGATTTTTGCCATTGCAATAGCAGGTGTTTTAGGAATTGGAATTGGTAACACCATATTTGCGTTGTGTGCCATGTGCTGGACAGAATATGCCAGATTGTCACGCAGTTTGGTGCTGTCCGTAAAAGAAAGGACTTATATAAAAGCCGCAAGAGTTTGCGGTGAAAATCATTTTATCATATTGATAAAACATGTATTTCCCAACATTTTTCCATCATTAATTATTACATCTATGTTGAATATAGGCGCTATGTTAATGGAAGTATCAGCGCTTTCTTACTTAGGACTGGGCGTAAAAACTCCAATGGCTGAATGGGGAGATATGATGAATTTAGGAAAAGCATATTTGCAAACAAATCCTTGGTTGGTTTTTATACCGGGTATTGCAATTTTTGTCGCAGTGGTAATCTTTAATTTGTTTGGAGAAAAGCTGCGAGATGCTTTAGATTTAAAATAATTTCATTAAGGAGATTTCATTATGAAAAAAGTAGTTTCATTGTGTTTGGCTGCGGTTTTGGCAGCCGGAATTTTAGCAGGCTGTGGTTCAGGAGGTACTTCGGAGGAGAATACCGGAACTGCGTCCACATCACAAACAGCGGGCGTTTCCAGTATGGTGTTTGCAGATACGCAATCCCCAACCAATTTGGATTGTGCCGTTGGATGGAATGGCTGGTATACTTCCCGTTATGGTATTACAGAAACATTATTCAATTTGGACAAAGAAATGAAAGCAAAACCTTGGCTTGCCAAATCGTGTGAAGCCGTAGATGATACCACATGGAAAATCACTTTAAGAGATGATGTGACATTCCAAAACGGTAAGAAAATGACAGCACAATCCGTAATTGACTCTTGGAACCGTACTATGAAAATTAATACAAGATTGAACGAACTATTATTTATTGATTCTATGACAGCAGACAGTGAGACGGTTCTAACTGTAAAAACAACAAAACCGGTTCCTGCATTTGAATCAAATTTGTGTGATCCTATTGCAAGTATTACAGATGTAAACTCAGGTACAAATCCGGAAACCAATCCGGTAGGTACAGGTCCATATATGGCTGTGAACTACGATGTAAAAAAACAATGCAATGTAAAACGATATGATGGGTATTGGGGAGGAACTCCTAAGCTGGAAACCGCAACCTTTAATATCATTGCAGATCCCAGCGCATTAGCAATGGCGCAACAATCAGGTGAAAGTGATGTGTCTTTAACTATTCCATCTACGAGTTTATCTTTATTTGACAATAATTCTAACTATGTAGTTGACGGTGCAACCGGTTCCCGCGGTCAAGTTATGTTTATCAACTTTAAAAATGAATTCTTACAGGATATCAATGTTCGTAAAGCTTTGAGCATGTGCATTGATAAAGAGAGTTATGCCAAAGGTTTAAATAAAGGCGCTTCTGAACCGGCAAATGGTTTATTCCCGGATTCTTTTGACTTTGGAGGCAAAGATTTAAAAGGTTATTCATACGACTTGGAAGGCGCTAAAAAATTATTGGATGAAGCGGGTTATCAAGATACAGACGGAGACGGTATTGTAGAAAAAGACGGAAAACCACTTTCTTTACGTATTTGTACTTACAGCACAAAAGCAGAATTACCGGTATTTAGCCAAGCTTTGGCAGATGCAGCAAAACAAATAGGTATTGACATTCAAATTGATATAGAAGCTTATGACGCAATTGTAGACCGTCAGGAAAATGGTAATTTCGACTTAATGTTAATCAGCTTTACAATGTGTCCTGAAGGTGACCCCCAGTATTTCTGTGACCTTGCCTTTAAAACCGACGGAAGCAGTAACTATGGCAACTATTCCAATGCCGAAGTTGACGCTTTAATTGACCAATTGGATCAAGAATTTGACCAAGAAAAACGTGTTTCTTTGGCAAAAGAGATTCAGCAGAAAATTTTAGATGATGCAGGATTTATTGTATTTGGTCATGCGAAATTTACCAATGTCTTAAAATCATCTGTAAGTGGTTGTGAAACCAATCCTTCTGAATATTATTTAATTACAGCTGAAACTACTATGTCAAAAGCATAAAAGGTTCTTATAATATGAAGTTATTGAATGTTGACTCTTTAAGCGTTTCCTATTCTCATATACCTACTGTAAAAGATATTAGTTTTTCTATCAGCCCGGGTGAGATTGTTGGTTTGGTAGGAGAAAGCGGTTGCGGAAAAAGTACTTTACTGCGTACGCTGATGATGTTAATGGAGGAAAACTGTCAAATTGATAAAGGTGCTGTTTTCTTTGAAGAAACCGATTTGACAAAGTTATCTGAAAAAGAACTCCGCTTACTTCGTGGGAAAGATATTGTAATGATATTTCAGAATGCAGCTTTATCCAGTAATCCTCTTCATAAAATTGGGCATCAGTTTTACGAAACCATTACGAGCCATTCAGGGAAAATGTCCAAAAAGGAATGTTATGCAAAGGCGGAAGATATCTTAAAAAAATTAAAGTTTAAAGAACCAAAACGTATTTTAAATAGCTATCCGTTTGAGCTTTCCGGCGGTATGAATCAGAGAGTGGCTCTGGCTTTAGCAATTTTGATGAATCCCAAACTAATATTGGCCGATGAACCTACCAGTGCATTGGATGTTACCGTACAGGCACAGGTCATAAAACAAATGCGTCAATTGAGAGAATCATATCATACTGCTATGTTAGTAGTCACTCATAATATGGGAGTAGTAGCACAGCTGTGTGATAAAGTAGGAGTACTGTATGCCGGTAGAATCGTGGAGTGGGGAAGTCATCCATAAGGGAAGGCTGGTGGAGCTCTGTAATACGGAGCGGCTCTTTGAAGCGCCCTTGCATCCTTATACACAGGCGCTTATTTCTGCGATACCTGAGATGAATGGTGAAGACCCAACCGGGATTCCGGGTTCTCCAAAAGAATTTACGAAAGAAGAAATCGGTTGTGATTTTGCTCCCCGCTGTACCAAAGCAAAAGAAAATTGTGCATGTGTGGTACCGGAAAAGGTTGTACTTTCTGATGAGCATTGGGCTTTATGTCCTTATTGCAGGGAGGAGTGAATATTGTATGGAACTGTTGGAGGTAGAAAATCTTTACAAGGAATTCTATAAAGATAAGGTGAAATTTGCAGCGGTAGATCATATTCATTTCTCAATCCGTGAAGGTGAGTGTTTAGGACTTGTAGGAGAAAGCGGTTGTGGAAAAAGTACAACGGCTTCTTTAATTGCAGGATTATTGAAGCCGGATAAAGGCACTTTCCGATTTTTGGGAGAGGAGCTTACCAAATCTTCTTCAAGGCGTATACGAAAAAATATTCAAATGATTTTTCAAAATCCTATGGATTCTTTTGACCCACGCTATCATCTTCTTTCCAGTGTACAACAAGGCTTGCGATATGTAGAAAAATGCGATAAAAGAGAACTGGAACGTCGTGCGCAAGAGGCGATTTCTTTTGTGGGATTAAAGGAAAGTTATTATAAAAAGCCAATTCATCAGTTAAGTGGAGGCGAATGTCAGCGAGCGGCAATTGCCCGTGCAATTATTGGACAGCCTAAATTGTTAATTTGTGATGAGGCTACCAGTGCGCTGGATGTTTCTGTACAAGCGCAAATTATATCCTTATTAAAAAAGTTAAAGCAAGAAAAAGGCATGTCCAGTCTTTTTATTACACATGATTTAACGCTTGCATCAGTTATGTGTGATAGATTAGCCGTTATGTATTGCGGCAAGATTGTGGAGTACGGAGATGCAAAAGAAATTATTTCTAAACCGAAACATCCATATACACAACTGCTACTGCAAAGTGTATTGCCGGCCAAAATAGACAAGAAGTTCGACATTGCTGATTATGAAAGCTTGCGCGAACCTCATACCGGAGGATGTCACTTTTATGAATATTGTCCCAAGGCTTGTGAACAATGTAAACGTGAGATGCCTGAACTAAATTTGTGTGACCATAGGGAAGTAGCTTGCTTTTTACGAGAATAAGAAAAACGGTATCTGCCATATGGCAGATACCGTTTTTTTATAATATTTCAATATTATTTTCAAAATAAAAATAAATTCCCTTATGTTTTTGACATAAGGGAATTTTATTCTGGTGGAAACAACAGGGCTCGAACCTGTGACCCTCTGCTTGTAAGGCAGATGCTCTCCCAGCTGAGCTATGCTTCCATCTAGCTGGTGTGCTACCTGTTTGGCAACTGAAAAATATTATAAAAGATATTGACTAAAAAGTCAACCCTTTTCTTATAGTTAAAATAATGTTTTTGTAAATTTGCAAATTTATAAAAATTTTTTTGAAAAAAAGTTCACAAACCTCCTATTTTTATGGTATGATTTGTACATAAATTTAAGAATTACTATTACTGTTCCAATATATGTTTTTATTCTAAGGAGAGATAAAATTTTATGGAAAAAATTAAGATTGGTATTTTAGGATATGGAAATTTAGGCAGAGGTGTTGAATTGTCTGTCAGCCAGAATCCGGATATGGAATTGGTAGGTGTTTTTACTCGCAGAGATCCTTCTCAGCTTACATTAAATACAAAGGGTGCTGTTGCGTATCACATTGACCAAGCGTCTGAGATGAGAGATAAAATAGATGTATTAATTCTATGCGGCGGCAGTGCAACAGATTTACCTGTACAAACTCCTGAGTTTACCAGATACTTTAATACGATTGACAGTTTTGATACCCATGCAAATATTCCGGGACATTACGCAACGGTAGATGCTATTGCAAAGGCTTCTAATAAAGTTTCTATTATTTCAGTTGGTTGGGACCCGGGTATGTTCTCTTTAAATAGAATGTATGCAGGCGCTATTTTGCCTGACGGAAAAGACTATACTTTTTGGGGTAAAGGTGTAAGCCAAGGTCACTCGGATGCAATTCGTAGGATTGAAGGTGTACAAGATGCCAAACAATACACCATTCCAGTGCCGCAGGCTTTAGATGCGGTCAGAAGCGGTAAACAGCCGGAGCTGACTACCAGAGAAAAGCATACCAGGGAATGTTTTGTTGTTGCCAAAGAAGGTGCTGATTTAAAGAAAATAGAAGAAACAATCAAAACTATGCCAAAATATTTTGCAGATTATGATACAACAGTACACTTTATTTCCCAAGAGGAATTGAATGAAAAGCACAGTGGTATTCCGCATGGTGGATTTGTAATTCGTACCGGAGTAACCGGTAAGGATTTAGAACATCATCATGTGATTGAATATTCTATTAAATTAGATTCTAATCCTGAATTTACCGCAAGCGTATTGGTGGCATACGCACGTGCTGCGTACCGTTTATCAAAAGAGGGAAACTACGGTGCAAAAACTGTATTGGATATTCCGCCTGCTTATTTATCTATAAAATCAGGTGCAGAGTTGAGAGCAGAATTACTGTAAGGCGTTTTAATGAAGCAAACAACAGTTTGTAATGAAATATTTCAAAAAAGTCTACCTTTTGGCAAAAAAGGTAGACTTTTTTTAACACCTATATAGTTACAAAAAACAGTAATTTTTTTATGTAACTACGTAATTCTTGGGAGTATTATTATGTTATCATGTTA
>ERZ826764.3961-NODE-3961-length-10773-cov-3.379455_pt1 | contig 10773 bp, 8 predicted proteins | sample MGYA00519870_ERZ826764 | MGnify/ENA primary metagenome ERZ826764 (study PRJEB31778, sample SAMEA3449239) | human gut metagenome | biome: human gut; feature: human-associated habitat; material: faeces | place: United Kingdom | collected 2010/2012 ...
GAAAGAAAATACACATGTCAGACACAATAAAAGAATACAAAATCTTTTCTTCATTTTTCTGCCTCCTTAGAACAAACGCTCTTCGCCGGTGCGTTTTGCCATTTGGTTTGCGATTACAATCAGGATGATGCTGACCACGCTCTTGAAAATACCGGCGGCCGTACCGATAGCATAATCACCCTGGCTGATCCCCCATTTCAGTACGTAAATGTCAATGGTCTGGGAAACGCTCTGCACAAGGCCGTTGCCTAACAGATACTGTACTTCGAAGCCTGCGTTCAGCACGTTGCCCACATTCATCAGAAGAAGTATCATGATGGTCGGCTTGATTCCGGGGAAGGTAATGTGCCGGATTTTAGCCCAGCGTCCCGCGCCGTCTATGGATGCGGCTTCATACAGGGAAGGATCAATGGCGGTGATGGCGGAAAGATAGATGATAGCGTTCCAGCCTGTCTCTTTCCACACATTTGCGAATGCCACAATCCACCAGAAGTACTTGGGATAAGCAAAAAAATTCAGCGGCTGTTCCAGAATGTGGAATTTCAGCAGCAGTTCGTTTACAATACCGGTGCCGGAGAGGGCGTCGTGGAGAATCCCTGTAACAATGATCCAGGAAAGAAAATGCGGTAGATAGGAGATGGTCTGTACCGTTTTCTTTCCCGTTTTGGACTTCACTTCGTTGAGTAAAATGGCAAAGGCGATCGCCATGACGAAGGTGAGCACCAGGTTGATGACGCCCATGGCCAGTGTATTGCGGATGACCCGTAAAAAGGTGGCGTCTGAAAAAAGCTGCTGGAATTTGGCAAGGCCGATAAACTTTGAATGCAGGATACCGTCCTTGGGTTTATAGTTCTGAAAGGCCATCAGCCAGCCGCCTAACGGAAGATAGCAGAAGATAAAGCCGTATATTACAAAAACAGCGGCCCAGAAAATAAGGACCTTCTGCCTCCTCAGTTCCTTCCAGGTAATTTCCGTTTTATTCTTTTTTTTCTTTCTTGCATTTCCTGCCATAACTGCTCCTTTATATAGGGCAGGCAGCCGTAATCACATATCGTAACCACTGCTGCCTGCAGCTGCTTAATATTCGCCGTTATCTTTTGCCAGCTGGATTCTTCTGTCCAGCTCGGTCTGCATTTCACTTAAGAAATCTTCCGGCTTGCAGTCTGAATAAACTTTCATGTATTCTTCCCAGGCGCTTTCAAAATCGGAAGCCATAACAACCTTGGGCAGATATTCATGCTTGATTTCTCCCATTTTTGTCCAGGCGGTTCCGCCGGGGGTGGAGGTGGTCATAGTGTTGCTGTAGGAATACATAGGATACCAAGGGCCGGGAGGTGTATTGGTTCCAATCATTTCCACATAGGTGGAACAGCCGTAGGCTTCCAGACATTCCTGTACGTCCGCCTGTAAACCGTCCAGGAATTCCTGAGGCTGTTCGGCAGGGGTGGCGGCGTTGATTCCGTCCTTGCTCATGCCGCTGTAGTTCGGGAAATAGGAATAGGTGCACAGGTGGGATGCCTTGTAAGCGGGATCAGAAGCATTGGTACGCATTTCATCGGTACGGGAGAAGACACCATTTTCATCTTTATTGTAGTCTACGCCTTCGATTCCCCAGTTGCGCAGGGTGAGTACTTCAGGGCTGAGAAGATCATTGATGAACTGGAGAGCGCCGTCAATGTCTTTGCAGCTGGTGGTGATACCGAGGCCATTTGATACGTTCAGGGTGCCGTCGGAGGTATGCCACATATTTTTGATATCTTCAGAGATGGTGATAGGCAGAGGAACATAATCGCAGCCCTGCTTATCCAGTCCCTGCTGTTTTAAGGAATCATTTACGGAATAAGCGAAGTTCCACCACTGGTCAATCATTCCGAGCACACGGCCCGTGGAAAGCTTGGCGATATATTCATCATAGGTCTGGGTGAAGGATTCCGGATCCACAATTCCCTTCTGGAATTCTTCGTTCAGCTTCTGGAAATACCTTTTTGCTGTGGGCGTTGTGTTATAGTCCACAATCTTCAGGGTATCCGTGTCTACAATAACGGAGCCGTCGTTGGGATGCCCATCCAGGAACTGGGGAGCGTTTTCCAGACAGAAATATCTCCAGTCATCGCAGAGGATGGTATAAGGGATGTTTGCCGTTCCGTCTTCCATGGAAGGATTTGCTTCGTTATAGCTTTCAATGAGGTCAAAATACTGATCCATTGTTTTCACTTCCGGATAACCGGCCCATTTTAACACGCGGGTCTGGATCCAGAAGGCCTCGTCGCTGTGTACGGCGCTCATGTCTTTTTCCCAGATATTTCCGAACTGGGGAATCCAGTAGATTTTTCCGTCTTCCTGACGTACCTTATCCCATTCCGCATCGGAATAGAACTCCTTGATGTTAGGGTATTTATCCAGATAATCATCCAGGGCCACAAGAGCTCCGGCTTCATACAGCTGAATCTGTCCGTCGCTGCCGTCTATGAAATCCGGGTATTCCCCGCCGGCGATCATTGTTCCCACGGCTTCCTGGGCGGTCTGGCCTGTCAGCCAGGTTTCCTTGACTCTGGCGCCTGTGATATCCGCGATAGCAGCCTGTATTTCGTTGTCGTCATTGATCTCTGTTCCGGGAACGGCAAAGAATGCGGTGTATTCCCGAATGCCCTGGCTCTCTGTTTCGCCGGTGCTTTCCTGGGAAGTGCTGCTTCCGGAAGAGGCTGCATTGCCGCCGCAGCCGGATAAAAGGGAAAGTGCCATTGCTGCAGAGAGTAAAAGCGCTGTCAGTTGTTTCTTTTTCATTCTGAATCCTCCTGATATTTCTTAATTACCTGCTTATTAAAATGCATTGTCAAAATGTATACCCGGGTATGTCCTTGTGTATTTATTCTATACCAACTACACAAAACAACAACCTGAGAAAATACATAAAAAACCCTGACAAATTATAGTTGCACAATTGAACTGTAATTTATCAGGGCTTTTTTTGATAAGTGGACAAAGAACTGTGCTCCCGGCCGGTGCTATTCCCTGCATTTTTTCCGGAATCTGGCCGGAGTGCAGCCCTTTGCCGCGATAAATTTATTGATAAAATAGTCCAGATCATGGTAACCGACCTTTTCCATGATTTCATAGTTCTTCATGTCCGTATGAAGGAGAAAGGAGGCGGCCATTTCGATTCTGTAATTATTCAGGTAATCTTTAAAGGAGACGCCATAGGTTTTCCGGAACAGCTGTCCCAGATAAGCGCTGTTTATGTAATAGTTCTGGCCCAGCTCCTTCAGGGTCAGGTTTTCCGAATAATGTTCCCGGATGTATTGCTCCACCTCCCCGAGAACGCCGCCGCGTATCGTTTTCCCCCTGATCTGGGAAAGGTAATCCGCATATTCTTCGGCAAAACGCTTCAGATGCATCCGGCTGCCTCTCATGGTACCGGAATCAAAAGCGCTTCCGCTGATAAATTCCAGGATTTCCTCCTGGTTCACATTGGGATCCTGGGCCTGTGCCAGATGGACAAGCTGAAAGAGGAGATAGTCGATATTGAGACTCACAAGCTTGGCATCCATGGCATTCTGATTGATTTCATCATACAGATGGTCCACAAGGCCCGGTATCCGTTCCTTGTCATTCTGTTCCACAGCTCTGGCCAGATCGTCCAGGCTGGCCTTAAAAAGCAGGCTTCTGCCTTCCGTCCGTTCCTGTTCCTCATACCAGGAAATGCACTGGTTCATCCCGTCAACATGGAAATTCTGGAAGGAGCGGGCGATATTGGCGGTCCGGTAGGATTCGGACAGCCCGGATATATGCTCCACACGGTTTCCCACAAACATGACGACCGGATGCTTGATGGCTTCCTGAATGCTGCCCAGGAAGCTGTCGAGATAATCCTGCTCGTTCATTCCGGCTTCCTGCGCCATATAGTCACAGTAGATCAGGCCGATATCATAATCCCTTTCATTGCTGGATACATCGAAAATGCAGTGCCAGCCGTCTTCTCCCAGAAAATCCAGACAGGATTGGTACAGAAACCTCTGCAGCTTTCTTTTTTCTTCCTCTGTTTTGGGCGGCTCGTATTCGGAACCTTCCTCATTACGGTCATCAATTTCAATATCGATATACCGGATACCGCCGTCCGTACGCATTTTTGCGGTCACATATTCCAGGTTCATCTGATCGTATTTGCCGCAGATAATGGCGATGAGGTTTCGCGCAAAATATGCCTTTTCCTGAAGGGCTTCCTCTTCCTTTTTCCGGAGAGTCAGACTGCTTTCGGCCTTCACCTTGTCGAGAGCGGCTATGAGCTCCGTCTTTCGTACCGGCTTTAAAATATAATCCATACAGCCGTACTGGAGCGCTTTTCTTGCATATTCAAAATCACTGTATCCGCTTAAAATGATAAAATAGGCATCGGAAATGCCTTCTGTCCTCAGCTTTTCCAGAAGCTCCAGGCCGGACATGGCGGGCATCCGGATATCGGCCAGTATCAGATCCACTTCATTATTTTTCAGAAACCGGATGGCTTCCAGGCCGTTTGCCGCCGTCCCTGCAATTTCAAATCCTTCCTTTTCCCAGTCGATCAGGACGGAAAGCCCCTGCAGGATAAAGGGCTCGTCATCAACAAATAATATGCGAAGCATCAGGTACCTCCTTCTGTATCATTTATATATTTTCATTCTGTTTCCATGCTTTTTTATGGAGTGCATCCACGGGAATTTTGATTGTGATGATAGTGCCGGAGCCTTTTTCGCTTTCCAGCTCAAAACAGGCCTGATTGCCTGTGGCCATACGCAGCCGCAGACAGGCGTTCATAATTCCCACCCGGCGGTTTTCCTTGAGCAGCTGCATGCTGGCATTATTCATGTTTTCCTGCATGTCACGGACCAAATCCGGGCTCATTCCGTGGCCGGTATCCTCCACCTCCATACAGAGTACGCCTTCGTCACAGTAGCAGCGGACGAAAATCCAGCCTGCCGCGGTTTTGTTTTCCAGCCCGTGGACACAGGCGTTTTCGGCAAAGGTGACAAGGGTAAGTTTGGGGACACAGTATCCCCGGCAGGAGTCCTCCACATCTATCTGGTAGGAAAGGCGATTGCCGAACCGGTATTTCTGAAGCTCCAGGTAAGCTTCCACAAACTGTATTTCTTCATGGATGCTGATGGAATCCGTTCCCCAGTCAACATACTGACGTTCCATCAGAGCCAGCCTTTCCACCATGCCGGCGGTTTCCAGCTCCTTTTTCAGCAGGCTGTGCATGCGGATGCTTTCCAGGGCGTTGAAGAGAAAATGGGGATTGATCTGGCTGTGGAGGGCCAGAAGCTCCGCTTTCTGTCTGGCGATATCCATTTCCTGTTCCTTGAGCCTGTCCTTGTAAACGGTCTGTATCAGGTCGTTGATACGGCCGGCCATCAGGTTATAGCTTTCCATCAGGATTCCGATTTCATCCTTTCCCCGCACCGCGGGCAGGGCTTTCAGTTCATCGATGCCGCCTTTTTCAAAAGCTGCGCCAAGCTCCATGAGCCGTGAGGTGAAGGAATGATTCAGGCCGGTCATCAGCAGGGCCGGCAGAAGCAGGTTCAGACACAGAAGGAAAATCAGAAGGTGGAAATTGTTTTTTATGAGAGCAAGGGCGCTTAATTCCCTGTTCAGGACATAAATATTCCATACCCGTCCGTATACATTCATACTCTTTGAAATCCCTGTTTTCTTCAGCAAGTCGGAGGTGAAGGTCTCATAGGGCTTTCCCATGCCGCCGTGCCCGTCGTTGGAAAAGAGGATAGTATCCCCGTCGCAGATATAAACGAGAAAGCTGTATTTGGCGTTTACGATACTCTGGGACATACTGCTGTAGTCCAGATCCATTTTCACCAGGTTGGGGCCGGAGCCTTTATGATAGTAGTCCATTCTGCGGATGATGGATATTTTCCGCTGTGAAGAGGTGACGGAGGATTCATAGTAGGGATAGGCGAGAATTTCCTGACCGGAATCTATAAAATCCCGGTACCACTGTTCTCCTTTTATGGTATCCAGGTTCCAGAAGCTGCCGCCGTTAACGATACCGGGATTATCCGTATACATCACGATCTGATAATTGCTCGTTACGACACTGGCTTCATAAAGGGAATCCTTCAGAAAATCCTGATAGCGTTCAAAGTAGTCCAGGGGGGATTGGTAGTCGGCTTCCAGAAAGGCATTGATATATTTATTGCTGTAAATATTCAGAGAAAGATTGGCGGCATTATCCATACGGTTGCTCAGGCTGTATTTGATAGCGTCCGCGATATTTTCCATTTCATGCCGGCTGCTATTGTGTTCGGCGCGTACCGTCATGTAAATGATTACGCTGTCAGTCAGGATCAAAGGGAGCAGGACACAGCATAAATAGAGCAGCATAAGTTTTCTGGCGAGGGGAAGGTTATCCAGAAACTTTCCCGGCCCTGCCAGCAGACGCTGCTTTACATTTGCAAAAAGGTTTGTTGTCCTCTTATCCATATGTGTCCCCCTCCACGCCAAACGGCGGCAAAAAAACGGGAACCATGGGGCCCCGATCTTAGTCAGGTTATACTAATACCGCTTTCGTGTGAAAGAATTGTAACATATTAGCCAAAGGGAAACAAGCTTCAGTTGGTTTACGGCGGATGTATACAGGTTTTTCTGTAAACCTGCCGAAAAAATGAATGCTCCTTGCGTGATGGGGCCAATAATGCTATAATTCCTTATTGAATTCAGAAAAAAGGGGAATGCCTGAAAAAGAAAATAAGGGCATTATTTTGTTTAACGTAAAACTTGTAATAGGAAAAGAGAGGGTGCTATTATAATTATGGTTACATTAAAGGAAATTGCGAGAGAGTGTAATGTCTCTGCCACCACAGTCTCCAATATACTGAACGGGAAGCCGAAGGTCAGCGAAGAAACCAGGCTCAGAGTCCTGGATGTGGTGAAGAAAAGGGGGTATCAGCCTAATTATATCGCTCAGGGCCTGAGAAACCAGAAGACAAAAACGATAGGGATCATTGCGGAAGATATATCCCAGTTCAGTACGCCTGGAATGATAGAAAGCATTATGGCCTGCTGTGAAGAAAAGGGATATCGGACAATCGTGCAGAACCTTCGTCTGTATGCGAGGTGGAAGGAATCCTGGTACAATAACGAGGAAGCCTACCGTTCCGTGCTGGAGCCTGCGCTGCAGGAGCTGCGTTCCATTAAAGTGGACGGGGTGATTTATGTGGCGGGGCATGCGAGGATCATTCATTTTTTCCCGGAGGATTTTTCCATGCCGGTGGTGCTGGCATATGCCTATACGAATGCCGAATGGATTCCGTCTGTGGTGATTGAAGAGGAAAAGGGCGGCTATGATATGATGAAGTACCTGCTTTCCATGGGACACCGGGAAATAGGCATCATCGGCGGACGGGCGGATAATATTCATACCCAGAAAAGACTTCTGGGGATCCAGAAAGCGATGTTTGAGGAGCAGGTACCCTATAATCCGGGCTGGGTCCGTTACGGAGCCTGGGATCGGGAATCAGGATATGAACAGGCAGGGCCGCTTGTGGATGCGGGCGTGTCGGCGATCTTCTGTATGGCGGACCGCATGGCGGGCGGTGTTTATGATTACCTGGAGGAGCATGGGCTGAGGGCCGGAGAGGATATTTCGGTTACCGGTTTCGATAATCAGGATCTGTCGGAATATATCCGTCCGGCACTGACGACGATGAGCCTGCCTCTTTCCGAGATCGGGCATAAGGCGGCAGAGATGCTGCTGGAGAGGATCGGCGGTGAGGAGAAGGAGGCGGAGGCTGCGGATGAAAAGGCGGCTGAAATCAAGATTCCCTGTTCTATCGTGCTGCGGAATTCGGTGAAAAGGAAGCAGCCATAAGGAACACAAAACAAAATTATATAGTAACAGTAAGGTGTATGGAAATTATAATAATGGCCATGCACCTTTTTTTTGATGGATACCGTTTGGAAGAGATACGGATGGCATCTTGATGTGACAGAAGACTTTATGTCTGATGAAAATAGAAATGCATTTTCCATTATTGTAAATACAGAATATAAAAACTGGTAAAACGATACATATGTAGATTTTAGTGCAAATAACATAAAAATAACACAAATAGAAAATTTCTAAATCGTTTAAGTAAATAGAAATATGTGTAAATTGTATAAAAATCATAATATATTAAAACATATATTGACATTCATGGTGGAAGAGTTATATAATCCATTTAAACAAAGGTTTAACGATAAACAAAATGTAAACTCTTTGGGAGAAGGGAGAGAAGTATGAGTCTTTTTCAAAACAAGAAAAAATGGAATTCTTTCAAAATGTTCCTTTATGTACTGCCCTTTATTGTGCTGGTTTTAATTTTTGCCTATTATCCGCTGTACGGCTGGGTATACGCATTTTTTGATTACAAACCGCCGAAACCATTTTCCATCCATGACTTTGTGGGGCTGAAATGGTTCAAGTCTCTGGTGGAGAATCCTATTAAAATCAATCAGCTTCTGCAGGTGCTTAAAAATACCTTTGCCATGAGCGGCATTACGCTGGCAACCTCCTGGCTGCCCATGATATTTGCCGTATTTATGAATGAGCTGCGGTGTGTGCCCTTCCGGAAATTCGTGCAGACAGTGACCACGCTTCCCAACTTCATCAGCTGGGTGCTTGTATATTCCGTGGCATACAGCCTTTTCAACAGCACAGGTATGGCGAATACCCTGCTTCAGACACTGGGGATTACTACGGAGCCGATTCTTTTTCTCCAGTCCTCCGAACATGTATGGCTGACGATGTGGCTGTGGCTTACATGGAAGAACCTGGGCTGGTCGGCCATCATGTACATAGCGGCGATTTCCGGGATTGATGATGAAATGTATCAGGCGGCAAAGGTGGACGGTGCGTCAAGGCTGCAGATGATTTGGTATATCACGATTCCTAGCCTCCTTCCCACATACTTTGTACTGCTGATGCTCAATATCGCGAACTTCCTTTCAAACGGTATGGAACAGTACTATGTATTCCAGAATGCTTTTAACAAAGAGACGATCCAGGTGCTTGACCTTTACGTATACAACACCGCGATGGGAAGCGGAAGCTATTCCGTATCCGTTGCAATCAGTATGCTTAAGAGTGTTGTCAGTCTCATTCTTTTGTTCTTTGCCAATACCATGTCCAAGCTGATACGCGGCGAAAGCTTTTTGTAGGGAAGAGGAGGAAAAAATGAGCAGGGAAAAAGTTCTTAAAACAAAAATGCACCACAGCTTCGGCGATAATATGCTGGCTGTTGTCTGCTATATCATATTTGCCCTTTGTGCCTTAATTTGTATTTATCCTTTTTACTATATTTTCATAAATACCATAAGTGCCAATGATTTGAGTGCACGCGGTGTGATTCTGTTCTGGCCGAAGGGGCTTCATTTTAAAAACTATCTCAGTGCGCTGCGCATTGACGGCCTTTTCCAGGCGGCCAAAATATCCGTGCTGAGGACCATTATCGGTACGGTGGGTACGGTAGGAGCCTCAGCCTTCCTGGGCTTTATGTTTACTCAGGATAATATGTGGCACAGGAAGCTTTGGTACCGGCTGGTGGTTGCGACCATGTATTTCAATGCGGGTATTATCCCCTGGTACCTCACCATGAGGAACCTGCATCTGACGAATAATTTCTGGGGCTATATTTTTCCGGCAGTTGTCTCCCCGTTCTATATTATACTGACCAAAACATTTGTGGAGTCGGTGCCCAAGGAACTGCAGGAAGCCGCGCAGATTGACGGTGCGGGAATCATGAAGATTTTCTTCAAGGTTATGCTTCCGGTTATCAAGCCTATCATGGCAACTGTTGCGATTTTCTCCGCGGTAAACCAGTGGAACTCTTTCCAGGATACACTGCTTCTGGTAACGGATACCAAGCTTTATCCGCTGCAGTTCATTCTGTATCAATATCTGAATCAGGCGAGTTCGCTGGCCGGCCTTGCCAATACCAATAACAGCGCTTCCATGGCGGCGGCAGTAGCCACAAGCCAGACGCCTACCAGCGTCCGGATGACGGTAACAATAATCGTAGTCATACCGATCATTCTGGTATACCCCATATTCCAGAGATATTTTGTTAAGGGTATCATGATCGGTGCCGTAAAAGGCTGAGAAAATAGCAGAAGACCGACTTCTGTTATAGATAGACTCAATAAAGAGCAGGAGGAAAATACTCTGTTCGCAGAGACTCATATTTTCCTTCGGAAAACAAGGAGGATTCAAGATGAAAAGGAAACGTTTAGCATCCCTGGCACTGGCAGCAATCATGACAGCTTCAACTGTTCTGGCAGGCTGCGGACAGGGCAAAGACACAACAGCGCCGGCAGGCGGAAGTTCAGAACCGGCAGCGGCAGAATCTGCAGCAGAAAGCAGCGCAGGTACAGAGGCTGCCCAGGGAGCAGCTCCTGAGGTATCCCATGATACGGAGATGACCATTGAAATTTATGACAAGGCCGCCAATTACCAGGGAATACAGGCCGGCTGGTTCGGTAAGGTACTCAAGGACAAATTCAATATCCAGCTTAACATTATCGCGCCTCAGGTATCCGGAGATGCCAATTCCCTTTATCAGACACGAAGCGCATCGGGCAATCTGGGAGATATCGTAATCATTGACAACTCCGAAATGCAGGACTGTGTGGAAGCCGGCCTGATTATGGATATCGGCGATATTATCGGAAACTACGAAAACCTGACCAAGTACAAAGAGCAGATAGATCTGTTTAACGGAACCATGAGCGGTGTGGAAGCAGGAA
>ERZ826764.3974-NODE-3974-length-10730-cov-18.848525_pt1 | contig 10730 bp, 7 predicted proteins | sample MGYA00519870_ERZ826764 | MGnify/ENA primary metagenome ERZ826764 (study PRJEB31778, sample SAMEA3449239) | human gut metagenome | biome: human gut; feature: human-associated habitat; material: faeces | place: United Kingdom | collected 2010/2012 ...
ACTTCCCGGCAATCAACTGGCTGACCAGTTATTCCCTGTATCTGGACAGTGTAGGTGGATGGTTTGATGAAAATGTGGCGCCGGACTGGATGGAGCTCCGTCAGAGAATGATGACCCTTCTCCAGGAAGAGGCAGAGTTGGAAGAGATCGTAAAGATGGTAGGTATGGATGCACTTTCTCCGGGCGACCGCCTGAAAATGGAAGCAGCCCGTTCCATCCGCGAGGACTTCCTTCATCAGAACTCTTTCCATGAGATCGATACCTATACATCTCTGGAAAAACAGCACAACATGATGCGCCTGGTACTTGCATTCTATGATGCAGGCCTGGATGCGCTGAAACAGGGTGCAGATATCAATGATATCGTAAAACTGCCGGTACGTGAGCAGATCGGCCGTTACAAATATACAAAAGAAGATCAGCTGGCAGCGGAATATGAGAAGGTAACCCGCCAGCTTGCAGCAGAGACTGCGGAACTTCTGGGAAAGGAGGGCCTGTAAAATGCCAAAAGAATATAGGACCATACAGGAAGTTGCCGGCCCTTTGATGCTGGTACGAGGCGTTGAAGATGTGGCATTTGACGAGCTGGGTGAGATTGAGCTTGCCGATGGCGAAACAAGAAGATGCCGTGTTCTGGAGATTGACGGAAGCAATGCGCTGGTACAGTTGTTTGAGAGTTCCACAGGTATCAACCTTTCCAACAGTAAAGTACGTTTTCTGGGACGAAGCATGGAGCTTGGTGTATCCGGCGATATGCTGGGCCGTGTCTTTGACGGACTGGGCCGTCCCATTGACGACGGTCCGGAGATCCTTCCGGAAGAGAGAAGAGATATCAATGGCCTGCCGATGAATCCGGCAGCCAGAAGTTATCCGGAGGAGTTTATCCAGACCGGTGTATCCGCTATTGACGGACTGAACACCCTGGTACGTGGGCAGAAACTTCCGATCTTCTCCGCATCCGGTCTTCCTCATGCACAGCTTGCGGCACAGATCGCGAGACAGGCGAAGGTTCGCGGAAAAGACGAGCAGTTCGCCGTTGTATTTGCTGCCATGGGTATCACTTTTGAGGAGTCAAACTTCTTCGTAGAGAGCTTTAAGGAAACTGGGGCTATAGACCGTACTGTTCTTTTTGTAAACCTGGCAAATGACCCGGCTGTTGAGCGTATCGCTACTCCGCGAATGGCACTGACAGCAGCAGAGTATCTTGCCTTCGAAAAAGACATGCACGTTCTTGTAATCCTTACAGATATCACAAACTATGCGGATGCTCTCCGTGAGGTTTCTGCAGCACGTAAAGAGGTTCCGGGCCGTCGTGGATATCCCGGATACATGTATACAGACCTTGCTTCTCTCTACGAGCGTGCAGGCCGTCAGAAAGGAAAAGCAGGAAGTATCACCATGGTTCCGATCCTGACCATGCCTGAGGATGACAAGACCCATCCGATCCCTGACCTTACCGGTTACATCACAGAGGGACAGATCATTCTGAGCCGTGAGCTTTACCGTAAAGGAATCACACCGCCCATTGATGTTCTTCCGTCTCTGTCACGACTGAAAGATAAAGGTATCGGTGAGGGTAAGACAAGAGCAGACCATGCCAACACCATGAACCAGCTGTTTGCCGCATATGCCCGTGGTAAAGAGGCCAAAGAGCTGATGACCATTCTTGGTGAGGCTGCCCTCTCTGACATTGACCTGATCTATGCGAAATTTGCGGATGCTTTTGAGAAGGAATATGTTTCCCAGGGCTATCAGGCAAACCGTGATATCGAGGAAACCCTGGCCATCGGCTGGAAGCTGCTTTCCATTCTTCCGAGAAGCGAGCTGAAACGTATCGATGACAAATTCCTTGACCAGTATTACGGAAAAGTATAAAGGGGGGATGATTTGTGGCATCAACACAGGTGAATCCTACCCGTATGGAGCTTACGAAGCAGAAAAAGAAGCTGGTGACTGCAGTCCGTGGCCATAAGCTTCTGAAGGATAAGCGGGACGAGCTGATGCGACAGTTCCTGGATCTGGTGCGCGAGAACATGGAGCTGCGTAAAAAAGTAGAGGCTGGTATCCGAAGTGCCAACACCAATTTTGTCATTGCAAAAGCCGGAATGTCGGAGGAGACTCTGAACACTGCTCTGATGGCTCCCAAGCAGGAAGTCTATCTGGAAACCGGCAAAAAGAATGTCATGAGTGTGGATATTCCTGTTTTTGAATACAAAACAAGAACACCGGACGCCAACGATATCTATTCCTATGGTTTTGCTTTTACCTCCAGTGATCTGGACGGAGCGGTAAAATCCCTGGCGGATATCCTTCCGGACATGCTCCGCCTGGCAGAAGTGGAAAAAGCCTGTCAGCTGATGGCTTCTGAGATTGAAAAAACAAGGCGCCGTGTAAACGCCCTGGAGCATGTTATCATACCGGAAGCACAGGCAAACATCAAATACATCACCATGAAGCTGGATGAGAACGAGAGAAGTACCCAGATCCGACTGATGAAGGTGAAAGATATGATGCTGGAGGAAGCACATCATTACAAGGAGCGGGAAGCCGAGCGCGGTGCGTAAAGCATAAAACACAAAGCGCAGGCATCTTGTAAGAAAAAGAAAAGTTGATATAGAAAGTTTTGAGTAACGGGAAGGAGACGCCTCTGTGCTGTGCGATGGTTTGAACAGTGCAGGGGCGTTTTATTTATAAAATATTTAGTTTTCGTTCGCAGAAAATCAAGAGATGTACGGTATAATAATCAACAGTAAAGAATGCGCGGCGGAAGATGAGTCCTGGTATTTTATCTGTCTGTCGCAGCAGAAAGAGAAGGGAATACATTATGAATACTTTTTTACAGTCAGTACAGAATCTGGACGGAGAAATCCTTCTCCAGATCCAGCAGCATTTAAGAACGGATATGCTGACACCATTTATGAAAATCGTTACATTTCTGGGAAACGGAGGATGGTTCTGGATCCTCTGTGCAGTTGTTCTTCTTGCTGTTCCAAAGACAAGAAAAACAGGCTATGCGGCAGTTTTGTCCCTGATTTTCGGAGTGATCGTTACGAATCTGCTTCTCAAAAACATAGTAGCAAGGCCAAGGCCTTTTGCGGAAATCGAAGCTCTGATCCCGCTGATCGCCAAACCAACGGATTTCTCCTTTCCGTCAGGCCACACAACAGCATCCTTTGCCGTTGCCCTGGTAATGCTTCGGATGCTCCCGAAGAAAATTGGAATCCCGGCAGTAGTCCTGGCAGCGCTGGTGGCATTTTCCAGATTGTATCTTGGTGTCCATTATCCAACAGATGTCCTGGCCGGGTTCGTTGTTGCGCTGGTGGGAAGCTCGCTGGCTGTGTGGGGTGTGAGGACGAAGCTGGGAAATCAATAAGTTTGATAACAGATGTTGAGAAACAGAAGTATATAATGTGGGTTTAACCAAATAAAGGAAGTTCCCTGGGAATGTGTGTCACTTTCCCAGGGATTTTTTTATATACACTTTAATTTGATAAAGTATTGACACGCCAGACGGAAACGGGGTACAATTATAAACAAGATTGTCAGGAAACGGTGAAAATGATGATGTAGAAATTAAACCAGATCAGGGAAGAGCCCTGTGGGGTTGTGAAAAGCAATAAGCAATGGGTGGGGACTTGCTTGTATCAGGAGGAGCAAGCCTGCTCAGAATAAAAGGAGAGAACACGAAATGATATCAGAAAAAATGAAACCCTACGTAAAAAACAATTCTGCCATCCGTATGATGTTTGAGGAAGGAAACCGCCTCCGTGCAAAATACGGCGCAGATAAGGTTTTTGATTTCAGCCTTGGAAATCCAAGTGTACCGGCGCCGGACAGTGTTCGTGAAGCCATTATCGATCTTGTAAATAATACGGACCCGACCGTCCTTCACGGATATATGAGCAACGCAGGTTTTGAAGATGTACGCCAGACTATCGCAGAATCTTTAAACAGACGTTTTGATACAAAATTTTCTGCAAAGAACCTGATCATGACAGTAGGCGCTGCAAGCGGCCTGAACGTAATTCTGAAGACGATCCTGAACCCGGGAGAAGAGGTGATCGTTTTTGCACCATATTTTCTGGAATACGGTGCATATGTCCGCAATTATGACGGTGTCCTTGTGGAAATCTCTCCGGATACCACAACCTTCCAGCCAAATCTCGCTGAATTTGAGCAGAAGATCACACCGAAGACAAAAGCAGTTATCGTAAATACTCCGCACAATCCGACCGGAGTTGTATATTCAGAAGAAACAATCAGGAAACTTTCCGCAATTTTGGAAGCAAAACAAAAAGAGTTCGGAACCGTGATCTACCTGATCTCCGATGAGCCATACCGTGAACTGGCTTACGATGGCGTGGAAGTTCCGTACCTGACGAAATATTATGACAATACAGTTGTGGGATATTCTTACAGCAAATCTCTTTCCCTTCCGGGAGAGCGTATCGGATATCTGGTGATCCCGGATGAGGCGGACGGAAGTGAAGAACTGATCTCAGCTGCAACCATCGCAAACCGTACACTTGGCTGCGTAAATGCACCATCCCTGATCCAGAAAGTAGTTGCGAAATGTGTAGATGCAAAGACAGATCTTGCAGCTTACGATAAAAACCGTCAGGCACTTTACAATGGCCTGAAAGAATGCGGCTTTGAGTGCATCAAACCACAGGGTGCGTTCTATCTCTTCGTAAAATCTCCGGTAGCTGATGAAAAAGCCTTCTGCGAGGCCGGCAAGAAATATAACATCCTCATGGTACCGGGAAGCTCCTTCGCATGCCCTGGTTATGTGAGACTGGCATACTGTGTATCTTATGATACCATTGTAAATTCTCTTCCGGAGTTTAAGAAACTTGCAGCAGAGTATGGCCTGAAATAAATTAACGAGAATAAACGATAATTATAAAGCGATTATATAAGAGATCCCCGGTACAGCCTGTTCATACAGAACTGTATCGGGGATCTTTTGCAAGAGGGAAATAAGCAAAGGAAACGCAGCCGGGAGCGAATAAACTCCCGGCCGTGTTTCCCTTAGAAGGGTGTTCCACATTTATTTGGCTTTTTTCTCTTCTTTCTTTGGCATTTCTCCGTAGTATGCCTTCAGATAGATATCTTTCAGCTCGGATACAAGTGGATATCTCGGGTTAGCGCCGGTGCACTGGTCATTGAAGGCCTGCTCGGACATCTCATCCAGAGTCTCCAGGAAGTATTTCTCATCTACGCCGTAGTCACGGATTGTAGGCATGATCTCGATTGTTCTCATCAGGTCATCCAGTTTGGCGAGAAGTTTTTCGAATACTTCTGCATCGTTCTTGCCTGTAAGACCTACAGAACGGCCGATCTCAGCATAGCGGGCAAGTGTCTTTGGATACTGGTACTGTGGGAAGGTACCCATCTTGGTCGGAACCTCAGCACTGTTGTAACGCATAACATCCAGAAGAACAACTGCGTTTGCGATACCGTGTGGCAGGTGATGGAAAGCACCAAGTTTGTGAGCGAGAGAGTGGTTAACACCGAGGAATGCATTGGCGAATGCAAGACCTGCCATGCAGGAAGCGTTAGCCATATGGTCTCTTGCCTCTACATCGTTGCCGTCTTTATACGCACGTGGCAGATACTCAAATACCAGTTTGATCGCTTTCAGTGCAAGACCGTCTGTGTAATCGGAAGCCATCATGGAAACATAAGCCTCGATTGCATGTGTCATAACGTCGATACCGGAAGCACGGGTCAGTCCCTTCGGTGCGCTCATCATGTTGTTGGTATCTACGATCGCCATATCCGGAAGAAGCTCATAGTCAGCCAGCGGCCATTTAACGCCGGTATCCTGATCTGTGATGATGGCGAAAGGTGTAACCTCGGAACCTGTACCGGAAGATGTCGGGATTGCTACGAAGTAAGCTTTTTTACCCATCTTCGGGAAGGTGTAAACTCTCTTACGGATATCCAGGAAGTCCATGGACATATCGGAGAAGTCAGCGTCCGGATTCTCATAAAGCATCCACATAACCTTGCCGGCATCCATTGCGGAACCACCACCAAGAGCGATGATGCAGTCAGGCTCAAATGCTGTCATAGCCTTGGCTCCGGCTTTTGCGGAAGCGAGAGATGGATCTGGTGCTACATCAGAGAAGCATGTATGAACGATGCCCATCTGATCCAGTTTATCTTCGATCGGTTTGGTGTAACCGTTCTTGTAGAGGAAGGAGTCTGTTACGATGAAGCAGCGTTTCTTGCCCATAACAGTACCGAGCTCGTCAAGAGCAACCGGCATACAGCCTTTCTTAAAGTAAACCTTTTCCGGTGTTCTCATCCAGAGCATATTCTCTCTCCTTTCAGCAACGGTCTTGATATTCAGAAGGTGCTTGACACCAACGTTCTCGGATACGGAGTTACCGCCCCAGGAACCGCAGCCAAGAGTGAGGGATGGAGCAAGTTTGAAGTTGTAAAGGTCACCGATACCACCCTGAGAAGAAGGCGTATTGATAAGGATACGGCAGGTCTTCATAGCTGCCTCGAATTTATCCATCTTCTCTGTCTCATTCACGTTGATGTAGAGGGAAGATGTATGGCCGTAGCCGCCGTCAGCAACAAGACGCTCAGCTTTTGCGATAGCATCGTCAAAATTCTTAGCCTTGTACATGGCAAGTACAGGGGAAAGTTTCTCGTGTGCGAATTCCTCGCTGATATCAACGGACTCAACCTCACCGATAAGGATCTTGGTCTCAGCCGGTACGGTAACGCCTGCCATCTCGGCGATGGTAGCTGCCTTCTGGCCTACGATCTTGGCATTCAGAGCGCCGTTGATGAGGATTGTCTTTCTGACTTTCTCGATCTCGTCTTTTTTAAGGAAGTAGCATCCTCTGTAAAGGAACTCTTCTTTTACTTCTTTATAAATGCTCTCCAGAACAGTTACGGACTGTTCGGAAGCACAGATCATACCATTGTCAAATGTCTTGGAGTGGATAATGGAGTTAACTGCAAGACGGATATCTGCACTGTCATCAATGATGGCAGGTGTATTTCCAGGTCCAACACCAACAGCAGGTTTACCGGAGGAGTAAGCTGCCTTAACCATTCCAGGACCACCGGTTGCGAGGATGATATCTGCGTTCTGCATAACCATGTTGGTCAGCTCAAGGCTCGGGATATCGATCCATCCGATGATTCCTTCCGGTGCACCAGCGGCAACAGCTGCATCCAGAACAACTTTCGCTGCTTCAATGGTAGACTTCTTGGCACGCGGATGCGGGCTGATGATGATTGCGTTACGTGTTTTCAGAGAAATAAGAGATTTAAAGATTGCTGTGGAAGTCGGGTTGGTAGTCGGGATAACTGCGGCAACCAGTCCTACAGGCTCCAGGATCTTCTTGATTCCGTATGCCTTGTCTTCTTCTACAACACCACATGTCTGTGTGTTCTTGTATGCATTATAAACATACTCTGCTGCGTAATGGTTCTTGATAACCTTATCTTCCATGATACCCATGCCTGTTTCTTCAACGGCCATTTTGGCAAGTGGGATACGCATTTTGTCGGCGGCAGTAGCAGCTGCCTTAAAGATCTTGTCAACCTGCTCCTGTGTGTAGGTAGCGAAGATCTTCTGTGCTTCTTTCATTGCAGCCATTTTCGCGGTCAGGGCTTCTGGAGTGTCGATGATGGTAGGGATAGTTTCTTTCTTTGCCATGTGGAATCCTCCTGTTTTCATATGATAATGATCTGTGGTTCTGCGGGCCTGTTTTTTTATGCCGGCAGATGCTGCAGAGTTTTTGTAAGTCCCCGCGCTGCGTTGCTTGGTTGATTCAATCTGATTGAATTTTCTGTTTCAATGATTATATAGTATCAAAATTCAGAAAAAAACGCAAATTCTGAATTTTGCCGCTATGTGCAAAATGACGAACAGAAAATCAGGGGAAAATACTGTAAATTTCACTCCGCAGAACGCTGAATTATTGAAAAATCCTTTAAAAAAAATCTTTAAATTCAGCACTGTGCACAAAAAACATGTTAAATATTTGTCAGCACTGACAAAAAACATGCACACATATGAGGGGCTGGCAAAAGACAAAACGTATCATGCAGTTAAAACATTAACGTTAAACTTTTGTCAATCAATCATGAACACATTATAATTTAACAGATTTCAGACGTCAATAGCGAATGTGATAAATAATTAATGAAAATAACGAAGAATTTTGATAAATAATTCACAAAAATATCATGTCACGGTAAAGCGTCAAACCATAATTGATAAAAAAACTTGAAATTATTTGAGTTTTCAGAACAATTAAGCAAAATATATGGAGACTTTTTTCAGGAATGCAGAAAGAAATGGATAGATTTGTCTGAAAATGAAAAACAGGGCAGGAGATAACTGCCAGAATCCTGCGAGCAGGAAAGCCCGATGTTGTTCAGGGAAATTCGCCACAGGCAGAGAATCCTGCAGCCTGGATTCTTCCTGCAGAAAGAAACGGTCATGCAGGAAATGATTCCAGAAAAAAACTGCCATACAGGAAATGATTCCCGTATGACAGTTGTGTAAATCGTGTTAAAGATATATCCGAATCCTTTATAACTGCAAAACACTGCCAGAATCCAGTAAACAATAAATAATCGTCAAAATTCTATCAGCTCTTGCGGAATGCAGCACGTTTTCGATCTCTGGAATCCAGGATACGTTTACGGATACGAAGGCTCTTAGGAGTTACCTCAAGAAGCTCATCCTGGTCGATGAACTCGATTGCCTGCTCAAGGCTTAATACCTTAGGCGGAACAAGCTTCAGCGCATCGTCTGCCGAAGAAGAACGGGTGTTGGTGAGGTGCTTGGTCTTGCAGACATTCAGCTCGATATCCTCAGCCTTACCATTCTGTCCGATAACCATACCGCTGTAAACCTTCTCGCCAGGTCCGACGAAGAGAGTACCACGCTCCTGAGCGGAGAAAAGACCGTAAGTTACAGTCTCGCCTGCCTCGAAAGCGATGAGGGAACCCTGTTTACGATACGGGAAGTCTCCCTTGTATGGTGCATATCCGTCAAACATGGTGTTCAGGATACCGGTACCCTTGGTGGAGGTAAGGAATTCGTTACGGAATCCGATCAGTCCACGGGAAGGGATGGAGAACTCAAGACGTACAGTTCCGTCGCTTGCTGTGCTCATACCCTGAAGTTCACCTTTACGCTCGCTGAGTTTCTGGATGATGGTACCGGAAAATTCCTCCGGAACATCAACATATGCGATCTCGATCGGCTCCAGTTTGCGTCCGCGCTCGTCTGTATGATAGAGAACCTCCGGTTTGCTGACTGCAAATTCATATCCTTCACGGCGCATGTTCTCAATAAGAACGGAAAGGTGAAGCTCACCACGGCCGGAAACCTTGAAGCACTCAGTTGTATCTGTGTCTTCCACACGAAGGCTGACGTCTGTATTCAGCTCACGGTAGAGGCGGTCACGAAGGTGACGGGAAGTGATAAATTTACCTTCCTGTCCTGCAAGCGGGCTGTCGTTTACAAGGAAGTTCATGGAGATGGTAGGCTCGGAAATCTTCTGGAACGGAATGGACTCCGGGTTATCTCCTGCACAGAGTGTATCTCCAATGTGGATATCTGCAATACCGGAGATCGCAACGATGGCTCCGATGGTAGCACTCTTGACTTCAACCTTGTTCAGGCCGTCAAATTCGTAGAGCTTGCTGATCTTTACGCGCTCGTGTTTGTCCGGGTCATGATGGTTCAGAAGCATCAGCTCCTGGTTCACGGAAATGGTTCCGCGCTCAACTTTACCGACACCGATACGGCCTACATATTCATTGTAGTCGATGGTGCTGATAAGAACCTGTGTATCTCCGTCCGGATCTCCCTCCGGAGCAGGAATTGCATCAAGGATGGTCTCAAAAAGCGGAGCCATATTCTCAGGCTTGTCCTCAAGGTTACGAACTGCATAGCCGGCTTTTGCGGAGGCATACAGGAACGGGCAGTCCAGCTGCTCGTCAGATGCGTCCAGATCCATGAGAAGTTCCAGAACTTCGTCAACAACTTCCTCCGGACGTGCTTCCGGACGGTCGATCTTGTTGATGCAGACAATAACATGCAGGTTCAGTTCGAGAGCTTTACGAAGTACAAATTTAGTCTGAGGCATGGCACCCTCGAAGGCGTCCACAAGAAGAATAACGCCGTCTACCATCTTCAGCACACGCTCTACCTCGCCGCCGAAGTCCGCATGGCCTGGAGTGTCGATGATATTGATTTTTACACCCTTGTAATGAACTGCGGTGTTTTTGGAGAGAATCGTAATGCCGCGCTCACGCTCAATATCGTTGGAGTCCATGACACGTTCCTGGACTTCCTGGTTCTCACGGAAAACACCGCTCTGTTTCAAAAGCTCATCAACAAGTGTTGTTTTACCGTGATCGACATGGGCGATAATGGCCACGTTACGAACATCTTCACGCTTGGTCTTCATATAATCCAAATCCTTTCTTTCCATATATAAGTAATCTTTTTGTTAAAAATGATGTCCAAATTTATAGTCTATCACATTTTTGGAAGATTACAAGACATAAAAAAATATTTTTGGTTTTTCAGTTTTCAGGCATATTATAGCGCATCTGTACATAGATTGATATAGACGAAATACACGAAGAGGAAGGAGAGCTACTTATTATGGCAGATAAAATTATTGAAAACAATCAGGTATCGGTTATGGGGCGTATTGCCACCGGATTTACCTTCA
>ERZ826764.3975-NODE-3975-length-10726-cov-3.144972_pt1 | contig 10726 bp, 6 predicted proteins | sample MGYA00519870_ERZ826764 | MGnify/ENA primary metagenome ERZ826764 (study PRJEB31778, sample SAMEA3449239) | human gut metagenome | biome: human gut; feature: human-associated habitat; material: faeces | place: United Kingdom | collected 2010/2012 ...
AGCTGGTCTTACACCTGTATCATGGAACTTCACAACAATGCCATCTGAAGAGTGGAAGAATGGTCTTGGTACAGCTCTTACAGCATATGCGGCAGGCACAGGCGACTGGGATGCAGTAGTTAGTGCATTCGTTGACGGATGGGCTACAGAAAAAGCTCTTTCTGAATAATCAGGATAGAAAATAACATGTTGTTTATGGGAGGAGGCAGAGGTTCTTGCCTCCTTCTATAAGTTAAAAGACAGAGGAACTTAAGCTTCTGTTAACAGTAGGGAAGAGGAGAAAAATCATGGTAGGAAGAACGATCAAAAAGTGGTGGCCGGTTTTTGTATTACCAACCTTTGCGGCATTTGTAATCGGTTTCCTGTGGCCTTTTATCTGGGGCATCTATCTTTCATTCTGCAAATTTACAACAGTGCAGGATGTAACATTTGTTGGATTTTCAAATTATTCTAAGATTTTACTTGATAGTACATTCAGTCATTCTTTCTGGCTGACAGTTGTATTTGCATTCGTATCCAGTATTCTGATCAACGTGCTTGCATTTTTTATCGCACTGGCACTGACCAAAGGATACAGAGGAACAAATGCATTCCGTACGGTATTCTTTATGCCGAACCTGATCGGTGGTATTGTACTTGGTTATATCTGGCAGACATTGCTGAATGGTCTGCTTTCCAAGTGGGGACAGCCACTGCTTTCACTTTCAGCAAAAAATGGTTTTATCGGTATGCTCATTCTGCTTATGTGGCAGCAGATTGGATATATGATGATCATTTACATTGCAGGTCTGAACAATGTATCACCTGACCTGATCGAGGCAGCTCAGATCGATGGTGCAACAAGCAGACAGATTCTGTTTAAGATTAAAATTCCGATGATTATGCCATCTGTAACAATCTGTACATTCCTGACTCTGACTAATGGTTTCAAGATGTTCGACCAGAACCTCTCACTGACCGGTGGTGATCCTGGAAAACAGTCTCAGTTACTGGCGTTAAATATTTATGATACATTCTATGCAAGAAGCGGACCTCAATGGAAGGGTATTGGGCAGGCAAAAGCTGTTGTATTCTTTGTTCTGGTAGTTGTAATTGCATTGATCCAGCTTCGTGCAACATCATCTAAGGAGGTGCAGCAGTAATGGAAAATAAAAAAAGAAATTCCGTTGCAACGGTCTTACTGACAATTGTTTGTATCCTTTGGATGTACCCAATCGTCTTAATATTAATCAACTCACTGAAAAAAGAAGTAGCGATCACTACATCTGGAGTATTTAGCCTTCCAACCAGTGAAACATGGAATGGTGTTGCGAACTTTGTAGCGAGTGTTACTCAGATGGATTTCCTGAAATCTTTCTGGTACAGTCTTGTAATTTCTGTAATGTCTGTAGTTCTTATCATGTTATGTTGTTCAATGGCAGCATGGTATATTGTTCGTGTAAATGGAAAACTGTCCAAGATGTTTTATTATCTCTGCGTGTTCAGTATGGTAGTTCCTTTCCAGATGGTTATGTTTACACTGGCAAAAACTGCAGATACTTTAAAATTGAATAATCCATACAATATCTGCATTATTTATCTTGGATTTGGTGCAGGACTGGCGGTATTTATGTTTACAGGATTTGTAAAAGGTATTCCGCTTGAGATTGAGGAAGCAGCTCTGATTGATGGATGTAGTCCGTTACAGGTGTTTTTTAAAGTTTTAATTCCGATATTAAAACCAACAATTATTTCAACAGCGATCCTGGAACTGATGTGGGTATGGAACGATTACCTTCTTCCAACACTGGTTCTTGATATTAAAAAATATAAGACTATTCCGATGGCAGTCCAGTATTTCCGTGGCAGCTTCGGACATGTACAGATGGGACCAATGATGGCAAGTATTATGATCGATATTATTCCGATTATCATCGTATATCTGGTTTGCCAGAAGTACATTATTGAAGGCGTTGTAGCAGGTGCCGTAAAAGGCTGATTCTGGTTATGTAGAATGGAAGTCTCTGGAAGAATATTTTTTCCAGAGACTTTTTGTGCTATAATCATAAGTATTATAGGAAACAAAACAGGGGGAAATTATGACAAACGTTCTTATTGTAGATGATGAAAAAATAGAGCGCGAAGGTCTGAAATATCTGCTTTCGAGAGAAGAAGGCGAAAGAAATGTTTTTGAAGCTTCGAACGGAAAACAGGCTCTGCAGATTATTCGGTCAGAGGACATACAACTTGTTTTGACTGATATAAAAATGCCTCATATGGACGGGTTGGAATTATCAAGACGTGCCAAGGAAGAAAATCCGGCATTGCAGATCATAATTTTCAGTGGATACAGTGATTTTACTTTTGCGCAGGAAGCGATTCGCTATGGTGTGACAGAGTATATCCTGAAACCGGTGAATCCGGAAGATTTTCATAAAGTAATTCAGAAGGCAGAGAAAGTGATTGAACAAAGAAAGAAAAAAGAAAGTCGTGAGATCAAAGAGAAAAATTTTCTGCAACAGTATTTTCTGCAAAATTATCTTTACTCCGGCAAGCTAGAAACACTGGAAAAAGCAAAAGATATGATCGATCTGGAAAAATGGAATGGCTGGCATTGTGGAATCTTGCTGGAATCCGATGTCTCTTTTTTTGATACGGCTGAAGAGACTCTGGAAGAGGAAATTCAGAAAGAGTTGAGAAGAGTATGCTTTTATCTGAATTTGAATGCAAGACAGTCGCTTCTCCTTTTTCAGGACGTATATTGCGATTATCAGCTGGTGGCAAATCATCTTTATAATTTTATGAAACGAAAATACAGAGACAGTTTTTATCTGGCAGTCAGCCGTAAATTTGAAGGTTGTGAGTGTCTGCCGGAAATCCTTGAGCAGCTGGAACAGCAGATGGAAGAGAAATTTTATCATCCGGAAAAACATGTTTTCTCAAATGAAGATGATGTACTGAAACTGTCGGTGGGAGAAGTGCAGGATTCGCAGATCATGCAGATGATCTCAGAAGACATCACACGGAAGGATACAGATCAGCTGAGAAAGCATTTCGCATGCCTGAAAGAAAAATATCATGATAATACACAGTATTCAGCAATGTATATCAAGTTTGTTTTCTCGAATGTCATTCAGGAACTGTTTCAGGAAAATCAGTTTTCTGGAGAGCGGCGTCTTGAGCATGAGATAGAACGATTGTATAACTGTAGAAATATCATGGAAATCCTTGAAGTAACTGAAGATAATATCAAGGAATACGAGGCATTTCTTGACCGTTCTATGAGTAGTTCTAGAAATGAAGTGGCAGCAGTCAAAAATTATATCTATCAGCATTATGAGGAAGATCTGAATCTTGAAATGCTGGCAGAAAAAGTCTATCTGTCTTCCGGATACCTCAGTTTTATCTTCAAAAAAGAGACCGGCATGAATTTGAACCGATATATACGTGTGTTCCGGATGGAGAAGGCAAAAGAACTTCTCTGCAGCACCAATATGAAGGTGGCACAGGTCAGTGAACGTGTTGGTTTTGCAAATGTTTCTTATTTCTGCAGAAGTTTCCGGGAATATTACGGAAGCAGTCCGGAATCATACAGGAAAGGAACCGGAGAGGATGAACAGACTTCGTAAGATATTCAAAAATATGAAGTATCGTCATAAACTGACGATCTTTCTTGTAGTTACAAGCCTGGTACCGATGACAGTACTTGCCTGGTACAGTCACAGCAGGCTGAGTACTATGGTCCGCAGCAGCGAACTGGAAGATATGCAGTCGATCATGGAACAGACCAGAGAAAGCATTGACAGCCAGACGGCGGTTTATGCCAGCTTTCTCAATTATCTGACCTATTCACCAGATATTGAGGAAATTATTAAGGAAAAAAATATCGATAATTATACGGCGTATGAAAAATATACAGAAATAGCGGATCCACTTTTGTCTGTACCAAAATCATATCATGATGCGATCAACAGAATTCAGCTTTTTGCGGACAGTATCCAGGTGGAGCATGAGTATACACTTGTTCCGCTTGATAAGATGAAAGAAGAGTGGTGGAGTGAAGGGCTGAAAGATGATGTGCGTATTCAGTGGAAAGTTGATCAGGATCGTAAAGAAGTTGCAGCAGTACGTATGATCTATAATGATCAGAAACTGGATGCAGTTCTGTGCATTTCTCTGGATTATAATAAAATCTTCCAGCCACTGACCAATATTCTCACGCAGGAAAATGGTGGAATTGTTGCAGACAAAAACGGTACAGTTCTTTATAACAAAACTGGTCTGACAAATCTGGAATTTGATAAATCTGGAAAAATGGATTCCATGATTCAGAAAATCAGCCAGTCCTGTGCATATACAAAGACTAAGAGTGAAGAAAATGACTGGGTATTTTATCTTTATAAGAGTCAGGATGCGATATCAGGTTCTGTACGAAGACTGCTGCTGGAAGAGATTCCACTGATTGCGGCCTGTGGTCTGATCATTCTGTTTCTGGCTATGGCATTTTCAAGAATTTTTACAAGAAAAATTGAAGAACTGACGAAAAATATGGACAGGGTAAATCATGGAAGCCGTGAAGTTACAGTCAACAGTGATTCGGGAGATGAAGTAGGAATTCTTGTTAACAGTTTCCGTAATATGATGGATGAGATTAACCGCCTGATCGACGAAGTATATGTCAATAAGATCGCGTTGAAAGAATATGAACTGAAAGCCCTTCAGGCCCAGATCAATCCACATTTCTTATATAACACACTGTCGATGATGAACTGGATGGCGATTCGAAGTAACCAGATGGAGATCAGTAAGGTTACCCTGGCACTTTCTACTTTTTACAGAACCGCATTAAGCAAAGGTGAAGATGTGGTTACGGTAGAAAACTGTATTCAGAATATGGAAGCATATCTGGAAATCCAGCTTACGATGCATGATCATAATTTTTCGGTAGACTGGGATATTGATCCGACAATAAAAAATGAAAAAATGCCGAAGCTTCTTCTTCAGCCGGTTGTCGAAAATGCGATCGAACACGGTCTTGATGAAAAAGAGGATGGTGATAAAAAAATTTTCCTGTCATTTAAAGGCAAGGGGGATGATGTAGAGATCACTGTCCGTGACAATGGACTTGGTATGGAGCAGGAAAAAGCAGAAACACTGGTAACTTATCAGGCAAAAGGATATGGCCTTAAGAATGTAAATGACCGTATCCGGCTTCTTTATGGAGAGAATTACGGAATTCATATTTTCAGTTCACCGGATGAAGGCACGACTGTTATTATGAAATTTCCGAAGGAGGGCAGAGAGAATGAAGAGTAAATGGAAAAAACTGCCTGTTGTTCTGATAGGAATCATAGCTATAGCTGTCTGCGGATGCAGCAATGATTTACAGGAGCTGAATCAGAAAAGATCATCGGCAGCAAAAGAAAATACGGAATCTACAGAGACAGTCCGTACCGGTACCTGGGAAACAGCTGCACAGACTCCTTATGGCGCTTATCCTGAACTTGTAACGTATACTTTAGGACAAATGAGTGGTGCGAATAATTCAAATCTTCCGGATGGAAATACCTATGACGACAATGCTTACACTCGTTATCTCAGAAAAATACTGAATATTCAGAATAAAAGTGTCTACATGGAACGGGAAGATCGATATGATGAATTTGTGAACATTCTTGTAAAAGACCAGACGCTGCCGGATGTACTGGTGGTTTCGGACAGAGAAACACTCAAAGAACTGGTTGATAATGATCTTGTGGAAGATCTGAGCGAAGTATATGAGAATTGCACTTCAGAGAGAATCAAAAAGATGTTTGAGAGTTATGGAAGCGGTCTTCTGGATTCTGTGCGATTTAATGGAAAACTGATGGCAATTCCGGAGACCGTTACAGATCATGGTCCACGTCTGATGTGGCTGCGTAAGGACTGGATGGATAAGCTTGGCCTTGAAGATCCGAAAACACTGGAAGATGCATTTGACATAGTAGAAAAATTTGTCCAGAATAAAATGGGCACGGAGGATGGAGAAGACCCGATCGGACTCGCTTGTGATACAGATCTGGTGGGAACTACCAGCTCTAATTATTCAGTAGATTCTGTTTTTGATAAATTTGGAGCCAGTCCACAAAGGTGGGTAAATCAAAATGGTAAGATCGTGTATGGTTCCGTAACAGAAGAAACAAAAAATGCACTGAGTTATCTTCATGAACTCTATGAACGTGGCGTGTTGGATAAGAACTTTGCATTGCGTGCGCAGAATAACCTCAGAGATCTGGTGATAAATGGAAAATGTGGAGCTTTTTTTGGCCTGTGGTGGACACCGAACAATCCACTGATGGATGTTTATGAGACAGACAAAGAGGCAAACTGGCAGCCATTTTATCTACAGTCGACAGACTGGCAGAATGTATATGATACTTTTCAGGATAATAAATATGTTGTTGTACGCAAAGGATATGAGCATCCGGAAATTGTAATGAAGATAATCAGTGTATTGTTTGATTATAGCAGATATGAAGCCAAGGATGCGGATGAGGTAAATGATTATTTTGCTCTTAACGTAGAACCGACAGCCAGACCGCTGGTTATCAATGTTGATTATAACGAGGCGACGTTTCAGATCACAAAAGATATCCAGAGTGTAATGAGCGGCATGCGAAAAGAAGAAAGTTTAAGTGCAATTGAGAAATCTTATTACGATGCAGCAGAAAAATTTATTCAGGGAAAATCAGAAACGGCGGAAGACTGGGCAGCATATGAATCCAGACTTGCAGCAGTTGGAAGGTTGATAGAAGGAAACTACCGGTCAACAGCCAAAAGATACCTGGATGATGCAGACGGTGAAATACCGAAGTCTCTTCAGCAGCTTGAAAAAGACACTTTCATTCAGATTATCATGGGTGTAAAACCAATTACTTACTTTGACACTTTTGTGCAGGAATGGTATGAACAGGGCGGCGAAGAGCTGACTGAGCAGATTCGCCGCTCTAATCCAGGAGAATGATTATTTTCCGAGATGCCAGATATCGTCATCGTACTCTTTGATGGTTCTGTCTGAGGAGAAGAATCCGGCTTCTGCAATATTGATCAGAGTTCTGCGGCTCCATGCTTCCGGATTTACAGCATAATCACTCATTGCCTGTTCTTTGCGGACAATGTATGCATTGAAATCCGGAAGAGTCTGGAACCAGTCTTTATTTATCAGTTCGTTCTGCAGTCGTTTCAGATGTTCTTCATCTCCATATTTCAGCATTTCTTCACTGGTAAGGAAATCGATGGCACGATGAAGGTTCGAGTCTGCTTCATACCAGTCTTTTGCACAGTAGTCACCGGCTGCATAGCGGTGAATAACCTGCTTGCTGCTCTGACCAAAGATGTAAATATTGTTATTTCCGACAGCTTCGGCAATTTCTACATTTGCACCATCCATGGTTCCAAGAGTCAGTGCACCGTTCAGCATGAATTTCATGTTTCCGGTTCCGGATGCTTCTTTGGAAGCAAGGCTGATCTGTTCAGAAAGATCACATGCCGGAATCATTTTTTCTGCTGCAGAAACATTGTAGTTTTCTACAAATGCAAGTTGCAGATATCTGGAAACTTCAGAGTCCGCACTGATAACCTGTGACAGGGTAAGAAGAGCGTGAATGATATCTTTGGCGATGATATAGGCAGGAGCTGCTTTTGCACCGAAGATACTTACTAATGGAGTTACTGGAGTATGTCCTGCTTTGATCTCCAGGTATTCATGAATCAGGAAAAGCAGGTTCAGCTGCTGACGTTTGTATTCATGAAGTCGTTTGGACTGAATGGAAAACATTGCATTGGTGTTCAATTTGATTCCCTGTTTGTCTTCTAACCAGGAAGCAAGTGCTTCTTTGTTGGATTTTTTAATACAACTGAGTTTTTTCAGTACTTCTGCATCGTCTGTATAATTCAGAAGCTTTTTCAGTTCAGAAGCATCTTTTTTGAAACCGGATCCGATCAGAGATTCAATTTCAGAAGTCAGGGCCGGATTACATTTCAGAAGCCAGCGGCGGAAGGTGATGCCGTTTGTTTTATTATTAAATTTGTTCGGATACATCTGATAAAATCCTGCCAGTTCGCTTTCTTTCAGAATCTGTGTATGCAGTGCGGCAACACCGTTTGTGGAGTGAGAAAAATGAATATCCATATGTGCCATATGAACGACCTGATTCTGATCAATGATAGCAAGTGAAGAATCAGTTGTACGTGTTTTTGCAATGTCATCCAGCTTTTCAATAATTGGCATAAGCTGAGGAACAACGGTATCGAGATAATGACGTGGCCATTTTTCCAGAGCTTCTGCAAGAATCGTATGATTGGTATATGCACAAGTATCTGTTACAATCTGAACTGCCTCATCAAAGCTGATTCCGTGTTCCTCAAGGAGGCGGATCAGCTCCGGGATTACCATACTTGGGTGTGTATCATTGATTTGGATAGCTGCATAGTCGGCAAGGTCATGATAGTTACATCCACGTGCAGCACATTCGTTGAGAATAAGCTGAGCACCGGCAGAAACCATGAAATACTGCTGATAGATACGAAGCAGTCGGCCGTCTTCATCGGAGTCGTCTGGATAGAGGAATAATGTAAGGTTTCTGGCAATATCTTTTTTGTCAAAAGAAATTCCGTCACCGACCACAGATTCATCTACAGAATCCAGATCAAACAGATTCAGCATATTGGTTCTGCCTTCATAGCCGGTAACAGGAAGTTTGTAGAGTCTTGCAGAATAGGTGTTTCCTGCAAGCGAAACCGGAAATACTGTATCGGTAGCTTTGGCAGCACACTGGTCAGTCAGCCAGAAATCAGGAGCTTCGTTCTGGATGTTGTTTTTGAAATTCTGATGAAAAAGTCCGCAGTGATAACGAAGACCGACACCATCACCAGGAAGATCCAAAGTTGCAAGACTGTCAAGGAAGCATGCGGCAAGTCGTCCAAGACCACCATTTCCAAGACTTGGTTCCGGTTCCTGCTCTTCGATATCTGCAAGAGATTTTCCGATACTGGCAAGTGTTTCACGAACTTCATCATACAGACCAAGGTTGATCAGGTTGTTGGAAAGCAATTTTCCAATCAGGAATTCGGCAGAAATATAATACAGTTTTCTGCCAGTTACTGGTTTTATCTGTTTCTGACTCTGTTCCTGCACAAGTTTCAGAAGGGCTGTATAAAGTTCTGCGTCGGAAGCAGTTGCAATATCCTTTTGGCAAAGTTCATTTAGTGTTGTTTTCATAGATTCACTCATGGGAGTTGCTCCTTTCATATATAAAATGGTTGTAGTTTCGTTAACTTAAGTTGCTTTAGTTATATCACAGATAGTCCGTCGTTTCTTGTCAAAAGCGAGCAAGAAATGATACTATCCTATCATAGAGGCGGAAATAGATGAAAGAAAAAGAAAGTGGTACAAAATATCAGGAAACAAAACAGCATGGCAGCCGGTTGTTTCCGTTTAATATTTATCCATGTACGATTCCATTGGATTTTCCAGCGGTTCCTTTGCACTGGCATAAGGAGATGGAATTGATTTATATAAAAAAGGGAAAAGGGCTGATCCAGCTCGAAACAAAAAGCTTTGAGGGAGAACCGGGAGATATTTTTGTAGTAACACCTGGAACCCTTCATGCAATTCATAGGATAAAAGGATATTCTATGGAATACGAAAATATTATCTTTGAAATGGATTTTCTGGGAGAAGGAGCAGCAGATCTCTGTGCAGGAGAATTTCTCGTCCCGCTTGCAGCAGGTAAGTTGTTTCCTCCGGTACAGATAAAGCCAGAGGAAGCGCATTATGATTCATTAAAAAGATGTCTTATTCAGATGGAAGAATTGTGTGAAACAAAAGAAAATGCTTATGAGCTAGGAGTGAAAGCTGCAGTTTTGCAGATCATATTTCTTCTTATAAAAATGTATCCGTCCAGAGAAATCGTGTCTTCTCCGGATAGGGAGCAGTTGAAAGAAGTACTACAGGAAATCAGTGTTAAAAGCAGTGAGAATCTTTCAGTAGCAGACATGGCGAAATTTTGTGGCTGGGGCAGCAGCCACTTCATGCGTTGGTTCAAAAAGATGACGGGAGACAGCTTTACTTCTTATGTAAATGAGCGGAGACTTGCGGAGGCCGCAGAGGCATTGCGCCAGACTGATGATAAAATATTGACAATCTCACAGGATGCAGGATTTATGAATCTGTCAAATTTTAATCGTCAATTTAAAAAACGCTATGGAGTTACGCCGAGAGAGTATCGGGAAATGATAGGAATTTAAAGATTGTGTTAAAGGAGGTGCATATGAAGAAAAAGCGCGGATCAGAGCAAAAGTATTTATTGCAATTTTGGGACTGAATGTGACAGTTGCTATATTGGGAGGCTGCAGGACGCAGAGTGTACGAAATTAAAAAAATGAAAAAAGTTTCAAAAAGTGTTGACAGCTCGGTTGGATAGTGGTATTCTAACTAAGCTGTCACAAGGAATTGTTTCTTCTGAATAAACAATTTGAAAAGTTTTGAAAAAAACAAAAATAATTGTTGACAAAGAAACGAACATGTGATAGAGTAAACAAGTCGCTTGAGAGCGACACACAAACATCAAAACACCTCGAAAAAACTTAAAAAAAGTACTTGACAGGCGCTGGTGAATGTGATAAAGTAAACGAGCTGTCTGAGAGACAGACAAACAAAGAACCTTGATAACTAAACAGTGAAACACATACGATTCTCGAAAATTCT
>ERZ826764.4015-NODE-4015-length-10616-cov-5.521163_pt1 | contig 10616 bp, 8 predicted proteins | sample MGYA00519870_ERZ826764 | MGnify/ENA primary metagenome ERZ826764 (study PRJEB31778, sample SAMEA3449239) | human gut metagenome | biome: human gut; feature: human-associated habitat; material: faeces | place: United Kingdom | collected 2010/2012 ...
GGCCATGGGCCGCAAGGCGCTGGAGCTGGGGGCCAACACCTTTCAATTTTTCACCCGCAATCCCAGGGGCAGCCGGGCCAAGGACCTGGACCCGGCGGACGCTGCAGCCCTGCGGGACCTGCTGGCCCGGCACGGCTTCGGCCCCATCGTCGCCCACGCTCCCTATACTTTGAACCTCTGCGGCGCGGAGGAGAAGAACCGGATATTCGCCCGGGAGACCATGGCGGACGACCTGGCTAGGCTGGAGCATGTGCCAGGACAGTATTACAACTTCCATCCCGGCAGCCATGTGGGGCAGGGAAGCGAGACCGGCATCGCTCTCATTGCCGACGGGCTCAACGCCATCCTGCGGCCCAATCAGGCCACCAGCCCGCCACGGCGCACCCCGCCTTGTGAAAGTGCCGGGCCAGCCGGGAGAAGGGCATCCCCCAGCACAGAGGCAGGGCAAAGGTGGTGCCTGCCCCCAGGATGGCAGACCAGTTCAGCAAAAAGTCGTCCCCCCGTTCCTGGCCCAGGGAGCTGAGCCCGGCAAACACGATGGAGGCCATCAGCACCACCGGCATCAGTGCGTTCTGCCACACGGCGGCGGTATTCTCCCGCAGGGCGGTGGTGTAGAAGCCGGGGACGGAACCCGCCTGCTTGCAGGCCCCCTTCTCCGTCTCCGTCACCAGATAAGGCGGCTCGTCATCCGTGGCGGCCATGCGGAAGGTGTCCCACAGTCCCCGGCTCTCCCGGGCTCCGCCCCACATGGCAAACACCAGGGCGAGGCACCCCACCGGGGCATAGCAGGGGACGGCGCTCCGCTCCGGCAGCACCAGCCGGGCCACACAGTCCGCCGCCATCACCACGGCGGAGACCACCGCCAGCAGCTCGCTGGTGCAGCGCTTCTGCAGCAGCGAGCCGAACGCCTTGGCGAATACCTGCCGGGCCAGGACGGCCACCGCCGCAAGGCACGCCAGCAGCACACCGCTCTGGACGGCTGCGTCGCCGGTCCAGTAGCGGATCTCATAGCCGTAGGCCTCGATCTCCATAGGGATCACCGGCAGCAGCGAGATCAGTACCGCTGCCAGGATGGGGTGCTTGCGCCGCTTGGCCTCCGCCCGGTAGTCCGCCGCCGCCTCGGCCAACTCCGGCTCCGGACCGATGGTGTCGATCTCCGGGATCTCCTCCGGCGCCTCCTCCGGCTCCGGCGGGGCGTAGAGCTCCTCCGTCTCCACCAGGCGCTTCCGGGAGAACAGGCCCCGCCGGGGCCGCAGCAGGGGCTCCTGAGCCTCCTCTTCCATCACCGCGTCCACGGTGCTGCCCACCACATCCTCCAGCGTGATGGGGTGGGGAGAGGGCGGCAGATCCTGCCGCAGCTCCTCCAGCAGCTCGCCGACCCCCTCGACCTCTTCCACCATTTTGGTGCAGGAAGCCAGCCCGTCGGGACCGTCCGCCGGGAAATCCGGAAAATTCGGATCCTTTTTAATGTTGATGATGGCGTCGATCCGGAATCCGGCCACCCCTTTTTCCAGCCACCAGCGGATCATGGCAAACAGTTCTTCCTTCATCTTCGGATTATTCCAGTTTAAATCCGGCTGTTCCTTTGCAAACAGGTGCAGATAGTAGAGGTCGGTGCCCGGAACCGGCTCCCAGACGCTTCCTCCGAAATAAGACCGGTAATTGCTGGGAGCGCCGCCGTCCCTGCCCTTTTCAAAGTAGAAATAGTCCGCGTACTCGCCGTATGGATCGGCAAGCGCCTTTTGAAACCATTCATGCTGGTCGGAGCAGTGGTTGATCACCAGGTCCATAACGATCTCGATCCCCCTCTTCTTCGCCTCGGCCAGAAGCTCATCGAACTCCTCCATGGTGCCGAACTCCGGGGCAATCTTATAGTAATCGGAAATATCGTACCCCTGGTCCACAAAGGGAGACTGGTAGATCGGCGATATCCATACAATATCAATCCCCAGTTCCTTCAAATAATCGAGTTTCTCTATAATTCCTCTCAAATCACCGATCCCATCCCCATTGCCGTCGTTAAAGCTCTTGGGATAAATCTGATAGGCTATTTTCTCATGCCACCATTTTCTCTCCATGGTCTTCCTCCTGTTGTCTCTAATGTATTGTCATTATAATACGGAGCCCCTGACATTTCTTGCAGTATACTTCCCAATTCTAACACAATTCTGCTGTCTTCTCTGCCGCGCCCCTGCAAAACCGTGCTCCGGGCCGGAGAAAGTACAAAAAATACCGTATTTTGCTAAAAAACGTTTGTATATTTATGATTTTTCTTTTATAATAGATAGGCAGTCTTTTTCTAAACAGGGGAAAATGCGAAAGATAATGATAAGGAGAAATGATGACTATGGAAGAACGTTTGATAGGGACAATTTCAAGAGGCGTACGTGCACCGATTATTCGTGAAGGAGATGACCTTGCAAAAATCGTTGTAGATTCCGTTATAGATGCTGCCGCCAGCAGCCGCTACGGCTTTGAGATTCAGGATAAAGATATCGTTGCCGTTACGGAGGCCGTCGTTGCAAGAGCACAGGGCAATTACGCCAGCATCGACAACATCGCAGCGGATGTAAAGGAGAAATTCGGTGATGAGGCAGTCGGAGTTATTTTCCCGATTTTAAGCCGTAACCGTTTCGCCATCTGCTTAAAGGGAATTGCCCGCGGCGTGAAAAAGGTCGTGCTTATGCTCTCCTATCCTTCCGATGAAGTCGGCAACCACTTAATCGACGAGGATGAGCTGGATGCAAAGGGCGTGAATCCATGGGCTGATGTGCTGAGCGAAGAGAAATACAGAGAGCTGTTCGGCTATAAAAAGCACACCTTCACCGGTGTTGACTATATCGAGTACTACAAGGACGTGATCAAAGAGCAGGGCGCAGAGGTCGAGGTCGTTCTGGCCAATGACTGCCGCACCATCTTAAAGTATACGGACAATGTGATCTGCTGTGACATCCACACCAGAGCGAGAAGCAAACGCCGCCTTCTGGCTGCAGGAGCGAAAAAGGTCTGCTGTCTCGATGACATCATGACCGCGTCCATCGACGGAAGCGGTTACAATGAGAACTACGGACTCCTCGGTTCCAACAAGGCAACAGAAGAGACTGTCAAGCTGTTCCCGCGCAACTGCCAGCCATTCGTTGACAGAGTTCATCAGATGATGATGGAACGCACCGGCAAGCACGTGGAAGTGATGATCTACGGCGACGGCGCATTCAAGGATCCGGTCGGAAAGATCTGGGAGCTTGCTGATCCGGTCGTTTCACCGGCTTACACGGAAGGTCTGGAAGGACAGCCCAACGAGCTGAAGTTAAAATACCTGGCGGATAACGATTTCGCCGATTTAAGCGGTGAAGAGTTAAAGAAGGCCATCTCTGAGAGAATCCGTACAAAGGATGACAATCTGGTGGGCGACATGGCTTCCCAGGGTACCACCCCAAGACGTTTAACGGATTTAATCGGTTCCTTATGTGACTTAACCTCCGGTTCCGGAGATAAGGGAACACCGATCATCTTCATTCAGGGATATTTTGATAATTACACGAAGTAAGGAAGCTTGTCCGTCCGGCTCCATGCTCTCGGGAATAAAAAGGAACCGGCGTCCGGCCAATGTATATTGGCGGGCGCCGGTTCCTTTTTGCTGCCGGCTTATCTGTTATTTAAGATCCTTGCTTATTTACTGCAATTATACATGAAACAGTAAATTCCGGGAAGTCTGAACGCTCATATATTTTTTACCACCACTACCGCTATGGCCGATCCAAAGACAAGCACGAACCAGATTGCCGTCAGCCACAATGGCCATTGGATTTCCAGCATTCGGTTGAATGGGATCACGAAGAGGCTGGCGAGACAGATCTGATTCAACCCCACAATCTGTTTTTCATACCGCAGGCGTCTGTTTTCGGCGCGCTTCACCAGCCGTTCTCCCCGCATTCTCTTTTCTGTCTCCTCCTCCCCATGTCCGGCTGCGGCGGCCTGCAATACAGAGGCCGCCAGAGCCAGCACCGTGACGGCCAGTGTCCAGACGGTCATGACTGTCTCGGAAACCGGTATTCTAAGGACTGAGTTCACCGGGAAAAATACCAGCGACGCGATTCCGCACATGGCAAAGAACCAGACAATCCGTCTCAGCTTTATCACAGGTTCTGTTCTGTCTTTCTTCAGCCGTTCCGCCCCTCTCCGCTCTAAAACCTTCATCTGCAGATCAAATAGTCCCGTATCGAGCGTCTGAAAATCCCAGTCCCTCTTCTTTAATTCCAGGCAGACCAGTTTCATCCGGTTCAATGCGGCCTCCTCCTCTTTCAGCTGATACTCCCGCTCCTTAAGGAGCTGTGCAAGAGACCGCTTCCCCTGCTGAAACTGCCGGATATCGGAAACCGTGACTCCCAGCATCCGGAGATACTTGATTTTCTCCAGCACCTCCCTGTCTTCCTCTGTATATTCCCGGTAATTATTCTCACCGCGTGCCGGTGACAAAAGCCCTTCTTTTTCGTAAAAGCGGATGTTCGCCTTCGTAACTCCCACCTGCCGCTCCATATCCTTAATTTTCATTGTCTTTCGCCTCCTTCTTTCCCTCATTATAAGGGTTCAACAAGGTTTAATGTCAATAGAAAAAATAAAATTATGCAGCTCAGAGGTCCAGACTGAAAAGTGAAAAATTGTACCGTTAGAATTTACCACCACTTAATCAGATCCGTCACTTCATTTCTCAAATCCACAAAATCCTTCGCCGCAATATCCCGCGGCCTCGGGAGATCATTTCGAATCTCTTTCTTAATACTGGTAGGCTTATTGGTAAGCACCAGAATCCGCTCCCCTAAATAAACCGCCTCTTCAATATTATGGGTAATAAAGATAACCGTAGTCCCGTTCCTCTTCCAGAGATTTAAGAGTTCGTCCTCCAGCTTGAATCTCAGTTCGATATCCAGCTGTCCGTACGGCTCATCCATCAGCAGCAGCTCCGGCTCCGTGGCAAACGCCCTGGCGATTACCACCCTCTGCAGCATGCTGGCAGAGAGCTGATCCGGATAGTACTTCCGGTATTTTGTAAGGCCTACCACCTCTAAATACTCGTTTACCTTTCGGTCCGTGGTTTCCTGATCCGTGTGCTTAATCTCCAGACCAAACCGCACATTCTCCTCCACCGTCAGCCATGGCATGGTGGAATACTCCTGAAAAATGTATGCGACGCTGTGTTTATTCAAATCCACAGGCTCATTGTTAATCAGGATCTCTCCGCTTGTTGGCTGGTAAAGCTTCGTCAGGCTGTTTAAAAAGGTCGTCTTGCCGCAGCCAGTAGGGCCGACAATACACAGGAACTCCCCTTTCTTCACATCGAAAGAGATCTGATCCAGCACGAGGAGGTCATCGAACTTCTTCGTCAAATTCATTACCTTTACTTTTGTTTCCCTTTTTTCTTCCATGAGCGCCTCCTTTACAGCGATTTATCCATATTTTCCGTAATCTCCTGGCGGAGGCGGAGAAATTCAGGGTCCACGTAGTTTCTCGGATGCGGCATATCGATGATGTATTCCTTCTTAATGGTGGATGGACAGTTTGTCATCAGAATAATCCGGTCTGCCAGAAATAAGGCCTCCTCGATGTTATTTGTGACAAAGATAACCGTGCGTTTTTCCTTCTGCCAGATCCTCTGCAGCTCTTCTTCCATCATATAACGGGTCTGAGCGTCGAGGTGGCCGAAGGGCTCATCCATGAGCATCAGGTCGGGATTGTTGCTGTAGGCCCTGGCGATTCCGACACGCTGACGCATGCCTCCGGACAGTTGGGAGGGATAGCTCTTTTCAAATCCCTTTAATCCAACCAGGTCGATATAATGATCCGCCGTCTTCTTCCGCTCATCCTTGCTTAAGCCCCGCACCCTGGGTCCAAACTCTACATTTCCCATGACGGTAAGCCACGGAAAGAGCGCCGTCTTCTGGTACACAACGCCGCGTTCCGGCGCCGGTTTTCCCACTTTTTTGCCGTGATCGATGACCTCACCGGAGGTAGGGGTGTCGAGGCCTGCCAGGATATTGAGCAGCGTAGTCTTCCCGCACTGTCCCGGTCCGAAAAGCACCAGGAATTCATTTTCACGGACAGAAAAGTCAACATCCTTCAGCACATGGTTCTTTCCGGAGCCGTCGTAGCTGTCAAACTCCCTGGAAACGTGGCCGCACCGAAGCACCTCATTTACAGTCCCTGCTGCTGATTCCATATGCACAACCTCCCTTCCAGTTTTGCCATGGCCGTTGCCAGAACGTATCCAACAATGCCGATGGCCAGCATTCCTACCATGATCTGAACGGTGTTTCCGTTTGTCATTCCCATGACGATGAGCCAGCCAACGCCCTCATCCGAACGCACCATTTCCGCACCGACGACGGCCGACCAGCCTGCCGTGATGGCGATCTGAAGCCCTGCGAAAATGTAAGGAATCGACGAGGGCAGAACTACCCGGAAGAACACCTGGCGTTCCGAGGCCCCCAGCATTCTGGCGGCTCCTAAAAGGACAGAGTCCACATTTTTCGTTCCGTCATACGTATTGACCGTAATGAAGCAGAAGCAGCCCAGGAAAATGATGAAAAACTTACTCTGATCGCCCAGTCCGAACCACAGGATGGACATGGGAATCCATGCCAGAGGCGGAATGGGACGGATAAATTCAAAGATTGGTTTGATGATGGCTTCCACAGTTTTCGAATACCCCATGGACACGCCTAACGCAATGCCGGCAATTGTCGCAAAGAAGAATGCAACACCTACGCGGTAGAGACTTACGCCGATATGCACCAGCATGGTATGCCTTCCGATCGGTACCGTAAAGCTCTCGAAGAATTTCCACAGAATTTCCGATGCAGGAGGGAGAAACATCTTTGCATTGGTAAACCGGGCCACGGCTTCCCATACGATAAGCAGGGAGGCAAATGCCACAACCGTCATGACGGCGGCCATATTTTTCTTTAAAAAACGGCTGGATGCGCTTTCCATTCTATTTTCCTCCCTTGACGAATTTATTCTGCAGCTTTTCCAGGATAAAGGAAAGCAGATAACCGATCACACCAATGGTGATCATTCCCACGATGATGACATCGGGGCGTCCCAGCATCCTTGCCACCTGAATCATGTAGCCTAACCCTCTCGTCGCTGCTAAGAGCTCAGCTGCCACCAGAGCTACCCAGGAAGAACCGAGTGCCAGCCTTAAGCCGGTAAAAATCATGGGAAGAGCCGTCGGGATTGCAACCTTAAACAGCATCTGCCTGTTGGATGCACCGAATGTCCTGGCTACCCATAAATGAACCTGGCTCGTTCTCTTGATTCCGGCGTAGGAGTTAATGGTTGCGCTGATAAACGCCGCAAAAAAGATAATTCCTACCTTTGACCAGTAACCGATTCCCAGCCAGAGAATCATCAGCGGAATCCACGCAAGCGCCGGAATCGGCCGGATTACATCGAACAGCGGTTTGGCAAACATCTCGAATTTACGGCTCCAGGCCATGGCAATTCCCAGCGGCACTCCGATCAGCACTCCCACCACGTATCCTCCAAGAGCAATCTTCATACTGGCCGCGATATGCTGGAGAAGGGTCGCTCCATCCGGATTGACCCCTCCTGTCAGCTTGTAGACAAACGTGTCCAGTACCTTTGCCGGGCTTGGAAGCATCATGGGAGAAATCAGATGCAGAATATCGGTTGCCATTTCCCAGATAAACAGGACGGTGATAACCGAGCACACCGACAGAATCCGGTACTTATACTTTGCAGCAATTTCTTTCATCTGCGTTCCCTCACTTTCTCTAATTTACCCCTTTGACAAACTCCGGATCGATGTTGCTGTCAAACTTGTCCATCAGCTCCGGTTCCAGCTGTCCTAAGCCTATGTAGAATTCTCCCAGTTCCCTTGCGAAATTGCCTAAAGTACGGTCTTTCCAGTCAGCCGCGGTGATAAACTGCACACGTCCCAAGTCGCTGACACAGCTCTCCCTGCTGGCCTCTGCTCCCGCATCCTTTAAGAAATCCACCATCAGATCAGCCGCCATGTCGGGATCTTCATTTAACGCCTTGCAGGCTTCCACAACACAGTCCATATATTTCTGAACCAGCTCCGATTTTCCTTCCACTGCTTTTCGATTGCCTACCACCATGTCCACGTAGCGGGTTCCTAAATCGGCGAGATTTCCTACCTGTACCATGCCGTCATCTACGGCTTCAAAGAACGTCGGTACATTTAAGGCTACCGCGTCACACTGGTTTGCTAAAAGTGCCTGGTAGGCCTGTGCCGTATCCATATTTACAATATTCACATCGGTGATACCCAGTCCCAGTTTTTCCAGCCATTTTAATGTGGTAAAATGCTGAGCCGTGCCGATCGGAAGAAGAATCGTCATTCCCTTCACCGTCTCCGGGCTTCCGAGGACATTGGGATACGATGGATTGTAGCCTTTTTCCTGCGCTGCCGGTGAATCCGGTTTTACGAAGACTCCCAGGCCGTCTGTCGACTCCAGGACTTCCCCGATAATCATCATGTCATAGTTTGCCACACCGGTGACGGCCGCGGCGCCCATGGAGCCCACATCCCACAAGTCGGCGGCCAGCGCCTCATTCATGGGAGCACCTGTTGCAAACATGATGGTATCCATTTTAAATCCGGCCTTCTCATCCAGCTTATTCTTCCTGATATACTCTGTCGGAAGGCTTGTGATAAACGGCATCATTGCCACACGAAGCACCGGCAGATCCCCTGACGCCTCCGCCTTAGCATCCTTTCCTCCAGCAGTGCTGCTCTGGCTGCTGCCCGCGCTTCCACAGGCTGTCAGTGCAAGTGCAAGGCCGAGGGCCATAGTTGAACGTAATACTTTTTTCCATTGTCTCATATCGATTCCTCCTGGTATTTCACGAGCTTCATACTTTGGCTCGTTATAATAGGTCCTTACTGTCAATTGGAAAACACATGAACACTCGACTTGCCGCAACCAACTCATAAGTTATCCGTGTTTTCCTCTTATGAGCCCATTATAGCCCGGCTGCCAGGGGCTGATTTTTCTATTATTTTACTTTTCTTTTGCATTTCAGATCAAACGAGCATATGGACCGGAAAACACTTTTTAAATTCTTACTTTTGTTTCTATATTTTGACTTTTTTACGCGAGGCACAGAAAAACGGGTAAAGAGAGTGACATTCTTTACCCGTTTTTCCGTGAATGGATATTACTTTTTATTTATTTCACAACCAGATTCACGATCTTATTAGGAACGTAAATCTCTTTTACTATCGTCTTTCCCTCCAGCAGCGGCACGATCTTCTCGTCCTTCACCGCAATGGCAAATGCCTCTTCCTTATCACAGTTTGCAGGCAGTGCCACCACGCTTCTGAGCTTTCCGTTCACCTGCACGCCGACTTCCACGGTTGAATCCATGGTCTTTGCCTCGTCGTATACCGGCCATTTCGCCATGGAGAGGAATCCCGTTCCGCCCAGGCTTTCCCAGATCTCCTCGCACACATGCGGAGCGATCGGGCATAACAGCTTGATATAGACGATAAGCTCGTCCTTCGTGATCTGCCCCTTCGCATAAATGTCGTTCAGCAGGCCCATGAGTGCAGCTATCGCTGTGTTGAACTTCATTTCCTCCAGGTCGTTCGACACCTTCTTGATCGTCTTGTGGAACGCGGTCTCCAGTTCCGGTGTCGCGCCCTCTCCGCTGGCAATCTCACACAGTCCGGCAACACGCTCCAGGAAACGCTTACAGCCCTTTACGGAGCTGTCACTCCACGGTGTGGCCGCGCCGTAATCGCCCATGAACAGGACATACGTACGCAGAACGTCCGCACCGAACTCTTCCACAACGTCCAGCGGATCTACGACGTTTCCCTTGGATTTGCTCATCTTGTCCCCATCCGGTCCGAGGATCAGACCCTGAGCGGTACGCTTCGCATAAGGCTCTTCCGTGTTCACCACTCCCATATCGTACAGGAAATGGTGCCAGAAACGGGAATAGATCATATGGCGTGTTACGTGCTCCATGCCTCCGTTGTACCAGTCAACAGGCATCCAGTATTTTAACTTCTCAGGATCAGCCAGCGCTTCCTGATTATGAGGGTCGATATATCTTAAGAAGTACCAGGAAGAACCGGCCCACTGAGGCATGGTATCCGTCTCGCGCTTCGCGGCTCCCTTACACTTCGGGCAGGTGCAGTTTACGAAGGATTCGATTCCGGCAAGCGGCGACTCTCCCTCCTGGCCCGGCTCGAAATTATCCACCTTCGGCAGGCGGAGCGGCAGCTCCTCATAGGGAACCGGAACGACGCCGCAGTCAGGGCAGTGAACGATCGGAATCGGCTCTCCCCAGTATCTCTGACGGTTAAATGCCCAGTCCTTCATCTTATACTGGACACCGGCTTCACCGACACCCAGCTTCTCCAGCTCCTTCACCATGCGGGCGATGGAGTCCTTTTTATTCGTCAGGCCATTTAAGAAATCGGAATTGATCATCCTGCCGTCGCCGGCGTACGCGGCCTCGGTAATATCGCCGCCCTCGATTACCTGCACGATGTCGATGCCAAACTTCCTGGCAAATTCATAGTCCTCTTCGCTGTATGTGAGAGGCGGTATCTTCTTTGC
>ERZ826764.4017-NODE-4017-length-10610-cov-16.781241_pt1 | contig 10610 bp, 8 predicted proteins | sample MGYA00519870_ERZ826764 | MGnify/ENA primary metagenome ERZ826764 (study PRJEB31778, sample SAMEA3449239) | human gut metagenome | biome: human gut; feature: human-associated habitat; material: faeces | place: United Kingdom | collected 2010/2012 ...
CCGGATTCAGCTACACGCTTTCGCTGATCAACGGCAAATACAAGATGACCATTCTCTATACGCTGATGGAATTCGGCGTTGTCCGTTTCAATGAAATGAAAAAGTATATCGGAGAAATCTCCTATAAGACCCTGAGCACGACTTTGAAGGAGCTGGAGGCGGACCAGCTGGTCCATCGAGAGGAATATTCGCAGATTCCCCCAAAGGTGGAATACAGTCTGACAGAGAGGGGAAAATCCCTGATTCCCATTCTGGACGGGATGTGTGAGTGGGGCGATCAAAACCGGCTGTAAAAAGCGTGGGGGATGACGGAAACGCCGGCCGCCGGCGATGGTTTCCGGCGGAATGCGGGTTCCCGCCCCGCAATGATCGGCGCTGGGGGCGCCGGAGGGGCCCGCTCCCAATCAGGGAAGCGGGGAAGCGGCGGGGCGCCGGGATTTCAGCCGGAGGACGCCGGATGCGGCGCGACTGGGCTCCGTCATCGGATGGAGGCAGCCGTTTTGCGGTCCCTGTTTCCGCACGAAAACCCGCCTGCAACCGGTATGCAACGCATACAAACGGCAGGCGGGTTTCTGGTTGGATGACAATTTGCCGGGGAACGGAAGCAGCCCTTCGTCGCCCTGCTGAACCATGGGATTCACACGCCGTTTTGCAGGCGGGAAGCAGAGGCCGTTGGGGGGCATGCTGCCGATACGGATTTTTGCGGGGGCGGGGTTATTCCCACTCGCTCCTGCCAGAAGTTTTCTAAACAGATTTGCTTATGGGATTTAGTTCAGGGTATTGGCATTATTTTCATTATTCAGATAGTAGGGGCTATCTGATTTTTTGTTGCCATGGCGTTGCCAGTAAATTGAGGTGATTTACATCTTGCGGACTGATTATATCATACAATGGATTCTTCATCAAAGCATTTTAATTATTGATCATCATTGCTCACAACCCAAATCTTTTTGAGAGGGATTAGTTCTTTGATTTCATCGTCCATCTGATCGTAGTATCGCAGGAACTCCTCAATAATTTCTTTGTGGGTCCAAAGCCGGATTTCAAAAAACTGTTTGGCCGTCTCGTTGATGACTGACGATTTGAACCCACTCCAGGATACTAACAAGCCATATTCGGCACCAAAGTTTTTCATCACGCCGCCCAACTGATCTAAAACAATCCGATCCACTGGCGCGTCCGTGGACTTAACCTGAACACAGATTTTGGGGCTTCCAAAACCAAGTGTGCCCGCAGAAGCCAGAATATCCACACCTTTATCCGGTCCAGCCGGGCTAACATATGTAGTGAATCCCTTTGCCCGAAGAATTGCATCTACAATTTTTGCTAAACCATTTTGTGATAACGCCCAAGGCTTCATTTTCAATATCCCGTGCTTCTTCATCATCCTGCGGCTCTTGCGGAGCAATTTGAGACGCTTTCTTTCCCTGCTTATGGGCATGGATGACCGCTTTTATGCGTTCTTCTTGCTTAATACGGCAAATGGTCATAAATGCCCCAAAGGAATATAAGATGTCCTGGTCAAAAGCCGTACGGGGGATGTCGCAGGCAAACCAATCTACTTGATGAGCGTGATAATAAGGATTATCGTTGTCAGGGCAGAATTCATAATCCCCTATGATCTTGCCAAAATGAATTACTGGCTTGATCTTGCTGGGCAGGACAACGATCTCTCCCTTTTTCATCTCGTGGGCAAACGGCCATACCTGGCTCGCCCAGTTCATCGCTGTTTTGACCTTTACATCTGGGTTGTTGTCCACAAAATATTGCTGCAAGTCCTGCTTGGTGGGGAACTGCATGATTGATTCAGAGAGATTGTCCCAAGTGCAGTATACCTTACTGTCCTCAAGAAATTTATTCTCAAACTCGCCGTATCGTCCGGCTCGACATAACCACATAGACATTGATTTCCCCTTCTTTGCTGTATCTGATTAGAACAATACTTTATTTCTCATAAAGAATTCTATATTGTTAGTCTGAGTTTCTCTGGGATAATTCTAATATTTTATCTAGTAGGGGAACAAAGCCATTAAATTCATCTGCCTTAAATTGATTAATTCGTTTTTCAATCTCTGCTTTTATTCTGTTTGGTAAATTAGGCAGGCACTTGATTGGGTGCTTCTGATCAGGAATGATATCTTCTACAATAGCTTTTATAGTTCCATCCCAGGAAAAATAGTCTTCAATTAGGAAATCTCCATCAGAAATTCCTTCTTTATATGGAATAAACGAAACTGTCAAATTGCCTTTGACAATATCTTGATAATTAGCAATTCGTTCATCATTTTTCGAAATACCAGTTATTGATTGTGCCCCATCTTTTCCTGCTTTATCGCGATCAAAAAAAACGATTATCTTTTTATCGGTAGATACCAGTTCATTTAAGTTTTCTATAAAAGATTTCACATTTCCAGCGCCATTAGCATTTAGAAAATCGACTGATAATGCATTGTATTTAGCAACTGTTTGTTTGAGCAAGTCTAATGCACGCTTAACATACATAACATCAGTCTTACCTTCAAACACGACAAGAGGTCTGCTGGATTTTAGTATCATCCCTTGTCCAATTACATCCCAAGATGTACCAGACAAGCGTTTTATTTTTTCAATCTTTTCATCAGTTAAAAGAGCAGATTTGTTACCATTCTGTTCCAGCATAAGTAATTCTTTTTCTTTTGCCAATTGCGCTATAATAGGAGAATGTGTTGCAATGACTATTTGACGCTCATATTTGCAAAATTCCGCAAACAAATCATAGAGTTCTTGCTTACGTCCTTCGTGAATATTGGCGTCAGGTTCATCAAAAAGGATTAGAGAGTTTTCGTCAGCCACAAATGACAAGACTGCTCTAATTAAAATTAGCTTTTTTTCGCCTTCACTCAAATTCTTTGCCGAAAAACCATTATGGATTAATTCTATATTTGTGATTATTTTTTGATCCTTTGGCATATATGCCTGAACCAAATAATCAAATACTTGTTTTTCGTAATAATTAAACTCTTCGGGCCTATTGTTAAGAAACTGAGCATCAACAAACATATAAAAATTCTTTAGAGCAGCATATTCCGTAAAAACTGTTATCCCAAAGCTTTCTAGAATTGCTTCTTTTGTCATTGCATGCAGAAAAACAGGTTCGTTCTTTGGCCCTTTGTCATGTGCGGAAAAAAGGTTCACCGACTCTAGAAAGGCTTTAAGTAGTTCTGATTCACAAGAATTTGTAACAGCTTTAGTGTAGAACAGCAGTATATGATCCATAGACTCTGTTCCTATGGTATTTCTCAAAAAGGCTTTGTCATCCTCAGCTGTACTGTAAATTAGGGAAAGTAAGGCGATATCCCAATAATACTTGTTTATGTAATACATTTTGGGAGAAACAATATTGCTCGTTCCGGTTTTTATACTTTTGATAAACTTGAAGTAAAAAGGCTCATAAAAATTATACCACCATCGTTTATCCTCGCCGCTGTATAAAGCAATAACGTTTGATGGTAATAAGCCTTGCTTGATGAGCTCTCTTATTGCAATTACCCTACCATTTACGTAATATTGACATCTATAAATAGTTTGCTCCAGTTTTACTTCTTTTCCTTTGATCTCATAAGTTAGGGAATAAATAAACTTATGAGTTCTCTGAGCAGCATAAGCATTAGCAAAAATGCCGCTTAATGCTTCTAGAACATTACTCTTGCCTGAGCCATTGTTACCAACTAGTATAGAAAGTCCATTCCCAGTCTGAAAATCAATATCAAAATCGATAAGATTCTTATATTGTTTAATAAATAGTCTTTTAAGCTTCACTAAAAATCGCCTCTTCAAATTCCCTCTTGGCCTGTTGTCTTAGAAATATACTTCTTTTCCCTAATTCATTGATCCGTTGTCGTTCACTTTTAATATGTGACACAATTTTATTTTGTATCTGTATTTCCGGAACAATAATATCTGCGTTTAAATACTCTTTTCCGTTAATATTTGGTTGACCAAATATCCGTTGATTATTTTTTATCCATGTTTTGAATAACGACGATTTTGTGTAAAAAAGTAAATACTCTGGAACGATTTTATCAGTCTGGAGCTCAAACTTAATTAAATATCCAGCAAAAATACATCTTCCAAATTCTTTTTTATATAAAAAAGTTTTTCCAACTGTATTGCCGGAACGAGCAATCAAAAAGTCATTTTCTTTGAGCAAATATTTTTCATCCACATGAGCGGCTGAAACCGTTTCTTCACCCAAACTTCCATCCTCATTTATATCAGTAATTCTAATATATCTAACATCAGTTTTTTCATTAAGCGTTTTTTCGTTTGCGCCATATAATGGTTTTCCAGTAACTATGGATGCAAACTTCACAAATCCATATTTGGACAATTTTATTGTGCTACTTTGACTCCATACATCCCACCTTGCAAGGCTCTTAAAACTATATAGTGAAATAATATTTGCCTGAAATTTGTCTTCCTCAAATATTTCTACACCTAAACTAGACAAAAGGTAATTATCTACACTCTTCTCAATATTAGAAAGTTTATCTTCTATTCTCCCTACTCTGTTCATTGCATTTCTATACTTACTTATCAAGAATTGCTGAATTTCAAGGGGAGGTAATGGTATTTTTGTAGCCAAAAGATCGTCTTCGTTTACTCTTTGCCGATTAGTCGTCCCTCTACTTTGAGATTGCCAATGCTGCTGAAAGCGTTCCGAAGAAAGCACCATCATTAAAAATTGTGGTAATGCTCCTTTCACATCAAATAGCCAAAAATCATTTGTTACAATTGCGCCCTCCAGCTCATCCGATATAAGACCAAAAGCACCATTTCTTGCATCTATTCTAGAAACGATTAGCTGCCACGCATGCGCAATGAATTGCCTCTTGGTACCGATATCTTTGCCAAGAAGCTCATCGCGTTGATGCACACCTTGTCCATAAAGACGAACAGTAATGCGTTTATATGTCAGTTCATCTTTTATAAAAACCGGTTCTTTAATACGCTTCAGCACCTTAGAAAGGGCCACTAGTGGATAGTGAGTACTTAATTTATCAAAAGCTGAATAATTAACGCTCCAGGCCGTGGTATTAGAAAATCTCGTAAAATGCAATATATTATATTCAATTTTTTGCATACAAGATTACCTCCTTACCAGTTATGCCTCCGCTGCGGATAATTTGACTTTTTCCGTTAACTTTATAGGAATATTTCAAAATAAAGTTTTCCCAAAGATCATGTGATGCTTTATACTTTATATACTCTGCCTGAAGTGCCGGCAATTGGTTTCCAGACGACGGTGCTCCTGTTGACGTAATACCCGCATCCTCAATCACAGCAATGGGAATTTCATAATCAAAATATTCTTTGACAAGTGGCTTAGATTCTTCAACAATTGCTTTCTCGATCTCTTTCAATTCTTTTTCTGCCATCAATATACCGGCCTTTGTTTTGACCCTTTTTGCTTTTTCAATTGCAATCTTTTCTCTCAAAGCGTGTATTTGTCCTGTATACTTCTGGCGAATTTCGTTCTCTGCTTTTGTTTTGGCCGCTACATATTGTTCTTCTTCTTGCTCAGTAAAACGTTTGAAGAAAACAAGGCTTGGTTTTACAGTTGCACCAGCAGCAATAAACACATCTTGGGGAATGGAGCAAATTAGGATTATCTTTGCCTTTCCTTCAAAATATTCTCTAACCTTTTGCAGGTTTGCTGTGTTAAGTACACCCTCAGGTAGGACCATACCCATACGTCCGCCTTTTTTCAAAAGTCGCAGGCAACGTTCCATAAACAAAACTTCAGTAAGCCCGGACATTGATCCTACATCATACAGAGAGAGCAGAGATTTTCCAATATTATCATTCACTTGCTTTAAAGCCTTTTCATAAGCATCTCCATACTTTGCCATATATTTTGCAATTAGAACTTCATCCGTAAATCTATCTGCCTCTGTAACCTTTTGGCTTTTATCAATACGTGAACCAAATGGTGGATTTGTAAGAATAACATCAAATCGCTCTTCAAAGATACCATTCACATTTAGCAATCCATCGTGATGATGAACCCCACCGTGACCATCTCCATGCATAATCATGTTCATTTTAGATGTGCGAGCCATCCTTGGATTTGCATCAGTCCCATAAATACAATTTCTCGACAAATTGTACATGCGACTACCCTCTACTTGTGTGTCAAGTTCCGTATTTAACGCGGACTGCATCTGCTCTATTCTCTCATTTATGGCAAACTGCTCTTTTTCAGACAGCATATCATAATTTTTGCCTTCTAATTCACTACGGAGTCGAGCTTTTGTATTCTTAATATCTTCTTCGATCTGTTCACGAACATACTCAAATGCCTTAATCAAAAAACCACCACTACCACAAGTTGGATCGCAGATAGTCTCTCCTTCTTTAGGATCAAGGATATTGGTCATGAAATCAACAATTGTCCTTGGTGTAAAATATTGCCCTAATTCACCCCGAAAAGTGGTACCTAAAAAGTGTTCGAATGCAATTCCCTTTACATCATCTTGAGTGTCAGAAAGATTATACACCTGCAATTTTTCTAATATTTGTTCAAAGCTGTTCTGGCGTATCTTGATAGTTTCGTTATCATCAAACAAACGATCATCTTTAAAAATATCTTTTGTATCGTTGAACAGAATTTGCATATACGGCAAATCTACACCCTGCCTTCTAAGCGTAGGTCGGGTGTATTGTTCATAATCTTTTTCTAATTGTTGGAATTTTTTCAGTGTAAAGACTTCACTGCCTCTTTTGTCACGTTCATAGCGAATTTTCATAAATAGAATTTTGCTAATCTCGTCAAAAGCTGCTTCTGGAGAAAGTTTATCGTTGTTACGAATAATATTGTGACAGGTCCGAAGCATTCTTGTAAATTCTTCACGCGTAAATGTTTTTGTTTGTGATTTGATTTCCGCAATCTTTTGAGCATCTCCAATCTCACTAAAATGCGGGATTGCTACAATTTGTGTAAAGGCATCTACTTTATTCGGGATTTTATCCATATCCACAGCATAAAAGTTTGTCTCCTTCGAGTTATGGAGAACTAAAAATTGCGCCCTTAACTTAGCTGCGTATTCCGTTCCCTGATAAAAGTCCTCTAATCTAATTTTTACATTTTCTGCCTTACATTCAATAACGATAAAGGCATTATAGTCTTGATTTTTTTTCTCTTGCGACTCAAAGATAACGATATCCGCTCTTGTTGATCTAACGCCGCGCGTCTCTAAATCCGGCCTGTACTCCTCAGACATTACAGTAAGAGGATATCCGAAATCATTCACAAGTTTACATACAAGGTTTTGGCGCACTTCCTCTTCTGGGGTATAGTGAAGCCACTTGTTTCTGATGTAAGAAAAAATTTGCCCATCTTTTTTTTGAACTTCAATAATACTCATATTTTGTTCCTCCTAATAGGAAACAATTATAGCTGTTTAAGTTTTTCTAAAACACATTTAATTTGGTTGCATAAATTTGACCATTCGGAAGGATGGGCTAACCAAATCTTAAATATCTTTCTCCGTTGACCACATCATTCCATACTGGATGTAAGAATCGTCGGCTATGCGAACAGTTCTAGTTGGGCCGCTTTGAAGGTCCCAAAATCATTGCCTATATCCACCGAAAGAACCCGCGCATTAAAAGATAGCTGCACGCACTGCTAACAACTAGTTCCGGACGTTTAGATCTTGTTTTTTCAACTTCACGAGTGCATAAGCAGCAATATCCGCCATCACAGCCACACTCCTATCCAATCTCTCACAGCTTCTCAGCCTGCAAGAATTTTGCATCCTGAAAGTCACCTTCAAATATCATGCCACTTTGTCAAAATTCTTGCTTATTTTTCTCCTGGAACAAACTCCAAGATATCGTCCACACCGCACTCCAGCACGCGGCAAATCTTCTCGATGCTCTCGATAGAAACATACTCGTTGCGCTTTAGGCGGGTGATAATATTGGCACTAAAACCGGCCTTTTCTTTCAGCTGTGCGTTGCTTATCTTTTTATCAATCATCAGATGGAATAAGCGGTCATAACAAATCGCCATTTTAGTCCCTCCAAAGCAAGAAATACTTGGATTCATTTTATCACATTTTCGTGAAAAACTCAACTTTGATTCGTTTTAGGGAGATAGAAAAAATCCGTCAGAGGCGCACCCTTTAGAGTGTTGCTTCTGGCGGATTTTCTTTGCCATCAATCTAACGGAGTTTTCTGTGTTACTGCTTTTAGATATAATTCAGGGGCCCCATTCAAAATCAGTTCGGCATAGGCCAGCGGATCGTTATAGATCAGCCAGTCCAGTTCTGACCGCTGGTACATGCTGTTTGCCACCTCGCTCTCCACGGCGGTGCAGTCGATGGAGAGCAGCATCCCGTCCTCCAGACACAGCTCCACGCAGGCGGTATCCAGGTTAAACTCACAGGACACGATCTTTCTCATAGTCGTTACCTCCCAATGCTTAAATTTCGGTTAGTTTTCCGCAGCGGCACAAGGGCCGTTTCGGTTATTTGGGATATTGGCAAGCAATGCGTGTGGATAGCCACACACACGACGGGCAAGCAATGCGAGTGTTAATACACACTCACATTTCCTGCCGTCTGCTTGTTGAGGGCAGCGCCCCCAAGCCCCTTGAACACAGAATTTCATTCTGTGGCTGCGCGTTCTGCGAACGCTTTCAAAGGGTACGCCAAAGCACCGTTCCCTTTCAGATGCCCAGGAACAAATCGTCCCCCCTTATTGCCTGATGGCTGCCGTAAAACACAGTAGCCCTCGCTTGATGTGTGGGCAAAATGCCTACCTATCGTTCTCTTTTACTCCGCACCCTGTGTTCTGTTTTTTGGGCATGGGGTGTCGTGAAACACGACATCCTATGGTGATTTTGGGGTACCCTAAAATGGGGCACCCTTTGGGATAATGGGGTGGCAAAACACCACCTCATCCGAGATGCTTTTTAGCTGAATTTCTTTGCCCAAACTGCCGTCAGCCATTCCTTTTGCCAGAAAAAAACAGGAGCGTGCCACGCTCCTGTCCTTACAAACATAGAGAAAACTTTTATGCTAATCTCATCGGTGAAATTAGTCTAAACGGAAACTTATCTTACCACCGAAAATCCGGGAACACTCCACGCTTATCCAAGTATGCCTGCCGGGCCTGCTCCCGTTCTTCTGCGGTGGGTGCAGTCTTATATTTTGCATACAGTTCATGCCGCACCAGCGCATCTAACTTTTGCTCCAGCCCCTGATGAATTTCCTCGGCATAATCATCGTCATAGGCCAGATGATACTCCACCAAAGCTACAAAAAGGTCATAGGGGATTTGTACACTTTTCATATTCATTTCCTTTCTGCGACGGTTGCGACGATAGCGACGGTGTTTTTGACGGTATCATTTTCACCGTCGCGACCGTCGCTATCGTCGCGCTCCTTATTCTTCGGTTACTTCACAGGCGGTTGATTCTACCAGCATATAGGTCAATTTCACTTGCCGACCGGAATGTTTGGCCTTATTTTCATAGCCAACATGGTATTCCTCCAGCAGCCTGCCTGCCTTGACATTCAGGTACTTAGTGAGGGCGTTGGAGGCCATTCCCGTTTGGATGGCTTCGACCAGTTCGGATGGAGAGCCAATCCACTCCCGGCACTCGGCGGAAACCAACTTTGCAACTGCATCCAGCACTGGGTCCGGCGGTTCTTTATACAGCTCGTTTTCCATGCGTTCCAGATTCCAAATCTGGGTCTGCGGGTCCTTCTTCAAGTAGAGGATCTGATCCGGCTGATCTCGTCCCACCACCTTAATGGTGGCGTCCAGTTCCGTGCGCTTTTTCTTCTGCATCAGCAGCGAACCATCTGCACAGCCCAGCAGCCCGGTGGTGCCGGAAATCGTCTCAAAGGAATCGTCTGCCTGCTGCTTCCGGGTATGGTGGACGGTCAGCACACAAATACCGTGCTGATCGGCAAACTGCTTGACCCTGCCGATAATCTCATAGTCGCTGGCGTAGCTGTATGTCTCGCCGCCAACCTCACGGATCTTCTGCATGGTGTCGATGATAATGAGTTTGGTGTCCGGGTGCTCCTGCACGAAATTCTTCAGCTGTTCATCCAACCCATTCCCAATCTTTCCGGCGGCGGTGGCGAAGTGGAGGTTGGGGGTATCGTTCACACCGTACATCATAAACATCCGGCTCTGGATGCGCTGAAAATCATCTTCCAGCGCGAGGTAGAGCACCGTCCCCTGATGGATCTTGTAGCCCCACAAGTCCTGCCCGGTGCTGACATGGTAGGCAATCTGGGCCACCAGGAAGGACTTGCCAATTTTGGGCGCTCCGGCAAGGATATATGCCCCTGCGTAAAGCAGTCCTTCCGCCACCGGTGGCCTGCTCATATAAGCGGTTTGGAATAGCTCCGTCATGGTGAGCGTATGCAGGTATCGGGGGTCTGCCATACGCTGCATCCTGCGGTACACTTCTTCCAGGCTCTCCGGGGAATTTACAATTTCATCGTTGATTTCTTCCCCGGAAGTGGGTATACTATTTTCATGAGTTTTGGAGATTGACTGCCCATCATCTGCGCCAACAGATGAGCCCTGGGCGGTCATTTTCTTTT